>Ga0209321_10003154_pt1 | contig 11043 bp, 9 predicted proteins | sample Rifsed16ft4_FD_184012 | JGI IMG/M metagenome (GOLD analysis project Ga0209321, IMG submission 184012) | Soil microbial communities from Rifle, Colorado, USA - sediment 16ft 4 - CSP-I_5_4 (version 2) | ecosystem: Environmental > Terrestrial > Deep subsurface > Rock core/Sediment | place: Rifle... | reverse complement strand
TTTATTTCTAAAATACTAAGATCTAAATAAGAAATTTTTCTCCGAATTTGAATCTCTTTTCAAGATTTCTCTTGATGAATACTTTATAATCTTTTGGATCTAAATCTAATTTTCTCAATAGGGAATTAAATTCCTTTATCACCAATTTGCCCTCCTCCTTCCGGATAAAATGGTGTTTTGTCCAGAACAATTTGATACAAAAGGCCATCTTTTTTAGAATCAACTTTACGAATGCGGGTAATTTTTACTTCCGATTCCGTTTGATCATAACCTACAAATGTTTCTACATTCCCTGGAATTAAAACGGTCCAATCCTCTGTTGAAATTTCAGAAGCCGCACGCGAACGCGCTTTTTGCTCCTGCATCGCTTTATCAAAACCGGCTTCGTCTAACTCCAGACCTCTTTCTCTTAAAATCAAGGCTGTTAGATCCTTTGGAAAACCAAAAGTGTCATACAGTTCAAATGCTTTAGCACCTGCAACTTCCTTGCCTTTTGTGTCTGCAATAACATTTTCCAGCAACTGTAAGCCTTGGTCTAAGGTTCTTAAGAAAGAAGCTTCTTCCTCACGAATTACGTTGGTCACTAAGTTTTGTTGCGATTTTATCTCTGGGAAAAATTCGCCCATTTGGTCGGCTAAAACGGACACTAATTGATAGATAAATGGTTCCTTGGTATTCAAGAAAGTAAATCCGTAACGAATGGCACGACGCAAAATTCTGCGGATAACGTATCCCGCACCGGTATTTGACGGCAATTGTCCATCAGCGATAGCGAAAGCTACAGCACGAACGTGATCTACGATCACACGAATTGCGATATTGGTTTTATTTTGCTCTTCGCTTATATCTTTAAGCTCGTTTGGAGTGTATTTTAATCCTGTGATCTTTTCCACTTTTTCAATAAGCGGTGTAAATACATCGGTGTCATAGTTTGAAGTCACATTTTGCATAGCCATGCACAAACGCTCAAAGCCCATTCCGGTATCAACGTGTTTAGAAGGTAATTTTTCCAATGTACCATCGGCCTTACGGTTGAATTCCATAAATACATTGTTCCAAATTTCCACCACTTGCGGATGATCAGCATTCACTAGACTTCTGCCCGAAACCGTAGCTCTCTCCTCGTCAGTACGCAAATCAATATGAATTTCAGAACAAGGTCCGCACGGTCCCTGGTCCCCCATTTCCCAGAAATTATCTTTTTTGTTGCCCAGAATTATGCGGTCTTCGGGTACAAATTGTTTCCAAATATCATATGCTTCTTGGTCAAAAGGTACATCCTCCGCTTCGTTCCCTTCAAACACTGAAACGTACAGACGGTCTTTGTCTAATTTTAACACCTCAGTCAAAAATTCCCAAGCCCAGGCCAAAGCCTCTTCTTTGAAATAATCGCCAAAAGACCAATTCCCCAGCATCTCAAACATGGTGTGGTGGTAGGTATCAAAACCTACATCCTCTAAATCGTTATGCTTTCCTGATACACGAAGACATTTTTGGGTGTCAGCAATTCTAGTGCTTTTTGGCGTGGCATTCCCGAGGAAATATTCTTTGAACTGCGCCATCCCGGAGTTGTTGAACATCAAAGTAGGATCGTCTTTAAGAACTATTGGAGCCGAAGGAACAATTAAGTGGCCTTTACTTTGAAAAAAATCTAGAAATTGTTTACGTACGTCTTTTGAGTTCATTATTTTGATTTAAAAATTTAAAGATTGAATAATTTAAAAATTTAAGCGGCTTGACTTCCTCTTTAAATCTTTCAATTATTCAATCTTTCAATATTAATGCCCCAGATAGCAGTGGAAAGCTTCGAGATTAGACAATCTATTTTTTTCTTGAGGCGGCAGAGCGACCATAGGAAGCTCCTGCAGGATCATTAGAAAAAAAAGATGCCAAACGAGAACTTGCAACGAATAGCTGGAATGGGCACATTATTTTATTTATTGTCGAAAAAAGTGCAGAACAAATGAAACATTTATTAAATTTGTTCAACTAACACTTTATAAAGTGCAAAAATAGGGTATTTTAAAATATGGCGAAAGTAAAATATTATTACGATTCGGAAAATCTGGCGTATCGAAAAATAAAGACAAAAAAAAGGAAGAAATTTGGTATCGGGATATTGTTTTTAGTGGCTTCCGCCTTATTTGGCTTTTTAAGTTTTGTCATTTTATTGAACACTCCTTATTTTGACACCCCAAAAGACAGACTGCTGATTCGCGAAATCGAGAATTTGAAGTTGAATTATGACGTTTTGAACAAAAGAATGGATCAGATTGACAACGTGATCGCAGCAGTTGAAGACCGCGACAACAATTTGTACCGTACCTATTTTAACACCTCACCAATACCGGAAGAAGAAAGAAAATCAGGTTTTGCAGATACAAATCGATATGCCGTTTTAGAAGGATATGACAATACCCAATTGGTATTAACTACAACAAAAAGGGTAGATGCACTCACTAAGGAATTGGCGATACAATCAAAATCTTTGGATCATATTTTAAAATTGGCTAAAGAGAAAAACAAATTGTTGGCTGCCATTCCTGCCATTCAGCCTGTCAGGAACGAAAACTTGAAAAGGATGGCGTCCGGTTTCGGATACCGCACGGATCCATTTACCAAGGCGCGTAAGATGCATGAGGGAATGGACTTTACGGCAAAAACAGGTGCACCCATTTTCGCCACTGGCGATGGTGTTGTATCTCAAGCTAACAGCAATGCTTCTGGTTTTGGAAATCATGTTGTCATTAGGCATGGTTATGGATACGAAACCTTGTATGCGCATTTGAGCAAATACAACTGCAAAGCGGGGCAAAGGGTTAAGCGAGGAGACATAATAGGATATGTAGGCAGCACCGGAAGATCGGAAGGCCCACATTTGCATTATGAGGTTCACAAAGACAAGAAAGTCGTGAATCCGCTCAATTTTTATTACGGAAACATTTCGGCAGTGGAATATGTGGCCATTTCAAAATTGGCCAACCAAGAGAACCAATCGTTGGATTAATTTGTAAACAGGATTTATAATGTCAGGTTTACTTTAGGTGTAACATTAAACTTTATACAAAAAAATGCATATTGAACTTTCTAAGGACAAAAGATACTATAGCATTGGTGAAGTCGCCAAAGCATTTGATGTAAACGCATCGCTGATTCGTTTTTGGGATTCCGAATTTGACATCCTAAAACCCAAAAAAAACGCAAAGGGCAATCGAATGTTTACCCCAGAAGACGTAACGAATTTACAGCTAATCTATCATCTGGTAAAAGAAAGGGGTTTTACGCTCGAGGGGGCAAAGACCCATCTGAAAGAGGGACAAAAGAAAACCTTAGATAAGTTTGAGATCATCAGAAAATTAGAAACCATAAGAACGCAATTAACAAATATTAAAAATCAACTTTAAAACTAAATAAACATGAAAAGATTTTTGCCTTGGATTATCGGAGCCGTTATTATTATTGGAATATATAGCTGGGTTAAGGGAATTAACAATACTGCTGTAACATTAAATCAAACTGTTGAGCAATCTTGGGGAGACGTACAGACAGCCTACCAGAGACGAAATGACTTGATCGGAAACTTGGTCAACACGGTAAAAGGTGCTGCCGACTTTGAAAAAAGCACTTTGACTGCAGTAATTGAAGCCCGCGCAAAAGCCACTTCTACAACTATAGATCCCGCTAACATCACCCCGGAACAGTTAGCCGAATTCAACAAAGCACAAAGCGGAGTTTCTTCAGCTTTATCAAGGTTGCTGGTTACTGTTGAAAGATACCCTGACCTGAAAGCCAATCAAAATTTCTTGAAGTTACAAGATGAATTGGCTAGCACCGAAAATCAAATTTTGACAGCCAGAACCCGTTTTAATGAGGCGGTAAAACCATACAACAATCACATTAAAACCTTCCCAAACAGCATCTTTGCAGGCATGTTTGGATTTAAGGAAAAAGCATATTTCACTGCCGTTGAAGGCGCTGAAAAACCGGTTGAAGTGAAATTCTAAACTTGCCCAAAAAGGGAATTAGCTTAGCATAAAAAGCACAAATACAAGAATCCACGGGCTTTACCGCCCGTGGAATTTGCGTAAAAAAACAAAACAAATGTCAAAAGTAGAAAGTTTTTTAACAACAGAAGAGGAGCAAGAAATTGTTGAAGCGATTCGTGTGGCCGAAAAAAACACCTCTGGAGAGATTAGGGTTCATCTAGAAAAAACAACCGCCTTGGATCCATTTGATCGTGCGCTGGAAGTTTTTAACGAACTAAAGATGGACGAAACTCAACTTAAAAATGGAGTTTTAATTTATCTAGCGGTCAAAGACAAAACCTTCGTGATTTGCGGCGATCAAGGAATAAATGACGTTGTTCAAAATGATTTTTGGGACAGCACAAAAGATGTTATGCTCGCTCATTTTAAAAATGGCAATTTTAAACAAGGTTTGATTGATGGTATTTTGAGAGCAGGGGAAGAACTGAAAAAACATTTTCCATGGTCCGAAGATGATACGAATGAATTATCAAACGAAATCTCAAAAGGATAATATGATTATACCCAAATTAAATAGCCCACTTTTTTTGAAATTCCTTGTTTGTTTATTGGTTACTCAAATAGGTTTTGCGCAATTTACAATACCAGAAAAACCCGCTTTTCAAACTAGCGTTTACGATTACGCTAATGTATTAAGCGCATCCGAGAAGGCACAACTGGAAGAGAAGCTTATACACTATGCCGACTCAACCACAACGCAAATTGTAGTAATTACAATTGAAAGCCTAAAAGGCGAAGATATTGGAATTCTTACTCCAAAATGGGGACATGAATGGGGCATTGGCGGAACCGCAAAAGACGACAATGGGGTTCTTATTTTATTGGCCAAAGCGGAAAGAAAAATATGGATTTCACCAGGCTACGGTCTTGAAGACAGGTTAACTGCAGGAATCGGAGGGGAAATTACAAGAAACATTATTATTCCAGAATTCAAAGCCGGAAGTTATTACAGAGGCCTGGACAAAGGAACTGATGCCCTTTTTGACGTTTTTAGCGGCAAGTACAAAGGGGAAAGAAAAAAAGAAACCAAAGGGAAGAGTTTCCCGATTTTCCCATTCATAATAATTATTGTTTTCATCCTAATCCTTATTTCAAAAAACAAAGGAGGCGGCGGCGGAAACTCAGGCAACAGAGGAGGTGGAGGACCCAGTTTACTGGATGTCATCATTCTGAGTAGTCTAGGACGTGGCGGTCACGGTGGTTTTGGCGGTGGTTCATCCGGCGGTGGCTTTGGCGGCGGCGGCGGCGGTTTCGGAGGAGGCTTCGGCGGTGGCGGATTCTCCGGAGGAGGCTCAGGAGGAAACTGGTAAAAAACTTTATAGATTATCGAAATAAGAAAAAGCTGCAATTCGCAGCTTTTTTTTGTGCCCAATTTTTGACATTGCTATCCGGAGCCCTTCAATAAAATGGTGTAAGTCATTGGGAATTAAATATCTAAAAAACGGTGTAAAAGGATAGAAAAAATATTTTAATAACTGATTATGAGTGCTTTAACTTCTTTTTAGCGATACAAAATGTAACTTTATAGAAAACAAAGCCATGAAAAATTTTGCAATTCAACTCGTGTGGTTTACCACTTTGTATGTATTTATTTTTGCCGGTTTATGTCAACTTAACATTCCATTATCGGTATTAATCACTGTATTAATTTTTGGATATTTTTTAATACTCTTTATGGTTTACACCGTTCTGACAGATAAATACACCACCACAAAAACTTTTAAGGACTGGTACGAAGATCACCCGATGGAAACTTTGGATGACTAGCGGCAGTATTTGTTTCTTTTGAGGTTTTAACGAAAATGCGGCGCAGATAGCCGTCATTTCTGATCTGGCAGCAGGGGAAGAAAGGTTTTTAGCAAAGCCATTCTTCCCTTAGCCAATAGGCCTGCTTTAAAATAAAAACTAACGCACTTTACTTTTTAATACAAAACGATGCAGCAGCTTCGGGAAAAAGCGTTTCAAATAAACACCTAAAACTTCTTTGCCTCCAATGTATGCCTCAAATTTTTTAGCCTCTACCGCCCTAACTAATTTTTTGGCAAAAACTCCTACTGCCATTCCGTTTAGGGTTGCATCATCATCCTTGTTTTGCTTTGAACCATCGGCCGTAAGCGAATTTATAGCCACGTTAGTCTGGATAAAGCCTGGGCAAATTAGTGTCACATCGATATTGTCTTTTTGGTGCTCCATGCGCAACACGTCAAAAAATCCGTGCAAAGCATGTTTTGCGCCACAGTAGCCGGAACGGTATGGAGACCCGAATTTCCCCATCAAACTGCTAATGGTTACAAAATGCCCTTTCTGGTTTTGGATAAAATGCGGCAACAAGGCCTTGGACAGTGCAACGGCACCGAGATAATCGACCTCGATCAGTTTTTTATCCACTTCAAAGTCGGTTTCTACCAGAAGCGAACGTTGACTCACTCCCCCGTTATTTATTAGGATATCTATTTTACCGAAAAAAGAAATTGCTCTGGCGACGTGCGTTTTCGCGTTACCAAAATCTGCCAAGTCAAATGGCAAAACAACCACTTCTGAATTCGCACACTTCGATTTTACCCGTTCCAGATTTTCAAAGTTTCGTGCCGAAAGGATCAGTTTGCACTTTCTTTGCGACAATTCAATGGCCAAGGCCTTCCCTATTCCGCTTGAAGCGCCCGTTATCCAAATGACCTTGTTGTTTATCGAATCCATTTTTTTTATAAATGTAAAAAAGTTTATCGAGTTATGACTAACTCAATAAACTTTCTACCGTAAAAGGAAAAATTACCCTTGTTCCTGCTATTTCCTTTTTTAATGTTTAATGAAACATCATTCCGCCGCGAGAAGGTTTTTCTTTTCCTGCAAATTTCTCTAATTTGTAGGTCAATGAAAACATCAGGTATCGTTTCAAAACAGTGTTTTCTTCGTCCTGAATCGCTTCCGGGGTTATGGTTCTTGTCGCACTCTGATTTTGGTTCAGTAAATCATATACTTTTACTTTGGCCGTTAATTTTTTATCATAGAAACTATAGGCTAAACTGCTATTCCATAAATAGAAATCCTTTTTAAAACCATCGGCGATATTGGAATTGTAGGTATAACCGAAATCATTCCCGAAAACCCAATTTTTCGGCCAATAATTAGTCGTCTGGATATTGAATTTATGAACTACATTAGAAGCCGAACTCAGTAAATAATTGGTGTACTTAGTATCATTAAAACTTACATTGTATGTCGGGTTTATCGTTAACAACTCCCCATATTCATAGGAGAAATTTGCTCTTGGACTTAAACTTACTGTATTTGCTTCAAATAAAACATCATTTGTAAATCCCTTCGACAAACCTACATTTGCATGCAAACCAACTCCGAATTTAAATTTATGGGCATCCTTTTTTATAGTTTTGTTCCAATTTAGCCCAAAAAAGGAATTATACGTTCCTGAAATGTTCTCGTAAGTAGTTCCTCTTTTTCTGTTCTCATCAAAAGTAGTTGAAGAAACGACCTGATTATCATAATAATTACCTCCCAAATAAACACTGTAACCTGCACGACTGGCAAAATCATAATCCCTAAAACTAAAATACCCTCTGTGACTTTTATTTGGATTTAAATCTGGATTCCCTATATAAGTATTTAACGGATTTGCCAGATTCTCGACCGGTAAAATCTGACTTGCTGTTGGAAAGTTGATATCGTAGCCATAACTCGTCCATAATGATTTTGACTTGGTGAATTTGTAATTTATCTGCGCTTCGGCAAAAGGCAAAACATAATTTTTGCTGAGCGCTGTTTTAGCATTAAGATATAATGACTCATTATCGAACTGGGTGATCGAAGTACCGGCACTTAAATTAATATTGTATTTTTTCTTATTCAGGCTCACACCCGCTTTGGGCTTAAATGTTTTGATATCAGATGTGAAATGGTTCGTCAAACTGGCATTCAGGTCCGAATAAGATTGAGAGTTTGAATTAAAGTCATACGTATCTCTGTCCTCAGTTGTGTTTTGCCAAGAATAATTAACAGCCATCCTAATTTTCAAAGAATCCGTTATTGGCTCTGCATACTCTATTTCTGCAGTATAATTATCTTTACGGTTTCTATTTTCCCTAATCTGGTCACGTACAACATCCGGATCAGATCCTTGGTAAAAAACAGTATTCGTTTTATTAGTTGAATTCAAATCCTCCTTAGTATTTTCATTCTCGAATGACAGACTCATATACCTCCCTTTTTTATTGAATGTCTTATTGTATTCAATTAAATTATTGAAATTATTTTTATCGCCTTCTTCAAATACCTGTGATGTGTTTTCATTTAACAGTTGGTCATTTTCGTCTTTCGAAAACTCGAAAGATTTGTTTCTATATTTGGAATCCGATTTAATAAACCTGGGAGAAATTACGATCGATGCGGTTGAGTCGATTTTATATTCAAATTGAAAATTAAAGTTATGACCGTTTTTCTCTTCATTAAATTCCGAATTGGATTCGGTGGTGAAATTCCCGGTTGGTAGAAACACAGTCTGTTTTGATCTGTTAATATTTTCAGAATCAGAATCGGTGAAAAAGTAACTGCCGCTTGGCTCCAATCCTTTAAACCATTCATCCGAATAATTCAAACCTACCATATTAGAGCGGGTAATTCCTTTGCCGCCGCCAAATCGCATACTTCCGATTCCGAAGGAACCGTTATCAGAATAATAAAACGATGTGTTTCGTCCTCCTTTCATATTATCAAATATTTCATCCATGGAGAAGCCTGTCGAATTAATATTGTTAGAGGATGCCAATGCACTTATTTTTCTTTTATTTTTGAAATAATTGACTAATGCACTGCTTTCATAACGGCCACTAGTCCCGCCCCCTGCCATAAATTTACCAAAAAACCCTTTGTTTTTATCTTCATCAATCGTCAGGTTAATACTGGCATTATTAGAACTGGCGACCTGATTTGTCAGTTCTTCTTTTTTGGTCTTCGTATCGGTGATCTGAACTTTGTTGATGATGTCTGAAGGCAAACTTTGAAGTGCGATTTTCCCGTCTTTGTCAAAAAACGGTTTGCCGTTTACCAGAACCTGATTCACTTCCTTTCCGTTAACGGTGATTTTTCCATCGGCGTCAATTTCGACTCCCGGTAATTGCTTCAACAAGGTCTCCACATTTGCGTCAGGACGAACCTTAAACGATGAGGCATTAAACTCCAATGTATCTTTCTTGATTCGGATTGGTGGCGCTTCGCTCTTTATTACGACTTCTCCCAAAGCATATGTGTTTTCCACTAAAGGCAAAGTACCGAAATCTTTGTCTTTAAGGATTTCTTTAAATCCTTGCTTGTATACTTTATATCCCATGTAGGATATTTTCAATAAAAATGGATTTGTGATGGGTTTGGTAGAGAAAACAAACAAACCGTTTTTATCTGTAATCGTATAGTCAATTACGGTGGAATCTTTGACGGAGGATAAATATACAGTGACGGATTCTAGGGGAAGCTTGGTTTCGTTATCAGTAATTTTGCCGGACAGCTTAATACTATTTTGAGCAAATGAAACACAACAAATGAACAATAGTACTAGTAAGTAAGGTTTTTTCATAAAAAAAATTAGCTGTTAAAGTATGAACAATAACAGCTAATTAAGGCTTTTAAAAAATAGATTTAATGTTTTTTACAAAAACTTTAACAAACTATTTCTCTCTAATATAAATGTCTATCGGCACTCCTGAAAAGTCCCAATTGTCACGGATTTTGTTTTCAAGGTAACGTTTGTAAGGCTCTTTTACATATTGCGGCATATTCGCAAAAAAAACGAACTGTGGCGTTTTCGTTGGCAGCTGCATGCAATATTTGATTTTCACATATTTCCCTTTTGTCGCCGGTGGCGGGTACGCTTCAATCACTTTCAACATGTATTCGTTGAATTTTGAAGTAGCGATACGTTGCTGTCTGCTTTCGTACACTTTTACTGTTGCTTCAAGCGCCTTCAGTAATCTTTGTTTTGTTAAAGCAGATACGAACAGAATTGGCACATCAGTAAATGGCATCAGTTCTTCCCTGATTTTTTCTTCGTAGTCTCTGGTCGACATGGTTTCCTTTTCGACCAAATCCCATTTGTTAACCAGAATCACAACCCCTTTTCTGTTTTTTTCGGCCAACCAAAAAATACTTTGATCCTGACCTTCGAATCCACGAGTGGCATCGATTATCAAAATACAGATATCAGAATGCTCGATTGCACGTACAGAACGCATAACGGAGTAAAACTCCAAATCTTCCTTCACTTTCGCTTTACGACGAATACCTGCTGTATCCACCAAGTTGAATTCGAAACCAAAACGGTCAAATTTTGTATCAATAGAATCTCTGGTAGTTCCTGCAATATCTGTAACAATATAACGGTCTTTACCAATCAATGCGTTTATAAAACTTGATTTACCTGCATTAGGACGTCCTACAACAGCAAAACGAGGCAATTCAACTTCTTCTTGTGTTGGTTCTGGCTTAATAGGAAATGATTCGATTAATGCATCCAATAAATCTCCAGTTCCGCTTCCTGAAATACTTGCAAAAGTGTAATACTCCCCTAGTCCTAGGTTGTAAAACTCAATGGCATCTTTCTCACGCATAGCGTTATCCACCTTGTTTACCGCCAGTAATACTGGCTTAGTCACTTTACGCAATAATCTTGCAACGGCATCATCCATTGGAGTAATACCTTCCTCAACATCAACCACAAATATGATAACATCTGCTTCATCGATAGCTAATTCTACTTGTTTACGGATTTCGCCTTCAAAAACGTCATCAGAACCACGTACATATCCTCCCGTATCGATTACAGAAAATTCCTTTCCATTCCATTCACTTTTACCATAGTTTCTGTCACGGGTAACTCCCGAAACTGAATCTACTATAGCTTCTCTTCTTTGTATCAGCCTATTAAAAAGGGTTGATTTCCCTACATTAGGTCTTCCTACTATCGCAACAATATTGTTCATAATATAAATTC
>Ga0209321_10003153_pt1 | contig 11043 bp, 12 predicted proteins | sample Rifsed16ft4_FD_184012 | JGI IMG/M metagenome (GOLD analysis project Ga0209321, IMG submission 184012) | Soil microbial communities from Rifle, Colorado, USA - sediment 16ft 4 - CSP-I_5_4 (version 2) | ecosystem: Environmental > Terrestrial > Deep subsurface > Rock core/Sediment | place: Rifle... | reverse complement strand
TGTCAAGGACGGCCATGGTACTCCCGCATCGCGACGACCTCAGGGCCCCGGGAGCAGTTCTCCGGGCCAGCTATCGTCTGAAATCATCGCCTACGGATGCGCTCGCGCCGACATAGCTCAGCGGTAGAGCAGCTGTTTCGTAAGTCTCCGCCGGTATGCGCAGTGCTACCGTGCTTGGAGGCCCCATACAAACTGGCACACTTATCAGCTATTCGTTTCGACGGGGTGCCCGTCTAGGATCGACGCTGCTGGCGGCTCGCGTCCAAACCGACCCTAGACACCCGAATCCTCTTACGAATCGGTCGACTCGTCGAGAGCCAGGCTGTCCCCGGGACCGTGATTAAGCGTGCCCGGTCGTCTGACGCCCACCCGCTACCTTGTCACGGACCAACGCGTTGCTTCTCCTGGCCTGAATAGACCATCCGCGCCCGGATTTGAGCGCGCGGATGCCATACGTATTCGAATACCGATCGAGGGAGCGGATATTGGCCTCGCGGCCGTGGGCGCCTGAGTCAGAGTGATAGCGTGAACCGACCCGCGCGACGGGCGCGGTCGGAGTGTTGACCGGAAAGGTGGGGCGGTGTCCAACGCTGGCTTTGGCGAGCAGCTGCAGGACGTTGTCGACCGACTGCGGGGCGAGGTAGCGGAGCTTCGCCGGTCGCGGAAGCGTCTGGCTGAGGCCGCCCACGCCGATCGGCGCGCGATCGAGCGCGCCCTCCATGATGGCGCCCAGCAACACCTTGTCGCACTTGCCGTCGACCTGCGACGCCTGGCGGGGCTGGTGGACAGTCATCCGGACGCGGCGAAAGCGCTGCTCGGCGAGATGGCGGCCAACGTTCGGGAGGCGCTGACCGAAACGACGGTGCTGGCACAGAAGGTCTATCCGCCGCTGCTTGAAGGGCGTGGGTTCGCCACCGCCCTGAGGTCGGCGGCGGAGAGCGCTGGCGTCACCGCCGTGATCGACGTCCCGGCGGGTGCCGACTACCCGCCCGAGATCAGTACTGCGGTCTACTGGTCCTGCGTCGAGGCACTGTCGTCCGCGTCACGCGGTTCCCAGGCAACGGTCAGCGTGCTTGACGCGGATGGCGCGGTGACTTTCGAAGTCGCGGTCGCCGGACACCACCCTGAAGAACGCGTCGAGCGTCTGCGCGATCGTATCGAGGCACTCGATGGCCGCGTCAGCGTCGACGACAGGCAGGACGGCGGTTCGCGTGTTCATGGCTGGCTGCCGCTGTCGCGATGACTCAGATCGCCCTCGGCCAGGTACAGGATGACCGCCTTGACGCGCTTGTGAACCGCTGGCTCCCACGTCAGCCCAAGCTTCATGAATATCGAGTGGATCACCTTTTCGACGGACCTCTCGGTCAAGACAAGGTCCTCGGCGATCGACGCGTTGTTCCGGCCCTCCGCCATCTTCCGCAGCACGTCGCGTTCCCGGGTGGTCAGCTGGCTGAGCGGGGACGTCGCCGCGCGCGCCCGATCCGCCACCAACCCTTCCACCACCTTCGGGTCGATCAGCGAGCCTCCTTCTGAGACAGCGCGGATGGCAGCGACCAGCTGGTCGAGGTCATGCACCCGCTCCTTCAGCACGTAGGCGCGCCCGGCGCTCCCGGTGTCCAGCAGTGCGAGTGCGTAGCTCGGGTTCGCGTACTGGCTGAGGACGACCACGCCCAGACCCGGGTTCGTCTCCCGTAATCGTCTGGCGGCCTGGATCCCCTCGTCCGAGTGGCCTGGCGGCATGCGGATGTCGGTGACCACCACGTCTGGCCTCTCGCGATCGACGGCCTTGAGCAGCGAGTCGACGTCCTCGCAGACAGCCGCGACTTCAAATCCGGGCTGCGCCTCGAGCAGGCGCCGGACGCCTTCACGGACGAGGTAGTGGTCCTCGGCGAGCACGAGCCGGATCGGCATGGGTGGAGAATACGCCGGTGATGTCGGATCTCCCGCTCGTCCTGATCGTCGACGACAACGACAGGAACCGAAAGCTCGCTGGCGATGTGCTCCGCTTGGCCCGGTTTCGGACGCTCGAGGCCGTGACTGCCGCGGAGGGGATCGCGCTCGCGTCCGAGCATCTGCCGGACGTCATCCTGATGGACCTGCGCCTTCCGGATGTGGACGGCGCGGAGGCCGCGCGGATGCTCCGGGCCGAGCCGCGGACGTCGCGCATACCGGTCGTGGCGGTGACGGCCCTGCCACTCGATGCCCGCGAGGACTGGTTGTTCGACGCCGGCTTTGCCGGCTACGTCGTCAAGCCCATCGACATCGATGCGTTTCCCGATGTGGTTCGACGGTTCTGCGCGCGCGGGCCGGACTGACTCCTCCCGCGATGCGGACTGTTGCCGGCGGCGGCCGGGTGCCAGCATCCCCCAGCAAATGCAGGCAGGCACGGTTGGCACGCGATCGGCGTCCTCCTACATTCGATGAAGCGGACGCAGATGCTCCGAAGGGACGCGAGGCAACGAAAGGAAGAACCGATGAAGCGACGACTCTCTCTCCTGGCAACCGCAGCTGGCATGGTGGCTGTGCTCGCCTTCGCACCGTCGGCAGCCGCCCACAACCGAGCACACATCATCCTGCCGAGCGGTGAGTGCATCATCGTCGGCTCGGAGAAGTCCGTGACCTTACCGGACGGGACGTTCCTGGATCTGCGTCCGGAAACCGTACCCGCGGACGAGATCGGGACAGCATTTGCGGCTGACCAAGGCAATTCGAGGCTCGAGAAGTTCGCCTGCCCGAGCTGACGCAATGCAACGGACCGAGGGGAGCGGAACCTCCCCTCGGTCGAGGCCGGACCATCGAGCGCAGGTCTGCCGCTGGTCATCGGTGAGAAGATCCCATTCGACTCGCAGGAGCTGGATCAGCAGTGGGCCATTTTCGAGCTCTGGCCGCGCGACCGGTCAGGAGGGGTAGATCTCCGATGAAGGCTAGGCGATGCCGACTGGCGCTGGTCAGCGTCATCATGTTCGCCGGTCTGCTTGGCGCCTGTTCGCCGCGGATCGGAGCCAGCTCGACCCCTCAGGCCATCCCGCGTGTCGCCCTGATGCATGTCGGAACGGACCACGTGCCACCCTCCCTGGGCACGCTCGTCGGGCGACTCGCCGACCTGGGATGGATTGACGGCTCGGCCGACGAGCTCGTGGCACGCCTTGTCCAGGACGGGCATGTCCAGGGTCCGAAGATAGAGCTGATCTGGCGCAATCTCGAAAAGGAGCAGGTCGAGGACCAGGCTGCGGCCTATGTTGGCGACCACGTCGACGTCATCGTCGCGTTCGAGGACAAGTCCATCGCCGCGGCGCAGGGTGCGACAGCGCTGATGGAAGATCCGATCCCAGTTGTCTTCCTTCACCCGTCCGATCCGGTTCGGGACGGCCTCGTCGAGAGCCTGGCCCACCCGGGTGGGAACCTGACCGGGGTGTTCGGGGCGAGAGATCCTGTCGTCAGGCAGCTCGAGCTCTACCAGCAGATAATGCCCGGGCTGCGGCGGTTGCTCACGCTCGTCGACCCGACGGACAAGGCGACGCCGGTCCTCCTGACGGAGGCAAAGGATGCCGCGGAACGGCTTGGGATCGAGCTGGACGTTCGGGAAACGTCGACGGAGGTGGATCTCGAGCGCGCCTTTCACTCATTGGCCGCCGAAGATGTTGATGGGGCGTTCCTGCTGTCGCCGAGCCTTCGGCTGAACTTCTCGAAGCGGACGATCGAGCTGGCGGCGGAAGCCAACCTGCCCGTGCAGGCGCATCGGAAGGAGTGGCTGGAGCAGGGCGCGCTCTTCTCGTTGGGAGTCGACGTGGGACCGGTCGGGGACGCCGGCGCACGGTTCGTCGATAGCATCCTGCGAGGCACGCTGCCAGCGGAGCTTCCCGTCGAGGAGGTACCGAGGATCGAGTTCGCAATCAATCTCGCCAGGGCTAGGGAACTCGGTATCGAAGTGCCGCAAGACGTGATCACACGCGCCGACGTGGTCTTTCGGTAGGCGAACCCGGACAGGAGTCACCCCGATGGCTGCGCCCACTCGGCCGCATCACCGCCTGATCTGGAAGTACACGGCGGTCGTGGTGCTGCTCGTGGCAGCAGCCATCGTCTCGGTCGGCGTCACGGAGTTCTACTTCTCATACGAGGACAGCAAGCTCGCGGTGACCGGCGTGGAGGCGGACAAGGCTTCCTCCGCAGCCGTTTCCATTGATCAGTTCATCCAGGAGATCGTCGACGACCTCGACAGCGTGGCACGGTCGCCGGTCGACCCGGATCCTGTCGAGCGCATTCAGGAGTTTCGTGGGCTCCTCGCGCGCCAGAAGCTGCTCAGTGAGCTGACCTACCTCGATGCGAGTGGGCGAGAGTGCGTTCGCGCCTATTCCTTCGAGATCAACAAGCTCGAAACCTGGAAGTGCGGGACCGATCGCTCCGCCAGCCCGGAATTCATGCGCACGAGGGCCGCGCAGCGGTACTTCGGGGACGTCGCCTTCGACGACCGCGATGCCAGGCCCCACATGACGGTGGCGGTAGCCGAGCATGCCCCGGGGCAGGGCGTGATCGTGGCCGACGTCGACTTAAGATCCGTCGTGGACGCGATCGACCGGGCGCGGATCGGCGACGCGGGCTACGCGTACGCTGTCAATGCGAATGGCGAGGTCATCGCGCATCCCGACATCAACCTGGTCCTCGCGCACACGAATTTCTCCGCGCTCCCACAGGTCCGAGCCGCCTTGACCGGAGCAGCGACGGCTCGCGCGGACGTGGTGACAAACGGACGTGACCCGGACGGGAGAGAGGTGCTCAGCGCCTTCCAACGGGTCGACCCGCCGGGCTGGTGGGTCTTCGTCGAGGAACCACTCAGCGAGGCGTTCGCGCCAATCGAGTCGGCGATCTGGCGGACTATGGTGCTGCTCGTGGTGTTCCTATTCCTAGCGATCGTGACGAGTGTGCTGCTGGCGCGCAATCTCGTCAGGCCAATCGAATCGATCCAGACAGCCGCAGCGAGGATCGGTTCCGGTGCGCTTGATCAGCGGATCGAAGTCTCGAGCCGCGACGAGCTCGGAGCCCTCGCCGAGGAATTCAACCGGATGGCGGCACGGCTGCAGGAGTCCTATGCCGGGCTCGAACAGCAGGTCCAGGAGAGGACTTCGGAGCTCGCCAGCGCACTTGCCAGGCTGGACGAGCAAACCCGCGAGCTGGAGGCCGCGAGCCACCACAAGTCGGAGTTCCTGGCAAACATGTCGCACGAGCTGCGGACTCCGCTGAACGCGATCAGCGGTTTCTCGCAGGTGTTACGCAAGCAGCTGTACGGCGAGATCAACGAGAAGCAGGCCGAGTACCTCGACGACGTTCTTGTCGCGGCCCGACACTTGCTGTCGCTGATCGACGACATCCTCGACATCTCGAAGGTCGAGGCGGGACAGATCGAACTCGAAGTCGTGCCCTTCTCCCTGCCCGCGGCGCTCGAACGCGGGGTCGTGATGGTCCGCGAGCGAGCGACCAAGGAAGGCGTCCGAATCTCCCTCTCGTCTGATCCGAGCATTGACACAGTCAATGGCGACGAGCGCCGAGTCAGACAGGTGATCTTCAACCTGCTCTCGAATGCAGCGAAGTTCACGCCGGCCGGCGGAACCGTCGACGTGGACGTGGCGCGCCTCGATGGCGAGGTGCGAGTTTCCGTCAGCGACAACGGGCCCGGGATCGCCGTGGAGGACCAGGCTCGGATCTTCGAAGAGTTCCAACAGGCAGCAGCGGGCAAGGAGCAGGGCGATGGGACTGGGCTCGGGCTGGCGCTCTCGAAGCGCCTCGTCGAGCTACACGGCGGGCGCATCTGGGTCGAGAGCGAGCCTGAGAAGGGAAGCAGGTTTGTATTCACGCTGCCGGCGCCCCCAACCTAGCGATGGCTGGTGAGCAGATCCTTGTGGTCGAAGACAACGCGAAGAACATGAAGCTGCTTCGGGACGTGCTTCGAGCGACCGGCTATCGCACGCTGGAGGCACCGACTGGCGGACAGGCTCTGATGCTGGCGACCGAGCATGCACCGGCGCTCGTGTTGATGGATGTTCGGCTGCCGGACATGGACGGCGTGGAGGCGCTGAGCCAGCTGCGGATGGACGCGCGGACAGCCTCCATACCGGTGCTCGCCGTCACGGCACAGGCGATGAAGGGAGATGCCGAGCGGTTCAAGGAGGCGGGTTTCGACGGCTATCTCTCGAAACCGGTCGACATCGATGAGCTCCTCACCACCGTCGAGCAGCACTGCCGGGGGCGGGGCGGGTGATCGACCGTGGTACTGCGCCGCGGCCGCGGCCGTATCTCCAGCCATCTCGAGCAGATGCGCGCGGACGGCAGCGACGCGGTGGTGGTGCTGCACCTGTCTCAAACCGCAGGTCGGAGCCCGTCGACTCAGTCGCTCCATCGAGCGAACGGCCGTTCTAAGCCGAAGCGGATGGCCGTCAGCCTCGAGCGTTGCGTGGTCATACTTGTCAGCTATTCGAGCGCTGTGCTGGTGGTCTGAGTCCATCCCGATCGATCGGGCACGTGTGCGAACAGCTGATGTCTGACAGCATCGGCTATTCTTGATCGGCGCCGACATAGCTCAGCGGTAGAGCAGCTGTTTCGTAAACAGCAGGTCCTCGGTTCAAATCCGAGTGTCGGCTCCACTCCCCCTCATCCCCGTTCAGGAAGACCTGCTATTCGTTGATAGCACGGTCCTCGCAAGTACCGGATCGTGCGCGAAGACCTGCTAACCAGCGAAGACCTGCTAACTGGACGGGATCGGCAGGCTCTTACGCACGGACCGTCCGACAGCCAAGGTCCGATTCCAGCGTGAGCGAGCACCCTGAAGACCTGCTATCTCGAACACAGCAGGTCCGTTTCGGTAAGAGTCAGTTTATCGATTCGATAGGTTGACTCTTACGGATCGGCGGCCTATGGTCGTGGCATGGACACCAGCAGAACCTGACGCCGGCCGACGGGCGAGCGCACAGCCGCGTCGATCGAAGCAAGCTCGCTGACCTATCCCGTCCGTCCCACGGAGGAGTTGGCACGATGGCAACCGATCAGAACAAGGACGTCGTTCGGCGCTTCATCACTGAGGTGTTGAGCGGCGGCCATCTCGACCGGATCGACGAGCTCCTCGCACCCGGCTACGTGAACCGCGCGTTCGGCGTCGACCTGCCGGCGTTCAAGGGAATGCTCCCCGGCTTGGTGTCCGCGCTTCCCGAGCGCCACTTCGACATCGAGGAGCTGATCGCGGAGGGCGACGCCGTGGTGGCTCGGTACACGTCCGAGATGCGCGACGCGAGCGGAAAGACCATCTCGGTTCGCGGCATGACCTACTACCGGATCACGGACGGCAAGATCGTGGAAGACGACCCGATCACGACACCCGATCTCGCCGCGGAGCTCGGCCCGCTCCTCGCGCCCGCGACCGCCTGAAGAAATCCGCTGATCAGGTGGCCCAGGACCGATCCGGCCGAGCCCAGCTGAGGTGTTCCCATGGAACCGCTGCGTCCCGATCAGCAGCGCGCGGCGACGCTGACGCTCGCCGAAGCGTTCGCGACCGACGCCCTGCTCGAGCTCCTCGCCCCCGACCCGGCTCGGCGGGTGAAGCTCGGGCCTCCGATGATGAGCGTCCTCTTGGCATACGGCATGCGCTACGGCCGCGTCTGGGCGAATGACGACGCGTCCGCCGTGGCGATCTGGCTTCACCCCGAGGGCGGGCCGATGACCACGCCCCGGATGCTCCGCGCCGGCATGTGGCGGGCGCCGTTCATGCTCGGGCTGGACGGCATGGGCCGGATGTCGAAGGCGATGTCCGCCACCGAGGGATTCCACAAGCAGGTCGAGGGGCCGCACTGGTACCTCATGACCGTCGGGACCCGGACGGCGAGGCAGGGCCAGGGACTCGGCTCGAAGCTCGTCGAGCTGGGGACGTCACGGGCGGACGACGCCGGCGTCCCCTGCTACCTCGAGACCGGCACCGACTCGAACATCGCCTTCTACCGGAAGCGGGGGTTCGAGGTCATCGGCCAGACCGACTGCTACGGTCACACGCTGACGGGAATGGTCCGCCCGCCGCGAACGCCGGCAGGTGGGCGGGCCGCATGAAGCCAGTCGAGTCGAGCATCGTGATCAACCGGCCGATCGAGGCGTGCTTCGCCTACCTGACCGACCTCGCGAACGACGTCGAGTGGCGGCGCGAGTGGATCGAGGCCGAGAAGACGACGGATGGTCCACATGGCGTGGGTGCCCGGCATCGGTTGACCGGCGCGCTCCTCGGCCGACGGATCGCCACGGTGTACGAGACCATCGCGTACGAGCCGAACCGGCTGGCGGCGTGGAAGGTCGTGTCGGGACCGTTGCCGCTGACCTTCTCCAGGGCCTTCGAGGGTGTCGAGGGCGGCACACGAGTCACGATGCGCTACGAGGGGGACCTGGGCGGCCTCCTCAACCTCGCTGCCCCGCTCCTCGTGAGCATGGGCAGGCGACAGCTGGAGGGCGACTACTCCAAGCTGAAGCAGCTGCTTGAGCGGGCAACGTGAAGAAGGTCGAGGTCCGCGTCCGGATCCAGCGTCCGGTGGAGGATGTGTACGCCTACACCAGTGCGGTCGACACCATGCCCGAGTGGCGGGGTGACGTCTCGGAGGCGGAGCAGCTCACCGATGGTCCGCTCGGGGTCGGGACGCGCATTCGAGCGGGCGGCAAGGTCCTCGGGCGACCGATCGGACTGGTGGTCGAAGTGACGGAGCTAGAGCCCGGGGCGAGGTTCGCGTACAAGCCCGTCTCGGGGACCCTCCGGACCCACAACGTCTACGCTTTCGAGCCCGACGCCGGGGGCACCGTCGTCACCCTCACCGACGAGATCGAGCTGGACGGCATCCTCGGCCTCTGCGAGCCCCTCCTGGGCGCCATGGTCCGACGGCAGTACCGGGCCAACCTCGGCAGGCTGAAGGCCATCATGGAGACGCAGGTCGCTGCTGGCTCCTGAGGGAACCCGAATTCGGTACTTGACTTCAACTGAACTTGGGGTCGTACGGTCTCGCGAGTGCGGCGTCGGACGGCGCGACAAGAAGGGAGCAATCGACCGTGGTGCTTGAGGAGGCTGCGCGGCACCCATCGGGGCTTGGCCCGGGGTTTCGGGGTCGGGTGATCGCGCCCGACGCCGATGACTACGACCGCGCCCGCCGGGTCCACAACGCGGCAGTAGACCGGCATCCCGCCCTGATCGTCCGTCCGACCGACGCGGACGACGTCGCCCTCGTCGTCGCGTATGCCCAGGAACGGGGCCTGCCGCTGGTCATCCGAGCCGGCGGCCACAGCATGGGGGGCCACAGCACGGGCGACGGCGCGCTCGTCCTCGACCTGTCAGCGATGCGCGACGTGGAGATCGACGCCGTCGAGGGAACTGCCTGGGCCGACGCTGGCGTCCTCGCCGGCGAGTACACGACCGCGTCGCACGCGCTTGGTCTCGTGACTCCGTTCGGGGATACCGGATCCGTCGGCGTTGCCGGGATCACGCTCGGTGGCGGCGTTGGCTGGCTGGTGCGCAAGCATGGGATGACGATCGACAGTCTCCTCGCGGTCGAGATCGTGACGGCGGACGGCCGGCGACGGATTGCCAGCGCCGTCGAGGAGCCGGACCTCTTCTGGAGCGTGCGCGGTGCCGGGGCAAACTTCGGCGTCGTTACCCGCCTGCAGTTCCGGCTCCATCCGCTGGACAACGTGCTCGCGGGCGACATCCTCCTGCCGGCCACGCGCGACGTGCTCCGCAGCCTGGTCCCGGTCCTGCTGGCCGCCCCCGACGAGCTGACCGCGATGCCCACGATCATGCTCGCACCGCAGGACCCGGCGATCCCGGATCAGCACCGTGGACGGCCGGTCGTCTACGTTTCGGTCGCGTGGTCAGGCCCGTCGGGCGCCGGTGAGCGGGCGCTGGCGCCGCTGCGTGCTCTTGGAGCGCCAATCAGCGACACCGTGACCTGGCAGCCGTACCCGGCCCTGTTCTCCCCGGTCGACCGCGACGAGGAACCGACGTCGGGCGTCTCGAGCCGAGCGCTGTTCCTCGACGCCCTGGACGACGCGACGATCGATGTGATCGAGCGTCGGCTCACCGAAGCCGACGCACCACGAGCGATCGTCCAGCTTCGCGTCCTCGGCGGGGCGATGGCGCGGGTCCCGGGTGACGAAACAGCGTTCGGATGGCGAGATCAGCCCGTCCTGCTCTGGCTCATCACGCCGTACCAGGAGATCGGCCGCGCCGCCGCCATCGAGGCGTGGACCGCAGCCTTCCGCGCCGACCTGCCCGCGGACGGCGCCGCGACCTACGTCAACTTCATGGGCGCCGAGGACACCGATGCCGTCCGTGGCGCCTACCCGGCGCCCGCGTACGCACGTCTGCGCGAGCTCAAGCGACGCTACGACCCCGACAACGTCTTCCGCGTCAACCACAACATCCCGCCCGCGACGACGTCCGGCTGACGAAGCTCGGATCCATTGGCGCGCCCGGAGGGCATCATGGCGCCTTGACTTGTCGATCGTGTGGTCGCGGACCTGCTGCTCGCCGCGGCCCGATGCATCCTGCGATCTGCTGGGCATTGACCCAAGGCCCAAGAGGCGCAAAGCCGATCGTCGCCTCAGCTGCTTCCAGCGGCTCGTCTCGGTTCCTGGAGATGAGGCTGAAACGCAGTTCCCATGGTCGAGCCGCGAGATTCAGTGGGCTCCAAGCTCGGCACATGCCTCATGCCAAGTGCCTCGCCACCGCGACTAGCCACTCATCCCGACCCTCAATCGGCATGTTGTAGGCTGTAATCGCGCGTCCAACACCTGTCGGGCGCGCGATGGACCACCGCGTATACCTCGGAGACTGGACCAGCAGGACCCCTCACCACGCTCGAATCGAAGACCTGCTAACTGAGCGCCTTACGCTCGCGATCCCACGCTTGTGCCACAACGCTCAGGCCGATCTACTTCGTAAACAGCAGGTCCTCGGTTCGAATCCGAGTGTCGGCTCCACCCCTTCTTTCCCGTTCAGCGATCCGTGGCTCCTGGCGACCGGTACGCCCCGCA
>Ga0209321_10003152_pt1 | contig 11047 bp, 10 predicted proteins | sample Rifsed16ft4_FD_184012 | JGI IMG/M metagenome (GOLD analysis project Ga0209321, IMG submission 184012) | Soil microbial communities from Rifle, Colorado, USA - sediment 16ft 4 - CSP-I_5_4 (version 2) | ecosystem: Environmental > Terrestrial > Deep subsurface > Rock core/Sediment | place: Rifle... | reverse complement strand
GTCGGATTAACAATTTGGGTTTTAACCTGTCATGTGCTCTGATGATGTGTGACTATAGTTACACTAGTGTGTGGTTACACGCATAGCTGTTCTTGGATTTACAGACAATGTTTCTAAATTCGAATTGTGAAACATTATGTATGGATTTGGTTAACCAAAGGTGAAGGTATAGATTTCAAAACCTGGCTTTGCAATTATAGTTAATGTATGGGTACCTGCATCAGAACTTGAAATCAAGTTGTATAATCTGTCACCTGAAATGTGTACAACTCCCTCTTGTACATCTGTTCCTGCATTTTCAGGCGAAACTGGATCTCCATCAAGCAAGATTTTCAGTTCAGATTCATTTGCAGCCACTATGTTGACTGATCTTGCAAAATATGGAAGTATTATCTTGCCATTTTCTGAAACAAGTTTCATTCTATCATCAAAATTTTGCCACTGACCTTCAAGATAAAAATAATCACGAGTTAATTTTTCTGGCAAAGAATATGTTACAATCTGATCTGGTTTGAATCCTTCTGAATTCCCAAGCTGATTTCTACCAAATGCAAAATTGTATCCAAAGTAAAGTTCTGGAGTCTGAGATGCAATAAATTGGTGTTCTTCTAAATCTACCAGTGGCTGTGCTGATACAATATTCAAGCCAAGAAGTTGATTTCTTTCTTGCAAAAGTTCTTGAATTATTTTTTCAGTCTCTGCATATCCTCCTTCACCAATATGATCATATCTGATGTATCCTTCAGAATCTGTAATGTATTTTCTTGGCCAGTATCTATTTTCAAATGCTTTCCACGTTTTCATTTCATTGTCTTGTACTACAGGATATACTATGTCATATTGTTTCACTGCAGTTTGTACATTGTTGAAATCTTTTTCAAATTCAAATTCCGGAGAATGGATTCCGATTATCAATAATCCCTGATCAGCATATTTTGTGTTCCATGCAGTGATATAAGGTAAAGTTCTGATACAATTTATGCAACTATACGTCCAAAAATCATAAAGTATGACCTTGTCTTTCATAGCTGCTTTAAGATCTTCTGGAGTTGTATTGATGTATCCTGATATGCCTGTCAATTCAGGTGCCTTTTTGAACCTACTTTTATCGATCTTTTGAATTTCTGATGCCTCATTACTATGTGTTTGGCTTCCCTCATCTGACTGATTTTGTGTTTTTGGTATTTGTGGCTCCAATGAAGAAAAATACAAACCAGCCACTCCGATGGCAACTACTAGTATTATTCCCATGACAAGTGCTGTTTTTAATTCAGTTTTCATTTTTTCATCCTTGTAATAACAAATTATTCAAAAATGGAAAACTAGCAATCGTTGCTAACTGATTAGTATATACTAGTACCCCTAAAATTATAATAAACGATCCCATGATTATTGAATAATATTTCAGATGCTTACTTAGCGCTTTAATTATTCTTGTAAATCTTGAAAAAAATACTCCCATTAAGATAAATGGGATTCCAAGTCCAAGCGAATAGGTAAGTAACAAAGTAAATGCTTGTCCTGGTGCTGTTGCAGCCAAAGTAAGAATGCTTCCCAAGATTGGACCTATACAAGGAGTCCACCCCGCTGCAAAAGCTAATCCAAAAAGAAATGATAACGGATAACTAGATTTGGTGCGATTTGGAAAGAATTTTTTCTCAAAATTTAGTATACGAATTTTGGTTGACAACAACATAAAGGCACCAAAACCAATTATGACTACTCCTCCTATCTGATTAAATCCAGAAATCAGATTTGTTGCAGAGCTAGACAAGACACTATTTAGAATTACTCCAAAAACTGAAAAAACAACAGAAAATCCAAGAACAAAAAAGACCGTATTTAGTACTATGTTTAACCTGTTTGAAACAAGGTTGACAGCCCCGTTATTTCTTTGAAGTTCTGTTATAGTAGTACCAGATAGATATGCTAGAAAAGCAGGAATCATAGGCAATATGCAGGGTGCTAAAAACGAACCCAAGCCTGCTATAGCTGCTATTGCTATTGATATTTCTGGCATTAACTCAAATTTGCTCTTTTTTTATTAATACATTGTTCCAAATCTACTCCAAATCAATGATCAACTTTTATTCTTGATGTATTGACCAAATTTCATGAATAAAAGAATGATATTTGCTGGACTGGTCTTGGGCGCAATAACTGCCATAGCGATGTATTTGAATTACATCTCTCGTCTTAATCATACCTAAAAAATTCTAAATTTTCTACCTGCTTGTTCTAATACATCAAGTGTTCTTTCTATGTGATTTTTTGATAACCACGCGGTAATTGAAATTCTAACTCTGGCTGTATTCATCTTAACTGTAGGATATCTAATTGGCTGCGCAAAAATTCCATTTTCAAAAAGATATCTTCCAAAATCTAGTGCTTTTTTTTCATCACCTATTATGATTGGAATGATCTGACTTGACGAATTAATCTCATATCCTAAAGTTCTAAGACCAGAATGCATTAGGTGAATATTTTCCCAAAGTTTCTTTCTTCGTTTTTCTCTATTTGAAGTGAATCGCTTCAATGCAAGATCGACAAGAACATTTGGCAAAGCGGAGGTGTAAATAAAAGATTTTGATCTATTTATCAAAAATTCAATTACTTTATTTCTTGAAGCAACATATCCGCCAAATGCTCCAAGTCCTTTACTTAAACTACTTACATACAGATCGATTTTTCTTTCTACACCAAAATATTGACCAGTGCCCCTGCCATCAGAACCTGCCACAAAATCCCCATGTGCGTCATCTACGGTAAGTATGGCATCATTTTTGACTGCAACGTGTGAGATTTCATTTAAATTTGCAAAATCTCCATCCATGCTAAAGATTCCATCTGTTACTATGAACTTACGGTTTGCTTTTTGTCTAATCTTTTTCTCAAGATCTGCTAGATCATCGTGCTTGTAGACCATGATTTTTGCCCCTGATAATATACAAGCTTCAATTATGCTGACATGGTTTAGTTCATCGCTAAGGATTACGTCTCCTTTTTGTGCAAGTGTGGAGATTGAACCTAAATTTGCCATGTATCCAGTAGGGAAAATTAATGAAGATTCCTGTGATTTGTGATGCGCGAGTTTTTCTTCTAAAATTCTAAATGATGGATCATTTCCTGCAACCAATCTTGAGCTTGATTGTAATTGTTTATTCAAAATCTGATTTGTACCTAATCCAAGATAGTCATTTGAGCAAAGATTGATCAGTCTTTTATGCTTGAATATTATGTATGGGCCTTCAGTACGACCATATTGTAATGTTCGATATAGATTCCGATCTCTTATTTTTTTGAGACTGGAATTTACAAAATCAAGTTTATGCTTCAAGCCCTATTTGTGATATCATTTGGAAATCATCTCTTGGAGTGTTGCCGCCTATTGTCAAATACCCGCCAGTAATAATCCCGTTTGCACCTCCAAGAAGAACCTTTTCCTGATCATTTGAAAGATGAATTTCGCGACCACCTGCTATCTTAAGTATAGTCTTTGGCATCAAAAATCTATACACTGCAATTGTGCGTAGTATTTCGCCAAGCGATAATTTTTGTTGGGATTCAAGCGGAGTACCTTTTTGTGGTACTAGAATATTTATTGGACATTCTTCTGGACTCAATTCTGATAGATCAAAACCCATCTCTAATCTTTGCATTCTAGATTCACCCATGCCTATAATTCCTCCACAACAAAGCTCAAGACCATTTTTTTTCACAATTTTAGCCGTATCGATTCTATCTTGATAGGTATGTGTTGTGCAAATACTTGGAAAGAAACTTCTTGCCGATTCCAAATTGTGATTATATCGTTTCACTCCAAGATTTTTAAGACGAATTGCCATTTCTTCTGTTATGAATCCAAGAGAACAATTCACTTCTATGCCTATGTTGTTAACTTTTTGTACAATGTCACAGATTTGATCAAAATCGTGTTCTGACGGACCACGCCATGCACATACTAAACAGAAACTTTTGACACCGTCCTCTTTTGCTTTTTTTGCATTATCTATTATAATTTCAGGTGGTAACAGTTTGTAAGTGTCAATTCCTGATTTGTAAAATGCAGACTGGGAACAAAATGAACAGTCTTCAGGACAATTCCCCTTTTTTGCGTTAATCAGCGTTTCAACATCAACTATATCACCATTAAATTTTCTTGTTATTTCATTTGCAGCACCTGATAGATGTTCCAGTATGTCGTCTGAAACGTTGATAAGAATTCTGACCTCTTCTTGGGAAATCTTTTGACCTGAAAGAACTTTCTCTTTACATTTAGTAATAAAATCAAGTTCTGAATTCATAATGCGTCATTTTCCATATTGCACTAATTAAGATTATCTTATTTGTAAACCTACAAAATTTTGAAGGTTTACGCTTTTTATCAAATAATCAATATATTGATTTTATGTTATTTTATCATGGTAGGACAGATATGTACTCGTTTAGGATCGTATCTCATGCCGCATTTATTACATGTTACAAACCTTGATGATTCTTGCATGCAATTGTGAATTTCATTTACTTGCAGTATCTTTTTACAGTTTGGACATTGACGTATCTGTGGCATAACAATTCAATTCACTTTGTGATATAAAACAAATATTATCTAGACGGTTCAAGTCGAAAACGATTGATACACCATACTTAATTATCACTAGTATGCAGACTGCTCATGGCGTCTAAAAGACGATCAAAGAGATCTAAACGTTCAAAGCGAAGAGCAACTCCAGCGCCAACTCGTAAACAAATGATCACCATACGTGCAGTTCTTAACAGAGCAAAAAGAGAACGCGATATGGCAAGAAGAGAGGGAAGGCGTCTGAAGAATTCATTAATTGTAAGGAACCGAATTATTAGAGAGCTCGGTGCAAAACTTAGAAGGGCACGAAGGAGATAATCAGATTACCTTCGTGACTTTTTTTATCGTATCTATTGTACCGTCAAGTAAGAAATCTAATTCATTTTTCGAAATTGCAAGTGGTGGTACTAGCATCACAATGTTCCCAAGAGTACGTAGGTATATCTTGTGTTTTTTTCCCTCGACAAAAATTTTCTTATAAATTGATTTATCTGGTTTAATTGGTGTCTTTTTCTTTTTATCACTTACAAGCTCAATTCCCATAAGCATGCCTTTGTGTCTGACATCACCTACAAGATTCAATTCGTTAATTTCAGAAATTCGTGATTCGAATTGTTTAGCACTCGTTTGAATTTTAGAAATTAGCTTGTTTTTCTTATACATCTCAAGGTTAGCTAGGGCCGTTGCGCATGCAAGAGGATTACCTGTAAACGTGTGACCATGAAAGAAATGTTTCATCTCGTCATATCTGCCAAGAAATGACTCGTAAATTCTCTTATTAGTTAAAGTGACTCCAAGTGGCAAATATCCACCTGTAAGCATTTTTCCATATGATACGATATCTGGTCTGCTGTTTTGTGCTTGATACTCTATAAGTGAACCTAACCTGCCAAATCCAGTGGCAATCTCATCTAATACAAATAATACATTGTATTTTTTGCACAATTGACTGATTTTTCTCTGAAAGTTTTTTGGATAAACCACAACTCCTCCTGCTACTTGTGCACCGCTTTCCATAAAAAAAGCTGCAATATCATTATTTTTTGAAAATATGTTTTCTATTTTTTTAATACAAAATTCCTGATATTCTTTGAAAGTAAAACCTTTTGGCATCCTGTATTTTTCTGGAGTAGGTGTTCTAATTACTGGAAAAAGTAATTTTTTAAATTTTGAAAAAAATAACGGAACATAACCAAGAGACATGGAGCCAATTGTATCGCCATGATATCCATTTTGTAACGAGACGATCTTTATTTTATTTTTTACTCCAATATTTTGCCAATATTGTAATGCCATCTTTATGGCAACTTCCATCGCAGTAGAACCATTGTCAGAATAAAATACCTTATCCATTCCAGGAGACATCTTGACAAGCTTTTCAGCAAGTAACTGTGCTTGATCATTTGTAAGATTAAACAAAGATGAGTGTTGCAATTTTTTTGTCTGTTTTATCATTGCATTCACAAGTTCCTTCTTAGAATGTCCCCAAACATTGCACCACATGCTTGCGACTCCATCGAGTAGTCTGTTGCCTTTTGCATCAATTAGCCACATTCCATCCCCCTTTGTTATTATGTCAAATTTTTTCCACTCTCTCATCTGCGTGTAAGGATGCCATACGTATTCTCTGGTATTCATTTAGTGCAACTCTGGCTTTGGCATTAATAATGGTACGGTGAACTCTTAAGGAATGTTTTGTAAAGAATATGAGTCATGAAAGCGTATTTCATAACTGGTACTGATACTGGAGTAGGAAAAACTTCAATCACTGCAGGCCTTGCTGGTTCAATGAGAAAACTTGGTGTTAATGTAGGAGTAATGAAACCTATTGCATCTGGCATTCCACAAAAAACAGGATTCAAATCATCAGATGTTGATATTATAGTGGAAGCTTCACAAACAAAAGATTCAGAAGATTTGATAAATCCTGTATTTCTACCAATTCCTACTTCTCCATATGATGCAACAAAACTTTTGTCATTACCTGTAGATATGCCACTAATCCTTACAACATTTACAAAATTACTATCTATTCACGATGTATTGTTAGTAGAAGGAATAGGTGGAATAATGACACCTATTACAAAAAATTTCTTTGTGGCTGATATGATAAAAGTAATGGGTATTGAAACAATTATTGTAACAAGGGCAACTCTTGGAACATTAAATCACACCATGATGACATATCAATTATGCAAAGATTACGGTATCAAAGTAAAAGGACTTGTAATAAACAATTTTGATGAAAAAGGAACAGCTGCAGAAAAAAATACTCCTATTACATTACATGAGATTACTGGGTTGGATATTCTTGGTGTAGTACCTTTCATAAAGGATTATGACAAAATTGATACAATGATTGAGATGGTAGGGAAAAAAGTCGACGTAAAGTCACTCATATCCTAAAAAGTTTAAGCTTTGACTGTTTTTTATTGGTAAGAAAACCAATTATATCGTTAATTATGTTTGAAAATGGAAGATCTCCAATGTTATTGATGGTATATGTTCTGATTCCTATGTCTGCCCCATTTTCTAAAACAAACCATATGTTTTCTTTAATCGGTTGAATCTTAGTAATCTCTGCAAATCTGTTTTTTATTGTAGGAACATCATTTGTTTTTGAAAATGATATGATCAAGGCATCTTGTGGAGATGTGCTAAGAATTTTACTATCTGGTATTAAGATATCTACATAAACACCATTGAAAGTAATCTTTCGCTGGCTTGGAATCAGCGCAGTGGTTAAAAGGTAATGAGCCAACCCTTCTGCAAACGTTCCTAGAATTTCTGATTTGTTATCATCAAGTTTATCAAGTTGGTCTTTACATTCGCCACATATGGTTTCTATGACCTCGGAGCTTTTACCCTGTGCAATATCTGAAACAATATACCTGCTGTGCTTATCAATTGAACTGTAAAGAATTTCCTTTATTTCCAACTATGCAAAATATGCTATGTCCTGTATTTCTTCTTTGCAAACTTGGATAAACCCATCTTTTTCATCTCTTCAGATTCTCTAATTACAGAATAATGTTGCTTCTCTTTATGTCGTTTTAGTTTCTTCTGTAACTCTGGAAATTCATTAGCAAGTATCTTCAATGCATACAAAGCAGCATTAGCTGCCTTGTTTACTCCTACAGTTACAACAGGAGATCCAGTAGGCATCTCTGATATTGATAAAAGCGAGTCTAATCCGCCAAATGCTGAAAATTTAAAGCGATCTGAATTTCCAGATTTGTCGTTGTAAACCATTATGGGTACTCCTATTACTGGAATTACTGTATGTGACGCAATCATTCCTGGAAGATGTGCAGATCCTCCGGCACCAGCTATTATCACTTTGAAACCACTTTTTTCTGCATGTTTTGCATAGTCTAAAAGTCTTGTTGGGGTTCTGTGTGCAGAAATGATTTGATCCTCATGTTTTACTCCAAACTCAGCAAGTATCTCTGCAGCACTATTCATTATTTTGCTATCTGAGCTTGAACCCATGATAATTCCAATCAGCGGTTTTTTTGAATAACTCATAAGATCAAACGGGATTGAATTTTATTAAACTTTTAACTTCTTCAGCTTTTTTTAGGAGCATGTTGATATCTTTTGTATCATTAACATCGACCACATTGAAATGCCCCATCTTTCTTTGAGGCTTTGCTTCATCTTTTTGATACATCTTTAGATATACGCCGTTGTTTTGATCGATTGTTATGGGTTTGTATCTTCCCTGAAACCCCTTTGGCCCCAAGATATTACACATTACAGTATGATGCAACAAGTCAGTTTTACCAAGCTCTAATCCTAGTATTGCTCTCAGATGCTGTTCGAACTGAGACGTAGCACTTGATTGTAAAGTATGATGTCCAGAATTATGTACTCTTGGAGCTATCTCATTTATGAGAATCCTGTCATCTTTTGTTACAAACATCTCAATACCAAATACTCCTGCACCATGCAATACCTCCATTGTTTTTTTGGATATTTTCTCTGCTTCCTCAGAAATTTTTTTACTGACTCTAGCAGGCACAATTGTTGTTTTTAATATATTTTCTTCATGTATATTTTCTACCACATGATATGTTGCAATCTGTCCATTTGTATTCCTTGCAGCAATCACTGATACTTCCATCTGAAAATCAACGATTCTTTCTAGCATTGTTGGTCTGTCGATGAATTGTTCAAATGCATGTGTTACCTGTTCTGGATTTTCTATTCTGAAATTGCCTCTTCCATCATAAGCATCCCTTCTAGCTTTTAACATCACTGGATATCCAAAGGATTTGATCTTTTCCTTAGCATCATCGAATGATTCAATTACAACAAAATCTGTTACTGGCAAACCATTTTCACGTAGGAATTTCTTCTGCAGGTACTTGTCTTGGATAATTCTCAAAGTATCAGGAGACGGATTTATTGTTACTTCAGAATTTATTGACTCCAAAACCTCACTATTTCCAGATTCTATTTCGTACGTTATGATATCTGACTGTAACGACAATTCTACAATGGCATTTTTGTCTTTAAAATCGGCAACTATTTGTTTTGCTCCTACTTTTGCGGCAGGACAGTTTTTTGTTGGATCTAGCACTATTACATCAGAAATGTATTCATTCATTTTTTTTGCCGCTTCTGTGAGCATCATTCCAAGTTGTCCTCCGCCTATTATTCCAAGAATCTTTGTCAACGTATGGTCTATATTTTTATGTCTTAAAATTGTTAGCTGTAAATTGTGTTTTATCATTTTTTGAACTTTGAAAGTTTTGATTACAAAATAATACCATGAATGGAAACAGTGACTTGATAATTGTTATTGCAATAAAAAAATAATATCAAAAATGGAAACAGTTACTTGATCAATGTCACTATTCTTTAAATAGACTTTTGTGAGTTATTATTCGTGATAGAATCTTCAATTAAAGTTAGGACTGGAGTCCCAGGACTGGACTCAATACTGTCTGGAGGATTTAGGGAAGGAAAAACAATTGTCTTGTCAGGTCCGCCAGGTAGTGGAAAGACCACATTTGGGATGCAATATCTTTATGTTGGTGCAAACGATTTTGATGAACCAGTAGTATTTGTCACATTAGCTGAAAGTCCACGTGAAATAAAAAATGATTTTAAAATGTATGGATGGGACATTCAAAAACTCATTGATGATGGAAAAATGTTAATTATTGATGCCAGACCTTTTAAAATGGAAGAAGGTTTTGTAGAATTAGATGAAGCACTTTACCGTGGAGAAACCCTTCCGTTTATGCACTTGACACAACTGATCATAAGCAGCATTAAACGAATAGGCGCAAAGCGCCTTGTAGTGGATTCTCTTACAGTGCTTGCAATGCAGTATGCAAACAAGTTCTATGTTAGACAGGGTCTGCAGGGAATGCTCCAAGCTTTAGAAGACAGACATTGTACAACTATACTAATATCAGAAAGTAGCGCATCTGAAAAGATTCCAACTGAATGGTATGTTGCTTCTGGCATTATACTACTCCATCATTTACAAAGAGAAAACACGATGGAGAGAACACTACAGGTTCTTAAAATGAGAGGAGTTCGTCACAGTGAACAAATTTATTCTATAAAGCTAAGTGACACAGGATTACAACTAGTGCATCCAAGGCTGACTCCGTAGTTTAGATGAATATGCCTTTAGAATTTGACCAGGTAGAATTAAACAATAATCTCATCGATTGAACCATTGCTTTAGAGTCTGTCCACATTGCCATGGAGTTCTGTGAAGGCTGACTTGCATTCTTCATAAAGAATATCAATTCATTATCTCTGATTATGAGACAAATGTCTTCTTTAATGTCTGGTGGCATTAATTTTATATCTGTTTTATCTGCTTCATCAAATATGTAGTATGTTTTTTCGGAACATGATGTTAGTATTTTAACTTCAGATTTAGAATCATTTAATGGTTCCAAGAAATCTGAATGATAGAATCTTAGAAAGTCTTTTTCAGAACCTAGGACAAGAATTTCTTCTGATGGTTTGGTAATCATTTCATGTATCTTGCTGTTGATCTGGTTTACACCTTGTAACATCTGGAACTTGTCTTCTTTTGTTTCAACAGGACCTGTCTGAAAATCTGGAATGCCATTCCATAACTCTACAATGTTTTTTTCTTGTTTTTCTAATGTTTTTACTCTTTCTTTTTCTGCATTTACTAGTACCCAAACTGCTTTGTCTAGTGGTAAAGCTGAAAATCTTATTGGATGTTGGAATGTGGCAGAAACAATTCCCTTATTTTGTAAAGTGGTAAGCAGATGATAGGTTTCAGTTCTTGGTATTTTTAATGCTCTACATGCTTCTGGTGCAGTCTTGGAACCATATTTTCCTAAGTATATGTAGACCTTTGATTGATTTGCAGTAAGGCCAAATTTTGATAATTCGTCCTTTAGCTTCTCCAATGACATTCTGTAATCATACATTCCAGAATCTGGAGTTGAATCAAATGCTGTC
>Ga0209321_10003150_pt1 | contig 11052 bp, 7 predicted proteins | sample Rifsed16ft4_FD_184012 | JGI IMG/M metagenome (GOLD analysis project Ga0209321, IMG submission 184012) | Soil microbial communities from Rifle, Colorado, USA - sediment 16ft 4 - CSP-I_5_4 (version 2) | ecosystem: Environmental > Terrestrial > Deep subsurface > Rock core/Sediment | place: Rifle... | reverse complement strand
ACCTGGGAGGGAACATCCGCGGCTCCACCTTCCGGCATACCCTCGCCGCGACTCTGAGAGTCGTGCTCGGGATCCAGGCAGACGCCGAGCGGCTCCTTGGAGACGGCGAGGCCCTCCTGACGGAATGGATCAAGGAGCACCTCGAAGTCGCGGTGTTCCCCTTTGAGGACAGGGACGCGCTAAATGATCTCGAGATCAACGTCCTCCGCCGGCTCGACCCACCCCTGAACCTGAACCACGTGATACGCACCGACGTCCGGCGGAGACTTTCGGCGATTCGCCGAATGCTCAGACGCTCTCTGAAGGGGCAGGAGTGATGGGCAGCCCCGAACCACTCTCCGGAGTCCTCGTCGTGGTCCCCTGTGGGCAGCGGAAGATCTGGGGCGAGCACCCCGACCTGGGCGCTGTGCTAGCGAAGAACGCTTACACCGGTGCTCCGTTCAAGGTCAACCGGGCCTTCGCGGAGCGCTTCGGCGACCGCTGGGTGATCCTCAGCGCGAAGTACGGCTTCATCGCGCCCGACTTCCCCATCCCGGGGCCGTACAACGTGACCTTCAAGAAACCTTCGACCCAGCCCATCACAGTCGACGCCCTGAAGACCCAGGCCGCCGAGCAGGGCCTCTACCGGTTCGCTATGGTCCTTGCGCTGGGCGGCCGGGAGTACCTCACCATCCTCCGGCAGGTCTTTCAGGACCGAGGCCCCCGGCTGTGCCAGCCGTACGCTGGGCTCTCCCTCGGGCGGGCGATGCAGGCGGTGACGAGGGCTATATCGGAAGGCCACCCCTGCTAGCAGGCGCGCCCGAGCATTCGAGCATGACACGGCCGAGGCTGGCGGTCAGGGGGTAGGGGTTAGCCAAAGAGCGTGAGCTGGTGGCGCTGTTCGTCGGAGAGTGGCAGGAGGGGATTGCGCGGCTCCGGGAAGATCTCAGCACCCTTCCACAGAGCACTGACCACGCTCGTCGCGATACCCAACCTAACCCACCGAGCCTGCAGCGCTTCGTGGAGCCTCGGCCCCTCGAGCAAGTAGACGGAGCGTATCAGCCAGGGACGCGCGACTTCTTTGGAGGGTCCGCTACCCGCCCGGGGCCCTGCCAGGACCAGGTAGTAGTCGGGGACGACTCGTAGGCTGAGATCGAGAAGACCCTCGTCCTTTGCGTACCACTTGATGTTGACGCTCTTCCCTGCGAGTGGACCGTCACCAAATACTCCGTCAATCCCCTCTTCCGTCGCGGATCTCGACAACGTGATGCCGAAAATCCTGGAGGCGATGTACTCTCCGATGTGCCCAATCTGAGCTGGCCGCCCAATGATGCGGGAGATTTCCTCCTCCGTGGCGTTCCTCTGGCGGATCAGCTCCGCGAGTCTCTCAAGGCCCTGATCATGACCCGTCGCGAGCGGTTCGACCTCTCGGGAATAGCGTTCCGGAAGCTCGGCGACCGGCAATACGATTACGCCCTCATCCGGCGATCCGACCGCGGTGAAGATCCCTCTCACTGCGAGCAGGCCGGTCAGTGCTGCAAGCGCAGCATCTACCTGGTCCAAGGAGTGCAGCGTTTCAACTGCAACCCCCCGGGACGCGAGAGCGGCCTTACGCCACTGGGCTCTCTGCGACTTCCGTCTGAGACGAAGAGGCGGCAGCTTTCCCCTGAGGCACACCGCGGACGCATGAGGGAACACTTCGATGGCCCGCCCAGTGACAGGGCCGGGGCCACGATAGAGGAAGAAACCGGCTCGTTCCGCGGCCTCGTAGGCTTCCATTCCCGCCAGAATCCACCGATAGAATGGGCGGGACCGGGCTGCGGGATCCGAAGGAGTAGCATAGATGTTGATGCCGACCTGCATGAGTCGTCGCTCTGCCAGCCGGGATCTACCGTCGACGCCAAAGGCGGGAGGAGAGTCTATTGCGACGACAGCAGGGTGGAGCCGCGACAGCGCCGCCTCGAGGTCTTCGGCCGACTGCCTCTCCCGAGGTGCCTCAACGATGCGGCTCGACTCATCAAGAACGACTACGTCGAGACGCCGCTTGACGGAAACGTCAACTCCGACCGCTATCAATGAAATGCCACCCACGGGCAACCTGGGATCCACCGCCTTGGTAGTCGGTCGTGCGGAAATGGCAGTGATTCGCCATCGACGACTATGTCTCGCCCTCGTCAAAGTAGTCCAGGTCGATTCTTCTCACGGAATACGTAGCTGCTTCGGCCACACCCACCCCGTGTTCAACCATGAGTCGAGCAAGGGTAGGGCCGTCGATTAGAACAATCTTCTTCTCGATCCTGCCTACGTAGTCAATCGCATCTTTGGTGAATTGAGATGTGGTTATGAAGACGCCCTTTCTGGCTCTCTTTCCTTCAAGACTGCCCGCAAAGGACTGTACTTCGGGGCGGCCTACGGTCCTTTGCCAACGTTTTGCTTGAATGTACACGATATCGAGACCGAGCCTGTCCTCCTTGATGACTCCATCAATCCCATCGTCGCCAGTTCGTCCCACAGCCTCCCCGGCATCCTTGCGCGACCCTCCGTAGCCAAGAGCGACCAGCAGATCGACGACGAGCTTCTCGAAGAAGGCAGGCGAACACACCAGGACGCGCTGGAGCAACTCTTGCTCAAGCGCCTGTCTCAACTGCTGGTAGCTGGCTTCAAGTATCTCCTCGGGTGTCTGATCAACCTCTCCACCATCTGCACCGCCCTGGCCATCGCGGGTACGTGAGGCGTTGCGAAATTCTCTAAACTCGTCGAACCGCTCAAGGAATCTCACATCTATCCGCGGGGGCTGCGCCCGCAAGACTTCCATCCCCCGGTCTGTGATCTTGAACCTGCCTCGCCCTGCACTCTCGAGGAGACCGGCCTTCTTCAGATAGGTCACGGCCCACGCGACCCGGTTGTCAAATCTTCGCTGCCTTCCGCTGGGAAGCAGCTCCCTCCTGTCTTCGTCAGTCAGCCCGAACTCCTGTGCCGTTGCCTCAACGGCCGAGTCGATGCTGCGTACCTCTCGATCCCCGGCGAGCCTCAAGAGCGGCAGCATCAGGCTCTGGTAGTCGGGAACGGCCATCCGTAACCCCTCCCCGGTTTGGTATGGTGAGATCAACGGCGGATAAGCCTTGCAGGCTGAGCAAGGCAGCGCCAGGGACTGGCAGTGCTGCGTCTGATTCTTTGCCAGCCTGTGCTCGCCGTCCTCCTCCAGCCTGGCATAGCTCCGCTCCGATGAAAGGAACCCGCGGGTAGGCTAGGCGAAGCAGGAATTGGAAAGGCTAGTAGCGGCTATGCTGCCGGGAAAGAGACCTAACCGGAATCAGGCGGATGTTCCGAACCGGACCGGTGCGGAGTGTCTTCTGAAATCCTAGATCGGGCATGGAGAAACTTGGCGTACCGCGACTGGGGAATAGGATGGCGTCAACCCCCTACCTGAGCTGGCTAGACCACTCCGAGACCGATCGTCGGCGGGCCCTGGATCTCATCCAGCTCTTCCGCCAGCAGGATACCCTCGACGAGCTCGGCATCGGGGTCATCAGGGACACCTTCGCGGACATGCTCTTCCCGGGGGTCAGCACTATCCAGACCCGGGCGCGCTACTTCCTGTTCATCCCCTGGATCTACCTGGACCTCGAGCGGCGAAGAGTCCGGTCGGCCGAGGTAGCTGCCAGGGCTCGCCGAGAGGAGATTAGGCTCATCGTTGCCCTCCTCGAATCCGACGACACCGACGGCGTCATCGGCAAGGAGGCGAGGGCGGCCCTCAAACGCCTGCCCAGCGACGTCTACTGGAGCGGGCTCCACGAATGGGGCGTCCGGCTCTTTCCCGGTTCTCGGGAGCAATACCATCGGTATCTTGACCGCTACTACGCGTCCGCGAGGGCTACACTCCGGACCGACGACGGTGAGCCGGCCGAAGGTCTCGCCTATGCCAACTGGCATCCCGGTATCCCCTCCCCTCCTCCGGACTTTCCCTCGAAACCGTCATTCGGGCTCAGGAGGAGTGAGGCACAGTACCTCAAAGATCGGATCGTCCAGCGCCATCCAACCACCTTGCTCGCCTTCCTCGTCTCGCGAGGCCGACCGACGGACCGCACCGACTTCCCCTGGATGCACCCGCAGTACGCCGACTTCCCGCCAAACGTGACCGAGCAGCTCGAGCAGGCCAGGCGCTTCTCGGAGGTCATGCACGGGGCGGCTCTCCTCTACAACCTGATGCTGTCGGAGACCGCAAAGCTGGAAGACCTCGAATCCGACTTCGCACTCCTGTTCAATGAATGGGCGGGCCGGATCGAGTCACGACGCACGGACTTTCAGGACTGGGATCGGGAACGCCTATGGGAGATGGTCATTCTGGCCGGAGGCCGCGTTCCGGGACCGACGCGAAGGTTCGTCGAGGAGTGGATCGGTCTCGTCCTGCGAACCAGCCCCGCCAGACGAATCAAGAAGGACGACGCGGCCCGGCGCCTCATCAAGCAAAGGGAATGGGAGCTCAAAGGCCAGCGCGCCCGGCTGCACAACGAGGAGGCCTTGCGCCGGTGGGGCGGCGCCTCCGGCTCGGCTCAACTGGCCTATCGCTGGCCGGTCGCGGAGACGACCACCAATGACCTCCTTAGGGGTCTCGGTGTCCATGCTCGCACCTGAGGACCGCCGTCTGCTGACCGATTCCTTCCGGCCGCCCGACGGGTACGAGCTGAGCTGGGCGGTGGGCACGACATTCACGCTTGACCTGCCGATGCTCCTCGCCGCCCCGCTCAGTTTCGCCCTCTTCGACCTGGAAGGTGGCGACCGCGAGCAGGGCCCTGACCCTCTCGCCATGTTCGAATCGCTCAGGAGATACGCGGCCCGGATGGCCATCTTCTGCCAGGCGGGCCAGATTAGGGTGCCCCCTCCCGACCAGCCACTCTACGCGTATTTGGAAGGGTGCGTCTTCCAGGCCCGAGCGCCCGCGCGGCACGCCCTCTTCCACCCCAAGGTCTGGCTCCTGCGCTTCGAGAGCATTGGTGCCCCCGCCTGGTACCGGCTCATCTGCATGACCAGGAACCTGACGCCGGACCGGAGCTGGGATGCGGCCGTCATGCTGGAGGGCGAGGTCCTCCAGGGCCGTGTGAGGGCCTTCAGTCAGAATCACCCCCTCGGAGACTTCGTCGGGGCGCTTCCCTCGCTCGCTGCGCCCCCGCTTCCTCCCGCGGTCCGGGCCGAAGTATCCCGCATGGCGAAGGAGGTCCGCCGGGTCCGCTGGCACCTCCCCGAGGGCTTCACTCGGGCACGCTTCTGGCCCCTGGGGATTCCCCAGCATAACCGGTACCCCTTCGAGACCCGCATCGAACGGCTGCTCATCATCTCGCCATTTCTCAGCGCGAAGGCCCTGTCGGAACTCGCAGAAGGCGGGAAGGGCGACGACGTGCTCGTCTCACGGTTGGAAGCACTCCAGGAGCTAGGACCGAAAGACCTGAGGGGCTTTGGCCGCATCTTCGCCTTTAATGACACCGCCTACCTGGACCTGGCAGACGAGCAGGCCGCGAGCCCAGCGGACCTCGCCGGGCTGCACGCGAAGATCTACGTAGGCGACGCAGGGTGGAAGGCGCACGTGTGGGTCGGTTCGGCGAACGCCACCGAAATCGCCTTCGGCGGCAACGTGGAGTTCCTCGTCGAACTCGAGGGAAAGAAGAGCAAGTTTGGGATTGACGCCCTGTTTCGCGAAGCCAAAGGGACTGTCGGTTTTGCCAACCTCCTCGTGCCTTATCAGCCGCGCAAGGCGATACCCCCGGACGACACCGAAGAGCGCCTGAGGCTTCGCCTCGACGAGACGAGACGCGTCCTGGCGGAGGCGGGTCTGGTCGCCTGGGTCGAAGCGCTGGACGGCGAAAAGTTCGCCGTCCGACTGACGCGAGGAAGAGTGCGACGCCTCCGTCTCCCGCCAAAGGTGACCGTCTGGTGCTGGCCGATCCGAGTCAGCGAGACCTTTGCCCAACCCTTGCTGGAAGACAGGGAACCCATCGCCACCTTTGAGCTGACCCTCGAGGAACTCACGTCCTTCTTCGCCTTCAGGATGGACACCGTGGAGAAGGGTCACCAGCGAATCGAGCGCTTCACCCTCAACCTCACGCTCGAGGGAGCTCCCCCCGACAGGCACCAGAGGATCCTGCGGTCGATCTTAAAGGACCGCGACCGGCTCGTGCGCTTCCTGCTCTTCCTGCTCGCGGATGGGGACGCTGAGCACATCCTAGAGGTTGGCGCGCAAAGGGTCGGCCAGGACGGCCAGGAAAGTCCAGACTCGCCCGCGGGGTGGCTCCCTCTCTTCGAAGCCCTCGTGCGGGCGCTCGACCGGAACCCCGCCACGCTGGACCGCGTGGCCGCTGTGATCGACGACCTCAAGCAGAGTCCGGAAGGCAGGTCGCTCATCCCCGAGGGCTTCGACACCATCTGGGAGCCGATCTGGGAAGCACGGAGGCAACTCGGTTGAGCGGGCAGTCCAGACCGGACACACGCGCAGTACTCCAAGGCCTGAAGGATTTCCAGCGCGCCTCTGCCGATTACGCCTTCCGACGCCTCTACCTGGACGCGGACTCGACGCACCGATTCCTCGTAGCGGACGAGGTAGGGCTGGGGAAGACGCTCGTGGCCCGCGCCGTCGTCGCCCGGACCATCGACCACCTCTGGGACAGCATCGATCGAATCGACATCATCTATATCTGCTCAAACGCCGACATCGCTCGCCAGAACATCAGGCGGCTCGACATCATCAATAGCGGCGTTTCTCTCCTCTCTAGGATTACCTTGCTCCCCACCGCTGTTCGAAGCCTCAAGACGAACAAGGTGAACTTCATCCCCCTCACGTCGAGCACGTCCTTCGACCTAGCTTCGGCCATGGGGAAGTGGCAGGAGCGCACCCTCCTCTACCGGCTGCTCAGACGCAATTGGCCGATCCCGCAGACCGCCGCCCGCAACCTGCTCCAAGGGACGGTCTCGGACGCCACGTGGTTCCGGCGCATGATCAGGGAAATGGAGCGCGATCCGGACTACGCGATCGACGACGACCTCGCCCAAGGCTTCGCCCACGCCCTCGAGCGCCGCATGGGGGAGGAGGACACAGCGGGACGCCAGAACCTCCGATCTCGCTTTGAAAACTTATGCGACAGCTTCCAGCGACAGCGCCGGCACGACCTCCTCCCGCCTGACCAGAGGGAGGAGAGGCGAAGAGTTATCGGGGAGTTGCGCGCTCTATTGGCAGAATCGTGCCTGGAAGCCCTCCAGCCTGACCTGATCATCCTCGACGAGTTCCAGCGCTTCAAGTACCTCCTCAGTAGCGAGACCGAGGCCGGCGCGCTCGCGACAGGGCTGTTCGAGTACCAGAAAGAGTCAGCCCGAAGGCCCCGCGTCCTCCTGCTTTCCGCGACGCCCTACAAAATGTACACCCTGCATCACGAGACAGGGACGGAGAACCACTACCAGGACTTCTTGGAGACGCTGAGGTTCCTCCTTAGGGAGCCTGAGCGAATCGAGCAGGCCCAACGCCTCCTGCTGGCCTACGGGGACGAGCTGTACCGCCTTGGGCAACCCGGCAACCGGCTCTCGGAGGTCAAGCGCGACCTGGAGGCACTCTTGCGAAGTGTCATGTGCCGGACGGAGCGACTGGCGGTCACCAGGGATCGCGCGGGAATGCTGGTGGAGGTCCCGGCCCAGGCAAAGCTCGCCATGTCCCCCCAGGACTTCCAGACCTATCCCGCGCTCCAGCGTGTCGCGCGCGCCATCGAGCACACGGACACCATGGAGTACTGGAAGTCCGCTCCATATCTGCTCAACTTCATGGACGACTACCAGCTCAAGCGTGACTTCGAGGAAACTGCACTCGATCAAGCCCGAAACGGAGAAATCCTGGAGTCCCTGCGCGCAGGAAATAGCCTTCTCCTCCCCTGGGAAGATGTCACGCAGTACGAACCCGTGGATCCCGCCAATGCCCGCCTCCGGGCCTTGATGGCCGACGTGCTGGACTCAGGGGCCTGGCGCCTCCTGTGGGTCCCACCCGCGCTACCCTACTACCGCCCGGCGGGGCCCTTCGCCGAGGATGGGACCCGTCACTTCACCAAGCGGCTGATCTTCAGTTCCTGGCGCGTCGTCCCCAAGGCCATTACGTGCCTGGTCAGCTACGAGGTTGAGCGACGCATCTTTCGTCAGCACGGGCAGACAGCCAGGAATACGCCCGAAGCGCGAGCCCGGAGACGGCCGCTTCTCCAGTTCACCCGCAGCGAGGGCCGGCTCACCGGCATGCCCGTCCTGGCCCTCCTCTACCCCTCGCAGGCGCTCGCCCGCATCGGTGACCCCCTCCCCCTCTGGTCGCGGCTGGGTGCGACCCCTTCGCTGGAGGAGGCCATCGCGGACGTCCGGAGCCGGATCGAAGCCCTCTTGCCGAAGATCACACACACTGCGACCTCGGACGGTCCCGAGGACGAGTCGTGGTACTGGGCCGCCCCCATCCTCCTCGACCTCCTGGAGCATCGAAGCTCGACGATTGAGTGGTGGAAGGCATCGAATCTCGCCGCTGTCTGGCAAGGGGGCTCAGACGACGACGAGGAGTCGCGCTGGGCCGAGCATGTCGATGAAGCGCGAAGGGTGGCGTTCGAGGGAGGCTTCTTCTCGTCCTTTGGCCGCCCTCCGTCAGACCTGGGCCAAGTGCTAGCAGAGCTCGCCGTGGCTGCGCCGGCGATCTGCTGCTTCCGCGCCATCTCGCGCGTCTGCGGTGGAGGCGCTGCCCTGTCACAACTCTGGGCCCTCGAAGCCGCCGCCCAGGCGGCGCACGGGTTCCGGTCCCTGTTCAACCTTCCCGAGGCGACGGCTCTGATCCGGGGCCTTAACCCAGAAGAACCGTACTGGCGGCGCGTCTTGGAGTACTGCGCGGCCGGCGGGCTTCAGGCCACGATGGACGAGTTTGCGCACCTGCTGCACGAGTATCTCGGGCTCCAGGATCGGCCTCCCGAAGAGGTCGCCGAGGGGATCAAGGATGCCCTTGTGGATGCGCTGACCCTGCGGACTCCAAACCTGGGCGTTGACCGCATCAGTGTGGACCGGCGCCGCGTGGTCCTCGAACCACTGCGCATGCGTGGCCGCTTCGCGCTCCGGTTCCAACAGGATCGTTCGGAAGACGGAGAGGAGTCTACCCGACGCGACCTCGTCCGCCAGGCCTTCAACTCCCCGTTTTGGCCTTTCGTCCTAGCCACGACGTCCGTCGGCCAGGAGGGCCTGGACTTCCACCTGTACTGCCACGCCGTCGTCCACTGGAACCTGCCGTCGAACCCGGTCGATCTCGAGCAGCGGGAAGGCCGGGTGCACCGGTACAAAGGCCACGCCATTCGGAAGAACGTTGCGTCTGCGTATTGCCACGCCGCCCTGACGTCCACGCCCGATCCCTGGGAAGGTGTCTTCGCAGAAGCCCTGGCCAACCGGGACCAGCCGACTGACCTAGTGCCCTACTGGGTGTTCGCGCCCGAGGGCGGGGCACGCATTGAGCGGCACGTCCTCGCCTTCCCGCTCAGCCGGGACGAGCAATGGCTAGAGACGCTCCGTCGGGCCCTCGCCGTCTATCGTATGGTGTTTGGCCAGCCTCGCCAGGAGGATCTTGTCGCCTACCTGCTGGCTCGAGTTCCTCCCCAGGAGCTCGAGCGCCACGTGGATGAACTCCGAATAGACCTGACGCCTGCTCAAGTGTAGAGTTCTTCCCGATCCAAATCTCGGAACATCGTCGAACGGAATCACCTATGATGCCCGTGGGCGCCTAGACTGCCACGCAAGCATGCTCCCCTATAAGGGCTGGCTTCCGACGAGCGCACGGCAGGGGGCTCCGGGTGGACCATCCACCTAACGGCATGCTGATAACCTGGGAACGCCGAAGGCGACCGTAGGCTTCATCGGCTTGTTGGGTGCTCGCCTGCGTCGAAGACTGCGAGCGTGACGGCGGTACAAATGCCATTGCGCTTCGAGGGCGCACGCATCTCGTGCGGTTTCTTAGTCCCTCGGCAAGGGGGAAAGCAGCCTTGCATCGATCAGCCCCCGGAAGTGGCTCGCTACGCTCGCCGCCAACGCACGGTCACGGACGAGCAGGCCGATCTCGATGTTTCGCTCGAGACCAGCTTCCGTGAGGTTTGCCGAGGTCACGAACACTGCCTCGTCGTCGGCCACTACTGCCTTGGCGTGGAGGACACCGCCTGGGCCGTCGAGCTCGAGCGCCCGCGGGTCGTAATACACGCTCGGGCGCGATGCTCCAGGCCAATCGGTCTTCCAGAAGCGATCTGCGAACCTGCGCACGAGGTGTTCCGCGGCCGTGGTGTCGCCCCGCTTTCGCTGAATGTTCAGCAGCAGGGTGACGTGGAGCTCGGGTCGGGTGTCCATGTGCTTTGCCAGGACCTCGAAGGCCCTGAAGCCATCGAAGAACGCGTACGTGCTCACCCAGAGGGAGCGGGCCGCCGACCCGAGCAGCTCCTCATAGACTCGCCGGGTATCGCGGGCGTGAAGGCCTCGGACCTCTGGCCCCGACCAGACCAGATCTGGGCTTGGCATACGGGACGTAGCCTTCTCGATGGTGCGGATCCAGGCGGCCGCAGCTGACCCGGAGATTCCTAACCGCTCGAGCTCAAACAAGGCCTCAGCGATGTCCTCGACACCCGAGTCTCCCAGCACGGTTCGGAGCGAGGAGATGGAATACGGCACAGTTAGCATTCCCGACTCTAGGGCGCTCGAAAGCCGCCCGAGGATATGGGATGGGAGATCGAGCAGGGCATCTATCATAGAAGGATCGGGAAGAACGCGGCGTCGGAAACGCCGAGCACCGGGACGACAAGCGCGCGGTCGAGATAGTCATTGTGCATCTCGCAAGAGGTCTCGGCCACCAGCGCGCACCCGTGGCAAGCAGCGCCGTGGAGCCAGCGGTCCTCCATGCTCTCGCCCGGCGTATGCTGGGCGCAGATCGGATCGTTCGAGCAGAGAGTGCTCATCCTCAGGGCCTGAGCGAGGTGATCTTCGAGGTGCCGCGCCTGCTGCACAAGGCCGCCGAGGGTCCCCTCCGCGTCGGGGCTCCCTGTGTAAAGC
>Ga0209321_10003149_pt1 | contig 11054 bp, 9 predicted proteins | sample Rifsed16ft4_FD_184012 | JGI IMG/M metagenome (GOLD analysis project Ga0209321, IMG submission 184012) | Soil microbial communities from Rifle, Colorado, USA - sediment 16ft 4 - CSP-I_5_4 (version 2) | ecosystem: Environmental > Terrestrial > Deep subsurface > Rock core/Sediment | place: Rifle... | reverse complement strand
ACCTCATCGAGCAGCGGAGTCGAACGGTTCAATGGATACAGAAGTCTCTGGACCAGATGAACGTGCAGGTCCATCGTGCGGTGACCGACATCACCGGCAAGACCGGCATGCTTATCGTGCGCGCCATCGTCGATGGTGAGCGCGACCCGTTGAAGCTGGCTGCGTTTCGTAACCACCGCTGCAAGAAGAGCGAAGAGGAAATCGCGGAACATCTTACTGGCACTTGGCGTGACGAGCACCTTTTCAACCTCGCATCGGCGCTGCGTCTGCACGATACGCTGCAAGCCGAGGTCGAGCTCTTCGACCTGCGTATCCTTGAGGTTCTCATCGAGCTCCAGCCTCCTCAACGCAGACGCGACAACGTGCCAGCTCATCCCAATCCGCAAAAACGATACGACATGAAGCATCGCGGAGAGCAGGCACAGCGCAACGAACTGTGGCGTTTTGCCGGCTGCGACCTTACCCAGATCGACGGCATCAGTCCCAGTACGGCCGCCATCATCCTCACCGAGATCGGGATCGACCTCTCTGATTTCCCCAGTGAAAAACACTTTGTATCATGGCTACGCCTCGCCCCGCATCGACCCATCTCCGGCGGTAAGCAACTCTCAAAACGCCGCAACGGTACCGGCTCCAATCGCATCGCCGGTGCCTTGCGTATCGCCGCTGTATCTCTCTCCCGCTCCAAGACGGCCCTCGGAGCCTACTACCGCCGCCTCGCTCGCCGCAAAGACGGCAAAACCGCCGTCTTTGCTACCGCACGCAAACTCGCCCAGCTCGTCTTCCGCTTGCTCAGATATGGCCAGAGTTACATCGACATCGGCGAACGCGCCTTCGAACAGCGTTTTCGCCAGAACCACATCAACGGTTTACGACGGGCAGCCGACGCTCTCGGCTATACCCTCACTCCCCATACTTCTGGAGGGTAGTTTCGGGTCAGATTGTTTCACCTTCCTCCCAACCTGCTACTGTTTGTGACGCGGTCGCTACCATCACCGACCTTGGCGGCTCGCAGCGTTCACTGATGCCTGGCGCGGAGAGTAATGCGCCTGGGCGTGTTCCAACGAAATCGCGTTACATTCCTCAGCCACGACGAGAGACTTCTCCTGCTTTACTGCCGTTCGCACAATCGCTTGAGCGCAGAAAGGGTCTTTTGGGTCGCTTTCATCCAACAGAAGATCGATACCTCTCGGCGGAAGCCCTCACCGAACAGCCGCGCCGACTCATCGTAGCCAGAGACCTCCCGCGTCGCCCCGGCCGTGAAGGAAGCGACATCCGAACACGCGAATCAGTACCGATTCGCCCGTTACAGTCCACTAGTGCCGCGGGGGCCGACTGGGTAGGGGTGAGATTCTCGCCATGAAACGATACGTCGCGGAATCCATCGGTACTTTCGCTCTGGTCTTCGCGGGAACCGCGGCCGTGGTTCCTCGAGAGTGATTCTGTTACTCCTGGTAACAGCTTGTCGGTGGGAAGCCTTCGCGCCCAGTGCGCAAGGCCTCGTTGGGTCGCACTCCTGCTGTGATCGTCGCGTGAACGGCCGCTCGAGCCGTCTCGGGGCCTTCTCATCGTGCCGGAAAGCCAGAAAAAGATGCCCCACTCCATCGCAATGGCTCTCGTTGAATTCTCGGAGGTGAGCTAGAAAGCCGAAGAGCCGAGCTCGTGCAAGGACATTGCAAGTCGGCGACAATGATCGTATGCTTCTTCGCTTCTGAAGGGGATGTCATGACCGACATCTTCGTCGAGGACAATCTTCACTTGAATGCCAAGGGCTACGAGATCTGGACCGCGGCGGTGAGGTCGGTACTCGTGGAAAGTGAAGCTAAGTACGAGGGCACCGATTAACGACGCAACATGGAGGACATGACGATGCGAATTTCAAGCGTTCTCACCTTACTGGCTCTACTCTCTCTCACCGCCTGCCAACCACCGGAGCCGTCTGAACCGGTTGAGATGACCGCATCTGAAGCGGCCGCACTGACCGCCGACGACCTGGCGGCCATCGAGGCCACGACTCAGGCTTGGGTGAAGGCGGCTCTCGCCGGGGATTGGGTAGCCCTGGCGGCAACCTACGCAGAAGACGCCGTCCTCTTGCCGCCCAACCACGAAGCGGTGGAGGGGCGTGCCGCCATCCAAGCGTACTTCGAAACATTCCCTCCGGTGAGCGACGTGCAGCTCCATCCCATCGAGGTGGACGGCGAGGGTGATGTGGCTTACGTGCGCGGGCACTACGTCCTCACCATGACGCCGGAAGGCAGCGATCCCATCAACGATTCCGGGCACTATCTCGAGGTTCGTCGCAAGCAGGCGGACGGCTCCTGGCTCACCTACCGCGACATCTACAACTCGGAACTTCCCTTGCCGGGAGCTGGAATGGAGGAAGAGCCCCGCTAGACCGTTTGGCATTGTGGTGAGCTGGCGCGGGACTTCGAAGAAGGCGAGCTAGCGAGCCTGGAGGGCCTTTGGCAAGCCGGCCGAGATCGCGCCCGGCCGGGAATCATCCTGCAGTCTCACTCCGCCACAAAATCCTTCCGCCACAGCACCAGCGGCCAGCAGAGGAGCGCTCCGGTGACGGCGAAGCCAAGAAGATGAAGGTTGGGATATCGATAGAAGAACGCCACCAATCCAAAGAGGAGATAGAAGACGCCGATCACCAGCACCGCGCGCCACGCAGCGCGCGTGCCCTTCCGGAGCTCGAGGGATAGCATCATGACCAGCAAACCCAACACGTTCATGGCCGCTCCGGCAAAGAACGTCTCGACGACCTGCTCCCCGGCGAATCTAGGGCTCATCTCGCCGGCCGCCACCGCGCTTCCCAGCTCGGGCAACCGAACCAAGTTGTGAGCAATGCCGCCGGAGAATACGAGCAGCCCCACCGCCAGAGTGTACACTCCGATGAGATGTCTCCGTTTCATGGCCTTCCTCGGCCGGCCTCCGACCTATCGACGTATGTGACGATCTCGACTGCGAAGCTGTGCTGGTGGTTCCCCGAGATGTCGATCGTGTTCACCCTGTGGCCGGGGGGCACAGGGAACCGAAATCGAACGCGTAGATAGCACGCCCGAGGAAGAGTGTCAATCCGTCATTGTGCCGGCGGGTGAGCGCACCCTCTTGAACCCGGCCCGGGGCTGGCTCTTTGCCTGCGTCTCTCCCGGAATATGGACTCCACCATCCGGTCTCAACGGGCTCGCCTCGTAGGCAGCGTCCCACACCCATGACTCGATTCTCATCTCCCGCAAGGCCAAATACCTCGCATAACTGAAGTTATCCGGCCACAAGAAATCTCATTTTGGGCACAAAGATTGCTACCACTTGGAGATGGCGCAAGATCGGCGTCATTCCTGCGTGGCCTCGCAACCGGGGCCCCACCAGCCGGAATCGTCCGAGCCATGGATGCGGAACTTTTTGGGGTGGAGTATGTCCAGATTCACCATTGATTTTTCGGATGAAGCCGAGAGAGACCTGCAAGGCCTCCGCAAGGCTCTGGGAGTGAAATCCAAGGCAGACGTGCTGCGGAAAGCCTTGAATCTGCTCACCTACGTGATCCAAGCGCGGGAGGAGGGAGCCCGGCTGGTGGTCGAGAACACGAAGGACAACTCAAGGAAGGAAGTCATCACGTTGTGAGTTCTGCTTGGGGCAAGCCTCGAATAGGATGAAATGAGCCAAATACTGTCCCGCTACGGCAGCCTGAGCCAGCACAGCCTGTCGAGCATCATCCGCAGCATCCACCTGGGCGGCAAGAGCGGAGTTCTCCATCTCTCCAACAAAGGTGTCTCGAAACGTCTCTACTTCAATGCGGGCTCGATAGTCTTTGCCGGCTCCGACGATGAGGAAGACCAGTGGGGAGAGGTCTTGGTTCGTGAAGGAAAAATCAAGCGGTCCGATCTCGATCTCGCCTGGGAGGTGATGAAACGCACCGGACAAGGCCTCACGGAAACCATCGTTGAAATGGGATTCATGACTCCCGAAGAGATTGACACGCAGGTGGCCCGACGGATGACAGCCATCATTTACTCGTCGTTTACCTGGCAGTCCGGAAAATACAGCTTCAAGGAGCTCGACAATCCGGTGGCCGATGACATCGCGATGGATCTGTCTCCTAGCCATGTCATCATGGAAGGAATCCGGCGGATTCAAGATCCCGCTACCATCCTGGGCTTGTTGGGCGATCTCGACGGTGTCATCCGCCAGCCGAAGGGCTCGGGCCTTCCCTATGACGACAACAACCTCACTCCGCAGGAGAGGGTCATCCTCGATCTCGCCCGAACCCGTGCGGACGGCTCTTCCACCGGTCGCGCTCTGGTTGACATTTCTCCTCTTGACGAGGACCAGACGCTGCGCTGTCTTTGCTGTCTGGTCTCTCTGGGAGCACTGGAGCTGGAAAAATCTCGGTCGGAGCCGGAGGCCGCTGCAAGAAGAACCGGTCCTGCGCCGGACGTCGTCGATGCGATGGAGATCGGTGCCTCTTCGGCCAACCTGCCAAGAAGACTAGGCCGATACGAAATTCAGAAGCTGTTGGGTCGTGGCTCGATGGGAACCGTTTTCTTGGCAAGAGATCCCGAGATCGAACGGATCGTGGCCATCAAATTGATCCAGGCCACGACTTTTCTCACGGCTCGCGAACGGGAACGATATCGAAATCGATTCCGACGCGAAGCGAAAGCCGCCGGAAGGCTCATCCACCCTGGTATCGTTACGGTCTTCGACCTAGGCTATGCCGACGAAGAAAGCCCCTTCATCGTGATGGAGTACGTCCCAGGGCAGACCCTGGCGGCGCTCGTTCAAGAAGAAGAGCTTTCAGCGGAAGAAACCGTGCGCCTTGCCAGTGAGGTTCTCGAAGCACTGAGTTACGCGCATTCCGCAGGAATCGTGCATCGGGACATCAAGCCGGCCAACATACTGGTAACCTCCGACTTGCACGCGAAGATCATGGACTTCGGGATCGCACATGTCGTTGGCACCCAGTTGACACCCACCGAGCAGAGTATGGGGAGTCCTAACTACATGGCTCCCGAGCAGCTTTCAAAAGGAACCATTGACCAGCGCACGGACCTCTTCGCTTTTGGCGTCGTGCTCTACCGTCTCCTCACCGGCCGGCTTCCTTTCACAGGCGACTCGTTCGCCGCCGGTGCGCAGGCCATTCTCTCCGAGGAGCCGGTACGTCCCGAGAGCATCAACCTCGCGGTTTCTCCCGGCCTAAGTCGAATCGTTCTTCGCTGCCTGGCCAAGAATCCGGAGGAAAGATTCGCCAGCGCGGATGAAGTCAACATGGCTCTGAGCTTGGGTCAGGTCAACGACTTGTGGCCAAGCCGCGAAAGCGAACCCTCTGCAGAGTCCCCGGTGTCCTTGCCTCCTCCGACCAGCGCCCTTTCCAGCGGTGGCCGGTTCGAGGCCGAAAGAAGGCCGGTAAGGCGTCGAGTCTTCTACGCGGCCATCGCCATGCTTGTTTTGTTGGGCATGATCGTGCTGACCCTGGTCTTCCCGGGGGGGAAGGGATCACCAGACGAGACCCCTCCGTTGCAAAAAGACCTGGCAGACGACGTGAAAGATCCCGCGGAAGACGACGGGGTGCTACAGGCCCGCAAGGCAACCACCGAGGAGCGCGAAAATCCAGAAGCAAGCGAAGAGCACAGCAGCGAAGCGCAGCTCTTCTATGAGGCGAAGACGGCACTGGAACGGGGAGACCTCGAGGAGAGCATGGCGAAGCTGGAAGAGCTGCTCGAGAGAAACCCTTCGTTTGCTGGCGCTCCCCAGCTCCTCGCGGAAGCTCGTGAGGACGTGAGAACCGATCGGCGGGGGCTCGGCGAAGTCGGCACCGGGAAAGCAAACGGATCGCCAACTCGATGGGCCCGGCCAACCGAGCAGCAGCTTTTCGAGGACGCAACGCTAGCGCGCCAGTACGGAGACCTCCTGACGAGCAAGGCGCGGCTGGAAGAGCTCCTTCAAAGGAACCCCACGTTCTCCGGCGCTTCAGAACTACTTGCCGAGGTTGCCGACGAGATCTGGGTGCAGGAGACTCTGCCCCTCTCTTTCGGAGCTAGGCACCAACACCGATTGGGCGACTGCGCTGGCACCCTGAGCCTTTCGGCCTCGGCGATTCGCTTTCAATCCGAAGCGCACGAATGGAACTGGAACCTGGACGACATTCCGGTCATGCAGAGAACGGATGGCAAGACTCTCATTCTCGAGACATACGAAAGGGAGATTCTGGGAATGAGTAAGTCCAAACGCTACCGATTCCTTCTCATTCAGCCTCTCGAGCTCGAGACCTGGAGCCAATACCAGAGACTAGTGACAGGAACCGCTGCCGCCCAGGAGGCCTCGCAGCTCGAAGGCCAGCAAGAGGGCTCGCTCCGCTCTCCCTGAGGGCCATGGGTCGAAACCGCTTGGAAATATCCTCCGCGCCCCGGCGGGTCGTTCCATCATTCGTGAGACGGCGCGAATTGCAGCGCCATCCCTCGCGATGGGACGAGGAGTCCGTGAACCGAGGGAGGATGATTCAGCGACAGAGACAGCGGGCGGTGCCTAACCCTTGATCACGCCCATCGGCCGAAGCTGCGCCACCTTGCGGCTGATCCCGGCGCCTTGCACCACGTCCACCACCTCGGCGACGTCCTTGTAGGCTTCCGGGATCTCTTCCACCAGCGTCGCTCGGCCCGCCGCCCGCACGATGATCCCGTGCTCTTCCATCTCCCGGACGATGGGCCGCGAGCCCGCGATCTTCCGCGCCTGGCGCCGGCTCATGACCCGCCCCGCGCCGTGGCACGTGCTCCCGAAGGTCTCCTGGTAGGCCAGCTCCGTCCCCACCAAGACGTACGAGTAGCGTCCCATGTCGCCCGGAATGAGGACCGGCTGTCCCACCGCACGGTAAGCGGCAGGCGTCTGGGGGTGATGAGGTGGAAAGGCACGGGTGGCGCCCTTGCGATGAACACAGAGCTTCGTCATGCGCCCGTTCACCTGGTGATCCTCGAACTTGGCGATGTTGTGGCAGACGTCATAGACCAGGCCCAGTCCGAGCTTGCCCTGGCCCACTCCCAGGACCTGCTCGAAGCTTTGCCGAACCCAGTGGGTGATCATCTGCCGGTTGGCGAAGGCGTAGTTGGCGGCAGCCGACATGGCTCCGAGGTATCGCTTTCCTTCGGGAGATCCCAGAGGCGCCGCGCAGAGCTGGCGATCGGGCAGCTCGATGCCGTATTTGGCAGAGGCCCGCAGCATCACTTTCAAGAAATCGTCGCAGACTTGATAGCCGAGACCTCGCGACCCGGTATGGATGGAGACGGTGACCTGTCCGAGAAAGAGACCCAGGGCTTCGGCGAGCTTTTCATCGTAGATCTCGGCGACGTACTGGATCTCCCCGAAGTGATTGCCGGAGCCCAACGTTCCCAACTGCGGGCGCCCCCGTTCGATGGCGCGGGGACTGACCTCGTCGGGATCGGCTCCAGGAAGGCAGCCTCCTTCCTCGATGTGCTCCAAATCGGTTTCGGTTCCGTAGCCATTCGAGACCGCCCATCCCGCACCGTGCGTGAGCACCCGACGGAGCTCGGTCTCCGAGAGCTTGAAGTCCCGGCGATGCGCGCCGACACCGGTGGGCACGTTGGCGAAGAGCGTCTCCACCAGCTCGCGGGTCTTACCTTCGACGTCCGTGCGACTCAGACCTGAGCGCAGTAGGCGGACGCCGCAATTGATGTCGAAGCCGACACCCCCGGGAGAGATCACACCGCCGTCGGGAGAGAAGGCGGCCACGCCTCCGATGGCAAAACCGTAGCCCCAGTGGATGTCGGGCATGGCGATGGAACGGCCGACGATTCCCGGGAGCTGCGCCACGTTGGCGACTTGCTCCAAGGCGGGATCTCCTCGAAGCGTTTCGATGAACGCTTCACTGGCATAGATCAATCCGTCGACCCGCATCTTCCCTTCCCTGGGAATGCGCCAGCGATAGTCGTCTATCTTCTGAATTTTGATTCTTTCTGTCATTGCGACCCCCTGGAGTCCCATCAGACATCGAAGACGATTGTCGTCTTGAAGAGCCCTCCTTCCCGCACGACTGCCATGCGGTGATAGGTGACGGCCTTTACCTCACGATCGATTGGGTGTCTATCGGGATCGAGTTTCTCCCCCCAGGCCTTGGCTTCCAACCGTTTGTCGTCCACCAACCGCGGCTCGAACCGGCAGAACAGCCACTGTCCGTTCTCGTAAAGAAATAGCAGCTCGGTCAGCCAGGAGACCAGAAGCTCCTCCATGTCCCCGGCTTCGACGCTGAGCGAGACCTCCTCGCGAGGGCGCACCGTTTCCAGATCGGTGATGGTCTCGAAGAGCGCCCGGGCCGCTTCGCCAAAGAGCTCGGAAAGGCTGGAAGCGGACACTTCCACCATGTAGTCCGCGGTGTGATCGAGCACCCGATGAGGCACATGGACAGGTTATGGGGACTGTCACCCCGTGTCAATTGCCGCCCGCCCTGACGTCCGGTTCGACAACACATCGACAAAGCCCATAAGTTTTTGATTTAAATGATTTAACACGAAACCTGGGCCATGCGATCTAGAGCGAAGCCACTAAAATCTTTTGCTTGACAACCGCTAAGAGCTGCCCCTATTATATCGGCTGTTAGCAGTCACACACGGTGAGTGCTACCCGCGAGAGTCGATAAATCTGGTCAAGAGTTATGCCTCTAGCCCAATGGGATCCGTTTCGCGAGCTCCTTACCCTACAGGAGCGCATGAACCGGCTTTTCGATCAGACCTTCTCTCGGTCCCGCTCCCAGACGGGAGACCTCGGCGGCGGAACCTGGTCGCCGGCGGTCGACGTATACGAGTCGCAGGAAAACCTGATTCTGAAAGCCGAGCTTCCGGGTGTCGATCAAAGCGATATTGAGCTTCGCGTGGACAGCAACCGGATCTCCATCAAAGGCGAGCGACGCATGAAAGAGGCCATCAACCAAGAACACTTTCACCGCATGGAGCGCGCCTTCGGACCCTTCAACCGATCGTTCACGCTGCCGAGCCCGGTGGACGCCGAACAGGTGAAGGCCGAGTTCAAGAACGGCATCCTGATGGTCGTCTTGCCGAAACGGATCGACAAGAACAGCAAGCATATTCCCATTGGCGGCTGAGCCGCTCTCAACAGACGAAAGAAGGAGGAAGAAGAAGGCGATGAAGATCACACCTATCAAAGACAACATCGTCGTCAAACGACTCGACGAGACGGAAGAGAAGAAAGTGGGATCCATCATCATCCCCGACACCGCCAAGGAGAAGCCGCTGACCGCCGAAGTCATCGCGGTGGGCTCCGGCCGCGTGTTGAAGGATGGCAAGAAGCTCCCGCTAGAGGTCAAAGTGGGAGACAAGGTTCTAGTCGGGAAGTACTCCGGCTCGGAGGTGAAACTGGATAACGTCGAGTATCTCATCCTCAAGGAAGACGAGGTACTCGGTATTCTTGGATAACCGGCGGTGGATCGTTCCACCCTCGATTTTTTTGATGGAGGCATAGGAAGAAAATGGCAAAACAGATCGTGTACCACGAGGACGCCCGGCAAGCGATCCTGCGAGGCGTTAACAGCCTGGCGACCGCCGTCCGGATCACCCTGGGTCCCAAGGGGCGCAACGTAGTTCTAGAAAAGAAATTCGGTCCGCCTGTGATCACCAAGGACGGTGTCACGGTGGCCAAAGAGATCGACCTCGAGGATCCCATCGAGAATCTCGGCGCCAAGATGCTTCGGGAGGTGGCTTCCAAGACTTCCGACGTGGCTGGCGACGGGACCACCACCGCGACGGTGCTCGCCCAGGCTCTCTTCCGTGAAGGGCTGAGGAGCGTCGCCGCCGGCAGCAACCCGATGGAGCTCAAACGGGGCATGGAGAAGGCGGTCGAGGTCGTGGTGGAGGAGATCAAGAAGATCTCGAAGCCGGTCAAGGGGAAGATGATCGGACAGATCGGCACCATCTCCGCGAACGGTGACGAGACCATCGGCAACATCATTGCCGAGGCCATGGAGAAGGTCGGCAAGGACGGCGTGATTCAGGTCGAAGAAGCCAAAACCCTGGAGACCAGCCTCGAAATCGTCGAGGGAATGCAGTTCGATCGCGGCTATCTCTCCCCTTATTTCGTGACCGATCCGGAAAGGATGGAGACCGTTCTGGAGGACGCTTATATCCTGGTGCACGAGAAAAAGATCTCGAACATGAAGGATCTTCTTCCGGTGCTGGAGAAGGTCGCTCAGTCCGGCAAACCCCTGCTGGTCATCGCCGAGGACGTGGAAGGTGAGGCTCTGGCCACACTGGTCGTCAACAAGCTACGCGGAACCCTCAAGGCGGCGGCGGTCAAGGCTCCCGGCTTCGGCGATCGCCGGAAGGCCATGATGGAGGACATCTCCATCCTGACCGGCGGCCGAGCCATCTTCGAGGATCTCGGCATCAAGCTGGAGAACCTCAAGGTCGATGAGCTGGGACGGGCCAAGAAGGTCATCATCACCAAGGAAGAGACCACCATCGTGGAGGGCGCGGGCACCAAGGCCGAAATCGAGGGCCGCATCAAGCAGATCCGCAACCAGATCGAGGAGACCACCTCCGACTATGACCGCGAGAAGCTCCAAGAGCGGCTGGCCAAGCTGGTGGGCGGCGTGGCGCTCATCAAGGTGGGAGCGGCGACCGAGACCGAGATGAAGGAAAAGAAGGCTCGCGTCGAGGACGCCATGCACGCCACCAAGGCGGCGGCCGAAGAGGGCATCGTTCCCGGGGGCGGTGTCGCATTGCTACGCAGTGGCGCGGCACTGGACAAGCTCAGGAAAGACAAGAGCCTCACCGATGACGAGCGCATCGGGGTGGGCATCGTGGCCCGCTCCATCGAGGAGCCCATGCGTTGGATCGCGCAGAATGCCGGCCAGGAAGGCTCCATCGTCGTCTCCAAGGTCAAGGAGATGGACACAGAGTCCGGCTTCAACGCGCAGACCGAAACGTACGAGAACCTGGTCGAGGCCGGCGTCATCGACCCGACTAAGGTGGTGCGTTTCGCGCTCCAGAACGCCGCCTCGATTGCCGGGCTCATGTTGACCACCGAGGCCC
>Ga0209321_10003148_pt1 | contig 11058 bp, 7 predicted proteins | sample Rifsed16ft4_FD_184012 | JGI IMG/M metagenome (GOLD analysis project Ga0209321, IMG submission 184012) | Soil microbial communities from Rifle, Colorado, USA - sediment 16ft 4 - CSP-I_5_4 (version 2) | ecosystem: Environmental > Terrestrial > Deep subsurface > Rock core/Sediment | place: Rifle... | reverse complement strand
CGGGCGGCCGCGGCCGCGTACGGACCGCCCGAGCCGATGCCGATGATCCCGTCATCCGGCTCGATCAAATCCCCGGTCCCAGACATGATGAAGGAGTGCTCCTGATCCACGACGGCCAACAGGGCCTCCAGCCGGCGAAGCACCCGGTCCGTCCGCCAATCCTTGGCCAGCTCCACCGCCGCCCGGGGCAGGTTGCCGTGATATTCCTCCAGCTTCGCCTCGAGCCGTGTGAAGAGTGCGAAGGCGTCAGCGGCCGCGCCCGCAAACCCCGCGACGACCTGGTTGTGGTACATCCGCCGGACCTTCCGCGCATGCTGCTTCATCACCGTCTCGCCGACCGACACCTGGCCGTCGCCGGCCACCGCGACCCGGCCCTTGTGGCGGACCGAAAGAATCGTCGTCCCCCTGATCTTTAGTTCACCGCTCACGGTTCACCGCCTCATGACCCGCGCCCAGCACTCAGTCCTCAGTCCTGTGCACTGGCCTGTCACGCCTTAGGATGGGTCTTATCGTACACCGCCATCAGCTGATCCAGATTGACATGGGTATACCGCTGGGTCGTGCTGAGACGGGCATGGCCCAAGAGTTCCTGGATCACCCGGAGGTCTGCGCCCGCCTGCAGCAGATGCGTCGCAAAGCTGTGTCGCAGTCCGTGAGGTGTGATCGCCTTGCCCATGCCGCTCTTCCGGAGATACGTCTCCAGCAGCCGTTCCACGCTCCGGGCCGTCAGGCGCCCCCCCCGGTGATTCAGAAAGAGGGGCGCTCGACGCCCGCCACGCCTCGACAGCGTCCCCGCCTCCTCCGGTCGGCCGCCCCGGAGCACGTCCCGCACCGCCAGGTAGGCCTTGAGGGCCACGACCGCGGCCGCGCCGAACGGGACGATCCGTTCCTTTTTCCCCTTGCCGACCACTCTCACGGCGCGCCCGGCGAGATCCACGTCCTCGACGTTGAGCCCCGTCAGCTCCCCCACGCGGATCCCCGAGGCGTAAAAGAGTTCCAGAATCGCCCGATCCCGCCGGTCGCGCGGTGTGGTGCCCTGCGGCGTGGCCAGGAGCTGAAACGCCTGATCCACCGTGAGATGGGGGGGGAGCGGCTTCTGCAGCTTGGGGGTCCTCACCAGTCTGGCCGGATTCCAGTCGAGGAGGCCCCGGCGGCAGCCGAACTGCAGGAAGGAGCGGAGCGCCGCCACCTTGCGCGCCGTCGTCCCCGCCGCGAGCCCGCGCGTGCGCAGGGATCCCATAAACGCCCGGATCGTCAGAGGATCGATCAACGTGAGGAGCGTCGCCTCCGGCGCCTCCGCATGCATCCGGCGGAGAAAGCCGCCGAACTGCGCGAGGTCGATAGAGTAATTACGGACCGTGTGCGGCGAGGCGCCTTCCGCCTCGAGTTCTCGAAGGAATGCTGCAACCAGTTGCTGCACTGCCGCCTCCAGAGCGACGGAGGGGATAGCCCGATCTGCTATCCCCTCAGAAATGCACGATACGGCCTGCACTGGGAAAGATCAAGCAAAAAGTCCGATCCAGGAGTCCATGGCCCCGAGGGAACGCTCGGCCAGGGCCAGCTTGCGCATCCGCCGGTCGCGGATGGCAGCGTCGAGGGGGGGGAGGAGACCGAAGTTCGCATTCATGGGTTGGAATCGCGCGGGATCCGCCGAGGTGACGTAGCCGAGCAGCGCCCCCAGCATGCTCTCGGTCGGCGGGCGCAGCGGCTCGCGCCCCTGGACCAGCCGAGCGGCATTGATGCCGGCGAGGAGCCCGGAGGCCAGCGACTCGAGGTACCCTTCGACTCCGATGAGTTGGCCGGCAAAGAAGAGCCCCTTATCCCCCCGGAACTGAAGCGTGGGTTGGAGGAGCAGGGGGGCAGGGATATAGGTATTCCGATGGATGCTCCCGTAGCGCAAAAACTCCGCCTGCCCGAGGCCCGGAATCATCCGGAAGATGCGCTGCTGCTCGCCGCGCCGGAGCCGCGTCTGAAACCCGACCATGTTGACCATCTGGCCCGCGGCGTCCTCCTGCCGAAGCTGCACCACCGCCCAGGGGCGCCGTCCGGTGCGGGGATCGGTGAGGCCCACCGGTTTGAGGGGACCATACAGGAGTGTCTCGCGGCCGCGTCGCCCCATCTCCTCGAGGGGGAGACATCCCTCAAAGAAGTTGGCGTCGTCCAGGTTCTCGAAATCGTGAAGGGGATACAGCTCCGCCGTCACCAGCGCCTGCCAGAAGGCCGCATACTCCTCCTCCGTCATCGGGCAGTTCCAATAATCTTCGCCCCCCTTGCCATACCGGGAGGCGGCGAAGACCTTTTCCCGATCGATCGATTCCGCGGCCACGATCGGAGAGATCGCGTCGTAGAAATGGAGGAGCCGTGCGCCTCCCGTCGAGGGCCCGTGTCCGGCCGCCTCGTCCAGATAGGCGCGAAAGAGGTTTGCGAGATCCTGCGTCAGGGCGGGCGAGGTCAAGGGGCCCGTGGCGATGATCGCGGGCCGCTCGGCGGGGATCGCGGTGACTTCCTCCCGGCGCACCTCCACGAGGGGGTGGGCGGCGAGCCGGCGCGTCACCTCCTGGGCGAAGGCGGTCCGGTCCACCGCCAGCGCCGTCCCGGCCGGCACGGCGTGTGCCCGCGCCGCCTGCTGGACGATGGAACCGATCCGTTCCACCTCCGCATGCAGCAGGCCCGAGGCGCTGGTCAGCTCCTGGGACTTCAGGGAGTTACTGCAGACGAGTTCGGCGAGCAGGGCGGTTCGGTGGGCCGCAGTCCCGGCGACCGGCCGCATCTCGATGAGGCGGACGGGGACACCGCGCTCGGCCGCCTGCCACGCGGCTTCCGCGCCCGCCAGACCACCGCCCACGATGGTCACGCACGGCGTGGGGCTCATGCAGCCGATTATGCCGTGGGCTTGCGGTAATTGCAACCCTCCGTCGCGCAGCGGAGCTCCGATGCCTGCCGGGTCTGGTGCTGCACGAGGAACGTTGCGCCGCATTGGGGGCAGGGCTCGGTAATCGGGCGCTGCCAGAGGACGAAGGTGCACTCGGGATAGTTCGAGCACCCGTAAAAGGACCGCCCCCGTTTCGACCGGCGCTGCACCAGGGCCCCGCCGCACCGCGGGCACTTGACATCGAGGGGGATCGGCCGTACCGTGCGACATTTCGGATAGGTCGAGCAGGCGAGGAAGCGACCATACCGGCCGTGGCGGATCACCATCGGCGCGCCGCAGCTCGCGCACTTCTCATCGGTCGGCTCCGGCGCCGGCCTGCCCGTCCCTTCGGGCCGAAGGTCATTGCGACAGTCGGGATAGCCGCTGCAGGCCCAGAAGAGGCCGTACCGACCTCGCTTCAACACCATCGGCCGCCCGCACTGATCGCACACCTTTGTGTCGCTCACGGTGGACGGTTCACCGTTCGCGGCAGGCCCCTTTACTTCTTCTCCGTGACCTGTGAGCTCTGCACTGCGAACCGCAGGGAGTTCGTGGGTGTTCTTACACTCGGGGTAGGCGGAACAGGCCAGGAACTTCCCGAACCGGCCCCACCGGATGACCATGGGGCTGTCGCACTTCTCGCAGGTCGCTTCCGTTTTTTCCTCCAGGGCCTTGAGGTTTTCCATCCCCGTCTTCGCCTGCTCCAGCCATTGGGAGAATTCTCCGTAGAAACGCCGCATCTCGCCCAGCCAGTCGGCCCTGCCCTCTTCGATCTCATCGAGAACCGACTCCATCCGGGCGGTAAACTCGGTATCCATGATGCGGGGAAAGCTCTTGACCAGAAGATCGACCACGACCTCCCCCATCTCCGTCGGCCGGAACTTCCCCTTCTCCTTTACCACGTAGTCGCGATTCTGGATGACCTGCAGGATGGGGGCATAGGTGCTCGGCCGGCCGATCCCGCACTCCTCGAGCTCCTTCACCAGGGTCGCCTCGGTGAACCGGGGCGGCGCGTGGGTGAAGTGTTGCTGGGGATCGAGGGTGCGCAGCTGCAGGACTTCCCCCTCCGCAAGCGGGGGGAGCGTCATCTCCGCCTCCGGCTCGCCGTGGTCTTCGGGTTCCTGTCCCTCCTCCGCCCGGCCCTTCACTCCCTCGTCCGTTCCCTCGACATAGAGCCGCGTGAACCCCTCAAACCGCGTCACGCGCCCCGAGGCCCGCAACAGGAGGCGCCCGGCCTCCACCTCGACCGTGGTCACGTCGAAGAGAGCAGGGGGCATCTGCGAGGCGACGAAGCGGTTCCAGATCAGGGTGTAGAGGTTGAGTTGATCTTTGGTGAGAAAGCGGGCGACCGCCGCGGGATCGCGAAGGACCGAGGTGGGGCGGACGGCCTCGTGGGCTTCCTGGGCCGCCTTGGCGCTCTTATAGACGGGCGGCCGCTCCGGAACGAATTGACCGCCGAACCGCTCCGCGATGTACCGCCGGGCCTCCTCCACCGCTTCGGCCGCGACGCGGGTGGAGTCGGTCCGCATGTAGGTAATGAGCCCCACCGCCCCCTCCTCCCCCAGCTCGATCCCCTCGTAGAGCTGCTGCGCCAGCGCCATAGCCCGCCGGGCGGTCATCCCGAGCTTGCGCACGGCCTCTTGCTGCAGCTTTGACGTGGTGAACGGAGGGACGGGATGGCGGCGCCGCTCTCGGGTGCTGATGGCCCTCACCACGAAGCGCTGGTGTCGGAGCTCTTCCACGAGGGTGGACGCCTCGGCCTCGGTGTGGACCTCGACTTTGTCCCCGTTCACCCGGAAGAGCCGCGCCCGAAACTCCGGTGGGACGCCCGCCGCCAGGAGCGCCTCGATGGTCCAGTGCTCCTGCGGAACGAAGGCGCGGATCTCGCGCTCGCGGTCGACGATCAGCCTGAGCGCGACGGACTGGACCCGGCCGGCGCTCAGTCCCCGCTTGACCTTCTCCCACAGCAAGGGGCTGACCTGGTACCCGACCAGCCGGTCGAGGATGCGGCGGGCCTGCTGCGCCTCCACCTTTTTCAGATCGAGGGCGCCGGGATGGGCAAAGGCGTCTTGGACGGCGCGCTTGGTCACCTCGTGAAAGACCACCCGGTGCACCGCCTTCTTCGGGGGCTTGAGCTCCTGGACGAGATGCCAGCCGATGGCCTCCCCCTCGCGATCGGGATCGGTGGCGAGATAAATGGCGTGCGAGCCTTTGGCCGCTTTCCGCAGGTCGTCCACCACCTTTTCCCGCCCCTTGACCACCTGGTACTGCGGCGTGAAGTTCCGCTTGACATCCACCGCCAGACGATTGGTCGGGAGATCGCGGACGTGGCCATACGAGGCCTTGACCACATACCCCTTCCCGAGAAGCTTGCTGATGGTCTTGGCCTTGGCCGGCGACTCCACGATGACCAGCGATTTCGCCACTCCCGGTTGTCCTCCTTTGAATAGCTGTCAGCTATCCGCTGTCAGCTCAGACGTCCAGTCATCATACCACGAAGGTTGATTTTCCCATTCGCTCCGCCATCTCCACTCTTGCTGACTGCTGATCGCTGACTGCTGACTGCTTCAGGCGTCCATGGCCCGGACGAACGTCTTGCCGGAGAGCTGCTTCACCCACCCCTTCATCTCGAGCGAGAGGAGGCGGGCCGCCACCGACGGAGAGGGAAGCCCCGATCCGGCGATGATCGCGTCGATATGTATCGGCTCCTCCGCGAGCAGGGCATAGACCCGCGCCTCCTCCCCCTCCAGGGGCGGCAGCGACGGCCCGACGGCTCGGGGAACACGCGCCTCGACGCGCAATTCTTCCAGGACGTCTTCCCACCCTTCGGTGAGCTTCGCCCCCGCCTTGATCAGCTGGTGGCACCCCTGACTCAGCCGGCCCCCGACCGTTCCGGGAACCGCGAAGACCTCCCTGCCCTGCTCGACCGCATGATTCGCCGTGATGAGGGCGCCGCTATCGAGGGCCGCCTCTACGACGATCACGCCGAGCGAGAGCCCGCTGATCAGCCGGTTCCGCTGCGGGAAATTCCCCTTGTGCGGACGCGTCCCCAGGGGAAACTCGCTCAGCAGGGCGCCCCGCTCGACAATCGCCTCCGCAAGCTTCCGATGTTCTGCCGGATAGACGATATCGGCGCCGGACCCCAGCACCGCCAGCGTCCGGCCGCCCGCGCGCAGCGCCCCCCGGTGCCCCGCGGCATCGATCCCCCTGGCCATTCCGCTCACGATGGTCAGTCCCCGCATCGCGAGATCACACGCGAGGCGATCGGCCACCCCGCGGCCATGGGGTGTGGCGTTTCTGGACCCGACAATCGCAACCGCCCTGCGGTCCCGATCCTCCCAGGTTCCGCGGATGTAGAGGACCGGCGGAGCCTGCGCGATCTCCCGCAGCGGCCCGGGATACTCACCATCCCCGAGCGTGAGGAACCGCACACCCCGCGCCGCCATCCGCTTCCGCTCGCGCGCGACCGTCTCCTCCGCGGGAAACGTGTGGATGGCCTTCGCCGTCACGGGACCGACCCCGTCGACCGCCTCGAGGGCTTTCAGCGGAGCCGTGAAGACGCGTCGTGCGCTGCCGAACCGCTCGAGCAGCAGCGCAAAGGTGGCCGGCCCCACATGGGGCACCATGTTGAGAGCCAGCCATGCCTCGCGCTCCTGCATGCGCTCCCCGAACCACACCCCGGATCACGGCAACGACCAGGGGTGGAATTATACTCGGGGACACGTCGGAGTCAAGGCACCGCTCGGCGGGCGGGCAAACGAAGCTGTCAGCGATCAACAGTCAGCACCACCAGCCACCACACACCAGTCACCGAGCACTGGCGGACAGCTGGCAGCTGACGGCGGACAGTTAACCGCTTCGCGGTCAGGGCATCTTCCGGAACAGGGCGATCGGCTCGCCCACCTTCAGGTGGAGATTGGACCCCGTCACGAGGGCCGCGGCGGCATGGGCGGAGGTCCGAATCACGATCAGCTCGCCCTGCTTGACCGGGGCGAACGAGATCACGTCGCCGGTCGCCGGGTGAGCGCCGGCACCGGAGAGCCGATAGATGCTGAACTCATCGCCCGGGACGATCCCCTGATCCTTGCCGACATCCACATAGACAATGTCGCCCTGTCCCAACGAATCGGCATCGTCCTTGGACCCGACAATATATCCCCTGAGGCGAAGATCGGTCGACTGGGTCAGGCCCCTGGTGGGGGGCGGCCAGTCTCTCGCCTCCACCAGCACATCCCCGACGGCTAAATCCTCACAGTTGTACACGATCTTGGCCCGCGGAGCGGGGCCGACGGTGGTGAAGATCTCCACGGTCCCCAAGGTTCTTATCTTCACCCCGACGCGGCCACCCGTCACCGGGTGGATGACCGTGCTCGTCGGCCGGACCACCTGGAACCGGTCACCGGCTTGCACCTTCCGGTTCCCCAGATCGAGAAAGATATGGTCCCCGAACCACAGCCGGATATTCTGCGCATCAAGCGGCCGAACGATCCGGCCGACACCAGGGACCTCGCGATGCTCCGCTACAAAGCCGCTGCACTCCAGGGTCGGTTGGGGAACGACAAACGATGGCGGAGCCGTCGGCAGCTTGATCATCTCTTCCGGCTTCTTCACCTCCGCCACTGCGGCAGGAGGAACGCCCTCCGCCGGAGGGGCCGTCGGCGGAGCAACGCGCTCCTCGGAGACCGGCGGGCCCGGGGGAGCTTCGGCCACCGCCTTGGGAAGCGGCCCGAACCCCGGAATGACCAGCGGATCACCGGGGAAGATCTTGTCGGGATTCGTGACGAAGGGATTCTCCTTCCAGACCTGGGGCCAGAGACGCGGGTTGTCGAGATAGCGCCCCGCGATCGCCCACAGCGTATCCCCGGACCGGACGTAGTAGACACCCTCCGGCAGGATCTCAGCCCGCTTTTGCTGGTCCGCACCCGGGGGAGCCTCCTGAGCCGCCACCTGGCCCACGAGCACCCACGTCGCCGCCAAGAGGCCCAGCACTCCGCGCATCCGCCCTTTCCTCATGATCCCCCTCCGCTCCCGCACGTCCGTTGGCCCTTCGATCGCAGGACGCCGCAATCCGCATCCTGCTTCCTGATGCTCACGGCACGCGACGCCGCTCCGGGCGCGGCGACCCGGACCTGCGCCCCGTGGCTACCCCTGCTCTATCCCCATCCCTTTTGAACGATCCTCCTCCGACCCCGTCACGACCCGTCCGCGCCGCAGGCCCGATGTCCCGTCCGATCCTTCCCCCCACGGGGCGCGGCCCGAGGTGTCCGGGGCTAGTGCAAGCTTTGTGCCTGTTTTTTCACCCTGACCGCCTGTGGGCCGGTCCGCATACGCCACTCGTAAACCAGGGCGGAGGCGACGAAGATGGAGGAGTAGCTCCCCACGATGATCCCGAACACCAGCGCCAGGGAAAAATCGTGAAGGACCTCGCCCCCGACCAGGAGCAGCGCGAGGACCGCAAGCATGACGGTCACGGAGGTCATGATGCTCCGACTGAGGACCTCGTTGATGCTGATATTCATGATCTCGGCGAGCGTGCCCCGCCGCCGGGACCGCAGGTTCTCCCGGATCCGGTCAAAGACCACCACGGTGTCAGTGAGGGAGTAGCCGGCGAGCGTCAACAGCGCCGTAACGACCAGGAGGGTGATCTCCTTGTCCAGGAGGTAGAAGATGCCGAGCACGACCAGGACATCGTGGAAGGTCGCCACCGTGGCGGCGACGCCGAACCGGAATTCGAAGCGCCAGGCGATATAGCTCACGATGCCCACCAGGGAGATCAGGATGGCCCACACAGCCGCCTGTTGCAGCTCCTGGCCGACGACCGGTCCCACCTCGTTGGAGCTCTCGAGAACGAACGGGTTTCGAGCAAAGGCCTGCCGTAAGACCTCTTCGATCCTGGTCGCGGTCCCGGCCACCGACTCCCCGGAGGACTTCACCCGGATGAAGAGCCGCCGTCCGCCGACGAACTGCTGCAGCTCACTCTCGGCGATGCCACCGGCGGCGAGGACCCTCCGGACCTCGCCAAGCTCCACCGGATCATCAAAGCGCACCTGGACGGAGGTGCCACCCGCAAAGTCGATCCCCAGGTCGGCTCGTCCCCGGGCGATCTGGACCGAGGCGAGAAGCCCCAACAGGACCAAGGCGATCGAGAGGGCGAAGCACGGGCGCCGCATCCCCAAAAAGTCGATGTCCGTCTTGCCGATGATCTCCATCGCTCGTCCCCGCATCCCAGCGGCTGGCCCTCAGATACTGAGCCGCTTCATTCCCCGAAGGGTCAGCCAGTCGAAGACCACCCTGGTCCCCACGGTCGCCGTAAACAAATTGATGGCCACGCCGAGGGCGAGCGTCACGGCAAAGCCTCGCACCGGCCCGCTCCCGAAGAGAAAGAGGGCGAGCGCGGTGATCAGCGTGGTGACATGCGAATCCAGGATGGCCACCCAGGCCTTGCTGAATCCGCCGTCGATGGCGGAGCGCACCGACTTCCCGAGCCGCAGCTCTTCACGGATCCGCTCGAAGATCAGGACGTTGCTATCCACCGCCATGCCGATGGTGAGGGCGATGCCGGCGATCCCGGGCAGGGTCAGGGTCGCCTGGATCCCTGCGAGCAGGCCGAGGAGCATGAGGAGGTTCAGCAGGAGGGCCGCATCGGCGATGACCCCGGCCAGGCGGTAGTAGACGGCCATCAGGAGGATCACGAGGATGCCGGCCACGATGCTCGCCTGGACGCCGGCCCGGATCGAGTCCTGCCCCAGGGAGGGCCCCACGGTCAGGTTGGCCACCACGTTGACCGGCGCCGGCAGCGCGCCCGCCCGCAGGACGATCGCCAGGTCGCGGGCCGACTCGGCGGCAAAATCCCCCTCGATGACGCCGCGTCCTTCGCCGATCCTGCTCTTGATGACCGGCGCGCTGTAGACCGTGTCGTCCAGGACGATGGCCAGATGCCGCCCGATGTTGGCGCCGGTGAACTCGGCGAAGACCCGCGCCCCCTCCCGATCGAGGGCGAAGCCGACACGCCACCCGCCGCGTTCGTCCGGCTGCACGTTGGCGTCGGTGAGGGACGCCCCGGTGATGACCGGGCGGCGCTGGACGACGATGGGGCGCTTGCCGACCACCTGCCTGTTCTCATCGAGCTCGCGCAGGTAGAGGAGCTGCAGGTCGGGAGGCAAAGCCACCTTGCCCTGCGCCACCTCGAGGGGATTGAGCGTGGCGTCCACCACCTTGAGCTCGAGCAGCGCCGTCTTCCCGATCAAGTTGATGGCCCGCTGGGGATCCTTGATGCCCGGCAGTTGGACCACGATACGCCGGTCTCCCTCGGGCACGATCAGCGGCTCCGTAACGCCGAACTCGTCCACCCGGTTCCGGATGGTCTCCAGGCTCTGCCGGAGGGCGAGCTCCCGGATGCGCGTGACCTCGCGCGCGAGCACCGTCAGCCGCAGCTCATGCGGCGTCGGCCCCGGGACCTGCTCCAAGACCACCAGCTCCCCCAGGACGCGCTGGGCCTTCTCCCGCTCCTCCGCCTTCTCCACGACGAGGACGATCCCCGCGGTCCCCTGCCGGACCAGACGGGAGACGCCGATCCGGTCCTTGTCCAGGAGACGCCGGACCTCCTCCACAAGCCGCTCGGTCGCGCCCTCGACCGCCTTTTCCACATTCACCTCCAGGACGAGATGCATCCCGCCCTGGAGATCGAGTCCGAGATTGATTGGCGTAGGGGGCGGGGCAAGGATAAGGGGCCGGACATACCGCCACCACCCCGGGAGGGGAGGCAGCCCCGGGATCGACGGGAGGAGATAGATAAAGGAAAGGAGGGCAGCCACACCCACCAGGCCTGCCCTCCACGCGAGATACCGCTTCACCAGGATCGTCCCTCGAGGGAAACCGGTGCCCGCCGCGCCCGCAGTCCGGGGCTAGGACACCGCCGGGACCTTCTCCCGAGAACTCTGGGACCGCCGCCCGCCCTGCTCCACCTTGTGGGGCAACGGCCCTAGACCCGGCATGATCCCCCGCTTCACCTCCATGATGGACGGGTGAGGACACTGAAAACGGTCGGCAATGTGCCGGACCGCTTGCTCCGGCTTGATCGTTTCCCCACAGGTAAAGATATCCACGGCTGCGTATCGGTACTCGGGCCAGGTGTGGATCGAGAGGTG
>Ga0209321_10003146_pt1 | contig 11061 bp, 10 predicted proteins | sample Rifsed16ft4_FD_184012 | JGI IMG/M metagenome (GOLD analysis project Ga0209321, IMG submission 184012) | Soil microbial communities from Rifle, Colorado, USA - sediment 16ft 4 - CSP-I_5_4 (version 2) | ecosystem: Environmental > Terrestrial > Deep subsurface > Rock core/Sediment | place: Rifle... | reverse complement strand
AACAACGGAAGTTAATCGAATGGCTAAGATCATCGGCATCGACCTCGGCACAACGAATTCCGAGGCCGGCTACATGGAAGCCGGCACGCCCCGGATCATCCCGAGCGCGGAAGGGAGCACGTACGGGGGCAAGATGTTCCCGTCCGTGGTCGCCTTCACGAAGGACGGGGTCCTGGTCGGAGAGCCTGCGAAGCGCCAGGCCGTCCTGAACCCCGAGAAGACGGTCATGCAGATCAAGCGGAAGATGGGGACGGATTACCGGGTGAGGATCGACGGGAAAGACTACACCCCTCAGGAGATCTCCGCGATGGTCCTGAGGAAGATCAAGACCGACGCGGAGGCGTTCCTTGGCCAGCCGGTCACTCAGGCCGTCATCACGGTTCCCGCGTACTTCAACGACAATCAGCGCCAGGCGACGAAGGACGCCGGGAAGATCGCGGGCCTCGAGGTCCTGAGGCTCGTGAACGAGCCCACGGCGGCGGCCCTCGCGTACGGCCTCGAGAAGAAGGGGGAGGGCAGGATCTGCGTCCTCGACCTCGGCGGAGGGACGTTCGACGTCACCCTCATGGAAATGGGCGACGGGGTCTTTGAGGTCCAGGCGACCTCCGGAGACACGGCCCTCGGCGGCATGGACATGGACAACGCACTCGTGACGTGGCTCGCCTCCGAGTTCAAGGCGGAGCACGGCGACGACCTCTCGTCGGACCGCCAGGCGATGCAGCGCCTCAGGGATGCGGCCGAGAAGGCGAAGATCGAACTGTCGAGCACCGTCGAGACGACGATCAACCTGCCGTTCATCTCCCAGAAGGCCGGACAGCCCGTGCATCTTGAGAAAAAGTTCACCCGGTCGAAGCTCGAGGCACTCATCGAGCCGGTCCTCGGACGACTCGAGTCTCCGATCCGGCAGGCCTTCAAGGATGCCGGCTGGCAGTTCACAGACGTGAACCACGTCATCCTCGTCGGCGGACCGACCCGAATGCCCGTCGTGCGCGAGCGGTTCGAGAGAATCCTGGGAAGGCCGCCGGAACGGGGCGTGGACCCGATGCAATGCGTCGCCCTGGGCGCGGCGATCCAGGGTGCCGTCCTCAGCGGCGAGGTGAAGGACATCCTCCTTCTGGACGTGACGCCGCTCAGTCTCGGCGTGGAGACCCTGGGGGGCGTCTTCACGCGGCTCATCGAGCGGAACACGACGATCCCTACCCGGAAGAGCGAGACGTTCACCACGGCGGCGGACGGCCAGACGACCGTCGAGGTGCACGTCCTCCAGGGCGAGCGAAGCATGGCCTCGGACAACGTGAGTCTGGGCAAGGTCTACCTGGCGGGCATCCCGCCCGCGGTGCGAGGGGTTCCGAAGATCGAGGTGACCTTCGACATCGACGCGAACGGGATCCTGAACGTGACCGCGAAGGACACCGCGACGGGCAAGACGGAGAAGCTCACGATCATGGCGCCTCAGCGGATGGAGCAGGTCGAAATCGACCGCGCCGTGAAGAACGCGGAAGAGCACGCGGAGGACGATCGCCGGCGCCGCGAGCTCATCGAGACCCGGAACCTGTCGGATGGACTCATTTACGAGACCGAGAAGATCCTCAAGGAATCGGGAGATCGCATCTCGGAGGCCACGCGGAAGTCCGTCCAGGAGAAGTTGGAGGCCCTCCGGAAGGTCCTCTCGACGAACGACATCGCAGAGCTCCGCCGGGCCTTCGAGGCGTTGCGGGCGGAGGCGATGAAGATCGGCGCGGAGATGTACTCGAAAGGCGGCACCGCAGTCCCTCCTCCCTCCGGGGGCCCCGAGGATTCTGGCGGTTCCGGAGAGCCCGGGGTCGTCGATGCGGACTTCGAGGACGTAGACAAGAAGTAGAGCCGGGCGTATGCAGCCGGACGAGCGAGTCATGGCCGACGCGGACTACTACAAGATTCTCGGCGTGTCTCGGGACGCCTCCCCGGACGACATCAAGCGGGCCTACCGCCGCCTCGCGAAGAAACACCACCCGGACTTGAACAAGGAGGACCCGAAAGCCGCCGAGGAGCAGTTCAAGCGGGTCTCCGAGGCCTACGAGGTCCTCGCGGACGACGGGAAGAGGCGGATCTACGATCAGTTCGGCGCGGACGGGCTCAAACAGCGGGTGTGGGGTGGCGAGGGATTCGATTGGTCCCGCTTCACCCACTACGCGGACGTGGAGGACCTGTTCGGCCGCGACTTCCTGGAATCCGTCTTCGGCCGATCCGGCGTCGGGGGCGGCCTGTTCGAGGACCTCTTCCGTGCCGCGCCCCGCCGGCGCGGGCCGTCCGCGGGCCGCGATCTCGTCATGGAGGTCGACGTGACGCTCGAGGAGATCGCCCGCGGGACCCGGAAGGACGTCACCCTGACCCACCCGGCCCGATGCCCGACGTGCGACGGGAGCGGGGCCGAAGGAGGCCGCATGGTCTCCTGCCCCACGTGCGGGGGCCGTGGGCAGGTCAGCAACGCCCAGCGACGGGGGTACAGCCAGTTCATCACGATCACGACGTGCCCGAAGTGCCACGGCCGCGGTCAGTGGCCCCAAACCCCTTGCCGCGCGTGTCGGGGGACGGGCCAGCGGTCCGAGACCCGGACGATCGCCGTGGAGGTCCCTGCGGGCGTGCCGGACGGCCTCCGGCTCCGGGTCCCGGGCCGAGGGGAGGCTGGCGATCGGGGCGGACCGACGGGGGATCTCTTCGTGGTGGTGCACCAGCGGGAGCACGAGACCTTCGCGCGGGATGGGGACAACGTCGTCCTCGAGCTCCCGATTACGTTCCCGCAAGCCGCCTTGGGCGGCGATGTCGAGGTCCCGACCCTGGGGGGCGCCGCGCGCCTTCGAATTCCGGCCGGAACGCAGACGCACACCCTACTTCGCCTCCGAGGCAAGGGCCTCCCTCGGTTCCGCGGGAACGGTCACGGAGACCAGGTCGTTCGGGTCGTCGTCGTGACGCCGGAGCGTCTCTCGGACGAGGAAAGGCGACTCCTAGAGCGACTCAAGGAAGTACAGCGTGACGGGGCGGGGCGCCGAGGCGTATTCGATCGGTTTCGCGTTCCCTAGGGGAACGGGATGCCGGACAGATACGAGACCAGCTTGAGGATCCCGTAGAACGCGGCCAAGGCTCCGACGACTGTGAGGATCGCCAGCGCATCGCGGAGCAGCAAACCCTTCACGTCAATCTCCGGAGAAACCTGTGCTTGCAAACTTCGACCCCTGCGGAGTAGATAGAGGGACGTGTTCGATATGAATCGGTTCCGCCACAATTTTCATTCATGTTAATCATTCCTGAGAACGCGGTCCCCGGCGAAGAATTATCCCCCCACGGCCCGTTCCGTCCGCTGCGATGCGGAAGGCCCTCGGAATCTTGACCCAGGACTTCCGGCTGTACCACGACCTCGTCGCCGCGCTGAAGGCCCGAGACATTTCGTTCGTGAGCCTCGCCGCCTCCCGGCGGGTGCCCGACGCGGTGGGTGCCGTCTTGACGTCTGCCGCCGAGGCGTCCCGGATTCGGTCCGCCCGGGTCGTCGTGGTCGATGACATCGAGAGCGCGATTGCGAAGGCCCTACAACTCCTCCGTGGGAAGCGCGAATGGCACGAGCTGGCGATCGGCATCGACCCGGGTCGGGAACCCGGGGTCGCGGTCGTCGGGGACGGGGAGGTCATCGACACGCGGATCGCCCGGAGTCCGGAAGCCGCCGCCTACCTTGCCCGTCAGGCGGTCCGCACGTTTCCCGCCCGCGTCGTCCGGATGCGGGTCGGCCACGGGGATCCGACGAACCGGAATCGGATCTTGAACGCCCTCTCGCAGGACGGCTTCCAGATTGAGATTGTCGACGAGGCCGGGACGACCCGTCGGACGCCCCAGCCGGACGTCGATGCGGCAATCCATATCGCAACGACGCCCGGGATGCGGGCGGAGCCGCCCTTCGAAGTCCGACCCACCCGCGGAGAGCTGCGAGACATCCAGCGGCGGTCGCGGCTGGACAGCGACGGCCGCGTCACAATCTCCACGGACCTCGCGGACGCGGTCGCACGGGGCGAGGTCAGCCTCGAGAACGCGATCGCGCGACAGCGCCGCCGCCGGCGCCGCTCATAAGACGACCGCGTACCGGGTCTCGAGCTCCTTGCGGCGTCTGAAGTACATCTCCTCCGCAATGTCGCCCGCCGCGAGCTTTCCCTCGAGCGCTTCCAGCTCGCGTTGGAAGTCCGCGCGGAAACCCGAGGAGTACTCCTGGACGACCCGCTGGAGCAGGTCGAGCAGGTCCCTCCCCCGCTGGGTCACCTGAAACACGATTCTCGGTCGACCCGTCGCTGGGAACACCGCGGCGCGGTCCACGAGGCCCCACTCGAACAGCTCGACGAGCTGCTTGTCCACAGACGTTCTTCGGATCTTAAGTTTCTTCCCGAGATCTTCCGGATGGTCGAACCCTTGCTGGAGGAGGCGGAGGATCTGGCGCCGCGTGTCGGAGGCCGCGATGCGAATCAACTCGAGCGGCTCGACCATCCGTGCTCGGTCAGCCGCATGGGTCTACTTCAACATTCTTCAACCCGCGCCCGGTCGATATCTCCTTCCAGGGAGACGTTGTCCCGTGGGCGGCGGAGGATCTCACGTGGGCCCGCGAGGCTCACATAAGTACCGAAACGTGTCTTCTTCGACTCATGTTCCCGCATTTGTCGGCCAATCTCGCGGACGTGTTCGCGAAGCTCTTCCTGCATCGCCTCCCGTCGCCGGCGAAGACACACGCATCGCCGATCCTCGGCGTCAGGCGTGGAGAGGTGGAGGCTTCGTTGCTCCCGCGGCAAGTGACATATGCCGTGGCGCACTTCATGGGCCTGACCCGATGAAGCGGAAGGACGTCTTGCGGCGACTCGAGGAACGTCTCGCCCGGGGCGAGATCTCGGAGAAGACATACCAGGAGATCAAGACCCGGTACGAGGCAGAGCCCGAGGAGCCAGAGGTGGAACCCGAAACGCCACCTGACGCGTCCCTCGCAGACGCGGTGAGCCGGCTTCGGGACAGCGCGATGCGCGCCGCGGAGGATACGACCCGCGCTGTCGAAGAGGCGATGCGCGCCGTGGACTTCTCCGGAATCGGCGTGAAGCTGAGCGAAGAGGCGATCCGGATTGCCGGCTCGGGCGTCGTCACCGGCCAGCCCGTGCGGACGCGCGAGTTCAAGGCGGCGGGAAGCGCCCGCGTCCGGGGAGACCTCGAGACGGAGGTGGCGAAGGTGGCCGGGTCGTGCGCCTTCGAGGGGAATGTCCAGGCGGAGGAATTCCGCTCTTCGGGGTCCAGTCGGATCGCGGGGAGTCTGAAGGCGGAGCAGGTGGAATCGAGCGGATCTCTGCGGATCGACAAGGACCTGGACGCGGAAGAGGTCCTCGCGAGCGGGAGCCTCCAGGTAGGCGGGACCGTGCACGCGGAGGAGTTCCATTCGAGCGGCGCGGTCCACGTCGGAGGGGAGCTGGTCGCCGAGGAAGTGCACCTCGAGCTAGGCGGGAGTTCGTCGATCCCCGCCATCCGGGCGAAGGAGGTCCACGTCCGGAGCACAGGCGGATTCCTCCGCTCGCGGGGGGACCTGAAGGCGGATCGCATCGAGGCGAAGGAGGTCTGGCTCGAAGGGACGACCGCGCAGTACGTGAAAGGCGACGAAGTGACGATCGGACCCCACTGCCGCATCGACGTCGCGGAAGCGCACGAGCTCGTTGTCCACGAATCGAGCGAGGTCAAGGAGCGGCGCCCGCTGTCGTCGTGAGGCCGCCTTCGGGCGTGGCGATTATCTCCCCACAATCTTGATATAAGCCGGCGGGTTCTGAAACAGTGTGCCTGAGCGGGTCGTCCTCCGCGTGGCGGAAGCGCCCCAATCGGACGTGGGCTTGGGGCGGGCCCGAGTGGACACGAAGACGCGCGTCGCCCTTGGGATGGACGTCGGCGAGATCATCGAGATCAGCGGCAAGAAGTCCACCGCGGCGAAGCTTTTCCGTGTGATGCAGGAAGATGAGGCCAAAGGGATCATCCGGATTGACGGCCTCGTCCGCCGGAACGTCGGCGTGAGTCTGGGGGACAAGGTCGAGGTACGGAAGGCGGAGGTGTTCTCCGGAGAGCGCGTGACGATTGCGCCGATCATCAGCGAGGGCCACAAGATCTCTTTCGGCCAGGGCATCGAGAATTTCGTGAAGCGGGGTCTCCTCAAGAGGCCCGTGAACAAGGGCGACGTGGTCATCGTCCCCGGCATCGCCCTTATGGGCGGCGCCCTCCCGTTCATGGTCATCAAGACGCAGCCCAAGGGAATCGTCCAGATCCACGACGAAACGATCATCGAGATGAAGGAGGAGCCTGTCCGCGAGGGCGAAGTCCTCACCCAGACGGTCACCTACGAGGACATCGGCGGCCTGAAGGAGGAGCTCATGAAGGTCCGCGAGATGATCGAGCTCCCCCTCAAGCACGCGGAGCTGTTCGAACGGCTCGGGATCGATCCGCCAAAAGGCGTCCTCCTGTACGGCCCGCCAGGCACGGGCAAGACCCTGATCGCGAAGGCCGTCGCGAACGAGGCCGGGGCGAACTTCTACTCGATCCAAGGACCCGAGATCATGTCCAAGTACTACGGGCAGAGTGAGGAGCGACTCCGAGAAAAGTTCGAGGAAGCACAGAAGAATGCGCCGAGCGTCCTGTTCATCGACGAGCTCGACTCGATCGCCCCGAAGCGCGAGGAGGTCACGGGCGAGGTCGAGCGGCGAGTCGTCGCGCAGCTCCTCACGCTGATGGACGGTCTTTCGGCCCGGGGCCAGGTGATCGTGATCGGCGCGACGAACCGCGACGAGGCGATCGACCCTGCGCTGCGCCGCCCGGGCCGCTTCGACCGGGAGATCGAGATCGGCGTGCCTGACCGGGATGGGCGAAAGGAGGTCCTGCAGATCCATACTCGGGGTATGCCCATCGAGGGCGGGGAGGACGACCGGGAGGTCCTCCAATCGGAGCTCGCGAACGTGACCCACGGATTCGTCGGCGCAGACCTCGCGGCCCTCGCCCGGGAGGCGGCGATGAAGGCCCTCCGTCGCTACCTGCCAGAGCTCGACCTCGACAAGCCGATCCCGTCGGAGACCCTCGAGAAGATGCGCGTGACCCCGGCGGACTTCAAGAACGCGCTCAAGGAGGTCGAGCCGAGCGCGATGCGCGAGGTCCTGGTGGAGATCCCGCGAGTCAACTGGACGGACGTCGGCGGGCTCGAGGAGATCAAACTCAAGCTCCGGGAGGCCGTCGAAATGCCTCTGCGGGAACCGGAGGTCTTCCACCGGATGGGGATCCGTCCTCCGCGGGGCATCCTCCTGTCCGGCCCCCCCGGGTCCGGGAAGACCCTCCTGGCGAAGGCGGTCGCCACGGAGTCCGAGGCGAACTTCATCGCGATCAAGGGACCCGAGGTCATGTCGAAATGGGTCGGTGAGTCCGAGAAGGCCGTCCGGGTGATCTTCAAGAAGGCGAAGCAGGTCGCGCCGTGCATCGTGTTCCTCGACGAGCTGGATGCGATCGCCCACCGGCGCGGATACGACAACGATAGCGGTGTGAGCGAGCGGGTCGTGAACCAGCTCCTCACCTCGATGGACGGACTCGAGACCCTCGAAGGGGTCGTCGTGATCGGGGCGACGAACCGGCCGGACATGGTGGACCCGGCCCTCCTGCGATCGGGACGGTTCGACCGCATCCTCCTCGTCCCTGCCCCGGACAGACCCGCACGCCTCGAGATTCTCAAGGTCCACACGAAGGACATGCCTCTCGAGGGCGTCGACATCGAAGAGCTCGCGGTGGATCTCGATGGCTACACGGGGGCGGACATCGAGGGACTGTGTCGCGAAGCGGCGATGATCGCCTTGCGGGAGAACAAACGGGCGAAGAAGGTTACGATGGCTCACTTCCAGGAGGCGCTAAAGTCGATCCCCCCGAGCCTCGACGAAGACACGATCAAATTCTACGAGGAAATCGGGAAACGCCTGGAGCGCGGCGCGGTGCGGCGCCGGCGCGAGGAGCCGCTCTCGTACCTGAGATAAGCCGACGGGTCGCGACCAATTCGCCCCGGAACCTTCAAATAGCGAGCGTCGGATGTCTGTCAGACAAGGGATGGGACCCGCCTCGGCCCCGCCGCGGGCGGCCCACGACGAATGGGTGATGGGATGAAGAAGTTCGCCACAGAACTCCGCGGCAAGACGGTCATGACGAACGACGGACAGATCCTCGGGACGATCGAGAACTTCATCGTCGACACGAAGAACGGGAAGCTGTCCGATGTACTCGTGATGCCTGCCGAGACCGTGTCCTCGAAGGGGATGAAAATCGACCCCCAAGGGCGCCTCGTCCTTCCGTTCCAAGGTATGCGGGCCGTGAAGGACGTCGTCGTGATGAACCTGTGAGGTTCCTCAGGTTCGCTTGCGGCTCACGAGGGCCGCGACGGCAAGCCGCAGCTTCTCCGGCTCCTTGAGGAGCGCCGCGATCACGGCCTCCAGGACCGCCGCGGTGGACCAGATCTCGACCATCAGGTCGAGATCCTTGCCAAAGGACCACTCGACGGCCCGGCCCGCCACGGCCTCACTTCGTGATGTCCTTGAGCTTCCCGGCGAGCTCCGACAGGTCCATGCCCGTCAGCGCCTTGACGAGAGCCGGGGCCGTCGCCGCGATGTCCACGACGCTGCTCACGAGCTGGGACGGCCCGCGCTCACCCATGATGATGAGCTTCTGGGTCGTCTCGAGGGACTTCGCGGCGTTCGCGACGATCTCCGGCAGCTTCTCGACGATGAGCTGCGTGACGGCGGCCTTGCCGTACTGCTCCCAGGCCTGGGCCTTCGCTCGCATCGCTTCGGCTTCCGCGAGCCCCGTGGCCTTGATCGCATAGGCCTGCGCCTCCCCCTTCAGGCGGATGATGTCGGCCTCGGCGGTGCCTTCCTGACGGATCCGCTCCGCCTCGCCCGCGGCGGTCCGGGCGAGCCGTTCCCGCTCACCCTCCGCGACGAGGATCGCACGTTCCTTTTCGCCCTCCGCGGTGAGGATCACCTTTCGCTTCTCCCCGTCGGCGACGGCGGCCACGGCATCCGCTTGGGCCTTCGCGGGAACGACCGCCGCGGCGATCTGCTCCTGCTCCCGTCGCTTCACTTCCTGCTGCTGGACAAGGACCTCCTGTTCCTTGTTTCGGATGTCGATCTTCCGCTGCTCGACGATGAGCTCCTGCTGCCTCTTGGCCGTCTGGAGCTGGAAGGCGATCTCCTTGTTCGCCCGCTCGACCTCGACCTGGGTCTCGGACTGCTGCCTGATGATGTCGCGGTCCCGGTGATATTGGGCGACGGCGGCCTCCGCCTCCGCGTTCGCCTTCTCCGCTTGCTGGGCCGCCTGGGCCTCCGCGATCGTCGCCTCACGGTTCGCCCCTGCCTTGCCCATCCGCGCGTCGCGCTTCACCTCTTCGGTCCGCTTGACACCGAGGGCGTTCAGGTACCCCTGGGCGTCTTCGATCTCCTTGATCACGAAGGACCGGATCTCGATGCCCATGTTCCTCAGATCATTCCCCGCCATCCCGAGGATCTTGGAGGCGATCGCATCGCGGTCCGAGTTGACCTCCTCCACGGTCAGGGTGGCACACACCCCACGGACGTGGCCTTCCAGAGTCTTCAGGGCGATCTCGTTGACGGCCTGCTCCGTCTTGCCAAGCAGGTTCTCGGCGGCAGTGTTCAGGGTCGCCTCATCCGAAGAGACCTTCACCTGGGCGACCGCCTTGATGTTGATCTTCGCGCCGGAGCGCTTCACGTCGGTCACGATGTCGGGCACGACGAGGTCCAGCGTGCGCACGTCGAGCCTGAGCCATTCGATTGACTCCACGACGGGGATGATGATCTTCGCGCCTCCGGAGATCACCTTGTAGCCCCGTCCGCCGGTTCCTCGCTGCCTCCTACCGTAGACGACCATCGCCATGTTCGGCGGCACCTTCTTGTACCGGCTCGCGGCGATCAGAATCACGACGACGATCGCGGCCACTAGAAACAGGATCAGCGTTCCAAAATCGAGTCCAAACACACCATCGGCCATTCTTGTCTCCCCCTACAGCTTTCGAACCTTCACGGAATTCCCTACGACGGATTCGACGACCACATGTTCGTCCGTCCCGATCCCGTCGTCCGCGATGGCCTGAAGGAGGGTCCTCCCGCGGGCCTCCGTGACGACGACGATCTGGCCGGGCTGGCCCGGTCGGATAGGGATCGAGACCTGGCCCTTGAACCCTACCAAGTCCCCCAGGTCGACGCGGGTCTCCGCCTGGGCCTTCACAAAGAAATTAAACATGAGGAGCCAGACGCCGCCCGCCGTCAGGGCCGCGAATGCGACGGCGAGGACTGCCGTCAGAAGGGGATCGTAGCGGAGGCCCTCGAAAATCGTCCCAAAGGCGCCGAAGGCGGTGCCGAACGCCCCGACGACGGGCAGGCTGATCGGGCTCAGTCCCGCGTCGACGTCCGTCCCGACGTCGCCGCCGAAATCGAAGAAGTCTCCGAGGTCTCCGAGGACGAGCACGACGACGAGGAAGACGAAGAAGATGATCATGGTGAGCGTGTAGCCGCTCATCTCCAAGCCGAACACGGCAACCATCGCGTCAGCGCTCCTTGGGGCCTCGCCAATCCCTCGTATCGGAAGGGGTTTTCTTCGTAGGGAGTCTCACGGACTCGGTCGGCCCCACGGCGCGCGCCCCGCAGTTCCAGCAGAACGTGTCGGCCGTCTTTAGCTTGACTCCACAGAACGCACAGAAGTTGGACCGAACCCCTGTAGGGCTCGCGGCCGAGACTGCTCGCGGGCCGGTGGACGCCGGGGTCGGGGTAGGGGCCCAGTCTTCGGGTTTCGACGTAGCAGGCGACGTCGGGGTCGCGGCCCGTGCTCCGACATCGAACGCGGCGCCGCATTCCGTGCACGACGGGGCGTCCTCCGTGGTAACGGCTCCGCAGATCGGGCATACGAACCCTCGGAAGACGACGCCCCGACGCCCAAAGCCGAGGTCCCGGTTCGTCTCGAACTTGAGATCCCTGCCGGGATTGAACCCGAGGG
>Ga0209321_10003145_pt1 | contig 11061 bp, 11 predicted proteins | sample Rifsed16ft4_FD_184012 | JGI IMG/M metagenome (GOLD analysis project Ga0209321, IMG submission 184012) | Soil microbial communities from Rifle, Colorado, USA - sediment 16ft 4 - CSP-I_5_4 (version 2) | ecosystem: Environmental > Terrestrial > Deep subsurface > Rock core/Sediment | place: Rifle... | reverse complement strand
AGGCCTTGGATGCCCTGGATACCTTGGATACCTTGGGGACCGATCGGGCCGGTGTCCCCGGTCGCGCCGGTCGCGCCGCTCGCGCCGGTGGCACCCGTGGCACCGGTCAGCCCTTGGATCCCCTGGGGTCCGAGGGGACCTGTGGCGCCGGTCGCACCGGTCGCGCCTGTGGCACCGCTAACGCCGGTCGCGCCGCTCGCGCCTGTGGCACCGCTAACGCCGGTCGCGCCGGTCGCGCCTCTGGCACCGCTCACGCCGGTCGCACCAGTAGAGCCCGTGACCCCAGTCGCACCCGTGGAGCCGCTCGCGCCGGTGGCACCCGTGGCACCGGTGAGGCCTTGGATCCCCTGGGGTCCGAGGGGACCCGTGGCGCCGGTCGCACCGGACGCTCCGTCGATGCCGTTCGCCCCGGCGGAACCGGGAGCACCGGCCGGGCCGGCGGGACCCGGAGCACCCTGTGCGCCCGTCGGGCCGGTGAGGGCCTCCGCTCGGCCCGCCGGGCCGGTGGCGCCGTCGGCACCGGCGCGACCGCGGACGTTCCACTTCATGAGGTACTCGCCTTCACGACATGTAGCCTCGGGGCGGACGATCCTCACTTGGCCCGTCCCGTACGTCACGCACGAGACGATGGCCGCCTCCTTGTGGCCCTTCTTGGCCTCGGCGACGGCCGCGAACAGCCCGACGGCGAGCAATACCAGCAGCAGCGCGCTCGCGGCGCGCCTGCTGAGGGGGGTCCTCCGGTCGTCCGTCGTCTCGATCATGGCTCCCGCATGCGGCTTTGCCGATGTCGGCCGCTTGAGTGTTTCTTCGGGTCGAACCCACCCCCGCTTTAGGCCCTTCGCCCTCAGTGCCTGCGAACGCCTAACGGCGGCCCTTCGGATCACCCGGAGGCTCCCCCAACCGGCCGATGCGCCGTCGTACCATCCCCGCGCCGATGCGAGTCCGCGTGCCCGTAGCCTTCGTGCTCGGCCTCCTGGTCTGGGGGCTGTTAGCCGCGGCCTGTTCGGACGCCCCGGAGCCCGGTGTGACCGACGCCAGCCATGTGCTCCAACAAGCCCTGCAGGCCCACGCCGACGGCGATCTGGACGCCGCCGCCGACCTGTACAAGCGGGTCCTAGTGCTCGACCCTGAGAACAAGTTCGCGTATTACAACCTCGGCCTGATCCACCAGACCGAAGGCCGCCTGGGCGCGGCCGCCGAGAACTACGAGCAGGCGATCGCGATCGATCCCACGTTCGGACCGGCGCTGTTCAACCTCGCGACGGTCCGGGCCGAGGAAGGCGCGCCGGAGGAGGCGATCGACCTCTACCGGCAGGTGCTCGAGGTGAACGCGGACAACGCCGCGGCCCACCTGAACCTCGGGTTCCTGCTCGTTGACAACGGGGAGCGTAAGGAGGGCAAGGCCGAGCTCGCGATCGCGGTCCAACTAGACCCCACACTCGAGTCACGCATCCCCGATGAGCTCCTGGTCGTCGGCGACGCCACCGGTCCCTGAAGCCCCGGCGGCCGACCGCCGGCGCTCGAGCCACCCAGGACCGAAGGCCAGCCCCGCGAGCGTGAGCGCGCCGATCAGCAGAAGGACGTCGTAACGCGGGTACGGCTCGTACTCGAACCGCACGACGTGGCGGCCGGCCGGAACCAGGCGGCCGACGAAGCTCGGGGCGATCATCTGCGGTTGGGCCGCGACCCCGTCGACGGTCACCTGCCACCTGGGGTCGAACGAGGTCTTCAGCATCACCATCGCCGGGCGGCCCAGCGCGACGGTCGTCGTGGCCACGCCCTCGCGCAGGTCGACGGCCTCGGCCGCGACGAGACCCGGTGGATCTTCGGGCACGGCGTCCTCGGTCGTGGTGGCGTCGGGCGCCGCATGGCCCTCGAAGGCGATGCCCGGGTTGGCACCGCGCGACGGGAGGTCCGAACCCAGCCACGGCGCGACCTGCGCGCCGAGGTCCGTCCGCCCGGCCTCGACCGCCGGCAGCACGTCGACGATCTCGACGTAGCCGCCGCTGCGAACCTCGTAGAGCACGTGGCGTCCGCGACGCGCGAGCTCCTCGGCATCGACGGGTGGCCGCCGGTCCTGGGACAGGATCAAGTAGCGGATGTCGAACAGGTCGTAGTGCGCCGGGTTGGTCTCGGAGAATCGGTACTCGATCGGGGAGGACAGCGACCAGGTCGGGCGCGTGAAGCCCACACCCTCGACCGAGTGGGCCAGCAGTACCGCATACATCGGCACCTGGCCGATCCGGTATCGCGCCCCCCAGTTGGAGCGCATGCCACCGTAGAAGCGGCCGGGTCCGTTCTCAAGGGCGATCTGGATCAGCGCGCTCACGTCGGCGCCCTCGGTCGCGTCGAACACTGCCTGCTCGTCGATCCACCGTGCGCCCGTCGCCGCCCACGAGGCCCGGTCGACGAACGCCGGTGCTAGGAAGACGACCCCCGCGACGGACGCGACCGCGATGGCGGCGCGCCCGTGGAGCCGAACCCGCCGGAGCAGCGCGAGCCCGAACTGCCCGAGACGCACGGCGCCGATCCCGGCCAGGTACAGCCCCGCGAGGTGCACGCCGAACACGAACCGCCGAAGGAACAGGTCGCCCGAGCCCGGCAGGAGCTTCAGCACCGGCCCGAGCGTCGAGCGCCCGAAGAACAGGAGGAGGGAGATCATGAAGACGCCCAGCAGGACCCTGGCGCGTTCCTCCCGGCGGAAGCGCCAGAGCGCGACGACGAGACCGGCGACGACGAGGATCGTGACGAGTGGGACGATCCGCGAACGGTCGAAGATCTCGCCGCTCGCGAACCAGGAGAGGATCTGCTTGGCGCCGAAGGAGTCGTAGTAGATCTTCCCGCGCGAGAACTCGTCCTGGACCGTCCACAGACGGTCCGCGACCAGTGGCACCACGACCCAGGCGGCGACGAGCAGGGCCCCGAACCCGATCAGCGCCGCACGAGCCAGGCGCTTCCAGAAGCTTCGGAACGAGACGAGCACGAAGATGCCGAGCGACAGCAGCGCGAGGTACCCCGTTAGGAGGTGGACGGCGATGGTGAGCGCCAGGACGAGCGAGGCGAGCCAGTACGAACGACCCCGCGAGATCGCGCGCCACGAGAGACCCCACGCGAACGGCAGGAGCCACATCCCCCACAGCTGGGTCCAGGTCCCGTAGCCCCGCCACGCGTACGAGCCCCATTCGTAGCCCAGTCCAGGCTCGCTGAGGATGAGCGGCGAGCACGCCGCCGCGATCGCGCAGACCCACGGCCCCCAGCCGAGGAGGCGCCCACCCGCGTAGACCGCGAACGGCCAGAACGCGAGCCCCAGGTAGAGCGTCCACGCCAGGGCGCGCTCGCTCCCAAGCGGGACCGCGACGAGCCCCGTCAGGACGTGCGGGAACGACTGGTAGTGGTGGAACCGTGAGGATCCGAGTGAGAGATCCGGATACCACCCGTCGAACGGCAGGTGCCCCTCGCGCCACCGATCCTCGGCCCAGGCGATCATCGAGCGGTGGACCGAGGCGTCGTTCAGGTTCTGGACGGGGCGCGCCTCGGCCCGTAGCACGATCAGGTTGAACAGGACCACCGCCGAGACCACGAGGATCGGCCACGGTAGGTGTCGCCGCGGCCGCCGGTTGGGCGCGAGGGGCTCGGCGGCGTCCTGCTGCTCGGGCACCGTGTCCTGCATCCGGCAATGTTCGCACGGTGACCCGGCGAAGCCGGAGAGCCACCGGGACCGGGTCGGGTCAAGCCTCGGCCGGCGCGGTCTCCTGGACGGCCTTCATGCGGTTGGTGTCGATCGAGATGCCGGGGCCCATCGTCGTGGAGACCGTGAGGCTGATCACGTACTTGCCCTTGGCCGCCGACGGCTTGGCGCGCAGGATCTCCTCGACGACCGTCAGGTAGTTCTCCAGCAGCTGCTGCTCGCTGAACGACTTCTTGCCCAAGATCGCGTGAACGTTGCCGACGCGGTCGGTCTTGTACTCGATCTTGCCGCCCTTGATGTCCTGCACGGCCTTGGCGATATCGTTCGTGACCGTGCCGGTCTTGGGGTTCGGCATGAGCCCGCGCGGACCGAGGACCCGTCCGGCCTTGCCGACCGCGGCCATCATGTCCGGCGTCGCCACGGCGGCCTCGAAGTCGATGCTGCCCTTCATGACCTCCTCGACGAGCTCCTCGCCGCCCACGACGTCGGCGCCTGCATCTCGCGCCTCTGTGGCCTTCGGGCCCTGCGCGAAGACGGCCACCCGCACCGACTTGCCGGTGCCGTTGGGCAACGAGACCGTGCCGCGGACCAGCTGGTCCGCCTTGCGCGGGTCGACGCCGAGACGGAACGCGATCTCGACGGTCTCGTCGAACTTCGCGTCGGGCGACGCTTTCAGGGCTCGGAACGCCTCGGCGGGCGTGTACTCGCGCTCGGGCTCGACGAGCGCCACGGCGGCCCCGTACCTCTTGCCGCGGCCGCTCATGCACCCACCTCCACGCCCATGCTCCGTGCCGTGCCCGCGACGATCTTCATCGCGGCCTCGACGTCGTTGGCGTTCAGGTCGACCATCTTCTGCTCCGCGATGCGCCGGACCTGGTCCTGCGTGAGCTTGGCCACCTTGGTGCGGTTGGGCTCGCCTGAGCCCTTCTCAAGGCCCGCGGCCTGCTTGATCAGCTCGGCGGCCGGCGGCTGCTTGGTGATGAACGAGAACGAGCGGTCCTCGTAGATCGTGAGCTCGGCCGGGATCACCTGGCCGGAGAACTGCTGCGTCTGCTCGTTGTACTGCCGGCAGAACTCCATGATGTTCACGCCGTGCTGACCCAGCGCGGTGCCCACGGGGGGTGCGGGGGTCGCCTGTCCGGCGCGGATCTGGAGCTTCACGACGGCGAGCACCTTCTTCTTCGCCATCTGCGGTTCACCTCCTGCGGTTCAAGCGGCCTCGCGGCCTCCCGCTTCGTCGGATCTGTCTAGACCTTGGCCACCTGGTCGAAGGAGAGCTCGACCGGCGTCTCCCGGTCGAAGATGTTCACGAGCACCTTCAGCTTGCTCTGGTCGAGGTTGATCTCGCTGATCGTGCCGTTGAAATCGGCGAACGGTCCCGCGATTATCCGCACCACGTCCCCCTCCTCGAACCCGAGGCGGAACTGCGGCTTCACCTCTTCCTTCTTCACGATGAGGATCTTCTCGACCTCGCGCTTGGACAGCGGGGTCGGCTTGCTGCCGGTGCCGGCGGCCACGAACCCCGTCACGCCGGGCGTGTTGCGAACCACGTACCAGGAGTCGTTGTCGTAGATCATCTTCACGAGCAGGTAGCCGGGGAAGATCTTGCGCTGGACGACCTGCTTCTTGCCGCCCTTGATCTCCATGACGTCCTCCATGGGGATGTGGACGTCGAAGATCTTGTCCTCCATCTGCATCGTGTGGATCCGCGACTCGAGGTTGGTCTTCACCTTGTTCTCGTAGCCGGCGTAGGTGTGCACCACGTACCAGTCGCCGGGCCCGCGGAACGGATCGTGACCCGCCACGATCTCGACCTCGTGGGCCGGGGCCGCGGGGGCGGGAGCGTCCTCGACGACCACGACCTCCTCGACAGGCGCTTCCACGGCTTCGACGACCACCGGCTCGGCGGCCTCCTCGATGGCTTCCTCGACCGTCTCCTCCAGCGCCTGGGCGATGGCGCCGTCGGCGATCGCCTCCTGGACGTCGGCGTCGGCCGCGGCCTGCGCCACCGCGTCGGCGAGCTCGTCGCCGTCCAGACCCGACTCGACGGCCTCGACGACCTTCTCCTCGAACGCCTCCTGGATAACGGCGTCGGAGACAGCCTCGATGGCCACCGCGTCGGCGACGGCCTGGCTCAGCGTGTCCTCGAGGGCATCCTCGATAACCGCGTCGGCGACGGCCTCCTCGATCACCGCATCCACGACAGCCTCCTCGAAGCGCTCTTCCGGCGTCGGCGCCGCCTCGGTCACGTCGACGTCGGCCGCCTCAGGGGCGGCTTCGTCCGAGTCTTGGATGGGGGTCTCGTTCATGGGGGAACGCCTCAGCTCGTGAACACGTTCAGGACGAACTTGGAGAACACGACGTCCAGCCCGAAGACGTAGGAGGTCATCACGACGACGGTGACCAGGACGACGACGGTGTAGGTGGCCAGCTCCCGGCGCGTGGGCCAGATCACCTTCTTCAGCTCCTGGCGGACCTCTTTCAGGAACTGGCGGGCGCCCGTGCGCTCCTTCTTCTGCTGGAGCTGCGCGCGGCGCTGGGCCGCGACCTGGGCACGGTCGACCTGCGTGCCCTGGCGACGCTGCGCTCGCTTCATCTGCCTGTTCATCGTGCTCCTTGCAGGGGCGGAGGGACTCGAACCCCCAACCGCCGGTTTTGGAGACCGGTGCTCTACCAGGTTGAGCTACGCCCCTCCGTGGTCGGTCCAGCCGGAAGGCGGGGACTCGGACGCTCAGTATAGGGCGACCCCCCAGGTGCGGCAAAGGAGCGGGGCCTCAGAACCCGTGCCTGAAGGTGCGTGATGTTGCGCCTGAGCTCTCCTATGCTTCTGCGGACGCGTCGCGCCGGCCCCGGAATGCGAGCGCTCATATGCAGCAGCGGGATCCTTCACTCCCGCCCGGCGACCGGGCGAGGCGTCGCAGCCTCTTCGGTGGCCGGTCAGAGCCCCTGCCCCCACCCGCGGTGACCGCGGGGCTCACGCCCTCGGCCGCCGAGCGCGCCGAGGCCGTCATGACCGCGTACCAGGAGATGATCCAGGAGCAGCTCGACGACGGGCTGCGGGCGATCCAGCACACCGCGAACACCCTGATGCACGAGATCGCCGCCGAGGTCTGGCGCTCGGCCGGCGGCGACAAGCAGGACGTCGCCGGGACGATCTTGCAGGAGCTCTCCCGCGACCAGGCGATCCGCAGCCTGATCGCCCACTCCGACGAACGCTTCCAGGCCCTCGCCGTGCGAACGGGACGGCTCGAGGACGGCATCACGATGCTCTCCGAGAGCGTGCGCGCCGCCCGCGAGACGATCCAGCAGGCGACCGACACGCTCGCCGACACCCAAGGCACCCCGATGGGCGTCGCTCAGATCCGCGCCGAGCTCTCCGAGGTCACCAAACAGGTCGCGTCCGCGTTCGAGGCGCTCGCCGGGCGCGATCGCGCGATCGTGGAGGCGGTGCACGCCCGGATCGCCGAGCACGGCGAGATGATCGCGCAGGAGACCGCGCGGATCTCCCATGCGATGGAGTCCTACGTCCAACACGGCGTCGAGGCGATGGGCCAGCTCGCCGGCTCGACCGACACGCAGGTTCACTCGATCACCACGCGGGACGAGGAGATCAGCAAGCGCGTCGAGGCGACGATCGACCAGCGCATGGCACGGCTCGCAGAGCAGCTGCAGCTCCTTTATGACCGCATGGGTTCGGGTACGACGTCGCTGCATGAGGAGATCACGTTCCTGTCGGACCGGGTCGGCGTGGATGCGCGCGAGACCACGGAGGCCCTCGGACGCATCGTCGACACGCGCGCCCGAGGCGTGGCGCAGCTCGTGCGCTCGGACTCGGAGACGCTGCGGCGCGAGCTCGTGCGCAGCACGGAGGCCCACGACGCAACGATCGCGCGGGTCCTGGACGAGCGCCTCGGCCAGGTCACCGACGCGCTCACACGAACCGCGTCGGGGATGGCCACCGAGGTCTCCGGGCGGATCCGCGAGGAGGTCTCACAGGCGATCCGGGTCAAGCTGGACGAGACGGTGGCGCGCCTGGAGACCCGGTCGGAGGAACAGTCCCGGTTGATCGGCGCGCGTATGGACGAGGCCGTGACGGCGATCGACCGCAACGTGGTGCGCCTGTCGGACTCGATGGAGGGACAGTTCGAGCGGATGGGCAAGGTCGCCGGCGATCGCGCCGCCGCGGCTGCGAACCTCGCGATCGGCGCGCGGTTCGACGACGTCGCCGCGCGCCTTCAGGACGCCACCGACGCGATCGAGCGAGCGGGCTCGGAGTCGCGAACCGCGACCGAGCGCACCGCGACGCATATGGCCGAGACGCGGCGTGCCCTCGAGGAGCGCCAGATGGCGCACGGCCGCGAGCTCGCGCAGACGATGGACACGCGGATCGCCTCGCTCGCGAAGCTGGTGCGCTCAGACAACGAGATGCTCGCGGAGCAGATCGTGGCCGACCAGGAGGCGTCGAAGCAGGCGCTGCGGGCAGTGAAGGAGCTCCAGGCCAACATGCCGACCGAGGTGATCGGCATGATCGAGGAGCGTTTCGCCTCGCTCACCGAGTCGATCGAGCGCTCCAACGAGATGCTCGCGGCTCGGATCGACCGGATGGCCGAGACGATCGGCCGCCAGCAGAACGACGAGATCCAGGTCGTGATCGACCGGATGGGCGATGCGATGCACGCGATCGCGAGCCTCGGCAAGCCCGGAGCCCGGGCGCCCGAACCCCGCATCGACCTCGAGTAGCTAGACCAGGCGGACCTCGGCCTCGCTCCTTCGGATCGGCCACTCGGTCGCGCCCTCGCGCTCGACCCGCACCCACACGTCAAGGGTCGCCACCCGCTGCTCGGGATCCACCGACCGAACGGTCCCGCCGCAAACGATCGTCTCGCCCATGAACACGGGCGCCCGGAACTGCACCTTCATCCGCACCAACGCCTCGACGTCGCCCGCCCATCCGACGATCGCCGAGGCGAGCGTCCCCATCGTGTACATGCCGTGGGCGACGATCCCGGGGAACCCCGAGGCGCGCGCCACCTCGTCGTCCTGATGCAGGGGGTTCTGGTCGCCCGATGCGTCCGCGTAGGCCTTCACGTCCTCGCGGGTGACCACACGCGAGACCTCGAACGCATGGTCCCCCGCGGCGACATCCTCGAGCCGACGGCTCACCCGTCCTCCCGAACGATCAAGGTGCTCCGCCCCACCACGACCGTCTCCCCCGCCTCGTCACGCAGCAGTGTGCGGAGCGTGAGGAAGCGCATCGAGGCGCGCCCGCGGATGCTCTCGATCGTCGCCTCCGCGCTCACCGTCTCCCCGACCCGCAGGGCCCGCGTCCACACGTACTCCTGTTCGCCGTGCAGGACGCTCGACAACTGCAGGCCGAGCTCGGGATCGCCAATCACGTTGGCCAGACCCGCGGCGATCTCCGGAGCCGTGGCTAACGTCGGCGGGACGCCCTCGCCCGTATGCGCCACGGCTGACGCGAACGCCCTCGCCCGCTCCTCCTTGATCTCGAAGACGACCGGCGGGTACGTCTTACCCCGTAGGGTTCCGTTCAGGCCCATCCCACCGCCGCGTTAAGGCGAGATAGGCGGCCCGGCCGTTCGGCCGACAGGCACGTAGGGCGGGCGGCCGTCTCCCGCACGGGCGATTCACAGGACCCGGACACGCTGCGAACGTACCCACCGTGGGAGATGTAAGCAAACCCCGTTGGGTGCGTGACTCGGCCCTTCCGCGCCCCTACGATCGGCAGGCCCATGGCCGGTAGCGGGAACGGATCCGGGACCGGGAACGGGAAGGCCAACGGGTCTGCCCGCCAACCCATCACGGTCCTCATCGTCGACGACGAGCGCACGTTCGGCGAGGCGCTCGAGGTCGCCCTCGAGCGCGAGAAGGACCTGCGCGTGATCCACGTCGCCACCGGTGGGTCCGAAGCCGTCGCCGCGGCCGGCGAGCAGCACCCAGACGTGGTGCTGATGGACGCGTCGATGCCGGATATGAGCGGGATCGAGGCGACCCGCCGGATCAAGGAGGCCGATCCGGAGGCCGCGGTCGTGATCTTGTCCGGTCACGACGACGACTACCTGCTCGCTCGCGCCGTGCAGGCGGGAGCCTCCGGCATGCTGCGCAAGACCGAGGCGGTCCTGGACGTGGCCTCCACCGTCCGGCGCGCCCACCGGGGCGAGGCGATCCACAACGAGGTCGAGGTCGAGCTAGCCCAGCGGAGGCTTCGACACCGGCGCGATCTGGATGACGACGCCCGGGCACGGCTGGACCGACTGACCCCTCGCGAGCTGGAGATCCTTTCCTTGATGGCGGTGGGCCGCTCTCCCGACGAGATCGCAACTTCCCTCGCCATGAGCCCGAACACGCTGCGCACCCACACCCAGAACGTCCTCACGAAGCTCCGGGTGCACTCGAAGATGGAGGCGCTCGTCCTCGCGATCCGGCACGGGAAGGTCACCACGGTCGACCTGCCCGAGGCTGGCTGACCCGCGGCGTCAGCCCTTGTACCTGAACCCGGGCGCCCCGGCCAGGACCACGCCCGCGATGGGGACCTCGAGCGTCTCGGGCATCCAGGGAGCTACCGGGTCTCGCGGTGGAGCGTGTGGCGCCGTTCCCGGCGGCAGTACTTCTTGAGCTCGATCCGGTCACGGTCGTTGATGCGGTTCTTGACCGTCACGTAGTTGCGATCCTTGCACTCTGTGCAGGCGAGCGTGATCTTCGGCCGGTTGCCTTCCTTCTTAGCCATGAGCCTTCCTTTTCGGGCTACCGCTGCGCTGCTTGGGCCCGTCTACTTGATGATCTTGGCCACGCGCCCGGCGCCCACGGTGCGGCCACCCTCGCGGATAGCGAAGCGCAGGCCCTCCTCCATGGCGATCGGGGCGATCAGGTTCACGGTCATCTCGACGTTGTCTCCGGGCATCACCATCTCGACGCCTTCGGGCAGGTGGGCCTGCCCGGTGACATCTGTGGTGCGGAAGTAGAACTGGGGGCGATAGCCGTCGAAGAACGGCGTGTGCCGTCCGCCCTCGTCCTTGCTCAGGATGTAGACCTGGGCGGTGAAGTCGGTGTGCGGCGTAACGGAGCCCGGCGCCGCCAGCACCTGGCCGCGCTCGACCTCGTCCTTGTCGATCCCGCGGAGCAGCACGCCGACGTTGTCGCCGGCCCGGATCTCGTCCAGGAGCTTGCGGAACATCTCCAGGTCGGTGGCGACGGTTTTGCGGGTCTCGCTGATCCCCACGATCTCGACCTCGGACATCTTCGAGAGCTTGCCCCGCTCGACGCGCCCGGTGACCACCGTGCCCCGCCCGGTGATCGAGAACACGTCCTCGATAGCCATCAGGAAAGGCTTCTCGGTGTCGCGGACCGGCTCCGGG
>Ga0209321_10003144_pt1 | contig 11061 bp, 6 predicted proteins | sample Rifsed16ft4_FD_184012 | JGI IMG/M metagenome (GOLD analysis project Ga0209321, IMG submission 184012) | Soil microbial communities from Rifle, Colorado, USA - sediment 16ft 4 - CSP-I_5_4 (version 2) | ecosystem: Environmental > Terrestrial > Deep subsurface > Rock core/Sediment | place: Rifle... | reverse complement strand
GCCCTTTTCAAAGACGGGTCGGAAAACCCTTCCTACCGCTCACCGCCTCAACCAGAGCCCCACCCCGCTTCCCCCGCCACCCCGGCGAGCCGCGCTTCCTGGGCCCGTCTGCTCCCACCACCGAGCTCCCTCAGGCGACGCGGCCTCTCAAGACCCGCTCAGCCTGTCCCCGAGCCTTTTGCGTCAACAATTCAGGGCCGGATACAATCCCCTACGCTGTTTAGCGCTGTCGCGGAAGTCTGGCGCCTCTGCTGTCCGGCCCGATTTGTGTTATTCTCCCCGGCCATAGCCCGGGCAACGTGCCGGCACGGAAACGGCGTGCCGCAGAAACGCTGGGCGGGACCGGCGAGGCTCCTGCCCGCAGTTCGGTCGGAGCTGGGCCGAAAACGCCCGGGGAAGGAGAGGTTCTGCCCATGAGGACGAATCGAGCCGTCGCTGGTCTTGTCTTTCTTCTGGTTCAAGCGTGGTCGCTGCCACGCGTAACCGCTCAGGAAACCGCGCCCGCCGAACAGCCGGCGAGCGCCAAGATCTGGGTGGGTCGAGCACAGGAGTTCGAAGACTATTTGAGGAACGCCGAGATCGTGAAGATGGAGGCGCTCTCAGTGGGTGTCACGCGTCCTTCACGCGCCTGGTTTGCTCCCGGAGGGCTCTTCGAGAGCATGGCCTGGAAGGGCATAAAGCCCGGCCGCTATAGCGGCCACTGGGAAAGCTACAAATCGGAGATTGCGTCGTACGAGCTCGACAAGATCCTCGAGATGAACATGATTCCTCCCACCGTCGAGAAGCGCGTGAAAGGGGAGCTCGGCGCGGCGGTCATGTGGGTCTCGCCCATCAAATCTTTCACGGATATGGGCGGGCCTCCCGCGCCGCCGCCGGTGCACATGAATGCGTGGAACAAGCAGCTGGTCCGGGCCAAGATGCTCGACAACCTGATCAACAACCGGGACCCGAATCTGGGGAACTGGCTCGTCGACCCTTCGTGGAACCTCATTCTCATCGACCATACGCGCGCTTTTGAGGCGGGCAAGAACCCGGTGCATGATCTGACCCGCGTGGATCGCGAGCTCTGGGAGCGCTTCAAGACGCTTACCGAGGAGGGTCTACAGGCGGCCCTCGGCCAGTGGCTCGACGAGCGAGCAATCCGCGGCGTTCTCGAGAGGCGCGAGCGCATGCAGGCCGACATTGACAAGCTCGTTGCCGCCAAGGGTGAAGCAGCCGTTTTCCTGCCGTGAGGGGTGTGGGCGAAGAGTTCAGTGCGAAGAGCGTTAGGAGGGCGGGTGAGCATTGCCGCCTGCTCATTCTGCCACCAACGTACAGTCCGCGCTTCTGCCAAAGAACTTGCCTCGAGCGAGGCGGCGTGGAGTCCCGCGCCGAGCGTCCTCATCATCATGGACGGAAAGACTACCGCAACGATGCGAAGAAGACAGGAAGCTGGCTTTTGGTCCGTGCCCACGACACCCCTCACCAGCGCGATGCCCCCGGGGCGGTCGTCACCGTCTTTTCTGGTGGCAAGAGGTACCTACGGGTGGCCGACCCCGCTTTCAGTTACCTCTCGAGCAACGACGCGCGTGCGCACTTTGGAATTCCAGGCGCGACCCGCGCCGACCGCATCGAAGTACTCTGGCCCGACGGAAGTCGGGAGGTTTTCCCGGCAGTGCCCCTCAATCAAAGCATCGTTCTCAAGAAAGGTCAGGGCAAGCCGACCACCCACTGAAGCGTGAGGCGGATGCTGAACCGGGCGACTTCGACAGGAGCGCTTCGTCGGCCACCGGGAGCGCTTTCTCTAACCGGCCCGCTTGCCCCATTCTGTCTGTCGTATGTAAGATCGTGGGCCTGTGGCTTTCTTAATTTAATTATTAACAGAGGCTCAGGAATATGAAAGGCACGGCAACCACTCGGCTGTTCATCGCGGTTCTTTTTTTTGCCGGTCCTTCGTTCGCCGAGGAAGGACTGGAGAAGCTCACCGACGAGCATGGCAAGTGGCTTGAAGAAGACGTCGCCTACATCATCGCGAAACGGGAGCGGGAGGTCTTCCTGTTGCTCGACACGGTCGAAGACAGAAACCGCTTCATCGAGGTTTTTTGGGAAAGACGCGATCCCGATCCGGCTACGCCCGCGAACGAGTTCAAGATAGAGCACTATAGGCGAATCGACTACGCGAACCGCGTGCTCGGCCGAGATTCGCCCCGGCCCGGGTGGAAGACCGACCGCGGTCGCTACTACATCATTCTGGGACAACCGCAGGAGACCCAGCGCTACGACGGATTGAACGAAGTCGTCACCTGCGAGATATGGTTCTACCAAGGCGACACCAGCCTGGGAATGCCGCCGCGGTTCAACTTGCTCTTTTTCAAGGACAACGACATAGGTGAGTACAAGCTCTACCATCCTTTGGCGAACGGACCGGAAGCTCTTCTTCGGGCCGGAGAGTACTTTCGAACGAATCAGAACATCGCCGTGGACGCGCTCGAGATCGTCTCGATGGACCTGGCGCGAGCGAGCTTGACGGTTGACCTGACCGAGCCGGTCGGGAGCTTTCTCTCCGGCCGTAGCACCCGGCAGCCTCTGTTGCAGCAGGCGCGGCCCTCGATCGGGGTCGACGCGCAGCTCGCCATCATCGGCGAGTCGCCCTTGCGCCGGCTCCGCACCGACTACTTGGACGCCTACCTACGCTACAAGGAGAAGGTGTCGGCGGAGTACTCCTTTCGGTACGTGCCGAGCCGGCAGCAGTTCGCGGTACTCGTCGGACCGCGGGACACGCCCTTTTTTCACTTCAGCGTGGAGCTCGATCCGCAGTATTTCACTCTGCAGGCGGATAGGGAGCAAGCCAGGTTTTACACCACTCTCGATCTCAGCATGGAGATCCGGGATCGGAACGGCACCCTGGTCGCTTCTTACGAGAATAGTTCTTACCTTGAGCTGAGCCAGACCCGAATGGAACAAGTACGGGGTGCCCCTTTTGCCTACCACGATGACTTCCCGCTCGTGCCGGGCGAGTATCGAGTAAGTTGGATCCTCCGGAATCGCGCCACCAAGCAATTCACCGCCTCGGAAAGAGACCTGCAGATCGAGCCGGTGGCCGGCCATCCTTCCTTGAGTCCGATCCTTCTCGGTTACAAGCGAGAGATTACCGCCGGTACCGAAGAAGAACATCGTTCGTTTCAGATGGGCAACCAACTCCTCTACCCTGCCGTCGACGGTATTTTTGCCTCGGGCGAGACGGCTTGGGTTTTTCTTCAGGCGCCGAAAGCTCGTCCTGACCAGGAAATACGATGGACTCTTTGGGCCGGGTTGGAAAAACTGTCCCAGCGCGTCGTTCGAGTCGGCGCCTACGGCGGGGCTCCGGCCATCGAAGCGTTCCCCCTCGTTGGGCTCGCCGGCGGAACCTACCCATTGCAGGCGGAGCTCTTGGACCCCTCCGGCAATGTGGTGGCGGAGCGGACCGCCGACCTGACCGTTTCGCCACGCGCCTCCATACCACGGGCCGGTTTCGTCTATCGGCACAGTTTTAATGCCGAGACCCCGGGATTGCTCGACCTGGCAGAGGGACAGCAATACCTGGCCCTGGGTCGCATCGCCGAGGCGGAGGCGGCTTTCTCGGAAGCCGTTGCCGCGGGCAATCCGCGACTGCCCCAGGCGCAATGGAAGCTGGCTTACGTCTTAATCCTCTTGCAGAAGCCTGCGGAGGCTCTCGAGCTGCTGTTGCCACTGAAAGACACCTATGCGGACGAGCCCGAAGTGGTCGAGGGGCTGGGCTATGCCTACTACTTTCAGGGCGACTTCGCGGAAGCGGTTGGCTACCTGGAGCATTTCATCAGCCTGCGGGCTCCGGACGCTCCCTTGCTCAATACACTGGGGGACAGCTACCAAAAGCTCGGGGAATGGGAAGAGGCGCGAAAGCTCTTCGAGCGCTCGCTCGAGTTGAACCCCGCGCAGGAGGCAGTCAGGCAGCGACTGGCCTCTTTCAGCAAGGACCCCTAGCTTACTCCGACCCGGTCGAACCTTGGGGTTATTCTCAGAGGGAGTGATCGGAAGGTGCGTCGAGGAATGCCGGTTCGAATGGCCTAGTCTTTCTGATTTGGCCTGATTTGGCCGAGGATTTCTTTGGCGGTAACCGCTCGCTCGCCATCGGGCTCGATTTCGAGATATTGCTCGAAATGGCGGATGGCGGCCTCATTTTTCCCCTGACCGAGAAACGTCACCCCCAGCTGATAGTGGGCCAGCGCGTGCTGCGGATCCAGTTGAACCAGCTTCTCGAAGGCCTGCTGCGCGGTCACTAAATCGCCGGCGTTAGCGGAGTAGGCCCCCCAGTTAAAGAGAACTTGCCGTTCACCCGGGCGAAGCTTGAGCGCTTTCTGCAACAGCTCGGCACCCGCCTGCCACTCCTTGCCGGCGCCGTAAATCTCACCCATTGCCACATAGGCTTCGTAGAAGTCGGGCTTTAGCTCGGTCGCCTTCTGATAATAGGTGAGCGCGTTGTCCCGATCTCCGAGCTTCTCGTATGCGACGGCGAGGCTGAAGTGAGCTTCCGGTGAGTCGGGAACGGTCTCCAGAAACTTCTTGAGCGATTCAATGGTGGTCTGATAGTTGGCCTGGTCGGAGGAGCTCATAGCGGCTTCCAGGTGCTTTTGTGCCTCCGCGCGCTGCTCCTCGGTGACGAATCCCTCCGGAACCTTCGTGAGAATGACGTTGCCCACGTCCACGTTGTCCGTTCCCTTCACCGGGACATCCAGAATTGCCGGCACGAATCCCTCCTTGGAGCAGGTGATCCGATACGTACCGGTGACGAGCCCGACCCGAACGAAATCGCCGTTGGCCTTGCTTGTGCCGGTGTACTTTCGCGCCGAGCTTTCCAGCAGCTCGATGAGAATTTGGACTCCTTCGAGCGGCTTTCCGTTCTCTTCGACCACCCTACCCCGGACGACGGCTCTCTGGGCCTCCGCCCCCCATGCTGTCCCGAGGGCCAAAGCAAAGATCGTGAGGCGGAATCGCGCCCTGACCCTGCTCTTCATACGCTTCTCTCCCACGTGTCCACTGTTCGTGACCGGCATGATTATAGAGCGGGGAGGGTTGCGGAAGAAACGCCTCGCGCGGTTTGATGTTGCGGTTCCGGGGGCGTTGGATCCAGTTCCATGGATCGACGCGCAATAGAGCTTGACAGGTGGCGGGAGTGACACTATGCTCCCCGCAAAAGGGCCGGTGCTCCTTTGCTTCTCGCCTTCGATAACAACAGAATCCGCCTCGGGTGGGGTCGTGTCTCAGCTCACTCCATTTTGAAAACGGCCTCGCGCCCATGTTCATGAGAATCGGCCCGTGTTTCGGAGCCTTGCCGGTATCAGACGGTTGGTTCGACCCAAGCCAAGGGCTTCCACGTTACGGAGGTAGAAGCGTATGAAAGTAGCGCTTAGTATTGCCTTGATTTGCGCTCTGTTTCTTTGCGCAACCTCTGCTGAGTCTGTCGCCCAGACTTACCAAGGTGGAGTTCGAGGGGTGGTGCGCGACACAGGGGGTGCGGTGATTCCGGGGGCCGAGCTGACATTGGTCAACCCGGCAACAGGCCTCAGGCGTCACACGGTTACCAACGAGCGGGGCGATTACGTTTTCAGCCAGCTGCCCCCCGGTACTTACACACTCACCGTCGTGCTGTCCGGATTCACGACCAAGGAGCTGACTGAAATCATTGTCGGTGTCCAAACGTTTCACGTGATCGACGTAAGCATGGAAGTCGGAGGCATCGCCGAAGCGATCACGGTGACGGGTGAGAGTCCAGTTATCGAGACCGCGACGGCCTCGGTGGCCTCCGAGATCAATAAGGCGCAGCTCGACATTTTGCCCTCACCGGGACGGAATGTCTTCATTTACTCGGTCACCACACCGAACGTGATTCACGTCGGCGACCCGGTGTTCGTCCGCAAACAAGACCAGACCAACTCCTCGCTTCTCTCCCTCGCCGGTGGGCCTCTACGGGGCAATAACTACACGGTCGACGGCGTTGCCATCACCGACATGCGAAACCGAGCGGTGGTCATCCCGAACAACGACGCCGTCGAAGAGATGAAGGTCCAGGTGAATACCTACGACTCCGAGATGGGTCGGACCGGTGGGGGTGTGTTCAACGTTCTTCACCGGAGCGGGAGCAACAACTGGGCAGGCAGTGGACTCTGGCAGACCCGCCCACAGTTTGGACGGGGCCTGCTCTTCTTCGAGCAGGCAGAGCAGGGCGGCTCCGGGGAAGCGCCCGAGGCGCCCTACAACCTTTGGAGCTTCGCCGGGGGCGGCCCCATTGTGGAGGACAAGACCTTCTTCTGGGCTAGCTACGAGGGCTACAAGAACACCGACACCCGAAACGCGGTGGTGATCCTTCCCACCCGGGCGATGTTGAACGGCGACTTCTCGGGGACGGGGCGAACCATCTACGATCCGCTGACCTTCAACCCTGCGACCGGGGCCCGGCAACCCTTTCCGGGCGGCGTCATCCCTGCCGATCGCATGGATCCGGTCGGTCAGGAACTGATGGAGCTCTTGTTGGGGATAGGCGAGGGTCCGACCAATGCCACGGCGCTCTTGAACAACACTGCCAACGAACCCACCTTCAAGATTGACCATCGCTTCAGCGACAACTTGCAGATCTCCGGAACCTACATGTACTACAAGTCCCAAGAGCCGGCGAACAAGTTCTATGCCGCTATCCAGGGGGGGGAGGTCCCCTCGTTCGACACCGGCGCCTCGGTGCTCTTCCGCGATGTGAACGTGCTGGCCATCAACCTCACCAACGTGGCGAGCGAAAGCTCGGTGATGACCTTCCGTTACGGCTACACGCGGTTCGGCGACAGCTTCTTATCGCCAGAGTTCGACATTTCAGAGCTTCCTTTCTCAGAGAGATCCATCCAGGCTCTCCAGGACGTAAACCGCTTCCCCTACATCACGGTCGAAGGCTATGGGGAGACCGCCAACGAGCTCGTCGATGCCACTCACGGAAGCTGGCAGAATACGGACGTCGTCTGGAAATCGCAAGAGCTGAGCGGCACTTATTCTAAGTTCGTTGGCAGCCATACGATAAAGGTGGGCGCCCAGTACCGGAGGATTGGAGTCGACACGTTTCTGCCCGGATACGGCGCCGAGTTCCACTTCACCCCCGGTTTTACCAACGGCCCCGATCCTCTGAACCCGGCAGCGGGGTCGGGGGACGCTTTCGCGTCTGTGCTCCTCGGGTTTCCAGACAGTGGTAGCGCCGTAAAGGCCACGCCGACCGACGTGTTCATCAACTACTATGGCGGGTACATTCAGGATGACTGGCGGTTCGGCGACAAGCTTGTTCTGAACCTGGGTCTGCGGATCGAGCACGAAGACGGCCTGGCCGAGAAGGAGGACCGGTTCACCGTCGGATTCGACCGCAACGCACCCTTCCCGGTTCAGGTTCCCGGGCTCGACCTTCGTGGCGGACTCACCTATCCGGGCACGAACGGAGCCTCGACCACCCAGTCCGACCCTAAGTCGGTGAAGCTCGGACCGCGCGGCGGGTTCGTCTATGCTTTCAATGACCGAACCGTACTCCGCGGGGGCTACGGGATCTTCTGGGCCCCCCATCAGTATCCCAACCCCGGTGAGACAACCTTCGGAACCCGGGGGTTCACGGCCGTCACGCCGTACACTGCGAGCTTCGACGGAATCAATCCTGCCTCGCCAGGCTCCGGCTCGCCCGGCTCGCTCACCGATCCCTACCCCACCGGTATTGACCAGCCGGTCGGGAGCAGCCTCGGTCTACTGACCGGGGCGGGCGCAACCATCCACTTCAACGACCAGTTCGCCCCGTCGCCCTACATCCAGCAGTGGTCGGTTGATGTCCAGCGAGAGCTGGGCACGGCCTGGGCAATCAAGGTTGGCTACCTGGGAAGCAAGGGCACCGATCTCTGGATCGGAGGGTCCGCGGACGGCTTCGTGAACATCAACCAGCTCGATCCGCAGCACCTCTCGCGGGGATCAGACCTGAACGACCCGGTCCGGAATCCCTTCTTCGGGAATCCCGTGTTCGGATCGCTCGCCGCCTCCCCGACCATCGCTCGCGGCCAGCTCCTCCGGCCCTACCCGCAGTTCCTGGACCTCTGGGCACATCACGTTGGCGCCGGGAAGTCGCGCTACGATGCCGTTCGGGTGGAGCTCGAGAAGAAGTTCGGGGGAACCTGGGGAGCGCGAGTCAACTATACCTACAGCAGGACTCGCGACAACTTCCTGTACAGAACGGGAAGCGACGGCAACACCAGGGTCTCTGACTCGCAGAGAGAGGCGTTCCAGTCCTTCGACCTCGACGAAGATCCCCTTCCCCGATCCCGCGTCGACTCGCCCCACTGGCTGAACATCAACGGGATGTATCGATTCCCGGCACCGAGCGGCGGAGCGGCAGAGAGGATCTTGGGTGGATGGTCGGCCTCGGTCGCGGCCATCATCCGCAGCGGCTTCCCGGTGACTTTCACGCAGAGCAACAATAATCTGGGAAGTGAGTTCGGCTTCAGTCACCAGCGCCCCAATATCGTCGGCGACCCGAGTGTCTCGGGGAGCACCGAGGACAAGGTCAGCAACTACTTCAACCCCGCCGCCTTCCAGGATGCTCCCTCCTCCACCTTCGGGAACGCACCCTTGACGTTCTCCGATTACCGAACCCCCCCGCTTCTAAACTGGGACGTCTCCTTCGACAAGGAAACGAGCCTGGGAGGCGGGGCAAGCCTTCTGCTGCGCTTCGAGTTCATCAATCTTTTCAGCCAGCCCAACTGGAACGGGCCGAGGAGCATCTTCGGCTCGTCCAATTTCGGGCAGATCCAGGGGGTAGGCGGGTTTCCGCGCACCTTCCAGTTCATGGCGAAGGTAAGCTTCTAGGCAGGCTTTTTCATTGAAAAAGGGCGGGCCTCTGGCCCGCCCTTTTTCCTGCCGGGCGCCAGTTCGCGTGACAAGAGCGGAAACTCGATGGAGCGAGACGGTGGCTAACCGCCGCTTATCCGCCGCCGCAGTGCGGCGACACGCTGGTCGACCGCGTCGGTCGCCCGATAGGGGTCGACCCGCTTTGCCTGGTCGTATAGCTCGAAAGCCCGCTCATACTGACCGCGCTCGGCAAGGAAGTCGCCATAGGTAATGAGGACTCCCCCGTGGTCGGGCTCGAGCGCCATCGCCTCCCGGATAAGGGCTTCGGCTTCGCGCGGCCTTCCCGTTTGGGCGAGGATCTGGCAGAGCAGAATGTTGATGTTGGGATTCGGTTGGAGGGCACTGTAGTTCCACAGGACCTCCTCGGCTTCGTCGAGCCGGTCCATCTCGATGTAAACGAGTCCCGTCTCCTGAAGGACCTCGAGGTCCTTCGGCGCACGGCGGAGCGCCTCCTGCGCTTTGGCAAGCGCCTCGCCCAACCTTCCCGCGCGCCTAAGCCCGCGGGCTTCATAGAGCAAGCGTTGCACCGGCATCATGTCCTTGGGGTCCGGAAGAGCGGTGGCGGCGCCCCGGGATCGGTGCGGCCCCGGCCCGGTTAGATAACCGAGCGCCTGAAGCTTAGCCAAGGCTTCCGGGTCCGGCTGGCCGGCGGCCTCCGCAACGGCTTCCGCCGAAGGGGCGTTTTTCAATCGCTCGGCCAGCTCTTTCTCGAGATCGGTCACCGCTTTTCGGGCTTCGTCAGAGAGGCCGTTGTAGAGGTTTCTTCCTTCTCCAATGTCGGAAGCAAGGTCATAGTACTCGGGTCGTGGAGCCGAGATGAACTTGTCCCGATGACGCCGGAGCCCATGGAGAGGCGCCCAGCGACTGTCGAGGTAAGGCGCCAGGGTCTCCATATAGAGCGCCCGATCTGCCCACTCCCGCGCGCCGAGGAGGCTCACGCCGTCGTAGGGTCCGGTCGGGGCGACCCCGAGGAGATCGAGCACTGTGGGAAAGAGATCGACGAGCCCAGCAACGAGGGTGTCGACGACGTACGGCCCGCGCACAATGGGTGGAGACCAAATGATGAGCGGCACGCGTTGGGTGGCCTCGTACAGTAGACGGCCGTGAAGCTCCTCGCCGTGTTCTCCCAGGCCTTCGCCGTGATCGCCGGCCACCAAGAGGAGCGTCCGGCTCCCGGCGTCCCCGAGAGCTTCAACCAGCCGCCCAACTTGAGCGTCCACGTAAGCGATCTCGCCATCGTAGAGCTTTCCCCCAAAACGTCGCACATAGGCTTCGGGCGGCCGATACTCGGCATGCGGGTCGTAGTAGTGCACCCAAACAAAATAGGGTTTGGCGGAGGCCCGGGACCGCAACCAGTCCAGCGCCGCTTCGGTCACCTCCTCGGCCGACCGCTCGCTTTCGAGCCCTCCCAAAGCTTGCCCTGTGGCCGGCGCCACCCGATCGTCGTAGTGGTCGAAGCCCTGCGCCAGTCCGTACCGCCTGTCGAGCACGAAGGCGGATACGAATGCCGCCGTCTCGTAACCCTGCTCGTTCAGGACTTCCGCAAGCGTGGTGTGCGAGGCCTCCAACCGGTATTGGCCGTTGTGTCGGACCCCATGGTTCTGGGGATCGAGCCCGGTGAGAATCGAGACGTGTGCGGGCAGTGTCAAAGGCACCGGAGATATCGCATCCGCGAAGCGAATCCCCTCGCCAGCGAGTCTATCCAGAACGGGAGTTTCGGCCTCCTTGTAACCGTAAGCGCCGAGATGATCGGCTCGGGTGGTGTCGAGCGTGAGAAGAACGAGGTTGAACTCAGAAGCCGACCCGCTCTGAAGCACCTTCTCGATGCCGCGGCGCGGGCGGCAGCCGCCCGCAACCAACAGGATGAGAGAGACGAGAGTGACGGCGGTTCGAGACTCGATTAACCCGACGACCATGTTTCCGCGCTAGCCGCCCGCCCGAGTGCCGGTGGGAAAGATTCAAGCGCTATCTTACCTTAAGAACCGTTTGCTCGATCGTTAAACGCTATGAGCTTGAGCCGCACCCAAAAGCATGAGGGCGAATTGGCCGACGTTCCACTGGCCGTTCTGCAGAGAGGCGGTAGCGTCGAGAAGGACCGAGGCGAGGGCTATCCATTGTGCTGCCACCGATCGGCTGAGGTCGTAACCT
>Ga0209321_10003142_pt1 | contig 11063 bp, 11 predicted proteins | sample Rifsed16ft4_FD_184012 | JGI IMG/M metagenome (GOLD analysis project Ga0209321, IMG submission 184012) | Soil microbial communities from Rifle, Colorado, USA - sediment 16ft 4 - CSP-I_5_4 (version 2) | ecosystem: Environmental > Terrestrial > Deep subsurface > Rock core/Sediment | place: Rifle... | reverse complement strand
CCAGCCGCCGCGAAGGCGACCCCCGCGAAGATCGTGGACATGCGGGAGGGGTCGAGCAACATCGCGTTCACCGCCCGCGTGCTCAGCGTGGAGGCGCGGGAGGTCGACGTGGACGGCGGCAAGAAGACCGTGTACAGCGGCGTCCTCGCGGACGAGACCGCGAAGTCCCAGTTCAGCGCCTGGAAGGACTTCGCCCTCGCGGAGGCCGACGTGCTCCGGGTCGAGGGCGCGTACGTCAAATCGTGGCGGGGGATCCCCCAGATTAGCTTTGACGAGCGGGCCCTCGTGAAGAAGCTCGAGGACAAGGACCTCCCCCCGATGGAGGAGCTCGCGCGGTCCCCGCGGATGTGGATCGAGGACCTCGGGGAGCGGGGCGGCGGCGTCGACGTCACGGTGCGGGGCATCCTGATCGACCTCAAGGAGGGCTCCGGGCTGATCTACCGGTGCCCGGAGTGCAAGCGCGTCCTGCGGAAGGGGGTGTGCCGGATCCACGGCGAGGTGTCCGGGTTCCCGGACCTCCGGGTCAAGGCGGTGCTCGACGACGGGAGCGGCGCCCTCACCGCGGTGTTCGGGAAGGAGCTCACGGAGGGCCTCCTGGACAAGACCGTGGAGGAGTGCATCGCGGAGGCGAAGGAGGCGATGTCCCAGGAGGTGATCCGGGACCGCCTCGCGGACCTCCTCGTCGCGCAGCCGATCGAGGCCCGCGGGAACGTGACGTCGGACGACTATGGGCTGATGATGATCGTGGACCAGGCGAAGATCCTCAAGGTGGACGTGCAGGAGGAGGCCCGGGCGATGCTCGAGGAGCTGGAGGGCCCCGCCTGAGCGGGCCCCCGGGACCGCCCGCCCCGGCGGGGAGGCCGGGACGGGACGGCGGGGGACGCGAGATCGAGAGAACGAGGGAGGAAGGCAACATGAACCGCGAGATCGCATGGCGGGTGTTCGCGGGCGAGTACAACGACGCGACGAAGGAAGTCTCGAACGGCGGGGAGCGCAGCCCCTCGTATGTCGTGACGCCGCTGGGGGCAAAGATCAACCGGCTGTTCCTTGTGGGCGTGCTGACGGACGTGGAGAACGTCGCGACGGACGCGTCCCCGATGTGGCGGGCCCGGCTCCAGGACCCGACGGGGACGTTCCACCTGTACAGCGGGCAGTACCAGCCGGAGGCGAGCGCGGCGCTCGCGAAGCTGAAGCCGCCCGCGTTCGTGGCGGTGACGGGGAAGTCCCGCGTGTACTCGCCGAACCCGGGGACCGTGTACACGTCGATCCGGCCGGAGGCCGTGAAGGTCGTGGACGCGGCCCTGCGGGACTACTGGATCCTGGAGGCGTGCCGGTCCCTGAAGAGGCGGCTCGAGGCCCTCCGGGAGGCGTACAAGATGGACCCCGTGAAGAAGGAGGAGCTCGCGGCCCTCGGGGTGAAGGCGCCGCTGGCGGAGGGCATCGTCGCGGCTGTGGAGCACTACGGGAAGGTGGACCTCAGTCGGTACAGCGCGATGCTCGCGGAGGCCCTCACGTTCCTGATCCCGGAGCTCCAGCCGCAGCGGGCGGGGGAGGCCGAGGAGGCGACCGCGGAGACGACCGCGGCCCCCGCCGCGGACCCGAAGCAGGAGGCCCTCGAGGCGCGGGTCCTGGAGATCATCGGCGCGCTCGACGCGGACGGCAAGGGCGCGTCCTGGGACGGCATCCTCGCGCGGGCGACGAAGGAGGGCGTGGAGAAGGACCAGCTCGAGGAGCTGATCAACTCCCTCCTGGACAAGGGCCAGATCTACGAGCCGATCCTCGGGCGGATGAAGCGTATTTGAGCCGGCCCTCGGAGACAAGGACGAAGCCTTTACAAGGGAGGGGACGCCTCCCGCTAGGAGTGGGCGGGAGGGTCCGGGTTGTCCTCATCGGCGCGGGGGCCACGGGCTCCGTCGCCGCGGGCCACCTCGTGCGGGTTCCCGAGGTCGGGGACCTCGTCCTCGCGGACCTCGCCCCGGAGCGGGCGACGGCGCTCGCCGGCCGACTCGGCACCCGGAAGGCCCGGGCCGTCGGGATGCCGGGGCTCGACGCGGGGGGCCTCGCGAAGCTCGTCGCGGGCGCCGACCTCGCGATCAACGCGGCCCACGCGTCGATCGACCTCCCGCTGATGGACGCGTGCCTGGACGCGGGCGTACACTACATGGACCTCTCCTCATGTCCGTCCCTCCAGTGGGCGTACGACGAGCGGTTCCGTCGAGCGGGCCTCACCGCGTTCCTCGGGGGCGGGGAGGACCCTGGGCTCGGGAACGTCCTCGCCCGCCGCGGGGCGGATCAGCTCGACACGGTCGACTCCGTCCGGATCCGGGACGGCGACACGGCCCGCTCGGACCTCACCCCGCTCCCCGTCGTGTGGTCCCCGGAGACGTTCCTCGCCGAGGTGTTCACGGAGGGCCTGTACTTCGAGGACGGGCGGCTCGTGCGGATGCCGCCGTGGAGCGGGCGGGAGGTGTACCCGTTCCCCGAGCCGGTCGGGCCCCAGCCCGTGTACCTGATGGACCACGAGGAGCCGGAGACGCTGCCGCGGTTCCTGGGGAAGGGGCTCCGGTACGTGGACCTGAAGCTGGCGATTGACGACGACACGTTCGCTGCCCTGCGACTCCTCGAACGGCTCGGGCTCCTCCGGTCCGAGACGGTCCGGGTGGCCGGGGTCGAGGTCGCTCCGCGGGACGTGCTCCTCCGGCTCCTCCCGCGGCCCACGGACCTCGTCGGTCGGGTCACGGGCGCGGCGATGATCGCGGTCGAGGTCGCCGGCACGAAGGACGGCGAACGGGCGACGCACCGCCTGTGGACGGGCCTCACCCACGAGGAGGCCGCGCGGCGGTACGGCGCGACCGCGACGGGCTACCTCGTCGGCACGGGCGCGGCGATCTTCGCGATCCAGTTCGCGCGCGGCCACATCCCGCTCGGGGTCATCTCCGCAGAGTGCCTCGACCCGGCGGAGAGCCTGCGGCTCATGGCAGAGTTCGGGTTGCGGGTCGGACACGAGGTCCGTGAGGGCGGGATGGCTGGCGGGCCTCGGACCCCTGAACGCAAGGACGGTGGTCCGCTCAACGTGCCGACTCCGCGGCGGCCTTGATCCGCCCCAGAGCGCTCCGCGTGCCCTCCGCGATGTGCTTCGAGACCATTCGGGACCCGAGCTTCAGCATCCCGCGCAGCGTCACGTCCCACGTCACGTCGATCTTCACGCCGGGCTCGTCGTCGTGGACCCGGAGGGCGACGACCTTCGTCCCCCGCATCGGGCCCTCGAGGATCTCGTGCACGAGCCGCTCCGGCGGGTGCAGGTACACGCGCTCCCGCTGGCGGGCGTTCCGGAACCGGATCGTGACCTCGCGGTCCACGACGTCCCCGTCCCGCCCCAGCGTGCGCACCGCCACGGTCCCCTTCCAGAACTCCGGCTCCTTGTCCAGGTCCGAGAGGAGGGGCCACACCCGCTCGAGGGGCGCGTTCACGGTCGTGGATTCCTGGATCCGCATGGCGGGCTCGGGGACGCGGGGATGACTCAAGAACCTTTTGCGGGCCCGCCTACGTCGGCGGGAGGTACGCGCGGCACGACCAGCACTTGCGGGCGGTCAGGCCCACCCGGGCCCCGCACCGGGAGCACCGCCGGGACTTGGGCATCGACTGGACCATCTTCTCGATCCGCCGCAGGCCCAGCTTCCCGGTCACCGCCCCGCCCAGGCCGCAGATCGCGCTGTACAGGAGCGCGAGGAGGTATTCCCAGCCCGTCGGCCAGAGGAGGAACGAGAGCGCGAGGGAGCCGAAGAACCCGCCCACGAACGCGCCCACGAAGCCCATCGAGCCGAGGAGGCTCGACCGGCCCGCGACGACGCCGATCGCGAACATGATGAACCCGATGATGAACACCTGGATCTCGATCCACGGGACGAACAGGACCACGGGGATCGGGACGAGGACCGAGAGGCCGAGGGCCCCGAGGATCGTCAGGAGGAAGCCGGAGAGCGGGTTGCGGACCTTCACGTGCGCCGCCGAGGGCGCGAAACGCCGTGTTGGGCATTTGAAGGTGGCGACCTGATTCTCAATCGGTGAGAATCAGCGCGGCCGCGTCCCGGAGGGGAGACCTCCCGCCCCGGAGGTCGTCCCGCGCCTGTCGCGCGGACCTTGGACAAAAAGCCTTTAAGCGCGAATCTCCGATGCGCGCGCGGGATGGGATCGTCGCCCCTGACGGCCGAGAGAATCTTCTCCTCGGCGGAGACGCTGAATTACAAGCCGGACCCGTTCTCCCTCCGTAAGGTGCCCACGGGCATCGCGGACCTCGACTCGATCGTGGACGGCGGGTTCCCCGAGGGCTCCCTCGTCCTCCTCCTGGGGGACATCGGGGCGGGGATGCAGGAGTACGTCTACACGGCGGGCTCGAAGATCGCGATCGTCCGGCGGAACCCCGCCCTCCGGCACTACTTCCTCGGCGAAGCGTGCGACGACTCCGTCCTGCCGGAGCGGGTGTGCTACGTCACGTTCTCCCGATCGCGGGAGGCGATCCTCCAGGAACTCGGCGGCGCGTTCAACGCGGAGTTCCACGACGCGTTCGAGGACCTGACCGTGTTCAAGGATTTCAGCGCCTCGTACTTCCGGAACTCCGTGGTCCCGTCGAGCTGGACCCAGCAGGAGCCCGCCTTCGGCGCGTCCTCGGAGGGCGTCCTCGAGGGCCTCGTATCCTTCCTGGATGAGAACGCCCGCGACTCCCTCGTCGTGATCGACAGCCTCACGGACCTCGCGGAGGCGGAGGCCGTCGAGATGCGGGACCTCGTCACGACCGTGAAGGGGCTGCAACGGGCGACGAAGGAGTGGGGCGGGATCACGTACCTGCTCCTGACGCGGGGGATTCTCGAGAAGCGGTTCGAGCAGATGGTCGTGGACAGCGTGGACGGCTGCCTGACGTTCGAGTGGCGGTCGTACCTGAACAGCTCGAAGCGGCAGCGGTACATGTACGTGGAGAAGTTCACGTCCGTCCTGCCCCACCTCGCGCGGGACAAGATCGCGCGGTTCCCGACGATCGTGACGAGCAACCAGGGTCTCGTGGTCGTGTACATGGAGAGAATCTCATGATGACGGAGGCGGCGACGGAGGAGCGGGCGGCGGAGGCGCCGGGGAACGGCCTCGTGATGACGGGGATCGACGGGCTCGACGTGATGCTCGGCGGTGGGGTGCCGCGGGGCCACACGGTCGTCGTCCTGGGCTCGTTCGGCACGGGCAAGACGACGTTCGGGATCCAGTTCCTGGTCCAGGGCCTGATCAACGGGGAGAAGGGGATCTTCATCTCCCTCGAGGAGGACGTGGACTCGATCGTGGCGAGCGCGGCGGGGTTCGGCTGGGACCTCGCGACCCCGCTGAAGCAGAAGCGGCTCGCGATCGTGAAGCTCGAACCCGCGGACGCGAAGACGACCCTCACGAAGGTGCGGGCCGAACTCCCCAAGTTCATCCGGGACTTCGGCGCGGACCGCGTCGTCGTCGACAGCGTGTCGCTGCTGAACATGATGTTCCCGGACGACGTCGAGCGCAGGGCCCGCCTCTTCGCCCTCAGCCAGCAGATCAAGTCCACGGGGGCCACGGCGCTGTTCACCGCGGAGACGAAGGACGACAACCCCCGCGCCTCCCGGGACGGGCTCGTCGAGTACATCTCGGACGGCGTGATCGTGCTCCAGACGCGGGAGAAGGAGAGCGGGGATGTCCAGCTCGCGATGCAGGTGATGAAGATGCGGCGGCTCAAGCACACCCGCGCGATCAAGCCGTACACGATCGACGACGACGGGATCAACGTCCACGCGGACGTCGAGGTGTTCTGAGCCCCCCGCCGTCGTGGCAAAGGAATAACTACTCGCCCGCCAACTGACGGCCCGTGCGGGTCGGCATCCTCCTGTTCGACGGCGCCGAGGAGCTCGACGTCGTCGGCGTGTGGGAGGTCCTCCGGAAGGCGAGGCAGCTCCACTCGGGACTGAACCTTTCCGTGATCACGATCGCGACGAAGGAGTCGATCCAGTGCGCCCTCGGGCTGAAGGTCCTGGCCCACGAGGTGCGGCGGGACTGGTCCGAGCTCGATCTGCTCGTGGTGCCGGGCGGGCCGGGGCGCAAGGACGTCATCGCGGACCGCGCGCTCCTCGAGGCGATCGCGGCGTTCGGGAAGAAGAAGACCGTCGCCTCCGTGTGCACGGGCGCCCTGGTCCTCCAGTCCGCGGGGCTCCTCGCGGGTCGGAGGGCGACGACCCACTTCCTTTCGCGGCACGAACTTACGGAGGCGGACGTCGTGACGGACCGCGTCGTCGTCGACGGTCGTGTGATCACGGCGGGCGGCGTCTCCGCGTCGATCGACCTCGGGCTGAAGATCCTGGAGATGAACTTCGGGCAGGCGCTCGCGGACGAGGTCGCGGCCCGCATCGAGTACGTCCCGCCCAAGGCGGGCGCCTGAGAATCCGCACGCACCGGTCAGGGACTCAGCGAGAGCCTGGGGCCGAGGAGGGTCGTGCTCCTCTCGAACGTCACGTCCTCGAAGCGCAGGCCAAGCTCCCCAGCGTACGCGTACGCCTCGAGAATCTCCCCGCGGCTAGGCCGGCGGGCCATGGGACGGTACCGCTCTTCGAACTGCGGCGAGCGCGGGTCGCACGCGTATTCCGGGCGGTACTGGTCCATCACGTTCACGAGGGCCTGCGGCGCGTTCCCCGCGATCCACCGCAGCACGGGCTTCGTGCAGCATTCCATGTGGCCGGGCATCACGAGGTGGCGGATCACGATGTCCTCGCCCCAGTCGTAGACGAGCTTGTGGTTCCGGGAGACGGTCTCGAGGTACCACGGGGTGCGGGAGAGGAACACCGCGCAGTCGTCGTTCCCGAACTTGAAGTCTGGAAGCCAGACGTCGATCAGCGGGCGGAGGATGCGCATCGTCTCGGAGCTCATGAAGAAGTTCGAGTTCCAGAGCATCGGCGCGTTGAGCTCACCCGCATACGTCACAGCCTCCCGGCGGTGCGGATAGTGGTCCCAGCTGTCCGCCTTCACCGATTCCACATGGACGAGGTCGGCCGCGGACGGCGGGCCGGCGCCAAGGAGGCTAATCGCCTCGACGATGTTATGAAGGTGAATCGTCGGTTCTCCGCCGACCCAGTTGATGTTGTGGCAACCCTCCATCCGCAGCTGCCAGGCGATCGCGGCGAGCTGCCGCGGCGTCATCGGCATCCCTCGATTCTTGTCGTGGCTGATGTCGGAGTTTTGGCAAAACTGGCAGCGCTGGCAACACGAGGTGAAGAAGATCGTGCCCGAACCCCTCACCCCCCGAAAGACGAGCTCCTCTCCGGGATGGTGGAAGTACGTGCTCACCCGGCTCACGGACCCGAGCTGGCACGCCCCGTGTCTCGTCCCGACAACGCGGTCCACGCCGCACCCCCACCGGCAGAAGTTGCAGTGGCGCAGCATCCGTTGCACGAGTTCCACACTCAAGTCCAAAAGGGACGGGTCCGCCCGAGGAATCTCCGAGACGTCCACCTGACCATCGCGGACCCCCCGCCACAGACCCAAGAACCGCTCCGTGAGGCGCGCGTGCTCCGTCCACAGATCCTCCTCGGACGCAGGGCGGAGGTCGAGCTCGCACGGCACGCGGCGGGCAATCAGGTACTTCGCGGGCATCCGGTTGCACGCCACGGCATAATACCATGGGAGGCGGTCGCCCACCCGCTCCCAAATCCACAGGTCCGCGAACGCGCCGGCGAGGTTCGGCATACCATGGATGAGAGCCAAGCGCGGGGCTTTCAATCTTGTCCCGCACGGTCGCAAGCGATATACGCCCGCCGCGGGTTCCCCGCCCCCGTGAAGTTCCTCCGCAAGGGGAAAGTGAAGGAGGTCTACGAGGTCTCGAGGGACGAGCTCGAGTTCGTCTTCACGGACCAGATCTCCGTGTTCGACAAGGTAATCCCGTCCCTCGTCCCGCACAAGGGCGAGACCCTGTGCCGCACGTCCGCGCATTGGTTCAAGATGGTCGAGGGGATGGGGATCAAGACCCACTTCCTCAAGGTCGTCGACGGGGATCGGATGCGGGTCCGCCGGGTGGACGTAATCCCGGACTACTCGAAGCTCGGCCCAAAGACTCGCAACTACCTGGTCCCGCTCGAGGTAATCGCGCGGTACTACGTGGCGGGCTCGTTCCACGACCGCATCAAGGCGGGGAAGATCCGCCCGGAGGACGCCGGGTTCCCGAAGGGGCACGTGCCGAAGTACGGCGAGCCCCTGCCGGAGCCGTTCCTGGAGACCACGACGAAGCTCGAGAAGGTCGACCGCGAGCTCAGCCGGGACGAGGCGGTCCGGATCTCCGGCCTCACGTCGAAGGAGTACGACGAACTCCTCGAGATCGTGCTCCGGATCGACGGGCGGCTCAACGAGGAGGTCGGGAGGCGGGGGCTCATCCACGTCGACGGAAAAAAGGAGTTCGGGATGGACGGGGAGCGGCGGCTCATGCTCGTGGACACGTTCGGCACCGCAGACGAGGACCGGTTCTGGGACCTCGCCGCGTACGAGCGGGGCGAGCAGGTCGAGCTGAGCAAGGAGTTCGTGCGGCAGTATTACCGCAAGGTCGGCTACCATGCCCGTCTCATGGACGCTAGAAAGGCCGGACAGCCGGAGCCAGATATACCTCCTCTTCCGGACAATGTCCTGAAAGAGGTGTCCGACCTCTACATATCGTTGTTCGAGCGTCTGACCGGTGAGACGTTCCGCTAGACATTGCTCGGGTCTGTAAGAACAAAGGCTATATCGCGTGCGGGCGATACAGCGGACGTTGGGGGCCTCCCGCATGGAAAACGTGGCGTACCTCGACGGTAGGTTTTTACCGGAATCCGAAGCCAAGGTGACGATCTTCGACCACGGACTCCTCTACGGGGACGGGGTGTTCGAGGGCATCCGGGCGTACAACAAGCGCGTGTTCAAGCTGGAGCGCCACGTGGAGCGGATGTACCAGTCCGCGAAGGCGATCGACCTCAAGATCCCGCACACACCGGAGGAGTTCAGGGACCTGATCCTCGAGACGTGCCGGCGGAACAACGTCGTGGACGGCTACATCCGGCCGATCGTGACGCGGGGGCCGGGGGACCTAGGGCTGGACCCGCGGAAGTGCAAGCGCGGGGCCACTGTCGCGATCATCGCACAGCCCGGGATCATGCTGTACCCGAAGGACAAGTACGAGAAGGGGCTGAAGCTCGTTACGTCCAGCTACCGGCGGGTGCCGCCGCAGAGCCTCAGCCCGAGCATCAAGTCCCTGAACTACCTGAACCAGATCCTGGCCCGCATCGAGGCGAACCAGTACGGGGCGGACGAGGCCCTCCTCCTCGATATCCAGGGCTATGTGTCGGAGGCGAGCGCGGACAACTTCTTCATCGTCCAGAACCACTCGATCATGACGCCGTACACGTCGACGAACCTCCCCGGGATCACGCGGGAGACCGTGATGGAGCTCGCGGAGAAAATGGGGATCAAGGTGATCGAGCGGCCCTTTACTCTCTTCGACGTGTGGGCCTCGAGCGAGGCGTTCATCACCGGGACCGCGGCGGAGATCGGCCCGGTCGTCGAGGTTGACGGCCGGACGATTGGGGACGGGAAGCCCGGGAAGGTCACGAAGCAACTGATGAAGGCGTTCCGGGAGCTCGTCACGACGACGGGGACGCCGATCTACTGAGACCAGAGTCACATGGCATCCCGCCGTTGGATCCGGCGAACTCCGATTGGGGCTCAGGCGGAGGCGTAAGTCCGTGCCATTTCTCCGCGGGGGCGCCACCAAGCCTTTCCGCCTGACCTATGGAACGGTGCCCCCGGACCACCGCGGGGGTGGCACGAGCGAAACGCTCATGGAAGGCTACGCATCTTCGTCGCCGCCGGACACCCCGTATCGCTACTTCCTGAGGGTCACGTCCAGCGCGGAGAAGACATACCCCCTTTTCGTCGCTCTATCCGATCTCGTGGACTCGGATTGCACGGCGATGCTCGAGGTTCACGAGAGTGAGGCCGTGGTCACATACGAGGCCACGGGGTTCTCGAAGGAGAGAATCCTGCGCGCGCTGGAGCCGTTCGCGTTTCGGCTGGTGAACGATGGACAGACCGGCTTTGGACTGGCGAGCCGGAACTTCGAGGTCTTTGTGGGAGACCACAAGGACGTGCGGGTCTTCTCCCAGGATCTCGCCCGGACAAGGAGTGTCCTCAAGTCGTTCGACATAGGAGAACGCCGGAACCTGCTTTTCCTCGAGACCGGACCGCACTATCACATTCCGATTGTCGTGTACTTTGAGGATGAGAGGATAGCAGAACTGGGCGAACCGCTGCCCGCTGAAGAACGCGAAAAGTACCGTCAGGCCGCAGGAACGTACGGTGCGTTCCATCAATCCATCATCGGACAACTCGAGATGAAAGTGCAGGGCAGAACCGGCCCGACTTAAAACACGGTAAGACTAAATCCGGGTCTCGCATCGCTCCACTCCGAGGTAGATGAAGTTCTACGAGTACAAGGCCCACGAGATCCTCCGGAAGTACGGCATCCCGGTGCCGCGCGGCGTCCTCGCCTCGAAGCCGGAGGACATCGTGGACCCACCCCTCCCCGCCGCCGTGAAGGCCCAGGTCCTCATCGGGGGCCGCGGGAAGGCGGGCGGGATCAAGTTCGCGAAGACCGCGGAGGAGGCCCGCCAGGCGGCCCGCCTGATCCTCGGCATGACGATTGGACCGTACACGGTCAAGCAGGTGTACGCGCAGGAGATGCTCGACATCGCGCAGGAGCTGTACCTCTCCATATCAATCGACCGCTCCGCCCGCGCCCCGCTCCTGATGGCGAGCGCGACGGGCGGGATGGAGGTCGAGGCCGTGCCAGAGAGGAGCATCTTCCGGATCCACATCCCGCCGCTCATCGGCCTCCAGCCGTACGTCCTGCGGGCCCTCGCGAAGAAGCTCGGCCTCCCGAAGGAGACCGCCTCGCAGGTCTCCGACATCGCCCGCAAGGCCTTCGCCCTGTTCGAGGGCGAGGACGCGGAGCTCGTCGAGATCAACCCGCTCGCCGTGCTCAAGGA
>Ga0209321_10003140_pt1 | contig 11065 bp, 12 predicted proteins | sample Rifsed16ft4_FD_184012 | JGI IMG/M metagenome (GOLD analysis project Ga0209321, IMG submission 184012) | Soil microbial communities from Rifle, Colorado, USA - sediment 16ft 4 - CSP-I_5_4 (version 2) | ecosystem: Environmental > Terrestrial > Deep subsurface > Rock core/Sediment | place: Rifle... | reverse complement strand
GCTCGGCCGCGCGAGCGACGCTCTCGAGGCCCGCTTCGGAAAGGGGGCCGTCTCTCGGGCCTCGCACCTGGCCTCCGGTTCCCATGAGAAGGGTTAAGCTTACATCATGCTCGACAAAACGTTAGCGATTCTCGGACTCGGAAAGATTGGAGGTCTCCTCGCCGACGCCTTTCTTTCGAGAGGCCTCGTCGCTCCCGGAAACCTCGTCGCCACCGTCCGGCATCCGGAGCGGGCGGAGGCCCTCGCGAAGCGCCTCCCGTTTCCGGTCCATACCGACAACCGGGAAGCGGCCGCCTCCGCGGACATCGTTCTCCTCGCGGTCAAGCCGCAGGGCATGGAGGAGGTCTCGGCCGAGATCCGCGCCGCGGTGGGGAAGGACACGCTCGTGATCTCGGTCCTCGCGTCGGTTCCGACGGCGAGCATCGAGAAGGCGCTCGGCGAGGACGTCCCGGTGGTGCGGGCGATGCCGAACACGCCCTGCGCCGTGGGAGCGGGGATGACGGTCCTCTGCCGCGGCCGATCCGCCGGCCCTTCCGATCTCGCTCTCGCCTCGCGGCTCTTCGATACCGTGGGCCGGACGCTGGTCCTCGACGAAAAGCACATGGACGCGGTGACCGGCCTTTCCGCGAGCGGTCCCGCCTTCATCTACGTCATTCTCGAGTCGCTGGCCGAGGCCGGCGTCAAGATGGGACTTCCCCGCGACGTCGCGACGCTCCTCGCGGCCCAGACGACGCTCGGGGCCGCGAAGCAGGTGCTGGAAACCGGCTCCCATCCGGCGCTCTTGAAGGACGAGGTCACGACTCCGGCGGGCTGCACCATCGACGGTCTTCTGGAGCTCGAGGAAGGAAAGCTCAGAGTGACGCTCATCAAGGCGGTGGTGAAGGCGGGACAGCGCGCGCGGGAGCTCTACCCGGGAAACCGATAGTCTAGGGTTCTTCTTTCGCGGGCGGGGGCTCGAGCTTCATCTTGGCTTCGATGTCCTTCCAGGCCTCCGCGGTGATCTCCAGCGCGACCACTTCTCCCGCGCGCTCCACCTCGACCCCGTCGGTGCCCTTTCTCACCAGCACCCTTTCCTCGATCGGGGGCTCGCCCGACCAGACGGTGATGGTGAGGTCGGGCTCAACTTTCGTCGGGGCCGGCGCCAGGGACCCGCTCGCTCCGTTGAGGGCGTAGAGCAGGTCCTCGACCGCCGTGGTGTCGAGATCGCGTCCGGGCTCGGGCGCGGTCTGGCGCCACTTCTTCTCCTCCGTCGCGTCGAGCCGTTCGAGGTCTCGCGGGGCAGCACCCTTCGCCTCGATGCGCAAACGCTTCACCGCGAACGCGGAATAGTCGAAGAGCTTCGTCGACTGGAGCTCGCTCACGACGGTGTCGAGCTCGCCCACCAGATCCGAGGTGAGGACGAACACCTGCTCCCTCGCCGGCGTCCTCGCATAGTAATCGGAATCCTTGCTAGCGCCGATGTCGAGCTCGAGCGCGGGCGAGCCCTCGCCCTCGAGCTCGATTCGGACCCGCCGCGTCGGCGCGTCGAGGCCGTAGCTCTCGAGAGCCCCCTGGGTCTCGGAGACGATCTCCTTCATCTCGGCGGCGCGAACGCGGGAGGCGATGCCGGACGCGCGATTGCGGTCGGCGCGCGAGCGGGGCTCGGCCACGAACCAGAGCCCTCCTTCTTTCACCAGGACCAGCTTCCCTTCAGGTCTCTCGATCTCGATGCGATTCGCCTCCGGAGCGGTTTCGAGAGCGAACACCGCTTTGTCTCTCAGGTCCCAGCCGCTCTTGTCGAAGTTCAAGGAAAGGTGGGAGGCGACGACGAGAATGTCCTCGCCGCCGTCGCGGCGGGCGTATTGGTTCGACGGTGTGGGCGTGTCGGAACCGAAGGCGAGACTCCTCTCCGGGCCGTCCTTGGTGTGGAAGCGCACTTCGATTTTCGGAGCCTCGAGTCCAAAATCGGAGAGCTTCACCGAAGACGCCTGCGCCACGACGCGCTCGAACCGCATAGTGGCGAGGTTCTGCAGCAGGAGGTCGACCTCTCCCTCATCCGCTTCCGCCGCCACCGGGGAGACGAGGCGCCAGGCCTTCTCCTTTGCTCTTTCCAGAACGATCGGCTCGACGTCCGGGGATTTGCCGATTTCGATCCTGTCGATCGAGTCTTCTTTCACTCGGAAGACGACTTCCCCCTCCGCGTCAGAGACCGGCTCCCGCTCGAACCAGTAGATGTAGCCTGCGAAGAGCGCGAGGACGGCCGCGGCCACGAGAGTCGACCGCCTCAAAGCTATCTCCTCCCCCACCAGACGGAGATTCCCGTCACCAGGATCACGCCGGGAACGATGAGGAGCGAGAACAGCAGTACGTTCGTCATCTGCTGGGACGAGAGGAAGATCCGCCGGTCTTCGGGCTCGCGGGGCCGGATTGCGATGAGGTCCTCGTCCTCGGCCACCCAGTTGACCATGTTGAGGAACAGGTCGGCGTTCAGAACCGGCGCCGAGGCGAGCTCGTTGGTAATGAAGTCCGAATCCCCGACGACCACGAAACGGCCAGAATCGGGCTCGTCCGACTCGGGCTCGGACTCCGCCGAGGCGAGGCTCACCGCGACCGCGAGCGTGAGCGGGCCCCGTCTCTGGTCCGGCGCCGGGCCCTTCCGATCGCGGAGCTCATCCATCCGGGTCTCCGCCCAGCTTTCCGCTTCCGACGAGAAGAGCTCTCGAACCTCGGCGCCCGACGGAACGCTCGCGGTTCGCTCGACGGTGCGTGCGAGAGGGAAGAGACTGAGCGCGTTCGAGAAGCTTTCGACGATGGGATGAGCGCCGTAGGTACGCACCACGGGATAGAGGGGAGGCACGCTCAAGGGATCGACGACGACGTCGTCGCCGAGCGAAACACCCTGTTCGCGGAGGTACTCGTCGAGCGCCGGCGTCCGCCCCTGGGTCGCGGGATCCAGGAGGAAAACCGCTCGGCCCCCCGACTGGAGGTAGAGGGCGAGAGCCGCGATCTCCTCAGGGAGGAAATCGGTTTTGGGCCCGGCGACGATGACGGCGTCCGCGTCCTCCGGCACCCGCATTTCGTCCCCTCGAACCGAGCGGGCGATGACCAGGCTCTCGGTCTCGTAGGTCGAGCCTCGAAGCTTTCCGTTCACGACCGAGATGCCGGCGGAGGGGTCGGTGTCTTCGATCGACTTCTCCTGGTGGCCGGAGCTGAAGTAGATCTTCTTCCGCTCCTGCCGCAAGACCCGCAGGATGGCGTTGGTGATCTCGGGCTCGGTCGCGGCGGTGGCGCGCTCCTTGCGGTCAGAGGAGGCGACGAGAATGGTGCCCATGGTGATGCCGGGCTCACCCGGCTCCTGGTAGGAAAGCGCCTTCTGGGGATCGGCTTCGGGGTCGACGACCGCGACCCGGACCCTCTCGCTCTCGCCGTCGTAGAGCTCGAGCAGATCCCGGGCCACGAGGGCGCGAGAGGCGGTTTTGTTGTCGAGGAGCACGATCTCGAGCTCGCTCTCGAGCCCGGCGAGGACCTTGGACGTCTGTTCCGAGAGCGTGTACTGGCGGGCGGCGGTGAAGTCCCACCGCTTCTGGTGGCGGTTCGCGATGAAGTTGATGGCGACGACGATTCCTGTGACCGCGAGGGCGAGCGCGAGCGCGTTCGCCCCTTCCCGGGAGCTTCGCCGTCCCATGAGTCGAAGGACCTCCTGCCAGTGGTTCACGAGATAGAGGACAAAGAGCGCGAGCCCGGCGATGAGGAACGACGCCCATACGCGGTCGCGGCCCGGCTGGAGCAGTCGAAGGAGGACGCCGGCGGCGAGAAACCCCATGCCGGAGGCGCCGAGATAGGGAGTGAGTTTCTTCACTTCATCCCCTCCATCTCAAGGACTCGAGGGACTGCTTCGAGAGGAATAGCCCGAGACCGATGAACGACAGGTAGTAGATCACGTCGCGGCCGTCGACGACACCCTTCGTGAACTCTTCGAGGTGCTGGGTCGCGGAGAGGTAGGTGATGAAGCTCGCGGCGGCCCCAGCCCAGTTCTCCGCGGACTGAAAGAAGCCGAGGAACAGAAACGCGCCGAGGGTGATGATGGCGGCCACAATCTGGTTGCGAGTCAAGCTGCTGAAAACGAGTCCGAGAGAGATCAAGGCGGAGCCGAGGAGAAGCACCCCGAGGTAGCCTGTGAGGAGCGCCTTCCACTCCGGGTCACCGAAGAAGAACAGGATGGCCATGTGCAGGAAGGTGAGCGCCAGCATCGAGACATAGAGGAAAAGGGCGCCGAGGAACTTTCCCAGCACAATCTGGAAATCGGTGAGGGGCGAGGTGAGCAGGAGCTCGATGGTGCCGGAGCGAATCTCTTCCGCGAACGAGCGCATCGTCAGCAGAGGGATGACGAACAACAGGAGCCAGGCGGTGTCGCCAAGAAGCCATCGGAGCATGTCCTGATTCAGATTCAGGATCTCCGGTGCTCCCCCCAACCCTTGTCCCATGCCACGGCTGATGAACTCCCCGAGATAGGCGTAGAACAGGAACCCGAATATCAACGCAAAGAGGCCGAGCACCACGTAGGCGACGGGCGAGGCGAAGTAGGACTGCACCTCCCGCCGCGCGAGAGCCCAGACGTTCGCGACGTTTCCCATCAGGGCACCTCCCCCGGCTCCTCGGAGGAGACGACGCGCAAGTAGACTTCCTCGAGCGTGGCTCCTTCCTGGTGGAGGCCCAGCAGGCCGTACCCCGCCCTCACGAGCCGCGCCGCGAGCTCTCGTCGTACGTCTTTTCCGGGCGCGACCGAAAGCCGATAGGTCACAACGTCACCCTCGCGCTTCACCGGCTCGGCGGCCATGACGCCGCCCTGCGACCGCAGGGTGTTCAGAACTTCCGGCTCCGGCCCCTGGACGGTCACCTGCAAGTGCTCCGCTTGCCGGAACTGGTCGATGAGGTTTTGCGTCGTCCCCTGGGCCACGACCGAGCCCTTGTTGAGGATGACCACCCGGTCGCAGGTCATGACGACCTCGGGAAGGATGTGGGTCGAGAGCACGACGGTGTGATCGCCTCCGAGCGATCGAATGAGCGCCCGCGTCTCGTTGATCTGCTTGGGATCGAGTCCGGCGGTGGGCTCGTCGAGAATCAGGACCTCCGGCTCGTGAACCAGCGCCTGGGCGAGCCCCACGCGCTGCCGATAGCCCTTCGAGAGCTTTCCGAGTAGCTTGTCGCGGACGTCCGTTAGCGAGCACCTCTCGAGGGACTCGTCGATCCGGGCTTTCCGCCGCTCGCGGGGGACGTCCTTGATGCGCGACACGAACTCGAGATAGTCGAAGACCGTCATCTCGGGATAGAGGGGCGGGCTCTCCGGGAGATATCCGATCTTTCGTTTCGCCTGAAGCGGCTCGGACAGGATGTCGTGGCCCGCGACCACCGCCGTGCCCCTCGTCGCGGGGATGAACCCAGTCAGGATGCGCATGGTGGTCGTCTTGCCCGCGCCATTCGGCCCGAGAAAACCCAGCACCTCGCCCTTGGCGACCGAGAAACTGAGGCCGTTGACCGCGGTGAAGCGGCCGAACTCCTTGGTGATGCCCGAAACTTCGATCACGGTAAAAAGCTCCTAATCGTTCGCTGGAGTATAATCCGGCTGTCAGCGGCGCATGATGAAGAAACGTTCATCGACGGGTCGATTCTTTGCCGTTCCCCTTCTCAGTCTCGTCTCGCTCCTCGCGGCCGTTTCCTCCGGATGCGACGACGCCGAGAGCGAGGCGAAAGTGGAAGCACTCGAGCTCGATGAGGTGGTCGCCTACTGGGCGGTTCGAGGAAAGGACCGGGAGCAGAACAACTACATCCATCCCGTGGTGCGCTTCCGAATCAAGAACGGCGGGACGGAAGAGGCCGGATACATCCAGGCGATGGCGGTCTTCAAGAGAGAGAGCTTCCCCGACGAGCCCTGGGGGAACGATTTCCTCTATTCGATCTCGGAGACGCCGATAGCACCGGGGGGCGAGTCCTCCGTCCTCACGATGCGTTCGGACACCAACTTCGTTTCCAAGGACGCCCCGGAGCAGATGTTTCAAAACGAGAAGTGGGAGAAGATCTCGGTATCGGTGTTCCTGCGAGTGGGCCCCTCGAGCTGGAAGCCCATTGTTTCGCTCGAGGTGCCCAAGAAGATTGGCGCTCCGGGCCTGGAGAAGTTCCTCGAGCCCGAAGCGGAGACCGAGCCCACCCCTTCTGTACACTGAACCTTTTGGTTGTTCTCGAAAGAGGGTTTGTGGTACGGTGGCTTTTTCCGATGGAAATTAGGGGAAAACATCATGGCCCATCAGGAATTTTCTCAGGCAAACATCGGAGTGCCGGGGAAGGCGGCGTCCGTTTTGTCGAAGGAACGCCGTCAAATACCGCTGGAGGCAGGTGCGGACTTGAATGCAGGGGCAGAAATGAAAGTGGGTGAGCGGATCCGCGAGGTCCGCAAGTCGAAACGGATTCGGCAGAAAGTCCTGGCCCGCATGGTGGGCATTTCTCCGGGTGCGTTGACCAATTTCGAGAAGGGGCGTCGTCGGATTTCGCTGGACTGGCTCCAGAAGATCGCCGAGGCCCTGGATACGCCCGTCTCCTATTTCCTTCCAGACGAGAAGGACAGGACGCGGGCGACTCCAGGCGATCCCCGCGAGCGCAGGCTCTTGACGGCCTGGCGCCAGCTGGGCAAGAGCGACGTGCTGAGGGGAGACTTCCTTCAGCTTCTGGAGCACCTGGGACGCGCAAAGGGCGTCCGCAAAGCGAAACGACGGGTCTCGTGATTCACTCGAGCGCGGGGCCTAGCTCGTAATCTCGGCCTCGAGCTCGACGAATCGTTCGAGATAAGCTGTCAGTTTTCCCTTCGCGTCGTCGGAAACCTCCACGAAGGAGATTCCGGCCCCGATGGCGCGACGGCGTTCGTCTGTCTGTACCCAGACGGCACGCGCATCGAGCGCGCATTCCCCCACTCCCCAAGGAAACAGGATGTGCACCACGAGCGCGTCCTCGGGATGCGGAGGTTCGTCGACCGTGAGAAAAGCCCCACCCAGACTCACGTTCAGGAGATAGCCCGTCTGGCGCGAGCCGTCTCGCTCCACCTCGGCGCGCAGGATGGTGGGCGCGTGCCTTCGATGCTCGCGCAGCTCGGTTGCGACCGCTTCACTCATGGGGCAAACTCCTCGTTCGCGGAATCAAGCAAGAAGCGGGCCACGGTAAGTTTGTATGGCTCGATACGCTTGCTCCGGGTCGAAGTCGTGTCCGTGAAGCCACTTCGCCTGAGAGCGCCTTCGACCCGCGGGCGGGCGGGTTGTCGGTGACTGTGGTCTTCCAGCTACAGGCGCTCGAGGGGGTCGAAAAGTTTTCGATGCTCGTCGAGCGCGAAGCGATCCGTCATGCCCGCGATGTAGTCGCACACCACCAGGTGCAGTCCCTCGACCTCGATGCGCACCGAGATATGCGGCGGAAGCTGCTGCGGGTTCGCGACGTAGGCCTCGAAAAGCTCCTTCACCACGCGCTTCGCCTTTTCCGCCATGCGAACCACCTTGAAGTGGCGATAGAGGTGCTGGAACAAGAACCGTTTCAACCGCGCCTTCAGATCTTCCACTTCGGGAGTGAAGCGAGCGAGTCGTCCTTCATTCCGCCTCACGTCCTCGTCGGTCTCGATCCCGGCGCTCTCGATCGCGCGCTCCGTTTCGGCGATGAGGTCGGTCGTGAGGTGATCGATGATCCTGCGGATGGCGACCCGGATTCGGACCTTCTGTGGCTCGTTGGGATGATTGCGGCAGGCCTCTCCGAAGTGCAGGCGCCATAGCTCGACTTCCTCGAGGACCGGAAGCTCGAGGAGACGCGAAGTGAGCCCGTCCTCGAGATCGTGGTTGATGTAGGCGATCTCGTCCGCGAGGTCGACGAGCTGCGCCTCGAGCGACGGGCTCAGGTCGTCTCGGAACTCCTCCGGTCCCGCTTCTTTCCGCGGCGAATGTTTGAAGATCCCCTCGCGAACCTCGTAAGTGAGGTTCAAGCCGCGAAACCCGGGATATCTTTGTTCGAGGTGATCCACGATGCGGAGCGATTGCAGGTTGTGCTCGAATCCGTTGTGCTCCGCCATGAGCGCGTTCATGACGTCTTCCCCCGCGTGGCCGAACGGGGTATGGCCCAGATCGTGGGAAAGGGTGACCGCTTCCGTAAGGTCCTCGTTGAGCCTCAGGTAACGCGCCATGGTGCGGGCGATCTGCGCCGCTTCGAGGGAGTGGGTGAGTCGAGTGCGGTAGTGATCGCCCTCGTGGTTCACGAACACCTGGGTCTTGTACTCGAGTCTCCGAAAGGCGGTGCTGTGGATGATTCGATCGCGGTCCCGTTGGAACGCGGTGCGGAATCGATGCTCGGGCTCCTTGTGGCGCCGGCCTCGAGAGCGCGCGCTCGCGGAAGCATAGGGGGCGAGGAGCTTCCGCTCCTGCTCCTCGAAATAGCTTCGATCGGGCATGAAGAAGCGCTCGAAGCTCACACTACTCCCTGGCGTCGAGGGATGTCAAAGCTCGCGGGAAAAGAAAAAAGGGCCGAAACCTCTTTCGAGGTCCGGCCCCTTTTCCGTGCCTACGATAGGAGGGAGCTCGGACTCCCGAGCCGGGCCCTTTCCCGATTCGGGAGCATCCGGTTAGTAGACGCCGGGAGAGGAGCAAGTCGCATGCCACGCGGGTCGACCGAGGCGAGATCCCACAAGCCATTTGATGTCAAACGTTTATCTGAGTGCGACCGGGGGAGTGCGATGGCGGTCCGTGTAAACATTCTTTGCTCGCCGCGAAGAACCTTGAGTCCCTCGGGAATGGGAATTTCCCCACGTGGCGCAGCCTCCGGCGCGATTCCGGAGAAACATCTTCCGAGTCATCGCCTTGCGGCCACCCGGGAACTCGTTCGCCGGCCTTCTCTTCTCTCAGTTCGCCCGCGGCGCGTAGTAGCCGAGCTTCGTGCGGACAATGAGGTCCGGAAGCCCCGTCTGGACGACGACCCGGCGCCAGGAACCGTCGCGCTTCGGGTTGTTCGAGATATAGCCGAGGTTGTACTGGCTCTTGAGCTCGGTCGAAATCCGCTCGTAGACGGAATCGAGCTCCTGAATCTCGTTTGGAAAGAACCACTGTCCACCGGTCTCCTCGGCGAGCTTCTTCAACACGTGCTCCGCTTCGGAGAAGGCGCGGCCTCGGCGCGCGCTGGGCCTCCGAAGAGAGATGGTGTAGATGACGACGTCCGTGTCCTTGGTGAGCTCCATCACCTGCTCGAAGCTCACGAGGGAGCTCGTGTCCTCACCGTCGGAGAGAACTACGATCGCCTGCCGCCGGATGTCCTCCCTCCGCCGGTTCAGGTTCTTGAGCGCGATGTAGAGGGCGTTGTAGAGGCTGGTGGTGCCGCCGGCCTGGGTCATGCGGATCGCCCGCGAGAGCTTGTCGGGATCGGCGGTAAAAGGCTGGAGGACGTTCGGCTTGCTTCCGAACTCCATGACCTCGGTGAGATCGTCCTCCTTCATCGTCTTGACGAAGTTGACCGCGGCCTCCTGGGCGAAGCTCATTTTCTCGTCCATGCTCGCGCTCGTGTCCAGCAAGAGCAGCATGCGAATCGGAAGGTCCTCCCGGGAGTAGACCGAAATCTCCTGAGAGATTCCGTCCTCGTAGACAGCGAAGTCCTTCTGCAGGAGCTCGGTAACGAATCGGCTCCGCGCGTCGGTCACGGTGACGTTGAGCGAGATGAGGTCGACCGTTACCCGGAACTGGTATCGGTCCTCTTGTTTTTGTTCCTGGGATCCCGTGGGGGCGGCGCAGACGGCCCACCCGAGGACCACCATCGTCGAAACGAGTGAGAATCTCCCCATGGTGATTGGAACGTTCACGCTCCTTTGCGTACTCTATTCACTATAGCCCTATACTCCAGATGGAGCCAGATACAACGTGCCCACGGCTTCGGTGAAGCGCGCGGCGGTGCTGACGGTGAGCGACGGCGTCACCGCGGGCACGCGCGCCGACGTTTCCGGCGATGTCGCCGCCCTCGAGCTATCGAAGCTCGGCTTTTCGATCCTCCACCGCTCGGTGGTCCCCGACGAGAAGGCGCGCATAGAAGCGGAGATTCGCGGCTGGGTCACGAACGGCGCCGTCGATCTCGTGCTCACCACGGGTGGCACGGGGCTCGGCCCGAGAGACGTCACTCCGGAGGCCATCAGGGCTCTCCTCGATCGCGAGATCCCGGGTTACGGGGAGCTCCTCCGCTCGAGCGGTCTCGCTCACACCCCGATGGCGGTCCTCGCCCGAAGCCTCGCGGGAAACGTGGGTTCCGTCCTGGTGGTGGCCCTGCCCGGAAGCCCCAAGGCGGTGTCGCAAGGGATCGCGGCGCTCGCCCCGACCTTGAGCCACGCCCTGGACCTCCTCGCCGGGGACACCCGGCATACTTAGAGTTGTCAGGGGAATCCAGGAGCGATACGATGGGGCGCGGACGGTAGTGCCGGACGGATCGTCCAGTGGGTTTCAGCAGGAGCGGACATCTCCCATGGCATACGTCGCCCGCCGCCGGTACCACCGGGTAGACTCCGTCGGGCGATGCTTCGCGCAGCTCGGTGACGGTTGGGAGGCCTCGGTCCTGAACCTCAGCCCTGGAGGAATGCTTCTTCGCTTGAGGCGCCTTCTGAGGCCCGGCTCCGCCTACCTCATCAAGCTCCTGTTCGAGAAACAATTGGCGGTGGTGCAGGCGCGCGTGGTACGGGTCGACCGCGCGGACGAGGACTGCCTCGCGGGGATGGAGTTCCTCTCGATGTCGGAGGAAGACGCGGGTCGGCTTCGAGGCTACGTACATCGTTAGCAATGCTCGCCTCGCTCTTCATCAGTTGCCGCAGGGGACCCCACCCCCGCGGCTTGTCGCTACGCGCTTCGCTCTGGCTGAGGGCTCCGCTCCGCTCGCGCCGCCGGTTCGCCCGGCTTGCCCAGCCCTCTTCAGCGATCTATAATCATTGGTTTCGGGCCAGCAGGCTGCAGGAAAAGCATCTGCAGCCTGCGCGAGCGGAGCGAGCCGGCCGGGAGGAAGCGGCCGGTGCCTTCGGCGCGTAGCCGCGGGAATCCGG
>Ga0209321_10003135_pt1 | contig 11071 bp, 13 predicted proteins | sample Rifsed16ft4_FD_184012 | JGI IMG/M metagenome (GOLD analysis project Ga0209321, IMG submission 184012) | Soil microbial communities from Rifle, Colorado, USA - sediment 16ft 4 - CSP-I_5_4 (version 2) | ecosystem: Environmental > Terrestrial > Deep subsurface > Rock core/Sediment | place: Rifle... | reverse complement strand
TGCGACTCTGCGTTGTAGTCTATATTTGAAATCGAGACACTACCTGATTATTGGGATGCTTGACAAAAACGAAAGCCCAAGGCTAGGTTGCTTTGGGCTTTTTCTTATCTGATATGTACGACCCCCTCCTGACCCCATCACAGCAATAATGAATGTTGCACCCTCAGCTTCAAGAACACGGAATCACCAGAATGTCAGCGTCTACTCAGAATGTGAACACCTTGTCGGCATTCACAGTCCATTGAGCCAGTTCCCCCATATTGCTGATCTCTGCACCCTCGATGAGTTGGAGATTCTTGATACCCCGGGCATCGGCGCAAGTGCCACACGCTTTGATCTTTGCCCCTTTGGCGAGAACTGATTTCATCATTCGCTCGATATTATAATACCCTTGCGGGGTGCTTTGATTTGGCAGAGCGCAGCCCACCGCGTCCGCCATCAAGAACATATTGACCTGCACATCGGGATGCTCCTTTTGAAGGGCCATTGCCAGACGTAATCCATTGTAAGCTTTCTCGGTTCCATATGGAGCATCATTAACAAGAATAAGAATGTTCATGCGACTATTCCTTCAAAGGTGAAGAACGCGGGTACATTTCAGATGCTCATGGGTATCTTAAGAACCTTTGCGCCAAGTGTCAGGGCGGCGCGGAGGATTTGTTTCTTCAGTCCATACGGAGAGAGCCACCACTTCTCGAAGAGAACCTTTCCAAGGTGCCACGCTCTTCCAACATTACGCAGCTCGAGCCGTGGAGAGGGCTCGCCGAAGAAATCGCCATAGGCAAAGCCTGCAAGCCCTTCGCCGGCTTCAAGCATGCAGTAGCCTGCTCCGCCGAATTGAGCTTCGGGTGGGCGGCCTTTGATTTCATCCGCAATGCGTTCGGCGACAACCTCCGCCTGAACATGAGCGAAGACTCCGGCCTTGGGAAGCATCATCGGAACGTCCGGCTTCCATCGTCCGGGAATGCTTATGGCTGTTGTATCTCCGATTGCATAAACGTTCTCGTGCTTCGTTTTCAGTGTCGACCGGTCAACCGGGATCCAGCCGGCGTCATTGGTCAGTCCTGCTTCCCGAACAACGCCCGCTGACCGGTGCGGAGGGATGGCAACAAGCAGATCGAAACCGACAGGCTCTTTTTCGTCAAACTTGAGCGTGCGAGCCCGTGAATCGACAGAAAGAAGCTTGTGGAGCGGGTGAAAGGAAACACCTTTTGAAGCGAGCATCTGTTTGACCGAATCGCCCAACTGTGGCCCGGCAACGGGCATGGGCTGCGGTTCCGGCGTATAGAGATGAATCTCAACTCTGTCTTTCAACCCCCGCTGACGGAAGTAGTCTGCGATCAACATAGCGCCTTCATGCGGTGCACCGGGACATTTGTACGGCAATGAACAAACAACCACTGCAATTCTCCCTTCGCTGAACCCTGCCAGCGCGGTTCGGAGCTTCTGCGTTTCGTCAAAAGAATAAAACGAGTGGGCGCTCTCCACAAGGCCGGGCACAGTTTGAGGGGCGAGTTCCGCTCCGACCGCGACAATCAAATAGTCATACATGACCATTTGCGTTGATGTAGTAACAGACCGATTCTCAAGGTCGATCTTGATTGCAGCGGACTGGAGTATTTCTACGCCTGGTCGAACTAAACGCTGAAGGGGTTTGGCTATCTTGTCCGGCTTGCGGTCACCTGTCATCAACCACAGAAACGATGGTGCAAATGCGTGTACCGGATTTTTCTCAATCAGGATTACGCGGTGATGGGAAGGCAGCTTTCGCCGCAGTTCATTTGTGGCGACGAGTCCACCGACCCCGCCACCCAAAACCACTATGGTTTTGTTCTTTGTCATATCGTTCCCGCCTTCAGCGATCTTTTTGAGTAGTTCATCTGTTTGAGACAACTGCCTGGCCGGAATGTGCGACCGAGCCCGGAGCGAGTTCCTTCTAAAACCATCTGCTCCACGAGAATATCATCATCAGCCCCATTGCAACGGCGCCGAGCACAATCATCGTTGTGGTATTCATGCCCATCCCGTTGGCGTGACTTCCATGATCGGCCAGTATTTCCTGTGTCGAGGTCAGTACGATGGGTGGATCCAGGATGCGGTCACCAATGCCCATCAGAGAAACTGAGACGGCATAAGATCCTTCCAGAGAATAGGTGAGTACTGATGAATATTCCCCTGTAGTGCCGGTCTCTTCCATCGTCAACGAATCGTTCTCCTGGCTCACGGTCGTCAGGTTCGCCGGTTTCTCCGGCCGTTGCTGCCGCTTGAGCTCCATTCCGCATATTGAACAGGTGCCAGGTTTGTCTGCAACCACTTCAGGGTGCATGGGACAAGCATAGAGCTGATTGCCGGAGTCGGCAAACGCAGAGTAGAACCGAAGTCGCGCGCCGCGCACAGGGCTCCCATTCGAGGTTTCGGTCAGGCGTACTACAAACCGGACCGGTGCACTGACCTTTGCAGGAGAGAACTCAGCAGAGAGGGTCAGATTATGATCGGCGGATTCCTTGATGACTTTGGTGGTTGCAACATTCGCCTGTGTCCCTTCTCGCATCGTATCATGCCCCATCATCCCCGTCATCATGCATCCGCCGAAATAAAAGGTTAGTATGCCGGTGCTGACCATCGTGACCGTAGATCGATCCTTCAGTGTCCGCATATATTTCCCCTTGCTAGAGAATGTTCTTGAGAATCTTATTCTTTTGCGAATGGTGCTCAATGAGCACTTCCCTCATGAGATCACAAGCCTTTGTGACTTTGCCGTTGGAAATACGGTAATAGACGTTGGCACCTTCGCGACGCGTAATCAAAATTCCGGCCTTTCTCATGATCGAGAGATGCTGTGATACATTTGCTTTGGAAATTCGCATCAATCTTACGATCTCACCGGCGCTCACTTCACCATCTCTGAGAATACTCAGAATTTCAAGGCGTTTGGCATGAGAAAGAGTCTTACAGACATCGGCATGCAAACGAAAGATTTCGTTGTTCATGGGTCAGGCGGGTCTGATGGGTTTCACAGTTTAGGAATTGCGAAACAATATACAAAACACTCCCTTTGGGCGCAAGACCCGACGGGGATTGATGCCGGCCGCGTGTCCGCCGGCGCTTGATTCATAATGCCGGGAAACTATCCCTTCCGCTCCTTCGTTAGGACTGTAGCCAAAGAAAAAGGATCAAATGCTGATCGATATAACAACCGCTTCGCCTCCGTACAAGGTTGACCAGGCCGTCGCGGCGGCGGAATTGAAGAAACGTATGGCCGTCTCTCCCGTGGTCGGCCGAATGATCGATATGGCGGCCCATCATTCGGGGATCGCCCAGCGCTTTCTGGTGATTCCCGATGGCGACCAGCTGGCCGAAAAAAAGTTCTACTCCAACGGGAGCGGCTACCTTGTCCCCGATACAAAAACCAGGATGGATGAATATGAACGGTGGTCCAAAACCCTTGCCGCCGATGCAGTTGAAAAAATCCTGAAGAGTACCGGCACGGATCCGGGTCAAATCGAACGCCTTATCACGGTCTCCTGCACCGGATTCTTTGCGCCGGGGCTTGATTATTCCCTTATCGAACGCTTTCAGATCCCCCCGACGGTGAAGCGAACGAATATCGGCTTCATGGGATGCGCCGCCTCGCTCATCGGGTTCAATTCGGTGCTGGAGTCAATGACCTCCGCGAGGGAGACAAAGGGTAAGACCCTTCTTGTCAGCGTCGAATTGTGCAGTCTGCATCTCCAGACGGAGCCGACCCGCGACAATATTCTTGCGAACATGATCTTTGCCGACGGATGCGCCGCTGCGCTTTTCGCCAACGATACGACCGAAAGCGGCTTGCAGATCGTGTCGACCTCATCGTACCTCTTTCGGCAATCTTCCGAATACATGGGGTGGAAGATCGGGAACTTCGGGTTTGAAATGATCCTCTCTTCCGACCTTCCAAAGATCATCCTCAACGGGGCGGTGCCGAAGCTGAAGGAGATTCTGGCCGGCCAGAATATTCGCCCCGAGGAAATTGTTCATTGGGCCCTTCATCCCGGCGGCCGGGCGATTCTCGATGCGCTCCAGAATGGAATGAAGCTCAGCGACGAGCAGATGCTTCCGTCGCGGACGGTTCTCCAGAACTACGGAAATCTCTCCTCGGCCTCCATTCTCTTCGTCCTGAAAGAAATCCTGAACACTTCGACCTTGAAGAAGGATGACCTTATCTGTGCCGTTGCCTTCGGTCCCGGGCTTACGATGGAAACTGCCCTCCTGAAAGCATGCTGAGACGCCGCTACGATCCCGAAATCATGGATGACCTCTCCATTCAGGATGAGCGGATGGACCAGGCGCTCGGGGAGTTGAAGCAGGTGAACATGTTTCTCGGCGGAAAGTCGGCCACTCAAAAGGGCATCCGGATCCTGCAAAAGAAACTCGCCTTGAATCGCCCCTTGAGCGTGTTGGATCTGGGCGCCGGCGGAGCGGATGTGTTTGATGGCTCCGTTCAACCTCTGACCGTCACGGTTCTTGATCGTAACCCGCGTGTGTGCAAATACTTGAAGGAGCGCGTGCCGTATTCCGTCATATGTGGAGACGCACTGCATCTCTCGTTCAGGGAACGCTCGTTCGATGTCGTTCATGCTTCGTTATTCCTTCATCATTTGCGCGAAGAGGAAATCCGACATGTGCTTTCTTCATGTTTGCGAATATCACGCCGCGGGATCATTATCAATGATCTGCGCCGTTCGATCTTTGCCTACGCGGGAATCAAAGTCCTTACGCTCCTTTTTTCGAAGAGCCCCATGGTGAAGCACGATGGACCTCTTTCGGTGCTCAGGGGGTTTTCAAGGAATGAACTGGAGACCCTTTTGGCAGAATGCGGGTTTACAGACTATTCTTTGCAGCGGAGGTGGGCCTTTCGATGGCTCATTGTTATTTGGCACTAGTGGTGGGTGATAAAGAAAAGAAATATGTCACCCTTACAGGGTTCCCGAATTCTCTCCGGGATGCAAAGGTCGGGGCCGTCCGCCAAGAAGAAGGCGGACAGGTTAGCCCGACCTGAGATATATGACCCCCCGCCTGCCTCTTCAGATTCCCAGAGGCGGGGGTCAGCTATCCCCAAAAGGGAATGATAAACTCTGCCGGGGGCGAAGCCCTCGGGTGTCATAGCGGCGGCAAGAGCTCTCCCTGAAAGGGGAGAACTATGGCACCCTTACAGGGTTTCTCTCCTCCCTTGCGAACCAAAGGTCGAGGCCGTCCGCCAAGAAGAAGGCGGACAGGTTAGCCCGACCTGAGATATTTGACCCCCGCTTGCCTCTTCAGATTCCCAGAGGAGGGCAGGCCTTCGGGGTCAGCTATTCCCCAAAGGGGAATGATAACTCTGCCGGGGGCGAAGCCCTCGGGTGTCATCGCGGCGGCAACAGCTCTCCCTGAAAGGGAGAAATATGCCGCCCTTTGTTTGAGGAGAGATCCATTTCGACGTACTTTGATGTCATCATCATCGGCGGGGGACCTTCCGGCTCAAGCGCGGCGATCGGGCTTGCAGCCGGCGGTATGAACGTGGCCATCGTTGAAAAGAAATCCTTTCCGCGTGAAGTCCTTTGCGGCGAATTCCTCTCACACGAAGTGATCGGTGCAATAAGGGAGTTCGGCCTGGAGGATGAGTTCCTCTCGCTCCGTCCCAACCGAATAACCACGTTCGCATTTTTTTCCGAAAACGGCGTCGAAACCATCCAACCGCTCGGCTTTGAGGCATGGTCCGTCAAGCGGTCGCTGCTTGATCAAATGCTCCTGCGACGGGCAGAGTCCGGCGGTGCGGCGATCGTCCAGCCCGCAGAGGTCACATCGATTCATCGGGATCAGGAAGGGTATGAGGTCGGACTCAAGACGCCGAAGGGTTCGCGGTTCCTCTCCGCAGGAACCGTAGTTGCGGCTTATGGGAGGCAGAGTCCGCTCGACAAATCGCTTGAGAGAAGTTTTGTCTCTCATCCTTCCGGCATGAGCGGAGTGAAGTATCATCTCCCAAGGGGTGTTTTTAGTGAGTTCCCCAATGGTTCTATTCAGCTCTTCGCGGCGGAGGGGATCTATTGCGGCGTCAATCGGGTGAATGAGAATGAGGCGACGCTTTGTTTCCTGGCCTCCAGCCGGAGACTTCACCCCAGAGAAGCGCTATCGGCCCTCTTACAGAAGAACAGGAAGTTCCGGGCTCTGTTTCGGGCCGATCTTCCTTCCGGGCTGCCGGAGCTTTCTCCATACGGAGCGGGAAACATCTTCTTTGGGAAGAGGAATGTCGTTGAGAATGGAATTTACATGGTCGGCGATGCTGCAGCGGTGATCGCCCCGCTTGCGGGGGACGGGATCGGCATGGCGATCGAAAGCGGGCAATTGCTTGCGCGTGTGCTGATAACGGCGAAACGTGATTCCCTCGGCAGGCGGGAGACGGAAGCATTATACACCGGGGAATGGAGGCATCGGTTCAGAAAACGCCTCGCTGTCGCGTCCTACCTGCAAACTTTTGCGATGAGCTCAGTTGGCGGAAATCTGGGCGGGCTGCTGCTGAAGACATTTCCGCGCCTGGCGGAAGGGATGATCCAATGGACGCGTGGCTGATGAGGACGGGTTAAGACAGGCGCCCGGATTTTAGTTCTTCTCTGCGTCCTTTGCACCCGCCTGCGTCTGAGGAGCGACTTCGACGGGCAGGCAAAGAGCGCAAAGAACTTTGAACATGCACGATTACCCGAAAACAACAAGCCCGACCTTTGAGTCGGGCTTTTCCTGGTTCCTTCGATTCCCCCCGGTGCCGGAAATCAGATTCCGGCGCTGGGTACACCGACGTACTGCTACTTCTCGAAGCTCCGCAACCTCACAATTGCCTCTTTGATCCAGATCAGCACCTCCCGCTCAGACTCGCTCCACCGTTCGCTCTCTTTCTGTTGAGCCAACAGGCTTTTGACGCGCAACGTCACGCTCGTTGAATGAAACACGAGATATTGCGGGTCTTCATTGACGAGTTTTCGTAATTCCCGAATGTAGGGGAGGACGGGCGGCTTGAGGAGTTGCATCACCTTCTCGCTTTGAAGCTCTTGCGCCGAAGGTTGGAAGGGAGGATTTTCGTTCGTCAGCAGGCCCATGTAGGAAACTGCGAATTCGGGCTCTCAGGAACAATAGCGCTTTTCGTACATTTCTTGTCACAGTTTACGTGACAGAGAATATGCGGGAAAAAGAGGTCAGTCGATGAGGGAGTGCTCCAGGGCGTAGCGGATGATCTCGGCGTTGCTCTTGAGATTCATCTTCTCCAGGATGCGGGCGCGGTAGGTATTGATGGTATTGACGCTCAGCGTGAGTTTATCGGCAATGAGGCTTGCGGGATCTCCCATGGCGATCATCCGAAGAATCTCGAATTCGCGGTCGGTCAGCTGTTGATGGGGGAGCGTCTTTTCGTTCGAGTGCTCGGTGATGAGCAGATCCGTCATCTGGGAGCTCAGATACCTCCCCCCGTTCATGACCCGTTCTATGGCGGTGATCAGATCGTGTGCGGCCGATTGCTTGTTGATATAGCCCAAAGCCCCCGCCCGCAGGACGCGCAGGGCGAAGCGCTCTTCGGGATGCATGCTGAGGACGAGGATCTTGACCTCGGGATGCTCCTGCCGGATGTATTTCAGCACCTCCAGCCCGCTTTTATCGGGCAGACTGAGATCCAGAACGAGGACATCAACCTCGGCTTTCTTCAGTTTTGTGACGGCCTCGTCAAAACTCCCCGCTTCACCTACGACGGCGATTCCCTGGTGAGTCTTCAGAACGATTTTGAGCCCCTCTCTCATGAGTTCGTGGTCGTCAACCAGAAAAACATTCGTTGCCATCATCGATCTCCTTTTATCGGCACTTCAAGAACAACTTCAGCCCCGCCATTCGTGCCGCTTGTGACTTTAAGACGGCCGCCAAGAAAGATTGCACGCTCCTTCATTCCGACAATCCCGAGGGATTTTGGTTTTTGCCTGTCGCCGGTCGGTATTCCCCGGCCGTTATCCCTGACGTGAAGCGAGAGCATCCTGCCGATCGTTGTCACTTCCACGTCAACTTCGGACGCCATTGCGTGACGGGCAACGTTCGTAAGGGCCTCCTGAAGAATTCTGAACACCGCCGCGGACTCTTCACGGCCAAGCTCAAGTTCATCGCCGGAGCGCATTCGGCAGGCGATCCCCGTCCGTTTCTGAAATTCCGCACATTCCCACTCCAACGCCTCTTTGAGCCCCAGCTCGTCCAGAATCATCGGCCTCAGCTGATACGCGATCCCTTTGACCAGCGTAATGGAGTCGTCCACAATGTTCGTAATGGATTCAAGGCTTTTCGAAATTGCTTCGCCGGAAGTCGATTTTCCCGAAACGACTCCGTCCAACAGGACCGACAGGTACAATTTTGCCACGGTCAGCACCTGGCCCAGTTCATCGTGAATCTCCCTCGCGATTCTCACCCGTTCTTCCTCCCTTACCGATTGCAGATGCGCGGAGAGGTTCCTGAGCTGCTGGTGGGAGGCCAAAAGCTGCTCCTCCGCAGTCTTTCCCTCCGTAATGTCGACGAGTATTCCCTCCGCAAATTCCGTCCCCGGGAACATCCGGAACGAAAATGAGACCCACAGGGGCTTTGCCGAATCGACGGAAACACGCCGTTGGAAGTTTTCGACCGGCTCTCCCTTCCTGAGATGCGCGGCGAACATGCGCCGGTCTTCTTCGGAGAGTGAAGAGGTGAGGAGCATTTCGATACCGGTATCGGTCTCCTTTCCGAACATTCTCAGGGATGTGGCATTGCAGTCGTGGACCTTGAAGTCGTCGACGGAGATCCGCACGATCCCCACCTGGGAGTTCTCAAAGAGATTGCGGTACTTGCGCTCGCTCTCCTGAATGATCTCGAGCTGCCGACGCTGCCCGGCTATGAACCGGCGCTGGTTGAGGGCGATCGAAATGATATAGACGACTGCAATGGCGGCCAGGCTTATCGAGCCAATTCCAACTGCCCACCAGAATTCCGGGGTTTGCATAGAAATCCAATGACATAGAGCGCGTTTGACACTATCGAAATGATCCAGTGCGCTGAGAACGCAAAATCGATTCCTTCAGGAGGAAGCTTGTCGATCACATTGCGAAGCGCCGAGAAGAGGATTCCTCCCGAGGAATAGACCAGGAGGCCCGAGAGGAACCAGAAGCGTGAATCCTTCAGGATGCTCTCTTCGGAATCGGCTGAAATCCTATGGAGAAAAAAGACCGTAACGCCGAGAGCCAGTATCTTCGATACAAGCGACGTGTATTGAGCCGGCTCTACGAACCTCTCCAACGTCAGATGAGAGACGATCCAGAAGAGAACAAACAGAACGGAGATCAATCTCAGAACAAACTGCGGCGATGTGCCGAACCAGCGCGAGAAGATCCAGAGGAAGAAAAGGAATTCAAAAGGCAAATAGAAGTGGGCGAGAAACAGATTGTAATAGCCCAAATACGGGATGATGATCTGGAGCGCCATGTTGAGAACACCCACGGCAAACATGAAGAGGAGGAGACGCAATTCGGTATCGAGAGAACGGATTCTGAACAGGGCCGCAAAGAAAGGTGCTATCGCGCCGAATACTGCAACGTAGCCCAGTATGGGAAATTCCATCCGACCGCTTTCTCCTTGATGTTAGTGGAAAATATCGTTGTTTTTCATGCCAGTCTCAACTTGATACAATAAGGGGAAGTGCCATGTCGGCGCTTCCCCTCAAGGGAACAGATTACTTCTTCATTGCGATGTCGCCTTGAACAGAAATCAGCGTGAGCCCGCCGGGACTGGGACAATAGGGAGGACACGGCCAGATTTCGTCGCCGAAAGGTCCTCCGAGAATGTCGTTCCCGCTGGTGTCGACCCCGACAAGGACAAATGTCGGGTTTCCAGCCTCAGAAACGGCGTTGTAGATTCTTATACCGACGCACTCCTCCTGCTCAAGAATCCTTTGAAAAATATCCCTTCCGAGGTACCCTGCGATCACGTCGCCAGGCTTCGCGGCATTCTGATAGGTTTCGGTCAGTCTGCGGGCCTTGTCCAGGCTGATGACATGATGCTCCCTGCCGGTATAGAGGATCTTTTCCGCCTGCGTCCTTTCGTAGGAAAGCAGAAGGAAGGCAACGATGAGGCAAAGAAAAGACACACTGCTGATGAGACTGACGACGATCTTGCGATTCGGATTCATGTTGGTTCTCCCAAATAGAGTTTATGGATTGTTGATGGTCTATGATGAACGCTATTTGGGAGGAGAGCGGGTAGATTCCATTGTTCATGGCCAACAACCGGATGCCTGTTCACAATAAGGGGTCCACGTAGCTTGTCGTCACAGGCCTACATGTCACTAACTTAACTACACCGGAGGGTCAAAATCTGTAGCAGAAAGTGTGAAAATCATGTGGTAGAAATTGTACAGAGGAGAATGGGATGGCGATGAAGAAAGCGACCGCGGTACTGATTTCCCATGGAGGATGGTTGACCCGAACTTTTCCCTTCGGGCTCGCCAAATCAAATTAGTATTCCTTCCTATCTTCGCCGGGCGCCGTCACTTGACACATTCCTTCCATCAGACTACATTGTCTACGTTAGGTTCCTTCCACGGGGATGGGGATGTACGACAACTCGAAAACTCGACCCAAGATGAGGGGGTGATCATCATCATTACCACGCGCGGTCTTCTTTTGCCCATCGCTTTCGGTTTTCTCCAACTTTCTTGTACCCACACGACGGATCCCGTTGAAATCAAAGATGGCATGCGTTCCGTCGTCAACGACTCCAGCCGGTTCGTCCTCGCTCTATCGGGTAACAATTTCAATTCCTGGGACGGCTATGATCTGCAAATGCAGGCGTCCACGATAGCGATCAGCTACGGTGTAAATCTCGCGGGAGGAAGCGGGTATATTCGTCTTTCCAATGCATCCGACACAACCGTATGGTTCGCTCACTTTTTGGAAACCCAGGCTGAAGTCGATACCATTGCCGTACAGAGCCCATTGAGAGCTTTTGTTGTTGGGGTCAGTTGCAAGGGTCAATTGGGATTTCTCATTACGAAGGTGAAGTGAAGTAG
>Ga0209321_10003133_pt1 | contig 11075 bp, 11 predicted proteins | sample Rifsed16ft4_FD_184012 | JGI IMG/M metagenome (GOLD analysis project Ga0209321, IMG submission 184012) | Soil microbial communities from Rifle, Colorado, USA - sediment 16ft 4 - CSP-I_5_4 (version 2) | ecosystem: Environmental > Terrestrial > Deep subsurface > Rock core/Sediment | place: Rifle... | reverse complement strand
CGGGTTCTTGTCGCGATAGCTCTGAATCAAGAAACTTCCTCTTTCGCGGGGACGAGCCAGATCAGGTCTCGGGGGAAATCGTAGGTGACGGAAAGGCCCAGAAGCACGTCGGCGCCGATGACCCCGACGGCGCTTGCCCCGTAGGGGAGCTCCTTCATGACCCCGAGCACCACCGGGAGCTTCTTCGCCTCGAACGCCCCGATACGGAGCGAGGGAATCTCGGCTCCGTTCGCGCCTTTGGGGGCGAAGCCTTTTTCCACGGCCCACTTCTTGTCGAGGACCATCCCCGAGGTTCCGGCGTCGAGAATGAAACGGACTTCTTCGATCGCGCCTTCGCGGGAAAGCATGACGGGGACCATGAGAAACCTGCCCGAGGACTCGAAGCGGACGCCTCCCGCCGGCACCTCGGCAGGCGAGCTCTCGAGATAGAGTAGGCGGCGCGGGTAATGTATCGTGAGCCGGAGCGGCTCGAGCAGATCGCGGCCGATGCGCCCGTAGCTTCGCAGTCCCCCCATGCCGGTGCCGTCCTCGCCATCGACGAGGAGCGTCCTCACCATGGAGAAGGCGAGCTCGCCCACTTTGAGCTCTTCGAGAAGCACCACCGGCACCTTCTCCTTCCGGCCGTAGTAGTCGATTTCAGCCTGCCCCTGGGCCGGCAGCTTCAGCCCGCTTCCGTCCACCACCAGCGTGTCGAGGACGAAGTCATTGAAGCTCGGGTCGATCACCAGGCGGTGCCCCCCGGAGCCGTTCAGCTTCGCGCGCACGATGGGAAGAGCCGATTGATCGATGGTCTCGAACCAAATCCACTGCGTCTTCCCCGCGGGGGCGGCCTGCGCCAGGAGGTCGAAAAACGCCGATACCACGAGTATCGCGACTGCGAGTGCCGTTCCAACTTTCTTTGCCGAAGACGATTGCGGCTTGCCGCTGAGAGTGACGATCGTTTCAGGCGGGTCAAGTTGGAACCGCACGGGCCTCCAAATCGTTTTCATTGCATGCCTTTCAATCCAAAGACCATAGCAAATTTGAGGCGCCAATGCTCGACTATAATCCCGCTGCCGTGAACCATTGCCTCACCGCGAGGGACAAGCTCCTCGCCCTGGCCGCGTACTTCGCATTGACTCTCGCTCTCACCTATCCCCTGGTCCTCCGCCCCCAGAGCGCCAACCGGCTCGATAGCCCCGATGCCCTCCTCAATAGCTGGATCGTCTCCTGGTGCCTTTATCAACTCCCGCGCGATCCGCTGCATCTCTTCGACGCGAACATTTTCTATCCCGAGAAAGGCGCTCTGGCTCTTTCCGAAAATCTCCTCACGGGAGCGCTCCTCGCCTCTCCTGCGGCCCTCTTCTCGAGCTCTCCGGTTCTGCTCTTCAACACCGTGCTGCTCGCTGCCTTCGTCACCAGCGCATACGCCGCGTTTCTTCTCGCCCACGATCTCACCGGAAGCCGACTCGCCGCGGCGCTCGCCGGAATCCTGTTCGCTTTCGCTCCCTACCGATTCGCCCACATCCCTCACCTCCAGCTTCAGCTCGCGTTCGGCATCCCCCTTTCGCTCTACTTCGCGCGCAGGGTTCTCGAGCGCCGTCCCGGGCTCGGGCCCTTTATCGGACTTGCCTCTTCCATTCCGTTGACCTTCGGCTCGAGCATCTACTACAGCATCTACGGCGCGACCGTCGTCCCGGTGCTCGTGCTTTTCGAGCTTCCAGCGGTCCAAGCCCGCCTCCGGCTCGGAACGCTCGCGCGCCTCGGCCTCGCCGCGGCGGCGGGCACGCTCATAACCCTTCCCCTCGCTCTTCCTTACTGGAACAAGCTGAGCTCGGGAATGGTGCGGTCGCTCGAGACCGCTTCGGAGTTCGAAGCTACGGGTGTCGACTACGTTTCCAGCTTCTCCCGGCTCCACGGATTTCTCCCGAAAACGAGCGAGCCGCTCTTTCCAGGGTTCGTCGCGATCGGGCTCGCCGCCGCCGCCCTCTGGGCTCCCTCGAAGGAGCGCCGGCGCGCTCGGGTCTGGATCGCGGTCGCCATCCTCGGGGTAGCGCTTTCGCTCGGGCCGTCTCTCGGGCTGTTCTCGATCCTCTACGAGGTTTTCCCTCCCTACCGCGCGCTCCGGGTTCCGTCTCGCGCGGGCATCTTGTTCTTGCTGGCGGTCTCGATGCTCGCCGCGCTCGGGCTTCGCCGCCTTCAGGGGAGCGCCGTTCGCGTCGCTCTCGTCGCGCTCGCGGCGGCGGAGTGCGCAAGCGTCCCTTTGCCCCTCCGCATGGAGGCGCCGAGGCTTCCTCCGATTTACCGCCGTCTCGCGGCCGTCCATGGCGAAGGCGCGCTTCTGGAGCTCCCGCTTCCTCCACCGGAGCGATTCCAGGACAACGCGGTCTACGTGTTTCGATCGTCGACCCATCGACGCCCTATCGTGAACGGCTATAGTGGGTTCGTTCCCGAGATGTATCGAGAGACCTACGAGCACCTGAGGACGCGGCCGATCTCGGAAGGACTCATGCGGCTTTCGCGTCAGGGGGTCCGCTTCGTCCTGGCCCACGAGGGGCGGCTCGGGCCACGACTCCGGCGGCAAATCGCCGAAGCGGAGCGTGAGGGAATCCTGATCTTGGTGGGAGAGGAGCCGCCGGACCGGCTATACCGAATCCGCGAGCCGGCAGGGCGCTAAAAACTCCGTAAGCGTCCCGCGCGAAGGGAGCGAGCCGAGCAAGAGCCTTCAGCCCGAGCGAAGGGCGAGCGAATGCGAGTCCCGAAGCGAGAAGCGCTGGGGGTGGGGCCCCAGCGCACAAATGAAGAGCGAGGCGAGCACTAAAGTGATGCCCTTACTGCTCGCAGTTTGTCTCGGGCTCCAGGAACCAGCCGTTCTCGAGAAGCGACTCGGGGCTCGGACCGGACCAGCGTTCGGGGGCCGAGGCTTCACCGGGCTCGGTGAGGACGGCGGGTCCAGGAACGAGCCAGGTGTTCACCAGGTACTGCCAGTGGAACGAGCGCTCTCTCTGGGTTTCGGCCTCGGACCAGCTTCCTCGGGGGATCGCAAGAGCCATCTTCGACCTCCATCTTCCTGGAAGATCGATAATGCAACTCACGTGCCACGACAGCCACCTCGGTCCCATGTGCGTAAGGCATTGCCTCTTCGCCAGTTACCGATCCTGTGGAAAACTCACCCCGTCTCCTCGTGGTGAATCACCCCCGAAACGGTGCAACAGTTTGGGCACTTCAAGGGAAATTCTCCGTCACCGAGCCGGCTACAGTTTCAGAAAAAGCGTCCCGAGGAATGGGCGCGATCGATGAGCGACGGAGGCGGTGCGAATCGAAGCCCTTTCCTCGCTCTCCACTTCTCGAGGTCCGACGCGATACGCTCGAGACCGTATCCTTCGGCGTAGCGGAGGAGCCCGCCTCGGAACGGGGGGAAGCCCGTACCCATGACCATCGCGAGGTCGAGCTCGCCCGGACTGCGTACGATCGATTCGTCGAGGCAGCGCGCCGCTTCGGCGACCATCAGGGAGAGCGCGCGCTCGACGGCTTCACCCGGGTCGAAAGAGCCGCCGCGCTTGGCTCGTACGAGAGAAGCGACCTCAGGGTCGGAAGCGGCGCGTTCGTTGTGGTAGCGGTAGAAACCCGCCCCGGTCTTCTTTCCCAGACGGCCCGCGGCCACGAGGAGCGAAAGGATGCCCGACGGCTCCGCTCTATCTCCGAAGGCCCGCGCGAGCACCATTCCCGCCTTCTGGGCGACGTCGATCCCGACCTCGTCGAGGAGCCGCAGAGGCCCCATCGGCATTCCGAACCGGAGGAATGCCCGGTCCACCGCCTCGACGTCGCCGGACTCGAGCAGAAGGTACGAGGCTTCGTTCAAATACGGCCCGAGGATCCGGTTCACGAGAAACCCCGGTCCGTCGTTCACCACCACCGGGGTTTTTCCGAGCGTCTTCGCGAGAGCGACGAGGGTCGCGACCGTTCGGTCGGAGCTGGATCTGCCGCGGATCACCTCCACCAGCGGCATGCGATCGACGGGATTGAAGAAGTGGAATCCCGCCATGCGAGCCGGATGGGCGAGGACAGACTGCATCTCGCTCACCGAGAGCGTCGAGGTGTTGGTGGCGAGGAGACAGTCTTTCGAGATCCGGGGCTCGAGCTCGCAGAAGACGCTCTTCTTGATCTCCATGTCCTCGACGATGGCCTCGAGGACCAGATCCACCCGCGCGAAGCCGCTCCAGTCGAGGGTCGGAGCGATGAGGGCCATCCGCGCCTCGACCTCCCAGGCGCTCATGCGTCTTTGCTTCTTCCGCTCGTCGAAGATTTTGCGCGCCGCCTTCAGACCCGCTCCGAGCGCCTCGGGGCTCACGTCCTTGAGCCGCACCGGGAGATCGCGCGACGCGAGGAGCCTCGCAATCCCGCCTCCCATGGTGCCCGCTCCGAGAAGCGCCGTCGCCTCGATCGTCCCCGGCTCGACTGGGGATTCGATCCCCCGGTCCTTCTTCGCCCTCTCGTTGAGAAAGAAGAGGTGGACCAGGTTCTTCGATACGTCTCCGGGCAGGAGCTCCTTCACCCGCTCCCTTTCGAGTGAGAGCGAGTGGCTCTTCGAGGGTCTGCCGTTCGCGACGATCGCGAGGATCGCGAGGGGCGCCGGGTAGTGACCTCCGCTTCTAACGAGGACGCGCTTGCGCGCCTGCGAGAAGAGAATGGCGCGACCGACGGGATTTCCCTCGAGGAGCCAGTCGCGGATCGTGCGCTTCTTCCTCGCGGGAGCCCCTCCCTGGGCGAGCTCATGCAGGAGAGCGAGAGCCTGCTCGCGGAGACGTCCGTGCGGGACCGCCCGGTCGAGGAGCCCGATCTTCTCCGCCTTTCGCGCATCGATGCCCCGGCCGGTGAGCATCAGGTCGAGGGCGCTCTGGATCCCGACGAGGCGGGGGAGCCGGGTCGTGCCGCCCCAGGCGGGAACGATCCCGAGATTCACTTCCGGAAGCCCGATCTGGAACTTCGGATGGTCGGTGCCCACCCGACCTTTGCAGGCGAGTGCTACCTCCGTGCCTCCGCCGAGACAGACTCCCCCGATGGCGGCGACCACGGGAAACTGAAGCCGTTCGATCCGGTCCATGATGGCCTGGCCCGCGCGGACCGCCTCTTCCGCTTCCTCCGCGGTCCGGACTCCCTGGAACTCGGAGACGTCGGCGCCGGCCAGAAACATCCCGTCCTTTGCCGAAGTGAAGATCGCGCCTCGAAGGTCGGGCCGCGACTCGAGCTCGGAAAGGACTTCGCGAAGCCGCTCCATGACCGCTCGGGAGAGCTTGTTTACCTTCTCGCCGGGGAGGTCGAACGTGACCCAGGCGACGGCGTCTTCGTAGGAAAGTCGGATTGGTGCGCCATCCGTCGGGGTCATGAGCGGAAAAGGAGTGTACTCGCCGCGAAACTCCCCGTTCAAACGGAAAGTGTGATGAACCTCTCTTGCAACTCCGTCGCCTTCGGAGGACAATTGGTTCGGGGACCATGGATAATTTCCTGGGATGGCTCCGCGACGTCTTTAAGAACGACGACATCGTCAGCGCCCTCACCGGCGAGACGGTGGAGCCGCCGATTTCCGACCCCAAGAGGAAGCGAAACACCCAGATTTCGACGGCCGTCGGCTACGTGACGCTGTTCGCAGTCATCGTGTTTCTTTCGACCATCCTCCCCGAGCCCCCGAAGCTCGCGCGGAACCCGGACCTCCCGAACTTGATTTTCGTGATGACCGAAGGCCCCGGCGGCGGCGGCGGCGGCGGCGGCGAGCTCACCGAGGACCCGGCCTCGGTCCAGAAGATCGAGGGTCAGGACCAGGCGAAGATCGCGATCGAGATCGAATCTCCCGAAGACAAACTGATCTTCGAGGACCCCGACAGGCCCCCCGAGGTGGAAGAAGAGAAAGAGGTCGTCGAGGAAGACGAGGTTCCCGAGATCGTGGCGCCGGTCGTCGCCCAGGCCCCCGACGATACGACCGCAAAAGGGATTCTTGAAGGTCAAGAACAGCTCGTCGAATCCGCGGGCGCCGGTAGCGGAAGCGGGATCGGACAGGGGCAGGGTTCGGGCCTCGGCGAAGGAACCGGCGGCGGATTCGGCGGCGGCGTCTACCGCATGGGAAGCGGACTGACGGCGCCCGTCCTCGTCCGCCAGATCCAGCCCGGCTTCACCGAGGAGGCACTCGCCCGCAAGATCCAGGGGGAAGTCGTGGTCGAGGTGGTGATCCTGAAGAACGGCTCCGTCCGAGTGGTGCGGGTGCTTCGAGGTCTCTCCGCCGACCTCAACCAGAAAGCGATCGACGCCGCCTCGCAGTGGAGGTTCATTCCCGCGAAGTTCAAAGGACAGCCGGTCGACCTCATCGCCGAGATCGTCGTGGACTTCAATATTCTTTAGCTGCGGGGGAGTGTAGCGCTACTTGTTTTCGTTCTGGTAGCGGCCGGCGTAGGTCTTCTCGGCGGGCGAGTCGAGCTCGAAGAACACCAGCTGCAGCACCCGCGCGTCTTTCTTGATCCGGATTCCCGCGGGGTTCGAGACCACCAGGAGCGAGCCGCTCCTCCCGGAGTAGCCCGAGTCCCAGAGAGCCGTCCCAATCTGGGCCCCGCTCCGGAGAACGCTCGAGCGAGTGCGCGCGAGGGCGAAGACGTCTTCGGGGATGTTGACGACTTCGTTATAGACGATCCAGTAGGGACGAGGGGCCAGATGCCACCAGCCCTCGGCGTCCGGGGGAATGGGCTCGGTCGAGGCGGTGCGTCTTTCCGAGTTGTCGAAGTCAATAGCCCCGGGCTCGTCGCCGAAACCGGAAACCTCCCGCAAAGTGAAGTCCACCCCGTTCATCTGGATCTGCGCCTCGCGATCGATGAAGGCCTCGACCAGAGGCGGTTCCTTCGACAGACGCTCCCGGAGCCGCTCACCCTCGAGAAGCTTCAAGACCGGCTCCGGTCGAGCTTCGGAAGGGTGATGTGCTCCTGCCCCTGGTACTTCCCCTTCTTGTCCTTATAGGACCGGACGCACTCTTCGTCGCTCTCGAAGAACAATACCTGAGCGATGCCCTCGTTGGCGTAGATGCGGCAGGGAAGAGGGGTGGTGTTCGAGATCTCTAAGGTGGCGTTGCCTTCCCACTCGGCATCGAAGCCCGTCACGTTGATGATGATGCCGCAGCGGGCGTAGGTCGACTTCCCGATGCACAGCGCGTAGACGTTTCTCGGGATGCGGAAGTTCTCGACGGTGTTCGAGAGCGCGAAGGAGTTCGGCGGGATCACGCAGACCTCGCCCTTGTAGTCGACGAAGCTCCGGGGGTCGAAGTTCTTGGGATCGACGATGGTGGTATTGACGTTGGTGAAGATCTTGAACTCGTCCGAGACGCGGATATCGTAACCGTAAGAGGAGAGGCCGTAGGAAATGACGTTCTCCCGGACCTGAGTCTCCACGAAGGGGTCGATCATCCCGTGCTCCAGCGCCATCTTCCTGATCCAGCGGTCGGATTTGATCGACGGCACGTGCTCGCCCCGTTAGATTAGCTGAAGCTTGGTGAAGAAGTAGGGGATCTCGATCGCCGCAGACTCGGGAGAGTCCGACCCGTGGATGACGTTGGCCTCGACCGAAGTCGCGAAGTCCTTCCGGATGGTCCCCTTCTCGGCCTTCGCCGGGTCCGTTGCTCCCATGAGCTTCCGCAGGTCCTCGATGGCGTTGTCTTTCTCCAGCACCAGTACGATGGAAGGCCCGGAGCTCATGAAATCGGTGAGGCTGTCGAAAAACGGCCTCGACTTGTGAACGGCGTAGAAACCCTCCGCCTGGCGCTTGCTCATCTGGATCATACGCAGCGCGACGATCCGGAAGCCGGCCTCTTCGATCCGCGCGAGCACCGAGCCTACGACGTTCTGGCGAACTCCGTCGGGCTTGATGATGGAGAGCGTCGTTTGAATCACTTCCTGTCCCCCAGAATCGCAGCCATGCTCGAGCCCATTTCCGCCGGGCTCACGACCACGGTGGCGCCCACGGCCGAAAGTGCAGCCATCTTGTCCTTCGCCGTGCCCTTGCCGCCCATGATGATGGCGCCCGCGTGACCCATCCTCCGGCCGGGGGGCGCGGTCTGGCCGGCGATGAACGCCACCACGGGCTTCGTCATCCTTTCTTCGATGAACGCCGCCGCCGTCTCCTCGGCGTTTCCACCGATCTCCCCGATGAGGATGACGGCGTCGGTTCCGGGATCGCTCTCGAAGAGAGCGAGAGCGTCGACGAAGTTCGTGCCGATGACAGGGTCGCCCCCCACGCCGATGCAGGTCGACTGCCCGATCCCGCGCTCGGTCAGCTGGTGCACCGCCTCGTAGGTCAAGGTCCCGCTCCGGGAGACCACGCCCACCCGGCCCTCTTTATGGATGTGGCCCGGCATGATGCCTATCTTCGCCTTCCCCGGGGAGATGACGCCGGGGCAGTTGGGACCGATGAGGCGGGAGGCACTTCCCGAGACGACCCGCATCACCTCGACCATGTCGAGGGCGGGAATTCCCTCGGTGATGCAAACCACGAGGGGTATCCCGGCATCGACCGCTTCCAGGATGGCGTCGGCGGCGAAGGGCGGCGGCACGAAGATGACCGAGGCGTTGGCGCCGGTCTTCGCCACTGCATCGCGGACGGTGTTGAAGACCGGAACTCCCTCGACGGTCTCCCCCGCTTTTCCCGGCGTCACGCCGGCGACGACCTTCGTCCCGTAGTCGAGAGCCCCTCGCGCGTGGAACTGCCCTTCGCGGCCGGTGATTCCCTGGACCAGGAGTCGGGTTTCGGAGCCGACGAGAACGCTCACCGCGCACCCCTCGCCGCGGCGACGACTTTCTCCGCCGCGTCTTTCATACTGTCAGCGGTGATGAAGTTGAGGCCCGACTCCGCGAGCATCTTCTTCCCGATGTCCACGTTCGTGCCCTCGGCGCGGATGACGACCGGCACTTTGACGTCTAGCTCCTTGACCGCGGCGATGACCCCTTCCGCGAGACGGTCGACGCGGAGGATGCCGCCGAAAATATTGATGAGGACCGCCTTCACCTGGGGGTCGGAGATCAGGATGCGGAAGGCGTTTCTGACCTGCTCGGGGCTCGCGCCGCCGCCGACGTCGAGGAAGTTCGCGGGAGCGCCTCCCGCGTGGTGGATGATGTCCATCGTCGCCATCGCAAGCCCGGCGCCGTTCACCATGCAGCCGACGTTCCCGTCGAGCTTGATGTAGTTCAAGGAGAACTTCGAGGCTTCCACTTCGAGGGGTGACTCCTCCGTCAGATCCCGGAGCTCCTTGACGTCGGGGTGGCGGAAAAGGGCGTTGTCGTCGAGGGATACCTTCGCGTCGAGCGCCATGACCTCCCTCTCCCGGGTCACGAGCAGCGGATTGATCTCGACGAGCGACGCGTCGATAGAGCGGAACGCCTGGTAGAGCGAGAGCAGGAAGCGCACCGCGTTCTTGTGGACGTCGCCGGAGAGGCCGAGCTCGAACGCGAGACGCCGGGCTTGATGGGGCCGCATGCCCACGGCGGGATCGATCTCCGCCCGCAAAATCTTCTCCGGAGTCTCGGCGGCGACTTTCTCGATTTCCATCCCCCCCGCCTGGCTGGCAATCGCGATCGGCCAGCCGATGGCACGGTCGATGAGAAAGCTCAGGTAGAGCTCGCGGTCGATGTTCACCCCCTCCTCGACCAGAAGCTTTCGAACTTCCTTGCCCTCGGGGCCGGTCTGCGGGGTTACCAGCTTCTTTCCGAGGATTTCCCCGGCGAACTTCTCGACCTCGGCGCGCGAACGCGCGAGCTTGACGCCGCCCGCCTTTCCCCGTCCGCCCGCGTGAATCTGCGCTTTCACCACCACGGGATAGCCCAGGGATTCCGCGGCCTCGACCGCTTCCGCGACCGATTCGACCTTTCGCCCCCGGGGCACCTTGACCTGATACCGCGCCAGAAGCTCCTTCGCCTGATACTCGTGAAGATTCATTCCCGGCTATACCCCGATCTTCTCGACGAGCTCCTGGACCGACGCCGCCGACTTCTGGAGGGCGGCTCGTTCTTCGTTGGTGAGAGAGATCTCGACGATTTGCTCGATACCGCTCGAGCCGAGCTTCACCGGAACGCCCATGTAGAGCCCGTTGATTCCGTACTCGCCCTCGAGGTAGGCGGCGCAGGGAAGAATCTTCTTCTTGTCCTTGAGAATCGCGTCCAACATCTCCACGATCGCCGCCGAGGGAGCGTAGTAGGCGGAGCCGGTCTTCAAGTAGCCCACGATCTCGCCCCCGCCCTTACGCGTGCGCTCGACGATCCGGTCGATGACTTCCTTGGACATGAGGTCCGGAAGAGGAATGCCGGCGACGGTGGAGTAGCGCGGAAGCGGAACCATGTCGTCCCCGTGGCCTCCGAGAACGAACGCGTGCACGTTGTCGACCGAGACCCCGAGCTCGAGGGCGATGAAGGTGCGCATCCGGGCCGAATCCAGGACTCCGGCCATCCCCATCACGCGCGTTTTGGGAAAGCGGCTCACTTTGAAGGCGGTCTGCACCATGGCGTCGAGGGGGTTCGAGACCACCATCAGGATCGAGTTCGGCGAGTGCTTCACCACCTGCTCGGTCACGCCCTTCACGATGTCGTAGTTCGTCTTGAGCAAATCGTCGCGGCTCATGCCCGGCTTTCGGGCGATGCCGGCGGTAATGACGACCACGTCCGAGTCCAACGTGTCTTTGTAGTCGTTGGTCCCGATGACCCTCACGTCGGAGCGGGAGATGGGACAGGCCTCGAGGATGTCGAGACCCTTTCCCTGCGGAATCCCTTCCAGGATGTCGATCATCACCACGTCCGCGAGCTCGGCGTCGGCGATGCGCTGGGCGGCGGTCGCTCCCACGTTGCCCGCCCCCACGACGGTGACTTTGAATCTGCCCATGTTTTGATGTCTCCTTTATTTAGTGCTCGCGCTCCTCGCGCGGGGAGGATGGGGCCCTCCGGGCCCCGTTGCCGACCTCAAGAGCCCGTTGCCGTTCTCAAGGTCTACATATTCTCGATCATCGCCGAGGCGAACTCCGACGCTTTCAGAAGCGTCGCGCCCTCCATCAGCCGATGGAAGTCGTAGGTCACCTTTTT
>Ga0209321_10003131_pt1 | contig 11079 bp, 10 predicted proteins | sample Rifsed16ft4_FD_184012 | JGI IMG/M metagenome (GOLD analysis project Ga0209321, IMG submission 184012) | Soil microbial communities from Rifle, Colorado, USA - sediment 16ft 4 - CSP-I_5_4 (version 2) | ecosystem: Environmental > Terrestrial > Deep subsurface > Rock core/Sediment | place: Rifle... | reverse complement strand
CCATTTCCTTGGATGGCGGAGGCGACGCCTCCTTCCTTGCTGCAGGATAGGAAGTGCAGCCGAGAAGAAGGAATACCATGAATATTGAAATGTAAGACTTGTTTTTCACTCGAATATAGCCTTTCAAATCTACCTTCTTCAAATCCCCCCTCTTCAAATCCCCCCTCGCCCCCCTTTTCTAAAGGGGGGAATCTTTTTCCCCCTTTGAAAAAGTGGGATTAAGGGGGATTTTCATCTAAGTATAATCTTTACATCCACTACAATAATCCCGTCAGGATAAGCAATTGCAGGATTGAACTCTATTTCCTCTATCTCACTGAACAGTGTTGCAACCTCGGAAACTTTCACTATTGTATCAGCGAGGGTTTCCAGATCTGCACCCTTAGTTCCTCTAACACCCTTGAGTATTTCATATCCCCTGATTGATTCAATCATCCTCATTGCGCCATTATGGGTTATGGGTGCGATGTCAAATACCATATCCTTTATAATCTCAGTAAATATTCCGCCCAATCCAAACATTACAACAGGGCCGAAGTCAGGGTCCCTTACAGCGCCTATGATTACCTCAACGCCTGGCGGCGCCATTTCTTCGACGATAACACCGGTCAGTCTCGCATCAGGCCTGTGGCCCTTTACTGCACCGGTTATTTCTTTGTATGCATTTCTCAGTTCCGTGCTGCCTGCTATATTGAGTCTAACGCCGCCAACATCAGTCTTATGAAGGATATCCGGGGAGGTTATCTTGACAGCGACAGGGAACTTCAGCCTGTGTGTTGCAGACAATGCCTCTTTTTGACTTCCGGCTGCTACAAACTCAGGATATTTGAGGTCCATTGCGTCAAGTAATCTTCTGCTGTTTCCCGGCTGTAAGTCTTTGATCAAAGTCTTTATCACCGGGTACTCCCGGATCTTTTCAGGAATAGGCTCTGCCGCTATATCTTTCAACAGGGCTGCTGCTGACTTCACCATCCTTAAAGGTGTCGGGAATACAGGTATCTTATTCTCCCTGAATGCCGCTTCCAATGTCTTGCCATCTTCTGAAAATGGATTAAGAGACAGCACCGGTTTTTCAAAATCCTTTACGCTGTCAGTAAGCAGTCTGCCCAGTCCCGGAGTGATGCCGGGGACGGTCATAAAGGGTATGAGGAGAGCCGCGTCAAAATAATTCAGGCATTCGCGAAGTACGAGGGCAAACTGTTCATCTGTAGAATTTCCTGTGAGGTCTATGGGATTTGAGAGAGAATAATATGGGGGCAGTAATGACCTGAGGCGTTCCTTAGACTGGATTGGAAGGTCAGGCACATCCAGCCCCTCCTTATTACATAAGTCTGCTGTCATTACCCCTATGCCGCCTGCATTTGTAACAATGAGTATCCGGTTTCCTCCTGTATGCGGCCTCTGCATGGAAAAGGTCTTTAACAGGTCTGTGAATTCCTCAAGTGTACCTGCCTCGTGAATACCGCCTCTCCGGAATGCCGCCCGAAACATCTCGTACCTGCCTGCCATTGAGCCTGTATGTGACCTGGATGCCTTTTTACCTGCCGGCTGCTGGCCCAGTTTCAGGACAACCAGAGGCTTGCTGCATCTCTGAGCTGCACGAATAAATCCCCTTCCGTCTCCAACAGACTCCATGCAGATGCCAATGACGCCCGTGTCGTTGTCCGCGCTTAAGTACTCAATCAGTTCTGTTTCTCCCACATCAATCCTGTTGCCGTAACTCACGGCCTTGGCTACCCCAAGCCCCTCCTGTTCCAGCAGGATAAGCGTAGTCCCCAGTATGGAGCCGCTCTGTGATATTATGGATATATTTCCATGCTGAGGTCTTGGTACCTTGTCATATGGAAGAAAAAAAGTATCGAGCCCGACAGATGGATGAAAGATGCCGAGGCAATTAGGTCCGATAATACGGATACCTGCATTGTCTGCAATTTCTTTTATTTCCCCCTGAATAACCTCTCCACCTTCTGTTTCTCCAAATCCGGCGGTCGCTATGATTACATGATGAATTCCTTTAACCGCATGCTCCCTCAGAAGTGAAGGGATAGTGGTTGTTGGCGTTATACAGACAGACAGTGATACATTATCAGGGATGTCCTTTACAGAAGGGAAACAGGGGATGCCAAGAAGGCCGGGATATTTTGGATTTACCGGATATATGGCGCCATTAAAACCATGCAGAAGATTCTTTAAGATGATCCCTGATGGTTTAGTCGTGTCCTGAGATGCCCCGACTACTGCAATGGAGCGAGGATAAAAAAATGGATCGAGACCACATGATTTTTCCATGTTGAGGATAGCATACAGTATCCGTTGAATCTGTCAACCCGGCAGATGCGATCTTTCAACAGTTCCTGTCATTCTACTCATTGCTAATTGCTGTCTTATTGTGTGCTTTACAACCATTCTCAGATGGGATAAAATAAGCCGTTAAACATATTATTAAAAAGCCAATAAAAATGCCTGCGATTGAAAGCGAAACATTCAAAGAAAGAATACTCATAGTAGATGATGATGAAACTGTCAGGGGATATCTTGAGACTCTTTTTTCACGTCGTGATTATGAAATCAGGACAGCCGGCAGCGGAAAAGAGGCTATTCACATCCTGTCTGAAGAATACTTTCCGGTAGTCATCGCTGATCTTAATATGCCTGACCTGAGAGGCATTCAGGTGCTGGATTACATCCAGCAGCAAGAGATGATGACCGCAGTACTTATAATCACGGCATATGGTTCTCTGGATTCTGTGATAGAGGCCCTGCGTCACGGGGCGTATGACTATCTGACAAAACCTTTCGCCTCCCAGATATTGATTCATCGTGTCGCAAGGGCCATGGAAAAAATACGCATGGAGAAGGCTGCGAGAGCACTTTCATCTCAGATTGTTTATGCAGCTGAAGAGGAAAGGCTTCGCATTTCACGTGATCTGCATGATGAAATAGGGCAGTCACTCGCAATAATGAAGTTAACGCTGATGGCCATAAAGAACAAAATTCTTAACAACCCTGCTGAGGATATCCTTCCCGAGATTGAGGGGCTGGCAGAGCATGTAGAGACGACAATGAATGAGGTGTCGAGGATATCAAAGGACCTTAGCCCGTCATACGTTGCAGAGGTTGGTTTTTCTCAGGCCCTCAGGTTGTATATAGAGACATTTACAAAAAAGACAGGTATACAGGTTGATTCTTGTCTCAGGGAAATTCCTCAGTTTCACAATCCCCAGCAGGAGATACACTTATATCGTATAGCCCAGGAAGCGTTGACGAACATTGCAAAGCATTCCGGCGCAACAAGCGTCGGGATCAGGTTGAGAAATACAGAGGGCGATCTCTATTTTTCAATAAGCGACAATGGCAGGGGCTTTGACCTCTCAAAAGAGGGCAGGGTGGGAGGCATGGGGCTGATCGGGATAAGGGAAAGGGTTACCATTTTAGGTGGTAAGGTGTGGATAGAATCAGAAAGTGGAAGCGGCACAACTATACGTATGGAGATACCATATGAGTTACCCCAGGCAGCCGGCGTTGCAAAATAAGGCTGTTAATATATTAATCGTTGATGACCATGCCCTGTTCAGGCAGGGACTTCGGCGCATCCTCGAATCATTGAACCAGGTTACTGTCGTAGGTGAAGCATCTGATGGTAATGAGGCTGTTCAATTAGCCCGTGAGACCAATCCGGATATAATCCTTATGGATGTCTCAATGCCGCACCTTAATGGTTTAGAGGCTACCCAGAGGATAAAACGCATTTTACCTGATATAAGAATCATCCTCCTTACTATGTATGAAGATAATTTCCTCCAGGAAGACGGGATGAAGATAGGGGCATCAGGGTATCTTCCCAAGAAGTCGGTTGACAAAGAGCTGTTTGATGCCATAAATATCGTCTCTTCAGGAGAAAAATACTTTTACAGGTTTGCCAGGGTATCTCAGGCTGCCGGGAGTTCATCGCCGGCATCGGTGATATCATATGAATCACTGAGTATCCGTGAAAAAGAGATACTTCGCCTTCTTGCAGGAGGCATGACCAATAAGGACATATCAGAAAGTCTCTGTATAAGTATAAATACCGTGGAGACCCACCGTAAGAATATCATGAAGAAACTGAATCTTCATAACCTGAGTGACATTATAAAATATACAATGGTGCATGGTTTACTCAGGCAGGCATAAAGTTAAATATGACAATAAAGATACGGCTTAAAGATAGGATTGACCCCTGCGCCCTGTTTGGAGGCGGTGATATTAACCTGAGGATAATTGGGGAGAGCTTGGGGATAAAGGTTGTTGCGAGGGGCCATGAGATTATTATGGATGGTCCCCAGGACAGGGTTAAGACAGGACAGGAGGTAATTACTAATCTTACAGCCCTGATTGAAGAAGGTTATTCAGTAAAACCTGATGATGTTGATTATATTATAAGGCAGTCCGTAAAAGAAGGTGAGTTTCAGCTCAAAGAGGTTTTTCAGGAGGCAGTTTCACTTCCGTCAAAACGCAAGCTGATCATTCCAAAGTCACATACTCAGTCGGAGTATGTGAAGGCAATAAGGAAAAATGACATTGTTATAGGAATAGGTCCTGCAGGCACCGGCAAGACCTATCTTGCCATGGCAATGGCTGTCTCAGCGCTCCTCAGGAAAGAGGTAAACCGTATAATACTGGCGAGACCTGCTGTGGAGGCAGGTGAAAAGCTTGGTTTTCTACCGGGCGATATGTATGAAAAGGTGAATCCATATTTAAGGCCGCTTTATGACGCCCTCTACGACATGATGGAGACTGAAAAGGTAAACAGGCTTGTAGAACGCGGGGATATAGAGATTGCCCCGCTTGCATTTATGCGGGGGAGGACACTGAATGATTCGTTTATCATACTTGATGAGGCACAGAATTCTACATCAGAACAGATGAAGATGTTTCTGACAAGGCTGGGTTTTAATTCACGTGTAGTGGTTACAGGAGACATTACTCAGGTTGATTTGCCTGTGGAAAAGGTTTCAGGCCTGATTGAGATACAGAATATATTATCCGGAATTGAGGGGATAGAATTTGTGTACTTTTCTGAAAAGGACGTTGTCAGGCATAAGTTAGTGCAGGATATTGTTAAGGCTTATGATAGATTTGGTTCCAGGAGCGGAAAATCCAAAAAGACGAAGAAGTAATGAATATAGAGGCAGCAAATCGTCAGAGAAAGTACAAAGTTGACCTGAAAAGTATAAAACAAAATGCTGATAAGATATTATCATTGTGCAGGGCAGGTGATTCAGAGCTGAGTATACTAATCGTGAATAACAGGGCCATGAGAACACTGAACAGGCAATACAGGGGGATTGATAAGCCCACTGATGTGCTTGCATTTCCCGCCCCCTCTCCCCATAGGGGTGAGGGGAGACTCTTAAGGTTCCTTGGTGATATCGTAATATCTATGGAAAAGGTACATGCACAGGCGGCGGAACGCGGTCATTCACCGGACATGGAGTTTAAAATCCTTCTGATCCATGGTATTTTACACCTGCTGGGATATGATCATGAGGTGTCAGATACAGAGGCGCGAAGAATGAGGCGGAAGGAAAAACTCATATTATCAGGATTATAAAGTCTCAACATGAAACCCAAGAACTTTTTTGAAAGTGCAAACCTTGCTGTAGAAGGTATTCTGTATGCTGCCAAGACCCAGAGGCATATGAGGTATCATTTCTGGGCAGCCGGTACAGTGATTATAGCAAGTCTTTTGTTGGGTGTCACTCGCATTGAGTTTCTGATCCTGAGCTTCATAATTTTGTTAGTCCTGCTGTCTGAAATGTTTAATACAGCCATTGAGGCTATTGTTGACCTTGTATCACCGGAATATAATCAGCTTGCCAAGATTGCAAAAGATGTGGCAGCCGGCGCTGTTTTTCTGATCTCTGCCGGCGCTATAATTACAGGTTACCTGATCTTGTTCCCCTATGTGAAACAACCATTTAACCGGGGAGTAATTTACATAGAAGATACTTCAGAACATCTTACAATAATAATTTTAATCCTTGTTATTATTGCAGTAGTACTTGCCAAGTCTCATTACAGGAGGGGGAGGCCTTTTCTTGGGGGTCTGCCGAGCGGGCATGCCGCAGTCTCTTTTGCTATTGGTACAGCAGTGGTCTTCTTAACTAAAAATGTATTAATATCTGTACTGACGTTTATATTATCTTTTTCAGTAGCATATAGCAGGATAGCAATGGGCATACACACATCCGGCGAGGTTATCTGGGGTGCAGTGCTTGGCACTCTGATTACGATAGTAATATTTCAGGTGTTCGGATGAATTTTTTCTCTAAGATAGCAGACAAGTTAAGCAGTAAACTTTCACGGACCAAGGATAAACTTGTAGGAACGATAGACACGCTCCTCTCAGGATTCAAGAAGGTGGACCCTCTCCTTCTTGAAGAATTGGAAGAGGTGTTGATTGCCGCGGATCTTGGGACTGCTGTGGCCGGTAAACTGATTGAAAAAGTAAAGAAGGATAAGATAAATGATCCCGATGGTGTAAAAAAATCTTTAAAAGAGGGTATGCTGTCAATATTGACCCAGCATGAAGGGCCGTTGAATCTTGATGTTGCGAAACCGGCTGTCATAGTAATAATAGGTGTGAATGGAACCGGGAAGACGACGACTATAGGAAAATTGTCAGAAAAGCTGAGAAGGGAAGGGAGAATCGTAATGATTGCTGCCGCAGATACCTTCAGGGCAGCGGCCGCAGAACAGCTTGTCATATGGGGTGAAAGAAGCAGGGCATCAGTGATCAGGCATTCAGACGGTGCAGATCCTGCGGCGGTTGTGTACGATGCACTTGTATCAGCCAGGGCAAAGGGGGCCGATGTCCTGATAGTAGATACGGCAGGGCGACTTCACACAAAGGTTAACCTGATGGAGGAGCTGAAAAAGATCCGGAGGATCCTTGAGAGAGAGCATCCCGGCAGCCCACATGAGGTATTGCTTGTTCTTGATGCGACAACAGGTCAAAATGCACTGTCTCAGGCGCGTCTTTTTAATAAAGACATAGGCGTTACCGGTATAGTATTAACCAAGCTTGATGGCACTGCAAAAGGCGGGATTATCCTCAGCATTACAGAAGACCTCAGGATCCCGGTGAAGATGATAGGGGTTGGCGAAGGGCTTGAGGATCTGAAAGACTTCGACGCAAGGGAATTTGTAGACGCCCTGTTTGAGCAGACATAACCTCACGTCTGTCATTCCCGCAGTGGTTCTGAGCAGGAATCCGGTTTTTTCTATTTACCCTGATCCGCTAAAAGCGGCTCTATCACCTGTTCAAAAGATGCGAAAGGCCTTGCCCCGACCAGTTTTTTCCCCACAATTTCTTTTTTACCTGGCTGGGTTTTTCCTATTATAAAGGAAGGAGTGCCGCTTACCATTGCCTTCTTACCATCCTCTAAATCTTTTGTTATCTCTGCTGCATGTTTTCCGCTGTCAATGCATGCATTAAACGATTCAGCATCTAATCCAATATCTGTGGCATATTGTCTGAGATTATCCAGGGTAAGGGCGCTCTGATTTTCGAATAATTTATCATGCATCTCCCAGTACTTGCCTTTATCGCCTGCACAGTTGGCTGCCTCAGATGCCTTTGGCGCCAGTTTATGAAAGTCTAATGGGAAATCCCTGAATACATATTTAACCTTACCGGTATCTATATATTTCTGTGTAATTTCAGTGAGTGTATTTTTAACAAAACGGCCGCAGAAAGGACATTGGTAATCTGAAAACTCTATAATAGTGACAGGCGCATCAGCCTTTCCCTTAACCGGGTCATCATCAATGCTTGCTGTAATGTCCTGCAATTCCTGAGAGGGTTGAGCCGGAGCCGGTGTACCCTTTGCTTTCAATGTTTCGACCTCTTTTTTTAAGTCCTGCATATCTTTCTTCAAAGATTTTATCTCATCTTCAATATTAATCTGGGAAGTATCAGCAGCATTGGCAGGATGAATCAGAGGCAACATCAGAAACAGGAAAAGCCCAACAAACAAAAACCCTTTTTTCATATAATTCTCCTTTTTATTTTTCATCATAAACAATTACGAGTGCTGAAAGTCGAAAATCCCGGAATAACACTCAAGCAGGCCGCTGTTAATAACAACAGATACTATTTCCGGATCGAACTGTTTTCCTGCCATGAGGGTTAACTCTTCCTTTACATGATCCAGCGCCATTGCCGGCCTGTAAGGCCTGTCGCAAAGCATGGCATCAACAGCATCAGCAACTGCAACTATTCGTGCACTCAGCGGGATAGCCGATCCCTTAATGCCATCAGGGAATCCTGATCCGTCAAACCGCTCGTGGTGGCACAAGATTATTGGTTTCATATCCTGTAGGAAATCAACTGATGTGATTATCTTCGCCCCGATCATCGGGTGCTTCCTGATTTCATCAAACTCACATGAATCTAATGAACCCGGCTTTTTCAGGATATGTCCCTCTACCCCGATCTTGCCGATGTCATGAATCAGCGCTGCCTGCTCTAAACTGAGTATCTTGTCATGTTGAAAGCCGGTTTTTTCAGCGAGGAATGCAGAGAATCTTGCAACCCTCTCAGAGTGTCCCCTTGTGTACTGGTCCTTGGCGTCAATAGTCGCAAGCAATGCCTTTACTGTGCTTGCATAATGACTTTCAATATTGCGTCTTGCGTCATCCACTTTCTTTGATAATTCAGAAGTGGCAATGTGCAGCCGTTCAATCTCAAGCCGGGTCTTAAGCTGTTCCCTTCTTTTAGCAACCCCTTTTTCAACAATATCTATTACATCCTTGTGATCAAAAGGTTTAATAAGGTAGTCGAGTGCGCCATAACGGAGGGCATTTTTTGCTGTATCTACGCTGGCATATGCTGTCATCAGTATAACTTCAGTATCAGGTTTTTTCTCTTTGATCTTCTTAAGAAGCTGTAAGCCATCCATGCCGGCCATCTTAATGTCAATGATTGCAACATAGAAATCCTTTTTACCAAGGCATTCTAAAGCATTTTCACCATCTTCTGCTGTAACTACTTCATGTTTGTTTTTCAGAATCATGCGGAGAGCCTCTCGTGGACCAACCATATCATCAACCACGAGGATGCTGCATTTATTCTCCATTCAATCCTCCTGTTTTTTGTCTGTTAGCTTTGAAGGCAGGGTCACTGTCACGGTAGTTCCCTCATTCAGCACGCTGCTGACAGTGATCGTTCCTCCATGTCCTTCAATAATCTTTTTGCTTAATGGAAGTCCTAATCCTACCCCCTTTTCCGGTGTTGTATAAAAAGGATCAAATATCTTGTCAATGTCATCCTGAGGTATGCCTTTTCCTGTGTCTTTAATTGAGATGCTGCATGTCTCATCTTCCTGGTTCCGGTCAACATCTATTGTCAACGTTCCGCCTGATGCCATGGCATTTAATGAATTCTGTATAATATGAGAAAAGGCCTTTCCCAACTGTACCTTGTCTGCCTGTAGGATTATTATATCACGCTTGTAGTTTCTTATGATTCGATATTCAGATTGCTTTATATTTTTGGTTACAGCCAAAATACTGTCATCCAGCACTTTGCCCATATCCACCATGTTAAATTTATACTCTATAGGATGAGTAAAAGCAATTAATTTTTCTACCAGGCTATTTAATTTTTCTACCTCTCCTGTGACAGTTGTAAAGAAAAAATCTTTAAATTCCGGGTCATTGTATCGTTCTTTCATCAGTTGAGTGAATGTCCTGATAGAGACAAGCGGGTTTCTCAGCTCGTGAGACATCCTGCCAACCAATTCATTAAATATACGGGTATCGTCATCACTCTTCTTTTCTTTAACGGTTTCTCCCTTTTCCGATTCTATCTGTTCAAGTATCTTTTGAATATATTCCTTCTGTGCGCATATACTCTGGTAGTGATATATGTCGCGTATTGCCTTCCCAAGATACGTGGTTAATATAAATATCCGTTCAAGTTCTGAATTGTGAAATGGTGTACCGGTTATCTTGTTGTCAAGATTCAAGATACCAAGAAGTTTGCCGTCGTCTATAACAGGAATAGTGACTGCAGAGTGCAGCATCTTCATCTCCCTCAATGCACTGTAAAGGATATTCTGCTGGTCCATATTTTCAAAGTCTGCAGAGTTTCTTTTCAATATCCTGCCGCTTGCGGAAAGCCACAGGACAATGGCACTTTCTGAAGAGAGGTATAATTTTGAAATGAATCCTGACGACAGCCCCCTTGAGCACTTTACCCTGTAAATGCCTTCTTCCTGATCTGACAGGAGGATGGAGGCACGGCCTACCCCGGTTGTTTCCATAAGTGTATCGAGAAACATGTTAAGCATCCTGTCAAGATCAAAGTTGTTCAATGTGAATGTCCTTGACAGCTCAATGGCTTTTTCAAGGTCTTTAAATGATGACTGGATGGTATCTTCCGGGAGTTGATGCCGGGGCCGTAAAGGAGGAGCAGCATGTCTCTCATTTATCTTTCTTAATGTGGCGCTGACCCCGGATTGTGATAAGGGTGTATAAATAATGTCATCAAATATAGTGTTATATTTTGCCTTTTCCTCCTCGGATACATTGAAAGGGACTATGCCTATCAGCCGTGTATCAGCAGATGACCTGAATCTTCCCGTATATTCATCAATATTGCCTGATATGGTTACATCAACTGCGATAATTGCAATATGCTCTTCCTGAAGGAGGAGAGAACCTTTTTTAAGGTTGTCAGCCGTCAGAATAATATATCTATCTGAAAGAGCTGACTGGAATCTGTTTATTATCTCTGAAGATGATGTTATGAGCAGTAGCAGTTCCATGGTGAATGACTCCTAAGTTGCATTATTAACCGGCAGTTCAACTGTAACTGTTGTCCCCTGTTTATCAATGCTGTCTAAAAAAATATTCCCCCTGTGATTTGAGATCATCCTTTTACAAATAGACAGTCCGAGCCCTGTCCCTTTGTCTTTCGTGGTAAAAAAGGGTTCAAATACATGCTGCATAGTATCTTTTTCAATGCCGGAGCCTGTGTCTGTTATCTTTATAATAATTTTTTTAATCTCATCACCATCTTTCCCGATAGTC
>Ga0209321_10003129_pt1 | contig 11081 bp, 5 predicted proteins | sample Rifsed16ft4_FD_184012 | JGI IMG/M metagenome (GOLD analysis project Ga0209321, IMG submission 184012) | Soil microbial communities from Rifle, Colorado, USA - sediment 16ft 4 - CSP-I_5_4 (version 2) | ecosystem: Environmental > Terrestrial > Deep subsurface > Rock core/Sediment | place: Rifle... | reverse complement strand
GATTTGGCGAACCAGCCCCACCACCTACAACCTCATCTTCCACTTTTGTTTCATCAGTCATTTCAGTTCTCCTTTTCCTTTTGTAAGGTACGATAATACGTAATCATTATACCACATATTAGCATATACTAACTTTATTTGTTAGCATTGGTTGAGTTTATAAGTCTGACTTCTAAACTACTTTACGCTACTCCGCATAGCCTGTAATACTTCTTCTCCGCTTCCAAAACCGTATTGGTTAGATAGCTTGTTGAGATAGTCCATGAACGGTTGTGGTATTTTTGTGTCGTTCCTGACGTAATCAACAAACACTCTTTGTACGCTGGTTGGGAGTATTTGTTTCCACTCTTCCCAAGTAAAGATGGGTTCTTGGCCAAAGGCTACTTGTTCGTATCTCTCAATATCTTTTTTGTTATCTGTCAGATAAGGAACGATATTAGGGTTTCGATTCATAAACTGTTTACGATAATCCCAATATCTTTGCAGTTCCGGGTGTGCCTTTTTGTAATCTTCTCGCGGCCCTGAATAAGCCTTCGTTGATTTTGGTAAATCCCAGAACGCATCTTCTTTCTTCCAGTTAGGATGTGTTATCTTATACTCTTCACGCGGGCCGGTGAAGTATCCGGTTGATTCTGGCAGGTCGAAATAGCCCTTCTGCACTTCTCGCCATGTAGGAAACTGCTTATCCCGCATATCGTAGAAAGCCTGTACTTGGTTGGCGGTTGCTTTGTCTGTTAGTTCCAACTTATTTAATTCAAGCATCATCTTATCTGTGGCGGTTAGAGTACCAGGCGGATCACCTCCCATTAGTTTTAACCAGACGGATAATTCTTCTGTGGATATGCTGTTGTAAGACCGCGTTTCTTTGTCAAGGAATTTCTCTTGAAAACTACTTCCAAGTTGATCGGCTATTTCTCTTTTGTTTATGTCGGGATAGTTATTATATGTGTCCCAAACATTATCAATCAAAAATCTCTGTAGTCTTTCTTCTGGCGTTTTCCATAAAGCTAAACGAGTTTCGTATTCAGGATTTTTGTCATAGAAGTCGTTTATAGCATCCGCATCACCATCCCCGTTGTCGTATTCTTCATAAGCTTTATTTAGGTCGTCCTGGAGCCTGCGTTGCATTTCCTCGCCTATCGGATAAGACTTTGGGGGAAGTCCGAGAAGTCGTAGTGCAGCACCGGCAACGCCGCCAGTAAACTCCTGGTTGGCTCTCTTGACCGCTTCGTCAAAGGCTTCCCCCTCTCTTGTTATCATGGCTCTCTTAATTTCATCTACCGTAAAGTCTCCGGTAGCAGCCATATTAGACAACATCCTATCGGTCCTGTAATCGTCAAACTTATCGAAGGCAGGTAGTCCAAGAGCCTTTCTTGTCTGTGCTTCCAGGTTTAGTTTGGAGTTGTTCCAATCGTCAATACCCATAACGGTTGCAACGTCTCTTGAAGTTCTGGAAAGACTTGTAAACGGGCCAATATCTTCTGGATGTCCCTGTGCTAAATTCCACGCCCAGCTAATTGGCGCATGAGGGCTCGTCACTAAAGATGCAAAATCCCACGCATTGTAGTCAAGGTTTTCATCTTCTTTGACAACTTGATTTTTAGCCTGATCCCAAACGCTTCCAGCTTTAGTCTTTATGGCAGCATCAAAATCTTCTTGCGTAATCTTTCCTTCGTCAAGCCACTGCGACAATGTTCTTTGTGCGCGTCCTTCCACTGTAAATTTATTATTCTGTGCCTGCTCAAAAGGTTGTGCAAACGAATCAAACGGCAGTGCCATCTTAAGCGGATCTATGAACTGATCACCCATCCAGTCTGGGAGGAACGGGAGCTCAAATCTTACATTACCCAAAAGTCTTGAGGGCATTCCTTCTCTTTCCTGCCCTGCTGTTTCCATAAACTTCTTTATTTTCAGGTACGAAGAAAGCATAGCCGGTCTGTCAATCGAGTGTAATGCCCACATCTGCATACTACCTGTTGTCCAAAAAGCAAACGGGAAAACAGTACCGACCATCGTATCAAAATTGGTACGCCTATTGTAGTTCAACAAAGCCGAATCACGTCTAAACTCCGCAAACTTGATAGCCGCGAAACGATTGTCATTCATCTCACCGCGCATCTGATTGATGTACTTCATAGCCGCATCTTGCACGTCCTGCGGCATATCTTTCAGAATGGTAGGCTTCTCTTGCGCCAGCTTCTTGACAGACAATTCTATGTTGTCTACCGCGTCAAAGCCTCTTGAAAGCATGAATTGATCTTCTGCCAATGCTCTGGGTGGTTGTTCGGGCATAACCATTGACGGTTGTGCTACGGATGGTTTTATATCAAGGCGTTTTTCCAAAGCCGTAACCGCTTCTTGGAACGGCACATCTTCCACAACCTTATAAGCCTCAAGCCCTTCGGCAACCCTGTCTTTGTTTACAGCATTGAATAGTCTTTTCTTTCCGCCATTCCAGCCCATTTCAATAAGGCTGTTTACATCCATCTGACCAAGAGTAGTTCCTTCTGGAACTCTCTGGCCTGCTAGTTTTTCTGCAAGTGTGTTTAGTCTCTGGCTTTCCTCTTCCATTCCAGCAATTATCTTTCCGTTCTCGTCTACGGTCTGGTTTAGTTTTTTCATTACTTGCTCAAAGGTATTTTCTCCATTACCCTTGAACATCTGTCTTGAATCGCCACCACCCAACATGGTCTGGGTAGCTCTGTCTGTTTCCCACATCTTTTGATAACGTGCATAGCGTTGTTTCCAGAAGGTAGGCCACGCTCTCGTTCTCTGTCCTGGATTCATTTCTTTGGTGGCATTCCGCATTTCGATGAGTTTCATCTTATCTGTCTTTCTAAGATTAGCCATTATCTCACGCGAGGTCATAAACTCTTGTCGCATCTTAGGGTCTTGAATTAGTTTAGAAGCGGCAACATCCATACCCTCTGTAAGTTTGGCTTCGCTTTCGATCATCTTGACATATTTTTCGTCAAGTATTTTTTGGATCTCATCCCAAGCTTTGGCGGGTTTCTTATTGTTTTTTAGCGCATTTCGGAACTCTAAATGCAAGTTCCTTCTTGTTGTATAGAAGTCTGTCCATCCTGTCTTTATCTCTTTGAAGTTTTGCGAGATTGTCTTTGGGAAGGGTATGCCAGAGTCATTAAGCCCTTTGGTTATCCCTTCGATAGTAGCGTCAAGACGTTTCCAGTTTCTATTCCAATGCCTTGTAGAGTCGTCGTCTATTTTTCTCCAGAGGCTATCCAACACATCATAATTTCCTGTTCTTTTAGCTGCGTCAATGGCTTCGTTTATGTTCGACATGCGGATAGTGTATTCCACTTCTCCTTGATGCCACGAATCTACAGCTCTGAGGGCTTGTCTTGCCGCTTCTGGTCTACCACCCATCTGTACACGCGTTGCTACTTCTCCAGAAAGATTGGCTATATTCTCGTCAATCAATTCGTCAAGGTGGTTTTGTACATCATTCCTAAACCCTGCAAATAGTTGATCTGTTGTGCCATTTTTTAGTGCATCTGGCAGGTTCTTTTCAAGAGGGGCAAGTATCTCTTGTGGTATTTGTTTTCTAATATCAAAACCGATTGTCTTTGATGCATCGTCTATGACGTTGTTGAAATCAACGTTCAGATTAGTTTCGAACAAATCATCCAACCCGTTCTTGTTGAATAAACCGGAGCGGATTGCGCCCTCTATTCTTCCTGGCAGTTCAGGGCTTGCGTTCTTTATTGCATTGAAGGCCGCTGGCGGTAACACATCCTGCATTCTTGAATACTGCTGAAACTTCTTCCAATCAAGGAATCCGGCAGTCATGGCGCGCTTAGAGTGCATAGCCTCTATCTCTCCACCTTTTTTGACCATATCCCACTTGCCAAGATTTATATTGCGGATTGCATCGCGTATTTTTTCAGGTGCGCCCCTTTTGGGAATAAGGGCTTTTTCAAGGATAGTACCTAGCTTGCTTGCCTTTCCACCAACCTCTGTGCCAGCTGCGCCAAAGCCCTGTGAAAGCCTTGATGGAATCCAACCTACTCCATCCCAAAACTCGTCTATCTTGCTTATGTCCATCGTGCCGAATAAACCGCGAGCGGCCATTGTGAATTCGTTGTTTACGAAGTTACGCGCCAGGTAGGCTGGGCTTAATCTCATGTACGCCAATGACTCAGCAGCCTTTAGCATGTTGTTGTAACGCGTTATTAACTTAGCCTCGCCAACGCCATACTTCAAAATAGCCTGGCGCATAACCGTTTCTTCTATCTTATTTTTCAATTCAAGCATGAAAAGCCTGTTGGTGTATGGCATGTCTTTCAGATTACCTGCAACCTTAGTTAAACCTTCTTCACCTTCTGTTAGTATCTTTTGCGCCAAAGCTGGATTTATACCGGTCATGTTTGGATGATCTGTCAATTGTTTTATTAAAGCCGCGGGATCGTCATTCATTCTCTTTAGAATGGCGGTTTCTGATTCTCCCAACACTTCCGATACTGTTTTTAGAATAGTTCTCTCGTCTTTGACGACATCGAACGCTTTAAGCATATCATTCGCTTGTGCCGCAACACCACCCAAATAACCCTGTACGTGTTGCCCGGTTGGCGATAACATCCCTAATCCATACTCAGTACCCAGAGCTCCATTCTTAGCCCTGTTCAAAGCTACAACTGCTTGCGCCGGGTCGTCTAAGTGATTTGCTATGATGTAAGAACCGATGTTATCTGTTACCGTACTTACAGTCTCTAAAGCTCTTGATTCGTTTGTAAGATTAAAAAGCCCGTACAGGTTGGTCAGTTTTTTTGCGGGACTAGGCTTAAGTGGATCGCCAACAAGGAACATAGCAATCTTATCTACGGTTGTTATTCTTTGTGGAAGGGTCGCATAATTCTCGACTATACTTTCAAGATTCTTTATTGCCTTTACTGCTTTTTCGGCCTCATCAATATTACCTGCTGCTCTGGTTGCAACTTCAAAAGCCTTAGCAGCCACCAAAGATTCTTGTGCGGATTCCAATGAAACCTTTCCGGTTCTAGCGAGCGTTGCTATTGATTTTATTTTAGTTACTGGTTTTACTGCACCAAGAAGAACGTTTAGCGGGTCAAGCAATATATGACCATATGTGTCGTTAAGTTGTGATCTAAGTGCCAGTGCGCCAAGATTTGTGTACAGGTCTGCCTTAGCCTCATCAATCGTCATTCCTTCGGATATATTTTTTCTTACGCTTGCAAGGTATGACGCACCAGGTAGGTCTGAATTTATTAGTAGATGATCATAAGATGGATTTTTTAGATTAAAAACTTCTCCTCCAAAAAATACATTGGGCAGGTTTGTTACATCGTACAATAAAGAGCCTGCGCTCCACGCATCTTTGAAATCAAAGTCCTGCGTTTTGTCTCTTGTAGCATACTGGTGTATTGTTCCTGCGCCTCTCTCAAGACCCTCGGCAAGAGAGTCTACTATTGTTAATGTCTTACCAACCCAAGAATTGCCAAGTTTTTCAGCAGCATCCATCCAGCCTTTGGGAACCCCGGCAAGTTTATTGTAAATAAATTTCTCAGAACTTCTTAACTTGCTATAGTTAGGCATGTCCTGTAGAGATTGCTGAACAGTTGGGGGTATTTTCTTGCGCCTATTGAGCTCGCTAAGAAAATGACCCATTCCTGCATCTTCTTGTGGTTTGGGTAATGTCATCCTGTTGCTACCCTCCAATTGATTAAACCAAAGCCGCCGGGCAATTCAATCTTATACTTGCCACCCCCGCCGCCTCCACCATAATCAAAGTTTCCATAGTCATAACCACCATAACCACCATCTGTTAGTTCTGGAGGTGGCTCTACTTCCACGTCAGCTCCCTCTAATGTGTAGTTGCCCATTATAAGCAAGTCTCTCTCGCTGTTATAAATATATCCAGATGCTATCAGGTCTTTGAACGCAGACGCAGCTTCTTCTGGTGTCATAGCTCCTTGAAGGTCTCTTACTTCTTGCCCAGTTATTATGTGTGGGTATTGATAAGGCAGACCCTTTTCGTCAACTTCCCCATTATATGCTTTTGTAAGTATATCGCTGAGATCTTCTGGGGACTTAACAACGTGACCTTGCGGTACAAGACTTGCTATATAATCCCTTTGTTTTTGTACAAGTTCTGGACTCATTGCAGCCAAACCTGTTGGTTTTGGCATAACAGATGTTCCCTGCCCTCTTTGGGGAAGGTTCATTCCTATCGCATTGCCCGTAGTTTCTAAAGTTTTACCAAAAGCAGTTCCCAAACTTGTGGTTATTGCTGAGCCTGCCTTTCCTAAAGCAAGTTCCAACACTCCACCTAAACTATATTTTTTCGTTGGATCAACGGTCTGTTGTGATGTATTTATCTGATTGAGCGGGTCGGTAATCCTTCCTTCAGTTCCCTTGACAAGGGTAGGAACATTAAGCGTCTGCCCAACAATAGGCTGTGAAACACCCGGGTTTGCAGAAAGAAGGGATTTCATATCCCCATCGCGTAGTTTGTTCAGGATGTCCTGGGTTACTACGGTCGGGACGTTTTTGGTTACTTGCGCTCTTTGTTCTGCGGCTTTTTTGGCAGCAATTCTTTGTGCTTCCGCTCTCTGCTCAGCAATTTCTTTAGCCTTCTGCGCGGCAATAATAGCGGCAAGTCTCTTCGCTTCTTCCGCTTTCTTTTTGGCAAGGTTTGCATCATACTTTTGTTTTAGAACATCAATCCCTTCATCTACTGGCATTGGTCATTCCTTGCGCCGGAGGTTGCGCTTTCTCCTCCTCTTTTTTGAACTTCTCGGCATGTTTCATCCGTATTTCCATTACTTTGTTCAATGCCCGTATATGGGCTATGTCAAGCGTTTGTCTGTTCATCCTGCCCCCATCGTCTCGCCCGTGATCTGTTCCCTGCCCATTCCAGGAACGGACTGGATAGGCGGATTACCCACCGAGCTTCTACCCCTCGTCTGTTCAAAGGCTTGCGCATTTGCAGACTGCATTTCCTGTTGTGCGGTCTGTTGCTGTAATTGTGCCTCCGCCTGCTGCTGTTGTTGCATCTGCATCTGCTGGACTTCCAGTTGTGGCTGCATCATAATTCTTTGTACATCCGCTTCGACTTCTGCCTGTGCGTATTTCCATTCCAAGAAGTCATTGTAGTTCTGTTCTGTGAAGTCAATGCCATTTGTTTCCATAGCATATTGAGGCGTTACGCCAAGATTAAGCATCTCGTTCGCCATATTGATTCTCTGCTGTTTGTCCGATGGGGTATCAGCCTGTAACGTGACTTTGATGTATGTGTTATCCGGGTCTATTTGTTCCGGGTCTATAACAACCTGTGCGCCAATGCTTTGTTCAGGGTTATCTCTGTTCTTATCGCTTGTGCGATAACCAATCGTCATCTTTCCAGATTTCTTTATCCAATGTAACATCTGATAAAGACCGTCCTCAAGTGCAGCTTCACCCAACTTAGTGATTGGAGATAGGCTTGAGATGGCGGCTTGCAGGATGGCGTTTACCGTTGAGAATGGCGTACCACCCCCAGCAAATTTTTCAATGGTTGTCAGTGCTTCTGCTACGGTTGCCTGTCTGATGTCTGCGTTCACAGACTCGATCAGCATGTTGATGTTGGGGTCTATCTGTGCAGGCTGTAAGACGCCGAACTCATCTCCATGTCTTAGTTTTACCTGTCCACCTGGATCCGTGTAATCTACTTCAACACCCTCGCCGCTGGCTGTCTTTGACCAACTACCAGCCTGTGCCACCCTCGTGATAGTTATGTAATATCTTAGTGTTGCGAGGGTACATGCATTGCCATAAAGACCTGCGTCAATTACAGGTTTCATAAGCGGATGGTCGTCTTTCCGATAAACCCAGGGGAAGAAGTTCAGGTCATGCGGTTCGTCCATGAACACAAAGTCTGGGTCTGCTGTTTCCACGACAAGCTTGTTATTGCTTATCGTTCCCCATATGCCCCTATCTTCGTGGTTGGTGTAGTCAAAATAAGAAATCCAGGTATCATCCATAACAGATTCAAGTGATTCGCCTTTAGCTAATCCGCTTGAAATCTTTTTCTTCATAGCGATAACACCTTTGTTATCTTTATCAAACATATTTGCAACCGAGCTTGCGGTCATCAAGGATGTTACGCCAACACCTTCCAGTCCATAGTCTGAATATTTGGCATATACGTTCTGGGGATTATGAACTCTAAAAGCAAAATCGCCGCCCCCAGAGATTGTTTTGAGTCTGCTACCTGGTCTTTTCAATTCGTGTGGAAGATACAGGACTTGAAAGGCTACCTCAGAATACTTGACGGCGTTGACCATAATCTCATAGATAGGGTCTTTGGGCGCGCGTCTCTTTGCTCTTGACAGGTGCCATTTCAAAACAGTCTCTATGCTCTCGGCATTTTCCTTGTCAATAGGGCTCAGGGGTTGGATATCAATAAACGGGTCTTTATCTGAGAATGTTCTTGCAGCAGCAAACATGGCATCGTGAGGACCTGTTAGCCGGAAGGCGCGCACCCATTCTTTTCCAGCCAGCCCTTCGGGTAGTTCCCATTCGCAGTTCCACAACTTGTCTATCTCGCGGAGCATGTTGTTTTTAGCTTTCCCCGCCTCAATCGCAACCGCCATTATATTCTGATAATCTTTAATCATCCTATCTCCTGTCCTGCATGTTCCAGTTGGACACTCTTTCTTTCTTCTTTGCCGAAGGCAGTTCATCGCCAGTTGTAATTACAAGTACATCTGTCATTGTCTTTAACGCATGATAGACCGCATCACCGGCGTCGAATGAATAATCTGATTTTGGATCGAGGTCATAAAATCTGTCAAACAACCTCCGCAAGGCATCCAGGAATGGGGTGTTGTCTGTACTTATCCTAACTACTCCGTTCTCGAACCAGGGGGCTACCTCGCTCAAGAATCTGTCCGCCTTTGATTTTATTCTACCACCTTTTTTGCTTTGTAGGTTGGAATCTATTATTCTCAAAGCTGAGTTTCTTCTGACTACTTGAATAAACAAAGCGCCGCCACCCACGTTCTCAATGGCAGTATGCAGATAATTGCTGAACTTGGTCTGTGCCTGTGCAATATAGCTCTCCGCTTCCAATTGGCTACATTGTTTCAAAACCCCGTCATAAACAACAGCACCACCCTGCGGCAGCTTAACTACATAGGCAAGCGCAAAGAAGCTTCTCTTCTTCCCGTCGTGCGCGTGAGGCATAACGTTCACCGGATCAGCCCCACCAACAGTAGGCCAGTCATAAGCGTTTACCAACGCTTCTTTGTCAAACGAATAATACTTCAAAGAACCCGAACCGGCTTTAGATAAATCCAGCAATACCATACGTGCGTATTCAGAGCTTATGGTAATCTTTCTCTTAATCTTAACCCAATCTTCCCCTCGCTCTTCCGGCCAGGCATAAACCGTACCCGTATCATTCTCCCAATACGCAGGTAGCTTAGTCGCAATATATTCTCCAGTATCTTTGACATAGGCAATCACATCTCCACCAACCCAGGGCGTTCCCACAAATATAACCCAGGTCAATTTTGTAATCATGTAAAACAATGTGCCGCTCAAGACTTTCAATACTTTCTGCAATTCTGTATCAGAAGCTGTGTTATTCTCATCGCAAATATCATCCACAATCATCAAACCAGAAGGATGCTCACCAATATTAGACCGACTGCCATAACCACGCCCAACGAAAGATTTCTCCTTCCTTGTTGAAATAATCTTAGACCATTCGGTCAACGGTACTTTTGTGTCAATGACGTTATAACCTTCCGCACCCCAGGCGCTTTCCTTATGCGGAACAACGTTAGGAAATACGGCTTTCCAGCCAGGATTGTCGCTAATGATCTCTGCTATCTTCGCCGAATTTTGCTGTGCAGGCGTGTCCGCCACCTGTATCAATAGATTAGATGTCTCTGGATGATGGCCTATAAAATATGACATAAACCCGATTGTCAGTGTAGTAGACTTGATAGACTCACGAAACGCTTCAGCAACCAGACCTGACCTCGGCAGCTCATAACCCAAACACTCGTCCATAACGAATGAAAATTTCTCCCCCTCGCCCTCATAATACTTCCTGAACTTCTCCTCCCCTATCTCGCCACGAGAGTAAAACAGAGGAACTATCCAACAATAAAAAGCGTGCGCCGGTAACTCTTTCCCAAAGATAACGTTGAAATAAGCTTTATACCCGTCCGGGCTGAACTCACTCCCAGCCTTCAATACATCCGCATAATGCAAAAAAAGGCGCTTCGTTTCATCAGGTAGATCAAGAACCGCCTTTCTGAATTTCTTTGGATCTTCTTTCTGTAACTTAACCAGCTCTTGTAAATCCACTATAAGTCACTACCCTTTTCCCACCAATTCAAGCCCACTTTCTTCCTGCTCTGTTTCCTGGGCGCTTTCTTCTTCTTACTGCGCGGAACCTTCACAACCTCATCCGGCCGCAACGGTTTCTTCTTAGCTCCTTTATTTGCCATGTCCACTCCTCAACCCCTGTAACACCCGCGCAATTGAAGTAACCGTATACTCCACTGGCGTACTCTCAGAACTCTCCATCATCGGAGAAGTAAGTAAATGCACCAACTCATGTATGACCACGTATTCAATTTGATGTTCACTAAAATTTTCTGAAGCTCTTAGATTAATATAAACCGTAGCTTCCAAATATTTAAAAAACATTTCCGTATAACCACAACTACCGTAAGACGCATTGTCGGGCATATCCTCTGTACCATCACAATAACATACAGTAAGCTTCCACCCATAATGCTCAATCATATAAGACCAACGCTTAAACTGCTTTTTGTATAACGCCAATATCTCTTTACGGGTCATAAGATTCCTTTCACTATAATCAATATTATATCACAAAAGGGTTTTTTAAATTTTAAATTTTTTATAGCGGGTATATGATTCGAACATATTCATTCGGGATTATGATTCCCAACGCTCGCCTTGAGACCCGCTTTGCCTGCTGCTTTTTATTATACTACACACGAAAGGGAATTTAATATAATAAATATTCTTGGGGGGTACAAGGGGACGAGGGCAGAGCAGAGGGGACGTGGTGGGGGGAG
>Ga0209321_10003119_pt1 | contig 11103 bp, 11 predicted proteins | sample Rifsed16ft4_FD_184012 | JGI IMG/M metagenome (GOLD analysis project Ga0209321, IMG submission 184012) | Soil microbial communities from Rifle, Colorado, USA - sediment 16ft 4 - CSP-I_5_4 (version 2) | ecosystem: Environmental > Terrestrial > Deep subsurface > Rock core/Sediment | place: Rifle... | reverse complement strand
GAAGCCACCAAACCCGCGCGGGTCAAAAAAGAAAAAGGTGAAATTGAAAAGGCGATTGGTGAAAAGATTGACGAGGAAATCGCCGCCTGGGAACGGGCGCTTGAGAGCTAAAATTCAAGCATTATGCCAATACTATCTTTATGGAAAATTTAGAAAGATTTGGAAATAAAAACGAGAAGGAAAAACTGGATCGCATGAAGGATGAATCACGGACAGCATATCTTAGTCGGACAAGCAATTTAATAACAAGTATTATCAGAAAAGAAAGTGGCCAAGGGATGTTTTTTGACCCTTATCGTGCTCATGAAAAAGATTTGTCTCCAACAGTGCTCGAACTTATTTCAAAAACGATGAAGGAGGCGCGGTATGAATCCACACCGAAACCAATTTCCATGACTGATGCCAAAGATATTCTTGAATCTATTGAACGATCTATTGGCACTCATCGTGCCGCAAGAGTAGCACACCCCAAAGACGAATCGGCGTTTGAGAAAACGCAAAGAAGGCGAAAATTTTTTGAAATCCAACCCGGTCAGGGAGCCGCGAAGCGAGAAACTTATTGGAATACCTTGTTTTTTCCCTATAATACCGAATCTACGCGCGTGTTCGCAAAAGAAATTCTCGATGGTAAAATCATCCTCCTTTTAGGAGGAGGCAGGGCCCGACTCAAGGAAGAATTGAAAAAAAATAATATTTCGCCTCATGAAATCTTGAATATTGATCCGTTTATAAGCGAGACAGAGCCAGAGGCTGACCCAGTTGTGCCCATAAGCGCCGCCAATCAAAATTTGCCAGATGTGTTGCGAGAACGTGATATTAAAAGCGTTGATGAAATCTGGGCAGAGTATTCTGTGCCGGCTTATCTTGAAAATCCCAATGAAATAAGAAATCTTTTTCAAAATATCGATGCGTTACTTGCTGAAGGTGGTTATGCGCGCATTTGGCCGACCGAAGTAAAAAACGGAAATAATGGAGAGGTAAATGCGCGGAAGACGGCGCTGTTGGAATCTCTTAACAGCCTTATTACAGGTGGTAAATACGAGATTACCGCATTCAGAGCGGCGGGGCGACCCGGATTTACGCTTCATAAACTAAAAGCAGGAGGGTTGGGACGTGTTAATTAAGGTGGCTTAATGTATACTTAGCTTGGAGATTATAAATTATAAAATTAATTTTTAAACACTATAGGAATGGAATCAATGCCAAAAAAAGAAGTCATCTTAGCCCAAGCCGGCGCAGTCGCCGTTGAAGGGGGTGAGAAATTTTTAGAAGAGTTGAAGAAAACAAGAGTAGAGCTGGCTGATTTAGGTTTTGAAGTTAAAAGAAAAGAAAAAGAATTAGAGACGATATCTTTTCGACTTGAAAGAAATGAGAAGGCGAAAGATGAATTGAAGGATATCGGCGATAAGTTAATTAAAAAGTCTTCACTCTACAGCGAAACTGGTGGTAATTCTTGGGAACTTGTCAGTGAAACAAATGATTATAACCATTTGGAAATACTTTTCCATGATGCTAAAAAGAGAAAAGATGAAGACTATGCAAAAAAACTAGAAGAAAAGATGAATAAAATCGCCTACGAGACACCACACGCGGGATTTCATCCAAGCGGAGCTCGTCCGGGTGAGGCGATAATTTATGTAAAGGGGGTGAGTGGAGAAATTGGGACAGAAAATCAGATTAGATTGGGAGACGCGCTTGAGAAGAGTGTCTTACTTCATCAAGAGGCCGTCAAAAATTTAAAAGAAGGGGCCGCAAAAGATAATCAAAAAATTGAGGAATTAAAAAAGAAAATTACTGCTCTAGAAGCGGGTAAACAATAAAATGGCGATTTTTTGGATTTTAGTTTTTATTGCTTCCATGGCCGCCCTCGTCAAGGGCGCCGACTGGTTCTTGAAAAGTGCGGAAAAAATCGGACTGGCGGCGGGTCTCTCGCCTTTTATTATTGGCGTCACTATTGTCGGCATTGGTACTTCTTTTCCAGAATTAATCTCCTCTCTAGCCGCCACCTTTAAGGACGCAACGGAAATCGTTGCCGCCAACGTTGTTGGTTCCAATATTGCCAATATTCTTTTAATTGTCGGTTTTGCCGCGGTTCTTGGCCGTCGGCTTGTCGTCACAAAAAATTTGATCGATCTTGATTTACCGCTCCTTGCCATCAACACAGTGATCTTTCTCGGCACGGCTTGGGATGGTGTTATTAATTTTTCGGAAGCGATTCTTTTGCTCCTGGCTTACGGAATTTATCTGCTTTACACGATTTTTCACAAAGAGGAAGGAGAGCACGAACTTCATGGCAAAAAACTTCCGAGCCGTAGGGAGCGACGCGCGCATTTAATCGATAAAGAACTGATTGAGAAGCCAAAACTTGTAGTAATGGATTTTATTTGGCTTGGGTTCGGTCTCTTGGGTCTTGTTATTGGCGCGAAATACTTAATTGACGCTGTTATCGAACTTTCTAAACTTTTAAACATCGCTACTGGTGTTATCACTATCAGCGCCGTCGCTTTGGGCACTTCTTTGCCCGAACTTATTGTTTCTGCCAAGGCGGCTTTGCAGAAAAAATCGGAAGTAGCCATCGGTAACATCTTCGGCTCCAATGTTTTTAACGCTTTAATTGTTATCGGCATCCCGGCTCTTATCAAAGATATTCGTTTTGACGAACCAACCTTTCTTCTCGGTCTGCCGACGATGATTGCGGCGACGCTTCTTTTTGTCATTTCCGGCATTTCTCGCCGGATTCACCTTTGGGAGGGCTCTTTTTACCTTCTCCTTTACGCCCTTTTTGTGGCCAAACTCTTCAATCTTTTCTAGATATTAAGTAGAAAAAGAGGCTATTTTTGGTATACTTAAAGGTATATGGTCAACCAACCTAAAAAAACAAACGACGCGATAAGCGCGGCTACCGGCGCGGGAGCCGCGCCGCCTTCGGAAGAAGAATTGAAAGAATTGGAAGCCGAGGTGGCCGCTGAACTTGGCGGCGCCCTTCCTATCGCCCAAAAAGTCGATGAATTTCAGAAAAAAGTTTCGGAACTAGAAGCAATTTACACCCGTCTCGAAAGTAAAATTAAAACCAAAAAAATCGAGGTCAAGGCCGGCCTTGAGCGGTTGAAGGCCCTCAAAACGGAGCTGGCTAAAGAAATCGACGAGATCAAGAACTTGGAAGCACTGGATCAGAAAATAAAAGATGAAGTAAAACATTTGGAGGAACTTCAGGAAGAAGTCAATAAAACAAATGTATGAGCCGATTTTTTATAATTTTTCTCACTTTATTTTTCATCGCGGGAGCGGCCGAGGCCCAGCTTGCCGGCGGCGGCTTTGAAGTGAGTATCAGCCCGGAAACACCAGCGCCTTTTGAAGAAATTACTATTTCTCTTGATAGTTTTGTTTTTGATATCAATCAGGCCAACATCCGATTTATTGTTGATGGCAGTGAAGCTCTGCGGGGGACAGGTGAGCGGATTTTGAAACTAAAAGCCAAAGATGTCGGCGAGCGTACGGTGGTTGATATTATTGTGACAAGCTCAAGTGGGCAGGTCGCCAAGCGAGCCGTCATTATTCCGGCCGGGATTGATATTTTGATCGAGGCCATTGATGTTTACACGCCGCCTTTTTATCGCGGCCGGTCTTTGCCGACAACGGAAAGCCGGATCAAAGCGGTCGCCATGCCCAACATAATGGTAGCGGGGCGAAAAATTGCGCCAAATCAATTGGGTTATGAGTGGTCACGTAGCGGCAATATTGATCAAAGTGGTTTTGGTTTCAAAAAAAGCTTCTTTGTTTTCAAAAACAGCATGTTAAATAAGCGGGAAAATATCGGCGTTAGCGCGAGTGGCCAGCAAGCCGAGCTTGGCGGCAGTACCGTCAATCTTGAAATGACCGCGCCAAAGATTCTTTTTTATGAGGATTCCGAGGAAGGGGTGAAATACGAGCGGGCGCTTGATAGTTTGTCTTTGGATAAGGAAGCCACTGTGGTCGCTGAGCCATTTTTCTTCTCGCCGAGAAATATTGCCGATTCTTTGCTTCAGTTTACTTGGAAAATCAATAACAATGAGGTGGCAACGCCGGTGAAAAACAAGATCAATATTCAGCCGATGGGTAGTGATGGTTTGGCGCGAGTCGATCTTGAAGTCATTCATGCTGACAAATTACTGCTTTCCGGGAGTAAGACAATGTCCGTGACAATAAGTAAGATAAATGAAGGTGGGAAAAATAATTAAATTGGGCATATTTTTTGCGATTTTTGGGCTGTTTTGGTTTTTACCCAGTCAAGGACAAGCTCAGACGGTTACAACTCTGCCGGTAATCCAAGCAAGAGATCCGGCCTACACAGTCGGCGGCACTTTTACAAAAATCCCAAGCGGTTATACGCCGCCCAGCGCTTTTGTTCGCTATGGGAAAAAGGACACCAACGCCGACACTTGGCCAAAGGCCTCGCCCCTTAGCGCTATCACTTATGACGCTGACCAAAAAGGAAGATTTGAGGTAATTCTTGGAGGACTTGAAAGCGGTGCCATTTATAACTATCAGGCGGGAATTACTTACAAAAGCTCTCAAGGATTAGAAACCACTGGCTATGGGGAAGTCCTTGAATTGGCGCCGGGTGTTTGCGAGATTAGATCCGCCAAATTCAGTCCTTCGGGGTTCCCCGCAAGTTTTGATGTTGTTGAACCGCCGGAGCCGGTTACTCTTGAAGTTGAGGTGACTGACAATTGTAGGGACAAAGTGTTACAAATACAAATTGTCGGCCAGTATATTGACGATTCAATCGATATTATTGAGAACGCTCTTTTTTCTCCCACTGGGAGAAAAATAACTCTGACTTTTGACAAACCCGGGGATCAAGAAGGGGAAGGTGGGGTGGATTTTTATTGGATCAATGTGGAAGGACTGGGAGTGTCGCCCTATAACACTAAAGACCTTGTTGTCAACGCCTTAAGAGAAAAATATAAAGAACTGACCGGGGAAGACGCGCGAACTGATCTTGAAGACGCGCTTGATGCCCAGAGTGGTCTTCTTTTTAAAGAAATGATTTCAATAAAAATTAATGAAAAGATTGATCCGCGGATTAAAGACAGTTTTCTTAGTTACCGATGCCCGAGTCTCTTAGGTTTCGGAAGTGGCCGTTGTTTATTTGATTGGGAAGGCCTCCGTGTTGACGGCGCTTTTGCCAAGAATATCGATGATGATAACCCCCCGGATAGCGAAGCCTGTGATTTAAAAATAGGTCATCTTGAGCCAGACGACGACAAAACAAAAGAAAAAAATCCAGCCACTGATAAACCGCCTTGGTTCCAAGACGATCAGCGACCGCGGATCAAGGCAATTCTTTCTCTTGAAGAGAAATGCATAAACAAGACGGTGCCATTTTTCATCGGACTCAAAGCCAATAAAGCAAAAAAAGTTGCGAAGGACTTTTCAGAAGCAGTTACAGAAGTTGGTAAATACATAAGTCCATTACTATTTCTTTTTGAGGAAACTGAGACCGAAAAAAATATTACCGAATGGCTGTTTTCTTGGTTTGTGGGAGGCGAATATTTCTTTCCTGTTATCGCGCTAGATTTGGCGGTAACGGAAAAAACTGTTGAAATCGATCTCGACCCGGGCGAGATTTTATGCGACAAAATAACCACTGAGGCTAATGGCACGAATTGCGCTTACCGCGCTGGGATTATCAATAGCAAAAAGGAAGAAAAACTTGTGTCGACAGGAGATCCTTTAACTTATGATTGCCATAAGCACGAAGCCGCTGGCGAAACTGATGAAAATAAATGTGACGAGCCGTGGGGATTTGTTGGTGTTAAAGGCGCGAAGATCTTTACCGATATCGGTTTACAAAACGTCTCCGGTGTTCCGGCAACCGGCGTTTATACCGGCGTTTATACCTTTCTTGAACCACTGCCGGGTTTGGGGGGGTCGATTGATACAAGGACCGGGGTTGGTGATTATGTGAACAAAATCATCACTCTAGTGGTGATGATCGCGGGTGTCTTGGCGGTGCTTATGATCGTCATCGGCGGGATTAAATGGATGCTTGAGGAATCGGTGTTTGAAAAAGGGGCGGCGAAGAAAATGATTCAGAATGCTTTATTTGGCCTCGTTCTTGTCCTCGCTTCTTACATGATTTTAAATACCATTAATCCGAATTTAGTTGATGTAAGTTTAGTGATTAAATCTCAATCGATTGATATCGAGTCAGCCACTCAAAAACCTGATGGCACATTTGATTATTCTAAATGCAAACCACCGCCCAAAATAGATACAGATTGTGATACATGTACCGAGCCAGGGAGTTTTCAATTCACAGGAAATAATAAATCTATCAACGCGGACTTTGTTCTTGCGCTTCTAGAAATGAAAAAGGTGACTGACAAAGAAAATATAAAATGGCAAATTACAGAAGCTTGGCCGGCAAGCTATAAAGGTCATTGTAGCCAAGGGCATTATAACGGTCACGCTATTGATTTTAATTTTACGACCCCTTCTTCTGATGATAAAACTTTAGCTCAAAATATAAATGTTGTAATTGAGGCAGCTAAAAAACAGGATATAAAAATACAATATGAAATTAAAGAAAAAAACAAATTTGACTCTTTAAAGAAAGGGGGGGCAGTTGGTATTACTTTATCAAACTACGCGACTGGGGATCATTTTCACGCTTCAAAGTAATATAATTAATTTATCATGCCCAAACGAACAATCATCTATATCCTGCTCATCGTCATCGCGCTTGTCGCGATTATTGTTGGCATCACCCTTTTAATAAAACCAACCGCGCCGGGAGAGGAAGGAGTGAGACCCCGCGAATTCCTGCCCTTCCCGAGATTCCCGCGAGAAGCCGAGGAAGGGGAGCTTTTACCAACCGGCTTGCCTTTAGGACCAGCGGAGGAGGTTGTGGGGGCAGTCGCTGGTGAGATTCGTCTTTTCAAAATTACTGATTTCCCGGTGGCCGGCGCTGGTTTTGTGGAAAAAGAAGCCGTGACTAATCCAGAGGAAGCTAATTTGCCAGCTTTTGATTTTACTAATTACCCCAATCTCAAATTAGGAGCCAGTAATACGGCTGTCAATAATCTCCAAATCATTCTTAATCGCTTTTTGACCAAAAAAGAATTGGCACTTTTAAATGAAGATGGTAATTTCAACGGGGCTACTAAAGAGGCGGTTATTCTTTTCCAAAAAGAATATAATTTGACTACTGACGGCGCAGTTGGTCCAAAAACTAAAATTGCCTTAAATAAATTTCAAGAACCAGAAGTGGTTTTGGTGCCGGTCCTTCGTTTCGCCGCCAAAAATGACGGGCGAATTTTCGAAACAGATGTCAACAAACTAGAATCCGAGCAAATTACTGGCGCTACTATTCCGCGTTTAGCGGAAGCTTTCTTTGGCGAAAACGGGGGTGTTTTGCTTCGTTATTCTCAAGCCGGCGAAATCACGACTTTTCTCGGAAAACTCACGGGTGAAGTTTTTGGCCAAGAACTGCCGGGGACCTTTATCGGCAACGATCTTTTGGGTCTTGCCCTCTCGCCTGATCGAAAAAATGTCTTTTATCTGGCAAGCGCGGCGCTTGGCGGCGGGGTTTTCGGCTCGGTCGGCTTTACGCTTGACTTCGCGACCAGTGAAGCCAGTAAGACGCTCGAATCGGCCTTTACGGAATGGCTGGTTGATTGGAAAGACGCTATTTATCTTCTCACTAAACCGACTTTCGCTCTGCCGGGTTATCTTTATAAATTTGACTCGAAAACGGAAGTCCTCAATAAAATTCTTGGCGGTATTAACGGGCTTTCGACGCTCGTTAGCCCAAATGGCGAAAAAATATTGGTAAGCGCTTCGGAAAACGATGGTTTAACCACTCAAATGTACTATATCAGTGAACGGGCTTTTTCCGATCTTGGTCTTAAAACTCTGCCGGAAAAATGCGTATTTAATGAAAATAGCGAAAGAATATACTGCGCCGTGCCGAAAAGCCTACCGGGAGCCAATTATCCGGATGATTGGTATCAAGGTATCGTTTCCTTCACCGACAGTATCTGGCAAATTGATGCTTCAAATTTTACGACCAGTGTCATTAATGATTTAGATCTTGAGCCAATTGACGCGATAAATCTGGCGCTTGATTCAGATGAAAAGAACCTTGTTTTCACCAACAAACGCGATGGCTCGCTTTGGCTCTTGAAAATATAAAAACCCATCATTTGATGGGTTTTTAGTTCGATTACTTATCCATTTCCACCGGATTGTTTTTGAGCCACTCTTCGCGCTTCTCTTTCGGTAAATTTAGAAATTCTTCGGCTTTGCCCTTAGGGACAGCAATTGCTCCTTCTTTGGTGGCGACCATTTCGTAATTTTTTTGTTCTTGTTTTGGTTTTGGAAATTGTTCCATATTATGTTTTTTTAAAATTAATTGATAATTTTTTAATGAAAGAACTGGCTTTCTTTAATTTTACCATAAAACAAAATTGAGTCAATTTTAGATTGTGGAGTCATTCGCGATATATTTGATGATGATGCGGCGGCTTTTGCCGACACCTGTGGATTCGGTTTTAATATCCGGCTTGCCGTCAAGGTATTGGTGGATGATACGCCGTTCGCCGGCCGGCATTGGTTCAATTTCAATGTTTGACTTAAAAAACCGCGCTCTTTCGGCCATCATATGGGCTTTGGTTTTTAAATTTTCGATTTTATGCTTCTTGTAGCCGTTGACATCAACAAAAACCATTGGTGGGTTTTCGATTTTTTTGTTCTCAATAATCCGGTAGACGAGGTGATTGATGGCGCTTAAGGTTTCACCATCAGGACCGATCATTAGACCAGAGTCGGGAGTTTTAATCTGGCACCACAAACCTTCCACTTCATCGCAAAAATTTAAATCATCAACATCAAATCCTGTTTTTGCGATTAGCTCTTCAATTGTTCTTTTGATATTTTCCATGGTCGAGCGTAAAGTTCTTGGCCTATTGTGAAGATGTTGGAGGTTACCCAGTAAAGCGCGACAGCGGCTTGGACTTGGAAAGCGACAAAACCGATAAAGAGGGGGAGGAAGTAGCGCATTTGAAGATCCATGCTTCGTTTAAGGCTGCCGGAAAAAGAATCATCTTTCTTTGCTTCCTTCTTCGTTTTCGGCATAGAAAGCGCTGTTTGAAGGTATTGGGTGATACCGGCTAGTATTGCTAGTATAAGACTCTTTGAACCCATGTCAACCAATCCCAGGAATTGTGTTTTGATGATTGTTGGCGCGGTAACAAAAGAATAAAGGCTTTCCGAGGAAAAATCGAGGCCTTTCAAAAAAACATAATAAAGGGCGATGATGATTGGCAGTTGAATTAAAATAATAAGACAGCCTGCGAAAGGATTAATTTTGTTTTGTTTATAGAGCTCAAAAGTTTTTTTTGCTTGTTCTTCTTTTTTGTCTTTGTATTCTTCTTTTATTTTCGCAAGTTCCGGCTCAAGAAGCTTCATTTTTCGATTTGAGTCGATTGATCGTTTGGTAAGAGGATAGAGAATTAGTTTAACAATTATGGTAAGAATGATAATCGCGAGACCAATATCGCCGCCGGGAATAATGGCAACGAGAAAGGCGAGGGCATTATGGAGGGGCTCAAATAAAACCGTGTTAAATAAAGAAATCATGTTTCCTTATTTTACCTAACCATAATAAAAAGGCAAACCTGTTTCCAAAACAACACTATGAGTAGAGACTTGCCTATCGCCTGTCGCGCGTAGCGCGACATCGGCGATTGCCTCCGGCACCGGACGAAAGGCAAAGCAGTTTGCCTTTCGTGAGGCCGACGGGCCGAGCACGAGGAATTTTTCAGCAGAAAAATATCCGTGCTCTGCGAGAAGTGTTGTTTTGGAAACAAAGAAGGGTTGTTTTGGAAACAAAGAAGGGTTGTTTTGGAAAAACTTTAGATAGGGTCGAGGTGGTTTTTTTGCCAAGGGTGGCAGCGAAGAATTCTTTTGGCTGTAAGCCAAAAAGCTTTGAATAAATTAAATTTCAAAAAAGCTTTTTTGGCGTACTCGGAGCAATTTGGGTAAAAAACACACTCTGATTTCAAACCAAAGGCGATAAAAAATGGTTTTAAAAAAATTTGATAGCTTTTTATTAAAAAAACAAAAAAATTACTCATTAATTAAATTGGCTTTTTGGAGAAGAAGGGTGATTTTATTCTCAAATTCGGCAAAGGAGATATTTTTGATTTCTGGTTGAAGAAAAAATAAATAAGTTCCTTTTTTTAGCTTATTTTGTATTTTTCGAAAAACGCTGTAGCCGCGGCGCTTCCAAATATTTCTTTCAGTGGCTTTTTTGGCCACTCTTAAAGAAACCGCAAAGGATGATTTTAGAGTTTTGTTTGGGTAAAACCTTAGACGAAGTCCTGGAAGAGAGTAAGGTTTTGTTTTTTTTAAAACCTCACTAAAAAGCGCTCGGGGAACTCGGTTGGTGCCCGGCATTTTTAAACACTAAGACGGCGGCGGCCCTTCTGGCGGCGGCGTTTTATCACGTTTCTACCAGTGGCCTTGCGTTTTCGAGCAAGAAAACCATGGGTTCTCTTTCTTTTTATTCTTGAGGGGTTGTAAGTGAATGACATAATTTTTGATATTTTTGAGTATACAACAATTTTTATTTGCAGGCAATGATCTATTGTTGGTATAATAACTTTTCCACATGATATCAACAAGTTGGATGGGTTTAGATTTTGTTTTTGTTGTTATAGACTTTAAAGGACTAAACATTTTCAATTAAGAAAATTTAAAATTGTAAATATCACAACAAACAATGCTGGATTTAAAACAACTTTGGGAGACCTGCCTTTTTGAGATCAAAAACAATGTTTCTCCGGCTAATTTTTCGACTTGGTTTAAAGAAACCAGAATTTTAAAAGAAGATGGGGGAGTTCTTTACATTGCTGTTCCTAATGAGTTTGTTAAAAAATGGCTCTGTGACAAATTTCACAAACTTATTATAAAAACCCTGATGACAGCCTTCGTTGAGATGCGGGGGGTGGAATATGTGATTTCTAAACCACTAGTAGTTGGGAAAATCGCTGTTGAATTTGGCCACCTTCCTCTTCAAGACCTTTATGTTAACAAAGAAGATAATTTAAATCCTCG
>Ga0209321_10003118_pt1 | contig 11104 bp, 12 predicted proteins | sample Rifsed16ft4_FD_184012 | JGI IMG/M metagenome (GOLD analysis project Ga0209321, IMG submission 184012) | Soil microbial communities from Rifle, Colorado, USA - sediment 16ft 4 - CSP-I_5_4 (version 2) | ecosystem: Environmental > Terrestrial > Deep subsurface > Rock core/Sediment | place: Rifle... | reverse complement strand
GATGGCCCCCTCGGTCAGGGCGTAGGTGCCCGCCTCGAGGAGGCGGCGCCCCTCACGATACCGTTCGGCCCACTCCGCCCACGGCGCCACCAGCTTTTCGCTCACTCCGGTCTGTATGATCGCCATGACTCTCCTCTCGCTTCCTCGCTGGTCAGCTGCTCCGCTGCAGTGGTCAGCTCGTCGGCCACTGACACCTGTCGGCTCCCCACCGGCTCCGGGACCTCTTTGGGGCCCACGTGGATGCAGAAGTCCGGGCAGATCTGGTAGCAGAGCATGCAGCCGACGCAGTTTCCCTCATGGGCGACGTACATCGGAAACCATCCCAGCTTGTTCGCGACCTTCCGCCAGGCGAAGACGTCCACCGGGCAGATATTGAGGCAGAACCCGCAGGCCTTGCACATCTCCTCCGAGATCACCACGTCCCAGAGGCCGGCGGGCGCCTTGGGCGCCTTCTTCTCAAGCTTGAACAGCGGCATCTTGGGTCATCACCTTCAGCACGATGTCCTTGGCGTTCGCGATGTGCGCCCGCGCGAAGCGCTCCGCGGCCTCCGCGTCGTGGGCGGCAATGGCCTCGTAGATGCCGCGGTGCTCGCGGTAGGCGTCTTCCAGCCGGTTCTCGGTCTTCAGGAGCAACGGATGGAAGTGACGGATGGAGAGGCGGACCACCGCCGAGAGCCCCTGGAGCCGCTTGTTGCCGCTGGCCCGGAGGATCTCGTCGTGGAACGCCACGTGGGCGCCGAACCACTGGTTCGGGTCCTTCCGCGCCAGGCACTGGGCCATGCGGCCGAGCGCCTTCCGGATCCTGCCGAGCGCCCCCTCGTCGGCCCGGTGAGCGGCCAGCCGGGCCGCCAGGCCATCGAGAACCTCGCGCAGATCGTAGAGCTCAGCGGCTTCGGTGAGATCCAGAAGGGCGACACGCACGCCGCCGCCGGGGAGAAGCTCGATGAGCCCTTCCTGCTGGAGGCGCCCCAGGGCTTCCCGAATGGGGGTCCGGCTGATGGCGAGCTGGGCCGCGAGGTCGGTCTGCCTCAGGCGGGCGCCGGCCTTAAAGCGGCCGTTCAGGATGGCGTCCCTGAGGGTCTGGGTCGCCTCATCGACAAGCCGGCGGCGTTTGAGCGGGCCAACCTCGGGCCTGACAGCCATCGGACCCCCCAGCCTGGATTTTGTATCCAGGATACAATCTGTCAGGTCCCCGCCCCCTGTCAAGCAAAAACTTGGGGTCAGGCATGCGTTATTGCGTTGCGGCCGCCGCGGCGCCGGGGGGACCCTACAGGTTGATCCGGCGCCGGGCCATCGCCCGCGGCCATTTGCCGTCGTAGTCCTCATCGAACACCAGGGCCTCGTCTGCCGGGACGGCGACCCAGTGCCCGGCCCCCATCTCGGCCTCGAGCTGACCGGGGGCCCAGCCTGAATGGCCAAGGATGAAGAGGCGCCGGCGCGGGCCCGTGCCGTCCGCGATGGCACGCCAGATCTCCGGCTGCCAGGTCATCGCCACCCCATCTTTGATGAGCACGGTGGACGCCCCGACGTAGTCGGCCGTGTGCAGCATGAAGCCCCGGGTCCGTTCCACGGGCCCGCCGTAATGCGTCCGGATGGTCCCGCTCGCGTCCTTGCTTTCGATGCCCAGCTGTTCCAGTACGCGCGCGAGCGGGATTTCCACCATCGGCCGGTTCAGCACGAGGCCCATCGCCCCCCCGCTGTCGTGCCGGACCATGTAGATCACCGTCCGCATGAACGTGGGATCGGGCATCAGCGGCGTCGCCACGAGGAGCTGGCCGGTCAGGTCGCCGCTCGGAGAAGGCCGCTGGGCGGCGGCCCGCGCCCCGATCCCGGCGACGGCCAGAAGAACGGTCACTCCGACGGCGGCCAGCGTCGCGCGAGGCAGGCCCGTCACTCCTTCACCGCCTGGATGGCCGCTTCGATGAAGGAGGTGTCCACGATCTCCTTGAGCGGGATCAGGCTCTTCATGAAGCCGTGCTCGACCCACCACTTCATCTGCGTTTCGATGTCCGGCACGAGGAGCCGGCCGTTCCGGTCCTGGTAGGGGAAGCCAATCTTAATAATCTCGGGCTTAGCGCCGGTGTGCTTGGCGGTGATCTGGACGACCTCCTCGTAGTTCCGGCCCGGCACGATCTGTCCGTCCTTCTGGACGAGCACGGCGTCGTGGTAGTACCGCGAGGCCTTCACGTACCCCTTCATGAAGTCCATCGCCTTCTCCCGGTCGGCGGCGAAGCCCTTGGCGTAGAAGACGGTAGCGATCTGCCAGGGATAGAGGTCGCCGGCCCACGCGAGGATCTTGCCGAAGCCCTGCGCCTCGGTGGTGCCGGGAAACGGCTGGGGCACCATGATGGCGTCCACCTGCTTCCCCTTGAGCGCCTCCACCGTGGACGGCATCGCCTGGAGCGGGATAACCTTGACGTCGGCCAGCCGCAGCCCTTCCCTTTCCAGGATGTTGCCGAGGTGGAAGTGGAAGGTGGAGCCCAGGGTCGTGAGGCCGATCCGCCTCCCCTTGAGGTCCTTCACCGAGCGGACCTCTCCCTTGTTCCAGAGCTCCTTCTGGACGACGATGCCGACGAGTGGATAACCGGGCCATTCTCTGCCCTTGTCGGCCACGATCCAGAGCTTCTCCCCCTGGAGGACGATGTTGTAGAGGGCGGCGGTGAGGCCGGTGGCGCCCACCTCGACCTGACCGGCCGCCAGGGCCGTGGCGATCGGCGCCGCGGCCTGGAAGAAGACCAGCTCGGGCTCGATCCCGAACTCCTTGAAGAACCCCTTCTCCACCCCCACGAAGATCGGGGCGGAGGAGGTGAGCTTGAGCACCCCGACCTTCACCTTCCGCTCCTGAGCCGCCGCCGGCCCGGCCAGCGCCAGCGCGGCGATCAGCGCCACGGCCATCACTCTGCGCATGAACACGCCTCCCGTCAGGTGTGCTTCCAGGGAACTGCGACGCGCTCGAGCCACGTCAGGAACCAGTGGGAGAACACGCCGAGGAGCGAGAGGACCACGATCCCCACCATGAGCTTGGTCGTCTCCATGATGTTCTGCGCGTGGAGGATCAGGAAGCCGATTCCCGACTCCGCGCCGATCATCTCCGCCGCCACCAGCAGGAGGAGCGCGGTGCCGGCCCCCAGCTTGAGCCCCGCGAAGATCATCGGGAGCGCGCTCGGGAGCATGACCTTGCGGATCACGCTCCACCGGCCGGCGCCGAAAGACACGGCGGCCCTGGCGAGGAGCGGATCTGCGTTGCGCACTCCCGTGAAAGAGTTGATCGCCATGGGGAAGAAGACGCCCAGCGCGATCACCGCCACCTTGGGGGGCTCGCCGATGCCGAGCCACAGGATGAGGAGCGGGAGGAGCGCGATCTTCGGAATCGGGAAGGTGGCAGCGATGACCGGCATGACCACTGCCTCAGCCAGGCTCGAGAAGCCCACCGCCATGCCGACGACGATCCCCGCCAGCGCGCCGATGGCGAAGCCGAGGGCGAGCCGCAGGAGACTCGAGCCGAGGTAGCGGAAGAGCTCCCCCGACGCCACCATTTCCACAGCCTCGCCGACCACTGCGGAGGGAGCGGGCAGGAAAAGGCGGGGCACCCAGCCGATCCGCGCCAGCAGTTCCCAGAGGAAAACCAGGCCGATGAGCGACAGGACGCGCGCGGTCTTGAGCTCCTTCCGCTCCAGGAAGCGCGTCCTATCTTCGACCGGAACTCGCTGCTCGGTCATGGGCGCGCCCTGGTTCGAGCGCGGGCTTTGCCCGCGCAATCCCTTGGGGGGAGGTGCCGGAAGGGGGGCATCAGCCCCCCTCCGGGGAAACGAGCGCTTTCTCGGCATCGGCCTTGATCAGACCCCAGATCAGGTCCACCGTCTGGAGAAACCTCGCGTCCCCCAGCATCGTCTCGCTGCGCGGGCGCTTCAGTTCCACCGGGACGATGGCGATCAGACGGCCGGGGCGCCGGGAGAGCACCGCGACCCGGTCGGCCATGAACACCGCCTCCTGGATGTTGTGGGTCACGTAGAGGATCGTCTTCCGCGTCCTCTCCCAGATGGCGAGCAGCTCGATCTGGAGCAGTTGCCTCGTCTGGGCATCGAGCGCGGAGAACGGCTCGTCCATCAGGAGCACCGCCGGGTCCACCGCCAGCGCCCGGGCGATGCCGACGCGCTGGCGCATGCCGCCCGAGAGCTGGTGGGGGTATTTCTCTTCGAAGCCCGCGAGGCCCACCAGCTCGACGAGCCTCATGGCTCTCTCGTGACGTTCCCCGGCGGCGACCCCGCGCTCCTCGAGGCCGAACTCGATGTTGCCCAGCACCGTTCGCCAGGGGAACAGGGCGAACTCCTGGAACACCATGGCCGTCGGGGGATGCGAGCCGTCGCGGAGGCCATCGAAAAAGACGTCGCCCTCGCTCGGCGTGAGCAGGCCGGCGATGATATTCAGTAGGGTGGACTTTCCGCACCCCGACGGCCCCACGATGGCGAGGAACTCTTCCTCCTCCACGCTGAGGTCGATCGACTGGAGGGCCTCCACACTCTGCCCGCTCCGGTCCTGGTACGTCTTCGACAGCCGCTCGATCACCACCCGCACCGATCAGTCCTTCGCGCGCAATCGAAACCGCTGAACCTTGCCGGTGGCGGTCTTGGGGAGGTCGGGGACGAACCCCACCCACCGGGGCGCCTTGTAGCCGGCGAGGCGCTTCCTCACGAACTCCCTGATCTCGGCGGCGAGGGCGTCGGACGGTGCCACGCCGGCTTTGAGCACTATGAAGGCGTGGGGCTTGGTGAGCCCGTCGTCGTCGGCGCGGCCGACGACGCCCGCCTCCACGACGGCCGGGTGCTCCAGGACTGCCCCCTCCACCTCGATGGGCGACACCCACATCCCCCCCACCTTGAGCATGTCGTCCGAGCGGCCGCAGAAGTAGAAGTAGCCGTCGGAGTCCTGGTAGAACATGTCGCCGGTCCTGAGCCACTCCCCCAGCATGGTGGCCCGGGTCTGGACCGGGCGCTTCCAGTAGTACGGCGCCGCCGTGGGAGCCTTGATCAGGAGGTGGCCGACGTTTCCCTCCAGCACGGGATTGCCGCGGTCGTCCACCAGCCGCGCCTCGAAGCCCGGGATCGCCTTGCCGCTCGAGCCCGGCCGGACCTCTCCCGGCCGGTTGGCGATGAAGTCGTGGAGGGCCTCGGTGGACCCGACCACGTCCAGCAGCTCATGGCCGAAGCGCGACTTCCAGGCGTGGAAGACCGCCGCCGGGAGCGCCTCGCCGGAGGACACACACAGACGCAGCGATGAGAGGTCGAAACGCCGCTCAGCGCCCTCGACCTGGAGCATCCGGGCGTAGAGCGTCGCCACGGTGAAGAAGACCGTCGGCCGCTCGGCGGCGATCACTTCGAAGGCGCGCTCCGGCTCGATCCGTTCCGGCACGAGCACGGAGGAAGCGCCGACACGCGCGGGGAAGTAGAGCGAGTTGCCCAGGCCGTACACGAAGAAGAGCTTGGAGGCGGAGAAGATCAGATCGTCGTGGGTAATCCCGAAGATCTGCCGGCCGACGAGATCTGCCGCCTGGAGGAGGTCCTGCTGGAGGTGGACGGCGGCCTTGGGCTTGCCGGTGGAACCCGAGGTGTACCCCCAGAGCGCCACGTCGTCGCGGCTGGTGTCGGCGGGCTCCAGGGAGGCGGAGGCGCGCGCCAGCAGGTCTTCGTAGCCGAGCGCGTTCGCGGGGCGGTCGCCCACGACGATGACGTGGCGGAGGGAGCGGCACTGATCCCGGACGGGAGCGATCTGCGCTGCGGCCTCCGCGGCGGCGACCACCGCCTTGGCGCGGCTGTCCTCGAGGAGAAAGGCGTAGTCCGCGCCCTTGAGCCAGGGGTTCACGGGAACGGGCACCGCTCCGATCTTGATGGCGCCCCAGAAGACTTCGGCGAACTCCGGGCAGTCGGGAAGAATCAGGAGGACGCGATTCTCGATCTCGACCCCGAGGTCCTTGAGGGCGTTGCCGAAACGGTTGACACGCTCGGCCAGCTGGGCGTAGGTGACCGTGCGACCCCGGTAGCGAAAGACGGTGCGGCCCCCCCGGCCTTCGGCCAGGTGGCGGTCCGCGAAGAACGCCGTGGCGTTGAAGCGCTCCGGGACCTCGACGACGATTGGTCTCTTACTCAATCACCCTGTCCGCCCGGAGGAGGATCTCGCGCGGAATCGTCAGGCCCAGCTCCCGCGCGGTGCGCAGGTTGAGCACGAGATCGAGCCTGTCCACGCTCTCGACGGGCAACTCCTTGGGGCTCCTGCCGGCGAGGATCCGCTGGACGTGCTTGGCCGATAGCCGCCCGGTCGCATAGTAGCTCACCCCATAGCTCACGAGCGCGCCTTTGGCGACAATCGCTGCCTCAGAAAACATAGTCGGTAGCCTCTTGGCCCTGGCGACGTCGACGATCAGCTGCCCCTGGCTCGCCACCATGGCGTCTGGCATATGGAAATAGGCATCCACCTCCCCGACCCTGAGGGCCTTCAGACCCTCCTGAAGCTCCTTGATGGATCGGACGGGTCGCTCGACCAGCTCGATTCCCAGCTGGCGCGCCGCGTCCCGGGCGAGCTTCGCGTTCCCCTGGGCGGAGGGGTTAGCGGGGTCGTGGAACGTGACGACTCGACGGAGCTCGGGAAGCATTTCCTTCAGAATCTCAAAACGCTTCGCTATAAGGTCCCGGCTGAGGAAGTGGACTCCCGTGAGCCTCCCTCCGGGTTTCGCGAAGCTCTCCACCAGCCCCACCGCGACGGGGTCACTCCCGACGCCGAACACGATGGGAATCTCAGTGGTTGCCTGCTTCACACGGAGCGTGACGCTCGTCGCGGTTGAGTAGATCAAATCGACCTTCTCTCGCTCGAGGCCTCTCGCGACTTGCGCGGCCGCCTTCAGATCGCCTTTCAGGTCCCGGATTTCGAGGGTGAAGTGTTTCCCCTCTTCCAGCCCCAAATCCCTGAGCCCGGCGCGGAGCCCGTCGAGCATTTCGTAATATGACCCTCCCTGGAGGACGACGCCGATGCGGGGAACCTTCGCCGGGGGCTGGGAATCGGCTCCTCGCGGGGCCGAGACAATACCCAGCGCGAGGATGACGGCGAGCCCGATTCTCGTGAGCCTCATGAGCTCCACGGTAGTCTCATCAGCCGGCGAACTCACGCGCGATGGGCTGCCGCCCGCCGTGCGCCTCATAGGCCTCCTCGCGGTAGAGGCCGAGCGCCTGGAGCACCGGCGTGTCCTGGATCGAGAAGAGAATGGCCTCGCGCTCGGAGGAGGGGTTGGCGTGCTCGTGCCACGTCCACGGTGGGACGGCGAACATATCCCCAGGCCCCCAGCCGAAGCGCTCGCCGCCGAGCACGCTGAACCCGCTCCCCTCGAAGACCACGTACACCGCGCTCGAAACGTGGCGATGGGCGCGGGTGTGGACGCCCGGCCTGAGGCGCTGGACCCAACAGGCGAGCGTCGGGAGCACGGGGCCACCCGACGCGTTGACGTACTGAAGGGCGAGATCCTCAAAGGGGGTCGCGTCCCCCTCTCCGAGCCGCATCAGGGCGGGCGCCGTCTCGGTCCACGGATACGACCACCGGTGGTTCGGCGCCTCTCCGGCCGGCTGCGCTTGTTCGTGAAACTGCTCGAAGAAGCTGGCGTCCAGCAGGCCTACCAGGGGAATGTCGAGCCCGTCGAACCAGATCGTGGGCTCCTGGCCCACGTTGCCATGGTCGTGCCAGAGCCAGGGCGGCGTCAGGACGAGGTCACCCCGACGCATCACGTGCTTCTCGCCCTCGACCGTCGTGTAGGCCCCCTCGCCCTGGAGAATGAACCGGACGGCGCCCTGCGAGTGCCGGTGAGCTGGCGCCACTTCGCCTGGAAGCAGGATCTGGACGGCGGCCCAGAGGGTGGGCGTCGCCGCGCAGCTGCCGGGAACGCCGGGGTTCTCCAGCCCCAGGACACGCCGCTCGGCGGCCCGGTCCACCACCACCAGTTCCGCGGCATGGGTGGCGAGCGCCTGCAGGTCTTTCCACCGCCAGAGGTGCGGCACAAAGCGGGACTGGGGTTGGCTGGGCATCAGCCCCCGGACGACACGCCAGAGGGCGACGAGCCGCCGTCGCTCCAGCTCGGCGTAGAACTCCTCCTCGCTCATGCCTCGTCCTTCCGCCCCTCACCCTGCCCTCTCCCCCACCGGGGGAGAGGATGAAGGTGAGGGGGCATCCTAGGCCTTCAGCGTGGGCGCGATGACGGCGGCGAACTGCTCCAGGTGCTCCAGCTCGTCGAAGACCGGGTGGAGCATGACGAGCCGGGCGCCGGCGGCCACGACCTCGTTCAGCCGATCGACGCACTCCTCCGCCGGGCCCCAGATGGACACTTCCTCCGCCAGCTGGGGCTTGCCGTAGAAGGCGCCAAACCACTCGCCGAGCCGCTTCGCGGCCCGGGCCTTGTCCTTATCGATCGCGATGTACACGCGCTTGCCGATGGGGAACTTCCCGGGATCCCGCCCGGCTTTTTCCAGAAACTCACGCAGCTGCTTGACCTCTTCCCTGAACTTCGCCGTCGGGAGCGAGCCCGCGCCCATGAAACCGTCCCCCAGCTCGGCGGCGCGCTTCAGCGCGTTCGGATGGTGGGCGCCGAACCAGACCGGCGGGTGCGGCTTCTGGAGCGGCTTGGGCTCCATGGACGCGTTCTGGAGCCGCCAGAAGTCGCCCTCGAAGGTGACGCGCGGCTCGGTCCAGAGCCGCTTCATGAGCCGGATCCCCTCCGCGAAGCGGGCGGCGCGCCGCTCGGCGGAGATGCCGTAGGCCGGATAGACGCCCGGATTGCCGCCGAGCCCCACGCCGACGATGAGACGCCCGTGCGACAGGTGATCGAGGGTCGCGAGGCTCTTGGCCAGATGGACGGGGCTCCGGAGCCCGGTCAGCAGGACCGCCGAGCCCAGGCGAATCCTCTCGGTGACCGCGGCGGCATAGGTGAGGAGCTCCACCGGCTCCAGGCTCGGAATGGACCCGAGGATCTGCTCGATCACCCAGGCGCTGTGGAAGCCGAGCTTCTCGGCGCGGGCCACGTAGCTGCGGATCCGCACCGTGTCCACCGGACCGTCGCGGAAGGTCTGGGGAATCGCGACGGCGAGCTCGATCACCGCGGGAAAATCTCGGGGGGGCCGAAGAAGTAGGGGATCTCGAACGCGGCGGACTCCAGGGAGTCCGAGCCGTGCACCGCGTTCGACTCGATCGACGAAGCAAACTCCCGCCGGATGGTGCCAGCAGCCGCCTTGGACGGATCGGTGGCTCCCATCAGGTCGCGGACCCGGCCGACGGCGTTCTCGCCTTCGAACACCATGGGGATGCAAGGCCCCTGAGTCATGAAGGTGCAGAGGCTCGCGTAGAACGGCCGATCCTTGTGGACGACGTAGAACCCCGAGGCCTGCTCCTTCGTCAGGTGAACCATCTTGGCCGCCAGGATCTTGAGGCCGGCTTCCTCGAAGCGGCCGATGATCTTGCCGGCCACGCCCTTGGCGACGGCGTCCGGCTTCACGATGACCAGCGTCCGCTGGATCGCCATCAGGCGCTCTTCAGGACACTTTCGACGGTGGCGCCCATTTCGGCCGGGCTCTTCACCAGCGTGACGCCCGCAGCACCCAGCGCGGCCATCTTCTCCGCCGCCGTCCCCTTGCCGCCGGCGATGATGGCGCCGGCATGCCCCATCCGGCGTCCGGGGGGCGCCGTCTGGCCGCAGATGAAGGCGACGACGGGCTTCTTCACTCGCTCCTTGATCAAGACCGCCGCCTCCTCCTCCGCGGTCCCGCCGATCTCGCCGATCAGCATGATCGCCCGCGTCTCGGGATCCTCGCTGAAGAGCCGGAGCACGTCCACAAAGCTCGTGCCGTTGACCGGATCCCCCCCGATGCCGACGCAGGTTGACTGGCCGATCCCCCGCTGGGTGAGCTGCTGGACGACCTCGTAGGTCAGGGTGCCGCTCCGCGAGACGACCCCGACCGCGCCTGGCGTGTGGATGTGGCCGGGCATGATGCCGATCTTGGCCTGCCCCGGCGTGATCACCCCGGGGCAGTTGGGCCCGACGAGCCGGCTCGGCGTCGAGGCGAGGAAATGCTTCGCCCGCACCATGTCAGCCACTGGGATACCTTCGGTAACGCAGACGATGAGGACGACGCCGGCCCCCGCGGCTTCCAGGATGGCGTCGGCCGCCGCCGCAGGCGGCACGAAGATCAGGGCGCAGTTCGCGCCCTCCTGCGCCACGGCCTCCGCGACCGTGTTCCAGACGGGAAAGCCGTCGTGGGTCGTGCCCCCCTTGCCCGGGGTCACGCCGCCGACCACGGTGGTTCCGTACTCCTTGCAGCGCGCGGCGTGGAAGGCGCCCTCCCGCCCGGTGATCCCCTGGACGACGACACGCGTGCGCTTATCCGCGAGGATGCTCATGCGGCCCTCCGGGCGAGCTCGACAACCTTGCGGGCGCCGTCACCCATGTCCTCCGCCGTCGTGAGAGCGAGGCCCGACTCGGCCAGCATCTTCTTGCCGAGCTCCACGTTGGTGCCCTCCATGCGGACCACCACGGGCAGCCGGAGCCCGAGCTTCTTCACCGCGGCGATGACGCCCTCGGCCAGGCGGTCGCACCGGAGGATCCCGCCGAAGATGTTGATGAACACGGCCCTCACGCTCGAGTCGGAGGTGAGGATCCGAAAGGCATTCTCGATCTGCTCGGGCGAGGCCCCGCCGCCGACGTCGAGGAAGTTCGCGGGCTCCCCGCCGGCGAGCTTGATGATGTCCATGGTGGCCATGGCGAGCCCGGCGCCGTTCACCATGCACCCCACATTGCCGGTGAGCTTGATGTAGTTGAGGTTGAACTTGGACGCCTCGACGTCGAGCGGATCTTCCTCGTGAATATCGCGGAGCGCCTGGATCTCGGGGCGGCGGGAGAGCGCGCTGTCGTCGAAGTTCAGCTTGGCGTCGAGCGCCAGGAGGCGCCCGTCGGCGGTGACGACGAGCGGGTTGATCTCGGCCAGCGAGCAGTCCTTGGCCAGGTAGCACCGGTAGAGGCTGAGGACCGCCGCGACGGCGGCCTTGAAGAGGTCTCCCGAGAGGCCGAGGCCGAAGGCGA
>Ga0209321_10003114_pt1 | contig 11117 bp, 7 predicted proteins | sample Rifsed16ft4_FD_184012 | JGI IMG/M metagenome (GOLD analysis project Ga0209321, IMG submission 184012) | Soil microbial communities from Rifle, Colorado, USA - sediment 16ft 4 - CSP-I_5_4 (version 2) | ecosystem: Environmental > Terrestrial > Deep subsurface > Rock core/Sediment | place: Rifle... | reverse complement strand
ATTCTCCCCACAGCAGAGCTTTTCTTCGAATCGCGCGGTACTCTGCCCGTTAGCTTTGCGGAACATCCTCTCTGGTCTCTCCATCCCTTGAATCTCATTAACCTCTTTTTTCTTGACAAAGAAGTTGACCCCAACACCGGTCAGGGGCTCCGTCTTTTTTTTGTCCTCGAAACCCCTCTATTACTCAGTCACTATACAGGAGCAATCTCCCTCTTTGGGATTTGTTTCTGGCTTTTTGGTAGCTCTCTGAAGGAAAAAGTCCTGGTTCTCGTCATCATCATCGCTTCCCTGACCTTCACTGTGGGAGGCTATACCCCAGTTTACCCCTTATTTTACCAATCTCTCCCCTGGATGAGCTACTTTCGTTTCCCGGAAAAATTTTTCTTTGTAAGTCACGCCCTTGTTATTTTCGTTGCCCTTAGGGGCCTATTTTGTTTTCTGGAGGCCGAGAGTCCTAGCTCTAGAAGGCCTCTCCTCGTTCTCAGCTCGGTCCTCTTCTTATTTTTACTTGGTTATCTTTTCCTGCGCTTCAAAAGAGAGTTTCTGCTCCAATTCGTTGCCTGGGCGCTGGGAACCTCTGTTTCTACTTCAGTGCTTCATGCCTCATCTGCCGTGATTGTCTCTATGGAGCGGCAGCTTGTCTTGGTCTTTGGTATCCTTTTCCTCTTCTTTCTCAGAAATGTAGGACTCCTCAGGTCATCCATCTTTAAGGTCCTTCTCGTCACTACGGTCTTCATAGACTTGGACTCGGCCCATCGACCTTACCAATATCTCCTCGACCCCCAATTTATTCATAAAGGTCCAAGAATCATCGCGGCCCCTGACTCCATCCCAAGCCGCCTTTTCTATTATCCTGGCGATGCCAATTTACACCCGAGCTATTACACTCTTCTCAGGCCGCCGGCGTCACTGGCAGAGCTTCAATCCGTGGTGTTCGCTAACCTCGTGCCTCACGCGGGCATCTTTTATGGATTCGATTATATGCAGGAGATCGATGCGCTTAGGAGATGGCGCTATGTTCTCTTCCTTGATTTCGCCAAGGGGCTTCCACCTGAGAGACTCTACCTGCTATTGGGCAACTTGAACGTAAAGTACATCAATAGCTTTCAACCTCTATCCGATGCAAAAGGCATAACGCTGCTTCGGCATTTTCCCGAATACCCGTCATGGCTTTATAAGATTGACCGTATAGTGCCAAGGGCTTACGTCGTGTCCAAGGTAACGGAAGAAAAAAACCCTTTAAAGATCTTAGACAGGCTCTCAAGCAAGGAGTTCAATCCTCTGGAAGAGGTGATCTTAAACGAGCCTGTACCCACCGTGGGGAAAAGAAGTTTCCAGGGCCGGGCAGAGATTTTAAAATACGCGAATAGTTATGTCGCCATACAAGCCTCTCTCAATAAACCAGGGGTGTTAGTCCTGACAGATTCATTCTACCCAGGTTGGCGGGTTTATGTGGATGGAAAAGAGCAGGAGATTCTTCGGGCCAACGTCTTCTTCCGCGCCGTCCCCTTGTCGGCGGGGGGACATGTTGTCGAGTTTCGCTATGAGCCCCGCTCTTTCACTCTGGGCCTTTATATCTCGCTCGCCTTTCTGGCGGCTGTATCGATCTGGTCGGTCTTTCTTTTTGTTCGAAAAACTTAAATGCCTTGCCCCAAATTTAGATGATTATGTGATAGAAGAAGGAGACATAAAGGCGAGAATCTTGGAACAAAGCCGGTATAAGCCATCCTTTCAGAAGTGTGATCCTGTAGGATTTTTAGATTTATCAGTTCTATGAACTCTCGCATAAAGATAATCATTCTCTCCGTCGAGGTAGTGGTTCTCTCCGCGCTCTTTCATTGGCTTGGTGCGATTAAATTCATACCGTGGCACATCGGGTACAGCGATATAGCACCTTTTTTTCAGAAAGCACTCGAACCCGGATTACCCTATATTGATAAGCTCGTGGAGTACCCGGTCATGACCGGAATGTTTATCCAGGCGATGGGATTCGCGGGGAAAACATTCAATGGATACTACATGGGTAGTGCTATGGTTTTCATCTTGCTGACGGGGGTGTCGTCGTACTTCTTATTAAAGATGGCGGCTCAAGATGCGCATGGGCACGTTCTATATTTCTGGGCGCTCGCCCCCTCGATGTTTCTTTTTTCAGTTTATAACTGGGACGTATTAGCACTGTTTTTTGTGGTGCTTGCACTCTATGCTCTTCGCAGTGGGCGTTATTATAGGGTCTCGGCATTTCTTGCTCTCGGATTCTCAACAAAATTTTACCCTGTAATCTATATGTTACCTCTTCTCATCATTGCCCCTCTCACAAAGCGCGGCAAGCTGATCATCGTTCTCGCGTTTCTTCTTGTGGTTGCGGCGATCAATGTGCCGTTCATGATTGCTCACTATCCGGGCTGGTTTTACTTTTTCTCTTTCAACGCGACTCGCATGCCCAATGTGGATTCTCTGTGGAACGTGCTTGGTGTGATGATCCCTTCGCTTGCAGATGTTAAAGCTATCAACAGGATATCTTTAGCGCTCTTCCTGCTCAGTTCGCTCTGGCTGTGTGGAATTTTAAGAAAAGGGGAGGTAGAGGCGGGTTTTTTTGGTGTCACCCTGTTGTTTTTACTTTCAACCAAGGTATTCTCGCCTCAGTACCTGCTCTGGCTCTTACCGTTTTTCGCCCTGGTCCTCCCGCCATCCAAAAAGCTTTTCTATGCGCTCGAGCTCTCCAACGCGGTGGTGCTTTTCTCTACACTCTCCTTTCTCTTTCGTGATGTCCCCGGGTCTCTGCTGACGACCTATGTGTTTGTTGTCGCTCGACACTGTTTGCTTGTTTTCACTTTCATCTCTCTTTTGTATACGCTTCGAAGACAGGGCAGAGTTGAGCTGTTATTCTCGTCGTTGCGTGGGCGATTGCTTGCTCTTTCATGAGGAAGATCTGCATTATTATTCCGACCTATAACGAGCGGGAAAATATTGCGCCTGCTCTTCTTGCCTCCTATAAGCACGTGCCCGACACTCACGTCCTTGTTATCGATGATAATTCTCCTGACGGTACGGCGGATGTCGTGAGAGCTGAGCAGAAACGCTTCCCGCGACTCTCATTGTTGCTCCGGGAGCAGAACAGCGGACTTGGCAGGGCGTATTGTGATGGTTTTAAGAATGTCCTGGATAACGATGACATTGATGTGGTGGTGACCATGGATGCTGATTTTTCACATGACGTGGCCGAGGTGCCTCATATGCTCCGGCTGCTTGAGCGCGGGTATAATGTCGTCATCGGTTCTCGATATGTTTCCGGAGGCAAGACGGAAAATTGGGACTGGAAGCGAAAATTACTCAGTCGTTCCGCAAACATTTATGCGAGAACCATCTTGGGTATACCTATTCATGACCTTACCGCCGGGTTCCACTGTTTCCGGAAAGAACTTCTTCGCGCCATTGATGTAAATTCGATGCAATCTGATGGCTATGCGTTTCAAATTGAGTTGAAGTGTCGTTTTTTCAGACTTGGAGCGCGCATGGCTGAACACCCCATTGTCTTCCACGAGCGCCGTGAGGGGAAGTCGAAATTGGATCGCCGCGTTGTCTGGGAGGCTCTGTGGATACCGTGGCGATTGCGCTTTGGAAGCTTGCGATAATGTGTCGCCCACACTTCTACATTGCATTGCTGCTGGTGGTTTTCACCCTTGCTGTCTTTTACCAAGTGCGCGACCACGACTTCATATCGGACGATTACATGCACATAGTAGAAAATCCATATTTGAAACCGGTAACGCTTCCCCGCGTACTGGAATTGTGGCAAAAGCCCTACTGGGGCCTATACATCCCGGTAACGTACACGGTATGGGCGGCCATTGCCAGATTGGCCGAGCTCCCGGGAGCAGGTCAAAGCGCAGCGAAACTCGATCCACGCCACTTCCATTCTGCCAACCTCGTCCTTCATCTCGTAAATTTGCTGATCGTGTTCGCTATTTTAAGAATGCTGACCCGCAACGACTGGGCCGCAAGCTGCGGGGCTCTACTGTTTGCTTTACACCCCGTCCAGGTGGAACCCGTCGCTTGGGTCTCCGGCTTAAAAGACGTGCTCAGCGGCTTCTTCTCGCTTTTGGCATTATGGCAATACCTGGCTTATGCCGCGGCTACATCCAGTTCTGCTAACGCGGCGACCGCTCAGGGTGAGATGGCGAACATGAAACGCCGAGTTTTCCACTTCGCCGTAGCGACTCTAGCCTTTGTGCTGGCCCTCTTGTCCAAACCCGCAGCAGCGATGGTGCCGTTGGCGGCATGGCTGCTGGACCGTTATGTACTCCAGCGGACAATTCGGCAATGCACCATGGCTCTGATAAGCTGGATAGTTTTAGCCGTGCCATTCGCGGTACTGACTAAATGGTCCCAGCCGGACGCGGGCATAGAGTTCCTCACGCCCATATGGGTCCGGCCTTTAGTGGCAGGCGATGCGCTGGCATTCTATCTATATCAATTGGCTGTACCTCTGTCTCTCGGGCCTGACTACAGCCGCCGCCCGGAGCTTGTCCTGCAGCACGGATGGATTTACCTGGCATGGTTACTACCTTTCGGGCTGGCCGTTTTGATCTGGCTCGGGAGACATAAACGTCCCTGGCTCGTGGCTTCCGGAGGAGTCTTTGTTATGGGTACGGTGCCTACCTTAGGACTCGTACCATTTTCCTTCCAGGATATTTCGACCGTGGCCGACCGCTACCTTTACTTTTCTTTCTTGGGCCCGGCGTTGTTACTGGCCTGTTTTCTATCCGAACCTCGACGCAGGCGAGATCTAACGTTACTGCTTTGTGTAGGGCTACTGACCCTTCTGGGAATCCGGAGCGCCTCGCAGGCCGGCTATTGGAGCGATTCGATCACTTTGTACCATCACGTTCTTAAAATAAATCCTCGTAGCTGGCTGGCGCACGTCGGCCTGGGCGACTCACTGGCTGAGCAGAGAAAGTTCGAGCAGGCCATGGCCCATTATTTACAGGCGCTGAGGATCAGACCCAACGACGCATCGACGCACAATAACCTGGGGAATATTCTGGCAAGACAGAGAAAATTCGAAGAAGCTGGGACCCAGTATCTTAAGGCGTTGCGGATCGAGCCCAATAACGCGGCCGCGCACAATAACCTGGCCAATGTCCTGGTCGAACAGAATGACCTCGGTCAAGCTATTGCGCATTATCTCCAAGCTCTTCAGATCGACCCGGAATACGAGACTGCCCGCCACGGCTTATCTCTGGCCATCGAGGAACAGAGACGACGAACGTCTCAACGGTAGGGGTGCCGAGCCAGGGGGAGTCTACATAGATGGAACAGAGGGGCAAATTCTCCGGGCCAACTTCTTTTTCCGAGGTGTCCCTTTGTCGCCGGGAGAGCGTGTTGCAGAGTTTCGCTACCGACCCCGCTCTTTCACTATTGGTTTGATCATTTCCCTATTGACTGTCTTCTTCATAGTCGCTTCCTTCGTTCGTTTTGCGTCGTTAGAGAGAAGGAGATCGGTTGGGAACGGCCCTACGAGCCAGGGCCTACCTTGAAAATTAAAACCAGAGGAACGTCATCAAGGCGCGAGGCATCATGGATACGAGGCCGGCTGGCTAAGAAGGCATCCACCTCTTCCGGAAAGATGCTCCGGCGGTTTAACAGAATATAATAGTCAAAGACCTCTCCATCGGTGATCCGGATATCGGGGCGCAGGCGGTTTTCCTGTTGGTAGTAAAGCAACATAACGTTGCTAAAGAGGGCATTAACCTTTGCGTTGGGTGGCAGCTCTTTGTTGAGGCGTGCGAGGAATTCCGGAGTGTATGCTTCCATAAAGTAGGTTACCTCGAATCCCCGCAGGTAAGCCCCACGGATTCCTCCCAGCAATCGATTGTAGTAGCTCAACTCGGAGGGGTGGTAAACGAATAGATCCAAGGCTGGAGGAAAGAGGAGTAAGAGATAAAGAACTCCAATAAGCTTTGGTTGGAGATGTTTAACCCGTTGCAGTGCAAGTGTCTTCTTGCTCTGCTCAGTCAAGTATCTCACAATAACGAAGAAGCCGGCACCCGCCAGGCCCGCCAGGAACGGCAATATCGCAAGCAGTTGTCGCATCCCGTCGTGAAGGACAGCGCCGGGGAGAAGTCCCATAACAAACATAAAGCAGGCATTCAATAAGAAAAGGAGTACGATTTCCCGTTGCGCCTTGCTCCGTGCCCAGGCTATAGCTCCGACTAAAATCAGTACCAGGATGGTCTCCGGCGTTGTCACTGCCGTAATGAAGAAGGGGTAATACCAGGGTAGCTCGCTGGTAAAATAACGCTGCCCGAAGAAAAGGATCGGGTAATTGGTTTCAAGTCGGTATCCGCGGCTCGTATGGTCGTAGATGAATGAGGCAAGCCGCGGCAGGGTCTCATGCCAAAGGAAGGGATTTAGGGCCACCATGATCAATGGGCTCAAAAAGATCATGGCAAAAAGGTTGTTGGCATAGGATTGGCGCCGGTAAATGTGGGCCCAGAGAAGAAGAGGAATGGGTATGAGAAAGGCTGGGAATTTTGTAGAAAGCGCAAGTCCCCATACAACGCCGAGAATAAGGCTCCACTTCCAGTCTCCCAGGCCTCTCCAGAAACAGTACGTGGTCACGAACCACATGGTAGTGAGCGGCATATCGGTGACGGCAAAATGGGCAAAGCCAAATAGGTTGGGGATCGCTACCAGAGTTAAGGCAGCGAAAAGTCCGGTGACGCGATCAAAAAGTTCAGTCATCCACAGGTACATAACGGTTACCAGCAGGGCGAAGAACAGAGCCGGGGCAAAGCGATAGGCAACAAATTTATCAAAGATGGGCGCGAAGAACGCTTTTGTCAGCCCTGAAAGGATGCGAGAAAAGGGAGGGTGAGGAACATGGTAGGGGTCCCAATGCCACGCGGCTTTAATGACGTCATCATCGAGACTCCTAGCTGCTTTACCCTCAAGGAGGTTCTTGCCAAACTCGACAAGCCATCGGATCTCCAGGTCCGAGGCATAGAAGTAGTTAGGCTCGTCCCAGGTAAGGCCGTAGTGGGGTGCGGTGGATGCCACCAGGAAAAAGACCGCGCCGCCGATTAGCCAGGGCATCATCCAAGACCGAAGCCATTTTCTCGGATTTATAACTCTATTCACTGATATCTCCTCATGAACGCGTTGAACCGGATCTGGATGAGTCCGAGAAATGATCCGACAACATCTCGCCAAAGTCTTACCTTGGTGCGCTCATCGTTACGCCAATGAACTGGAATCTCCAAAACCGGGTAGTCTTTGAGGTGGGCTAGATAGAGGATCTCAGCATCAAAGCTCCAGTTTTTAAGCTTCTGGCGGGAAAATAGCTCTCTAGCAGCCTCTCTTCGGAATCCCTTAAACCCACAAGTGAAGTCGGAAGTTGACAGGCCCAAAATCCAGTTGGAAAGCCTAGTGTATATCTTACCCATAAACTCTCGATAAAAGGGCTGATGAACCTCAATGGTGGCCCCAGATTTTTGCCGCGTACCGATGGTTACGTCGCAGTGTTTCTCCAGGTAATTGAGAAACGTCGGTAGCGTCTCGATGGGAACCGAAAGGTCTGCATCGGAAAAAAAGAGGTATTCCCCGTTGCCCAGGAGCATGCCCTTTTTGACGGCTTCGCCTTTCCCGAGGTTGCGAGGCTGGTGGTAGATCCTGACTCCATCCTGGTTTCCGTAACGCTCCCGGATCAGGTCCCTTGTCCTGTCCTTGCTGCCATCATCGACGATGATGACTTCTGAAGAGTAAGGCTGAGATCGCAAAAAGCTTAAAATCCGATCGAGACTTATTCCGATGCGTGTTTCTTCATTAAAGGCCGGAATAATCAGGGATAAATAAATGCCCTGGTTTTTATTCTTCACGTCGTCTGTCTCCTTCTCAGTCACTTTTTTGTGATGACGGAGATGACCGATAATCCAAACGGGAGCCTCAGGCCGAGTCTAGCGATCAAAAGTTGTTCCAAGCGCCCGATGAGAATGAGGAGATCGTTGATGACTTTGGGGATGGGGATGAAATCCGAGGAGTAATTCATGGCATCTCTCCGAAGAAGTCGCTTCATTCCCCTGATCAAGACAGCAACCGGAAAGACGAAGAAGAACATATAGGTCAGTTTTTCAACTGATAGACCTAGTTTTCGGATTTTCTCCGCTAGCGCGGAGGCATTGTATCTTCGCCGGTGCCCTAAGGCCTCATCCCACGGGCTCCAAAGAGCCATATAGGCTGGAACAGTCACGATTAAAAGACCTCCGCCTTTAAGAATTCGTTGGCACTCCTTAAGCGCGTGGACATCATCTTCCACGTGCTCAATAACATCCAGGGCCAACACTAAGTCCAATGAGCCTGTCTTGAAAGGTAAGGAAAAACCAGTCATGTCAACCTGGCACAAACGTCTAAGTCCGCGTCGCTGACATAACTGGAGGGCCTCTCTAGAGAGATCAATTCCTACCGTGTGCCAGTGGGATTCAAAGACCTTCGCTGTGTATCCTCCGCCACACCCGATATCGACGGCCAAGCCGATTTTTCCCTGAGCCTTCAGGGGTCTTGCGCGTCCCAATAGAGCAAGAACCATCTCCCTCTTGGATATATTCCACCAGTAGGTAGCCTCCTTCTCGAAGAGGTCCCTAATCAGATCAGGTCGCATGGTTTTTTATTTTAATCAATCAATATAATATAACAACCAGTGATGAAAAGGATAGATATCAGGCACTTTGTTTTTGGGTTTTTGCTCGTGTCCTCGCTCTTCTATTTTTTCTCTTACCCGGAAGTCGATCCTGATCTTTGGGGTCATCTCTTTTTCGGCAGAGAGATCCTGTGGAGCGGTAGGCTCCCTGTGCATAATCTTTACTCCTATACCGCCCCGGATCAGGTCTGGATCAATCACGAATGGCTCGCTGAAGTTATCTTTTACAGCATCTACCACTTCTTTGGCGCTCCCGGCCTTATTCTACTTAAAGTGATCTTGGGAGCCGGGGTTATCTGGATTTTGGACCTTGTTATCAGACAACGTGTCCCTTCTTTTCTTGTCCGTATGATTACCCTGATCTGGATAATGGCAATTCTCTCCCCGGGTTTTAATATCCGTCCTCAACTCTTTACTTATCTTTTTTTTGCCACTTTTCTTTTCCTTTTCTATCGATACGAAGGGGGAAACAAGAACAGTCTCTATCTGGCCGCTTGCTTATTCGTGCCTTGGGTTAATCTCCATGGCGGCTTTGTGGCCGGAAACGCAGCCTTGGGCCTGTTTACATTCTGGACCGCCGTGCATGAGTGGTGGAATGGGCGGGCAACGAGATCGGTTATCAGTTACATCCTCGTTCCTTTCATTCCCTCTTTACTCTTTTTGCTTCTGAATCCCTATGGATTGGACCTCCTGAGTTTCTTAGCCAGAGACCTACTCCTCGACCGGCCGATTACTGAATGGGAAATGATCCCTCTGCTCGACTTATCGTTTATTGAGTTTAAGCTGGCCCTGGTTGTCGTCTTTGTTTTGGGCCTCTGGAGCGGCTCTTGGCGGCGCTGGGATTTTGTCCTGGTGTTCCTGGCTGCTCTTTTTTCTGTGCGTTATCAGCGACACATGCCGCTTTTTGCTATCGCTGCGGCTCCATTTTTGGCTCAGGGGATCGAGAAGGTGAACCACTGGATAGAAGGGAGGGCAAGGGAATGGGTTCTCGCCCTGGGTATTGTTGCTGTTGCGCTCTGGCAACTTCACTGGATGGGTGGAATTCACTTGCAGCATCGGTTCCAGCTCGTTATGAGCCGTGAAGAGTATCCCATCCAAGCGGTAGATTTCCTGCGGCGCAACGGGGTCAGGGGAAACCTGGCAGTCCCTTTTGATTGGGGTGAGTATCTTATCTGGAAACTCTACCCAGAGGTCCGAGTGTCGGTGGATGGGCGCTATACTACTGCCTATCCAATGGAGGTCATTCAGGACAGTTGGGAATGGATGCGTGGGGGAAAAGGATGGAAGAGGTTATTAGAGCGCTATCCCACTGAGATCGCTCTTACGAACCGTTACCATCCGGTGACTGCGCTGCTCCGCAAAGACCCTGAATGGGTCTACATCTACTCCGATCCCATCGCCTTCATTTTCGTCCGAAAAACGCCTTCTCAGGAGAACCTCTTGGGCAAGTTCAAGGGAAAGCGGCTTCTTCCCCCGCAGCCTCCACCCATCTATTTCCCGGGATAAAAAATTAGGATATAAGGTTCGCAAGTCATGAGGGAATTAACGAAGCAGATGTCCTCGTGGATACTTGGTTATTCACCGTTATTCCTGCTATCGTTGCTTTGCTTGCTGTTATACCTTCCTGCACTTCAGCATGACTTTGTGGCCGACGATAGAGTGCTGATTGTTGAAAATCCCTACATCAAGAGCTGGAAATACTGGCCCCAAATGCTTGGCAAAGACCTCTGGAATATCTCTGACCCCACTAATTATTGGAGGCCGGTACTCTCTACAAGTTTCGCCCTTGACTATTCCCTATGGGGGTTAAACCCTCTAGGGTTTCACCTAATCAACATCCTCTTCCACGCCCTAAATACGGTCTTGCTTTACCTGATCGCTAAAAGACTCCTCAATGCAACAGGTGCTGTATTTGCCTCTCTTTTATTTGCTCTCCATCCTATCCAAGCCCAGGCTGTCAACCTAACCTCTTCAAGAGGGGATCTCCTGGCGGCCTTTTTCACCTTGCTTTCAATTCAGGCCTTTCTTTCAAGAAAATTAATCCCCTTTGCCATCACATTGATGCTCGCCCTTCTATCTAAGGAAACATCCATGGTTCTTCCGCTGGCCTTCCTCTCTGCTTGGTTTATAATCCAAAGGGATAGGAAAGATTTAAGGCTCATTTTAGCTTTCGCCATTTTAATCATCTATCTTTTGGTCCGGATTTCCCTAGGCTTCTCATTTTCTCTTATCCCGCTGGTCTTTTCGTACCATGCATCCACGGCTAATCGTTTGCTCCTCGTTTTCAAAGTCTTAGCGCTTTACTTCCGCGCCCTTTTTAATCTGTTTGAGATGCCACATCCCTTTTGGACCGTGGAGATCCCTGCTTCCCTTAACGACCCTTACGTCATAAGTGGGATATTAATCTCTGGGCTCCTTATCG
>Ga0209321_10003112_pt1 | contig 11118 bp, 11 predicted proteins | sample Rifsed16ft4_FD_184012 | JGI IMG/M metagenome (GOLD analysis project Ga0209321, IMG submission 184012) | Soil microbial communities from Rifle, Colorado, USA - sediment 16ft 4 - CSP-I_5_4 (version 2) | ecosystem: Environmental > Terrestrial > Deep subsurface > Rock core/Sediment | place: Rifle... | reverse complement strand
CCGCTCCATCCCCTGTACAAGCATAGGCGTTGGAAGTCACCTCGAAGATACGGCCATGTCCACCTGTGGCAAAGATCACGGCTTTGGCATGGAAGGTGTGTAGTTCGCCTGTGGCAAGTTCCACCGCGACAACGCCTGCCGTTTTCCCACCTTCGGCAATTAAAAAGTCCAACACCTGATATTCATCAAAGAAATTGACTTTGTTCTTCAAGCATTGTTGATACAAAGTCTGCAGGATCATGTGACCGGTTCGGTCCGCGGCGTGTGCCGCGCGTCGGACGGGCTTGCCTGTCTCGTTGTTGGTGTGCCCGCCGAACGGACGTTGTGAGATCTTGCCTTCGGGTGTGCGGTCAAAGGGCAGCCCCATGTGTTCGAGTTCGAGCACCGCGTCGATGGCTTCCTGGCACATGAACTCGATGGCATCCTGGTCGCCGAGATAATCCGAACCTTTGACCGTGTCATGGGTGTGCCATTCGGGTTTGTCTTCCTCGTAATTGCCGAGCGCCGCACTGATGCCTCCCTGTGCCGCGCCCGTATGTGAACGAGTGGGATAGAGCTTGCTGATGACGGCCGTCTTGGCGCCGCGCGAGGCATACAGGCCAGCCATGAGTCCCGCGCCGCCCGCGCCGACGACGATTACGTCAAATTGATGAACATTTGCCATGAAAGAATGCTCCTAAGAATTAATCACCACAAAGTTCACGGAGTATGCAGAGATGAAAAGAAAAAGAGAAAACTCCGTGCTCTCTGTGGTGAATATTTATGAAATCCAAATCACATAAATCGCAATCGCATTCGCTACGATTGCATACGCGATGATGATATTGCGGAACCAGCGCCGCGCAAACGCGCCTGTGAAGTAATCGTCCAAAATTTCAAGTACGCCATGCACGCCATGCCCTGATGCAACCAGTACGAACGCGATAACCATCAATTTCGCGAGGAAGGTCATCCCGATATATGCGCCGATAGGATTTCCAGTATGATTTGGGAAGAACGCCCAGTATAAAATGTCGGCGAAGTTCGCCCCCGTCTGTGCGCTGACGATCAACGCGCCTACAATACCCGCGAGAATCAAACCATACATCGCAATCACAGTGATGCGCGTGAAGATCCACATGATGGTTTCAAAGTTGAAACCGCGTTTGGAAAGAGGAAGTGTTCTTGGTTTCGCGGTTTCCATCCTAACCTCCCAACACGTTTTGCAACACAACAAAAATCGCGAAGCCACAAACCAGAGCGTAAGCCACCCACTCGATGGTGATGGCCTGGCGATAATGCTCGATCAATTTCGGTGATAAATCTAGGATGGTGATGCGCAGGCCGTTGATGGCATGGAACAGCCCCAAGACAAGCAAAATGATTTGGAATACCCAGTTACTGAAAATGGCATTGACTGAATCCACACCTGCCAATACCAGGATGTACAGCGTGAAGAAGATGAATAACGCGCTCCCGCCGATACGATGCAGGATATAGCTCAAAAACGGACCCTGTCCCTTGTAGCGCAGGGCGGTGGAAAGGCTGACATTCCTTTTCAAGCCCATTGAAGCCTCCGAAGTGAAATTAAGAGTCTGAACGGCACTATTTTACCCCGTGATACTCCAAACTGCTAATTAATATCGTTTTTGTAAAACAAAAGCCGCATCCTCACAGATGCGGCTCACTGTTCATTGATAACTGTTCACTAATTACTGACAACCGTCCTCGGTGGCGGAGCGAACTCTTCAATTGCCTTGACCACATCCGCAAGCGGTCTGACCTTTGCAACCGAAGATTTCTTCTTTCCAACGCCAATGCTATCCAGCACGAGCGTGCGCTTGAGCAATTGGATTCCGAAGGCGGGGTCGACTCCCTTGGGACAAGCCTGTGAGCACGCCCCCGCTAGATGGCATTGATACGGGCCGTGGAAAATGTCAATTGCTTCGAGGCGTTCTTTCAACCCGCAGTCGCGGTTATCGGCAGTGTAGCGATAAGCCTGGGCCAATGCCTGAGGTCCAAGGAAAAGCGGATCAGTCGCAACGGTGGGGCAAGCTGCGAGACAAAGTCCACACTTAATGCAGTAAGTGAATTGCGAAAAGGCTTCGCGTTCTTCAGTAGATTGGATGAACTCACCAGTAGGTTCGTCAATCTCCTGCGGATTTGGATGAATGATGAACGGCTTGATTGTGACGTGCTTTTCGATGAGCGGCTCCAGATTGGGGACAAGGTCTTTGACGTTGGGATAATTCAGAAGCGGCGCGACGGTGACCACATCCGTGCCGAGATGAAGCAACTGAGTCTGACAGGCAAGTTGCGGCAAGTCGTTAATGAACATGCCACACGAACCACATACACCCATGCGGCAGGACGACCGCCAAGCTAATGTCGGTTCTTTCTCAGCCTTGAGTTGGTGCAACGCCTCAAGCACGGTCATGCCTTCGGTAACGTTCAGGGTGTAGGAATCCCAATGAGGAGCGGAATCGGTTTCTGGGTCAAAGCGGCGGACGCGGAAGGTGATCTCTCGCGGGGTTATTGTCTTATGCGAAGCAGTCATGTTCATCCTCCGATTTTGAAACTAAACGTCCACCACGTAACATAAGTGCCGAAGCCGAAAATGAAAAGCCCGAACAACACAATGCCAACATCCACAAGTTTTGCAAGCGCAGGTGTAAGCGGCAACTCACGGATAATTCCGCGCAAGCCGTAAAGTCCATGATACAAACCCGCCGCAAGCAATAAGATGTAAAGGACGAATTGAGCAATACTACGTCCGCGCTCGATCATCACTTCAAAACTGCGCGCCTCTTCCACACTCATGCCATAAAAGACGGGAGCATAGTGTATGATAGCGAAGTGCGTCCCGAGCAATACCACAATGATTGGGATGACAAGCAGATGTAAAGACCATAAACGTGTTTCGCGCATGGGATACCTCCTACGGGAAGAACAAACTCGAACCGCCGAGAATAATGATCAACCCAGCCAGTGCCATAATGACATAAGTCAAAGGGCGGTGTCTCATCACGGATGACGAATACGGATACACAGGCTCCTTGGGTTTACCGAGAAAGAATCCCAACTCAGTGAGCAGTAATCGCACGCCGTTCATTGCATGGAAAACCGCTGCGGCAAAGAGCAAATACTCGACCACCTTGAATGGTGGCGAAGCGAAGAGCGCCATCAATCCCTGCCATGCTTCGACGCCGCGCATACGGTTTGCTGTTTCAATGATGTGCAGGACCATGTACGCGATCAACCCCATTCCCGAGAGTCGATGTCCCAAATATAAATAGCGTTCAAAGGTATAACGTCCCGCGTACACCCAGCCTTTCAAGCCGAGCCTATTTGGATATGATTTTGGAGAATTTGAATTCATAGTTACTCCTAATATTTCCTCTCCACAGGTTTCCACATGGAGATATCAACAGGGATGTAATCCAACTTGGGACCTTCGGGTGTAAAACTCGCCATGGTGTGCTTTAACCAATTCTCATCGTCACGAGTTTTGTAATCGCGGCGCGCATGTCCGCCGCGTGACTCGGTGCGAGTCAAACCACCAAGCGTTGCGACCTCAGCCACATCGATCATGAATCCCGTTTCAATCGCGCGTTCCAAATCGGTGTTATAACGCAGGCTCTTATCCTTCAACGAAATGTGTTTATATCTTTCCTTCAACTCACGGATCTTATTCAAGCCCGCTTGCATTTGTTCGCCTGTGCGGAAGACACCCATGTTGTCATCCAATGTCTTGCGTAACTCTTTGCGGATTTGATAATGGTCTTCGCTTCCTTTGGACTCAAACAACGCTTCGATCTTTGACCATTGGGCCTGCGCGGCCTCAACAGATGCCTCTGCCGCTGACGCATTCGCGGCATACCGCGCCGCCTCCGCGCCAGTGACCCGCCCCCACACCAGACATTCCGCCGTTGAGTTTGCACCGAGTCTGTTTGCGCCATGCAAAGACACACAGGAAACTTCTCCTGCCGCCCAAATATTCTCAGCCGGCGTGTGACCTTTGATGTCCGTATGCACGCCGCCCATCGAATAATGTGCCACTGGGCGAATTGGGATCGGTTTTTCGATGGGGTCAAGCCCGATGTGTTTGATGGTCACTTCACGGATGAGTGGGAGACGTTCAAGGATTCTTTCCCTGCCGAGGTGACGTAAATCCAAATTCAAGTAATCCAACCCATCAGGTCCGGGGAAGCCGCGGCCTGCTTCTATCTCAGTCATCTCAGAACGCGAGACCATATCGCGCGGCGCAAGTTCCATTGCTTTGGCGGCATACGTTTCCATGAAACGTTCGCCATTGTTATTGACAAGATAGCCACCCTCGCCACGGCATGCTTCCGTCATCAAAATCCCGCTAGGAATCAATCCCGTTGGATGGAATTGCACGAATTCCATATCCTTAAGTGGAAGGCCTGCGCGATACGCCATTGCGAGTCCGTCGCCTGTGACGGTTTCAGAATACGTGGTGAAACCAAATATCTGACCTGCGCCGCCAGTTGCGATGATGAGCGCTCTACCGCGTATCAACGCAAAACGGCCGTTGATCATATCGATCATCGTCAAGCCTGCGAAACGATTATTTTCAATGATGATGGATGTGACAAAACCTTCATCATAACGATTGATCTTTCGCGTCGCGGTGTGCTTCATCAACGTGTCGTACAGGGTTTGCATTTCGAGATGCCCTGTCTTGTCAGCGGCGAAAACGGCTCGGGGATAGGTGTGCCCGCCAAACGGTCGCTGGGCGATGCGCCCGTCTTCACGCCGAGACCAGGGAATGCCCCAATGATCCAAATGCAAAATTTCCCTCGGCATTTCATGGACGAAGAAATCCACCACGTTCTGGTCAGCCAAAAAGTCCGAACCTTTGACCGTATCCCACGCGTGGAGTTCGTAACTATCGCCCTCGTCCTGCCGCATGACGGCGGCTGTACCGCCCTCCGCCGCAACCGAGTGCGCGCGCATCAATTGAAGTTTGGAGACCAATGCAATATCCAACTCCCCCTTACTCTGCTGGGCGGCTTCAAGCGCGGCGCGCAAGCCCGCCAAGCCCGTACCCAAAATGACCAGATCGTGATTGTAAACTTCCATGAGACTGTCATCTCCTCGTAAGATGATACGAAATCACCAATTTGGACTTCATTGTAGGATTTTCAGACCTTTTTGATTAGTGATGTTTGTCATTGAATACACAGATGGATAGCCACAGGATTCTGTCTCCGATTAATACAAAAGTCGGGATGTCAAACTCCCGACTTTTTTTCTCTACTTCTTGGCTTTCTTCTTTGCCGTAGCCTTCTTTGCAGGTGATCGCAGGGCTTGGGATTCATGGCGTGACGATGATCTTGCTGTTCCTAATATCGTTTGTCTTCAAGACGCCCACTCGCCTCATGGTTTGGACAACAAGCCTGGCCTTCTTATGATGTTCACATCGCGCCCATTGTGAAACGTTACTGTGTTTCGTGTCATCGTCCGGGCAAAGAGAACAACAATTACCTGATGAGCACTTACGAAGAGATGCTTACTACAGGTGATAATGTTGACCAGGACATCATCGCGGGCGATACGAATAGTTATTTGTTGCAGGTGATCCAGGAAACACCCATCATGAATCCGGAAAAACTGGATGAAGAGTCGATCGGGGTCATGCCGCCCAGCCGCGCGCTCAAACCGAGCGTGGTAGACGTGTTCATCCGCTGGATCATGAACGGTATGCCAAAAACAGCCGAAGAGGCGGCAAAGTTATTCGCCCCGCCAACGGCTGAACCCGTGACCACGCCAACACCCTAATTCAAGCAGGACTGCCAAAGCCACCTCGAAAGGGGCGGCTTTTTTTGTTAGCGAGAGATTAGAGAATTGTGTAGAGGGTAAAGAAAATTACTTCAGTCTTATCATGGGCTGTATAACAAATTCAGGAGAGAGAGAATGAAAAGAATCATACCGCTTTCGATAATTGTGTTAATCATGTTTATAGCAGCTGCCTGTGGCAGCCCCATGCCCGCCGCGACTCAAGCGCCTGCTCAACCTGCTGCGACAGAAGCGCCTGCGACGGACGATCCGTCTGCACAACCCGCCGCAACAGAAATGGCTCCTACTGAATCAGCCACCTTGGAGACCACTCCCGCGGGTAATGGTACACAAGTGGAGATCATATTGGCGGATAATACGATTGATGCCTCGCAGACAGAATTTCAAGTTGGTGTACCCTACACTTTTGTGGTCACGAACACCGGCCGCCGTGCTCACAACTTCAGCATCAACCCGCCTGTTTCAGTGGCAGGCAGTTTGGATGCGGCTCTGGATAACGCGTTGCTGGCTGTGCCTCAGGAACATCTCGGTCCTGGCGCGAGCGCGACTTTGGAATTCACCTTCCCTGATTCTGCCGCGGGACAACTATTGGAATTTTCCTGCCTCATCAGAAGACATTACGAAGATGGAATGGTGCTTGAGATCACTGTTACGGAATAGTTAACCGAACTAACCCATAATAGTTGGTGGCGGAACATCCTCTTCAGGGTTGCGCCGGGTGGACTTCTTCCCTCCGGGCAACTTGCGCACTGGAGAGCCAAGCCATCGGAATAGCATGACCAGACCGATAATCAGAGCAAGTACAGCCAGGGTTTGCACGGTTACTCCTTCATTACCTGTAGACAGACTTTCATCGAACCGATTCTAGCACGAAACCCCTCTCTCGTTTCTGAAAGAGGGGTTTACTGATTGCTAAAAACTGATTACAGGTGCTCACATATGTTTGATGATCGCGTCCCCAAACTCAGAGCATTTCACTTCCGTCGCGCCATCCATCAAGCGGGCGAAATCGTAGGTGACCGTCTTCGCCGCGACCGCGCCTTCCATGCCTTTGACGATCAAATCCGCGGCTTCTGTCCAGCCCATGTAGCGGAACATCATCTCACCTGAGAGAATGACCGAGCCGGGATTGACCTTATCAAGGTCAGCGTACTTCGGTGCGGTACCGTGAGTCGCTTCGAAGATGGCATGACCCGTCACATAGTTGATGTTCGCGCCCGGCGCGATACCGATCCCACCGACCTGTGCGGCCAGCGCGTCGGAGAGATAATCACCGTTCAGGTTCATGGTGGCAATGACATCATAATCCTTCGGACGGATCAGCACGAACTGTAATGTCACATCAGCAATTGAATCTTTGAGCAAGAGTTTGCTCTTCCATTTTCCATCGCCGTGTGTGTCCCATAATTTCAAGGCTTCTTCCACTTCGGCTTTGATCTCGCCCTGCTGTACGGGGGACATCATGTCGAAGCCGGGGTCGATCATCCTGGCGTTATCTTCTACAGGAAGGTTTGGGTTTTTCTCCTTGTTGCCAAGGATCCATGACTCACGCTCGGTCACCACGTCGTTGCGGAACTCGCGCTTGCCGACCGCGTAACCCCAGTCCTTGAACGCGCCTTCCGTGAACTTCATGATGTTGCCCTTGTGGACGAAATTCACGCTCTTGCGTTTGTTCTCCAGCGACCATTGGATCGCGGCGCGCACGAGCCGTGAAGTCCCTTCTTCGGAGATGGGTTTGAGACCAATTCCAGACGTATCGGGGAAACGCATCTTTGCATATTCCTTCGGGAAGGCTTCCTTGAATAATTCCTTAAACTTCTTGTTATCTTCAGTTTCGTACTGGAATTCAATGCCTGTATAAATATCTTCCGTGTTCTCGCGGAAGATGACCATGTCCACGTATTCAGGGTGCTTCACAGGCGAAGGCATACCGTTGTAATATCTCACGGGGCGCTGGCAGACATACAGGTCAAGGATCTTGCGGAGCGCAACGTTCAATGAACGGATGCCGCCGCCGATCGGAGTCGTGAGCGGGCCTTTGATTCCCACCAGAAATTCCTTGAAGGCCTCGGTCGTTTCATCGGGAAGCCAGCTCTGGAGCATCCTGAATGATTTCTCACCGGCGTACACTTCCATCCAGTGGATCTTGCGTTTGCCGCCGTAAGCCTTTTCCACCGCCGCATCGAACACACGCACCGACGCGCGCCAGATGTCGCGGCCCGTGCCGTCGCCTTCAACAAATGGGATGACCGGGTTGTCCGGAACCTGTAACTTTCTATCCCTGATGGATATCTTTGCCCCGCCCTCGGGGACTTTGACGTTCGTGTAAGCCATTGATATCTCCTTGCGAAATGATGCACAGGATTATAACAGTTGTGGATATGTTACATAAATGATTATCAGCACTAAGTTTGCTGTTATTGTATTGGCTGAACAACTTTTAGTGAATAAGAAAAAGACGGGGCCATGAACCTCGTCTCTCAAGAAAACACGATACTTATTTTATCCATACCACAAAAACTCATTCGGCGGCATGGGGATACGTTGAACACGCCAACTCGATTTTTCTTTCAGGCGATGAAAACTCAATCGAACCCTGAATTCTTCCCCCAGCGTCGGAGCATTGCGGCCAGCAATCCAGATTGTATCTTGTGTGGTTGGATTATATCGATCTTGTAACATTCCGTTGGGTACGGCAGCAACGGTGATGCTTTTCAGGATATTGCCCGCGCCTTCTTCATAATTGTATTTGACAAATATAGTTGTCGTTAAGTATGAATCGCCCGTTACGTTAATGATTTCTGGCAATTTCCCTTGGACTTCTAATTCTTTTCCAAATCGGACCTGTTTTACAATCATGGAAAGTTGAGAAATTTGTAGCGTAGCAGTACCCTGTCCAGCCGCCTTTTCTGCCTTTGAATCCACAAACAGTGCCTGTTTGAGCGCGTACTCAGGATGGAATAGATAACAAGCGCGCTTGTAATCAACCTTACCAAATAATCTTTGATCAATCCTTGGCATTCCAAGACGATCCATTGCTTCTCGCGTTATGTCTTCGCCAATATCCGCAACCAGGTCGCTCTCTATTAGGAAAATCTCCTGGGCGGCAGTCCGATAATTGTAAAGTGCCTGTGTTACCAGCCGCAAGGATACTTTCTCGATTTCTTCGAGGCGGTCGAGGTTTTGGCGAAGTTCCTCAGGATTTAGCAGCATAGGGTTTTCGTTTTGTTTCTGATATGAGTCTTTTTTGTGTTCCAGACTTTATTTTTGACTTTGCTAGTTCAACGTACTTCTTTTCCAGCTCTATTCCGATGAATTGGCGATTTTCCTGAATTGCGGCAATTGCTGTTGTTCCGCTGCCCATGAAACAGTCAAGGACAACCTCGTCAGGGTCGGTAAGCAATCGGATAACCCGTCTTGGCAGTTCAAGTGGGAATTTTGCTTCATGGTCATCGTTCGCTCTGACCGACGGAAATTCCCATACGCCGCGTGAACCCCATTCTTTCCACTCAGCAGCAGAAAGTCTATTTCGGTCGTATTTTGTTATTCCGGGTTTCCAGAAAAAGTAGAGATATTCAAACTCATCAACAGAGCGATAGGACAAACTGGCCCAGCGCGAGTTTTCCCATGCCGCGTCTTTGATCCACACTCGACGGTCATAGGGATAAAAGCCCGCATCCAACGCCCAATCTTCAACCATGCCGCCCACAATTTTTACTCTTGTTTGCGACTCATGTTTGCCACCACGAATATTATTCCCATGCAGCCGACGGTCAATGGTCTGCTCACTACAATTAAGCAATTCAGCCAATTGGTAACGGCTGTAAGCTGGGTACTTTTTCATGGCCTCTAAGACATCATCACGGGTAACTGGAGAACGTTTTTTGTTTACGGCGTCTGCCTGAACGCGAGGCATCTCAGGATCTTTGAAAACTAAAATGTCGGCGATATTTATAACTAAAAAACCACCAGGTTTAATGATTGGAAAATGAAGGCTGACAACAGATTTGAGAAGGTTTTTCCAATCTTCAAAAGTCAAATATGCTTCGTATTCTTTTCCCACAAAATAGGGCGGCGACCAAACACTAACGGCAATACTGTTTGGCTCAATATTCGGCAGTAATTCCCGCGCGTCTCCCTGATAAATTTCGTCAGCGTGCAAATAGGTTTCAAGCGCGCTTCCGTTAGAATAAAGCGTGTGAAAAGCTTTTTGGAGATTTTTAGGAAGTCTGTCTATTTTAAAAGCGGGGGAAGCATGTTCAGCCATAAAATTTACCTTTTGTAGCCATTTGTTCTAATTATACCCACCTTTTGGTACGAATGTTCTCATAGGATTGTCGGGAAATTACACATAACCTATAATCTCCGTCTATCCACAAAAGGAATTTATCTATGACGTCAGACATTTACGACGCAATCATCATCGGCGGCGGGCACAATGGACTGGTCGCCGCGGCGTATCTGGCACGCGCGGGCAAGAAGGTCGTTGTGCTCGAGCGCAGGCATATCGTCGGCGGGGCGGCGGTGACGGAGGAGATTTTCCCCGGGTACAAGTTTACCGAGTTTTCGTACGTGGTGAGTCTGTTGCGCCCGGAGATCATCCGTGATTTGGAATTGCCCAAGCACGGACTCAAGATTCTTCCCTTGCCAAGTACCTTCACGCCAACAGAAAATAATGACTATCTTGCCGCGTGGGATGACCATGACCTGACTCGCCGCGAAATCTATCGTCACTCGCCCAAAGACGCAGAAGCCTACGACGAATATACGCGTGTCATGGCGCGCGCCGCGAAAGCCATCAAGCCCATTATTAATTTGATCCCACCTGATCCAACATCGCTTCATCCGCGCGACTTATTCAATTTGCTCAAAGTCGGTCAATACGCGGCGAGTCTTTCTGAAAAAGAACTGTACGCAATTGCCAAACTCGCCACGCAATCGTCCGCAGATTTGCTCGAAGAGTGGTTCGAGACCGACGCGTTGAAAGGCACGAAAGCCGCCAGCGGGATCATCGGCACGTTCCTCGGTCCGCGCTCGCCAGGGACGGCGTATGTGCTGCTGCATCACTACATGGGCGAAATTGACGGCGCGTTCCGCGCGTGGGGCTTTGCCAAGAACGGCTCTGGCGGAGTCAGCGGCTCCATCCTTAGCGCGGCGAAAGCGCTCGGTGCCGAGATCCGAGTCAACGCAAGCGTGAAGCAGGTCATCGTCAAGAACCCTTCGACAAGCTCAGGGCAGGCTCGCGCTGTTGGAGTCGCATTGGAAAACGGCGACGAACTCCAATCCAAAGTCGTGATGTCCGCCGCAGACCCGAAG
>Ga0209321_10003109_pt1 | contig 11122 bp, 13 predicted proteins | sample Rifsed16ft4_FD_184012 | JGI IMG/M metagenome (GOLD analysis project Ga0209321, IMG submission 184012) | Soil microbial communities from Rifle, Colorado, USA - sediment 16ft 4 - CSP-I_5_4 (version 2) | ecosystem: Environmental > Terrestrial > Deep subsurface > Rock core/Sediment | place: Rifle... | reverse complement strand
TATGGCGGCAGAGGTATGGAATGACCCCGATGGCGGGATGTTTGAAAATGTGAGAGTGCAAATGTATCAGGATGAAAAAATTACAGCCTCTGAACTTGGATATTTAATATCTTCGGCAGTAGCTTAATTTTTAAAAAGGAGAAATATGAGAATAGAGGTTCAATGTTCAATAAATTCTGGACAATATAATAAGGGAGATGTTATTGATATATCCGATGACACAGCAAATTTATTTATTAAAAGTGGATTTGCTGTTAAAGTTTCAAACGATATTGAAATTTCTTCCCCAAAATTAATTCACCGTGAAATTCCAGAACACAGAAGAAACCCATCTCCGATAATTGAAGTTGAAATTAATGAGAAACCAAAAAGGGGAAGACCTAAAAAAATATTGGAGGAGGGTTAAATCATGGGACTGGATAAATTTGTAAGAAATCTTGGAATACATGGGATTAAAGGGGCGTCAAAATGGAGAGGGATAACCACAATCACGAGCGGGACAAGTATTATCGCCGTGACTGCAACAGCTGCCGCATCTGGTTATCCTGTCCTTACGGGCTTAAATGCTACATCTGTAGCAAGTCATAGGGATATTGTTTTATCAGTTAATAGTGTTGTAGATAATACATCATTCTGTATTGTTGCCGATAAGGCTACAGTTAATTCTCAGGAAGTATATTATGTAATTGTGAGATGAGGAGAAAAAAATATGCTTAAATATCAAAAACCTTTTGGGGCTGTTGCAGATGCTATTGTTGCATCTATTACAGATGCAACTGCTGTTACTTCAATCGGGTTAGTTAATGGTGCGAGATTATATAATGTAGGTTCAAATTTAATTTATTGTAAAACGGGTGTGGCTTCGCTTGGTGTATCTGCTTCAGCATTCATGTATGCTATCCCCGCAGGCGGCATTGAATCAATATCATTACCAGACAGACATGCCTACTTTGCGACAATTTGTAATTCTGGGTATGCCTCAACTCTACATATTACTGTAGGAGGTGGGTTATGATTAAATCTCTGGGAAATGTAGGAGATGAACAAGTATTAGATAATATTTCGCTGACAAACATTACACAAATTACCAATAGAAGTCATGCGAGTTTGCAAAATATTGGCACAAACACTCATGCTCAAGTTGATACTCATATAGCAGCAACTGAGGCACACAGTGCCACAGGGGCGGTTGTAGGCACAACTAATACACAGACACTTACCAATAAGACACTTACTTCGCCTACTATCAATGGCGGAACCATAACCGGAATGACTGATATAGCAGTAGCAGACGGAGGCACTGGAGCAAGCACGGCAGCAAATGCAGCAACAAATCTTGGATTAGGAACTGGAGATAGTCCAACTTTTGTAACAGTTAAATGTTCAGGGCTTACTGATGGATATATTCCTACACACACAAGCGATGCAGTGGGTTTGGCAAATAGTCCTATATATACGGATGGGACTAATATCGGCATCGGGACGACGGGGCCGGCTGTTGGTTTAGATGTCCACAATGACAATGAAATATCCGCCGGGTTTGGCAGGGCGGATGATGGTAGTAATTATATCGCTGTCAGAACTGGAGAAGTTGCGAATCAAGCAGCTGGTTATGTTTTTAATGTTGGTTCTGCCACTGTAACGGGATGGAGTTCGGATACAACACTTGCACTAATCAGGTCGAAAGTGATGCAGGCAACTCCGTCTACACTAAAGGGCAATCTTGAATTTTGGACAAATAATGGCGACCTACTTGGTGATTATCCCAAGGTGGTAATTTCAGAAAGCGGCAACGTCGGCATTGGGATGATACCAACAGTCCAGTTAGAATTATCAACATCAGGGGCTCAGAAGGCATCAGGGACTACCTGGTCAAATCCTTCTGATAAGCGTCTAAAAACAAATATTATTCCCGCTGATTTACGAAGATGTTATGAGATTGTTAAACAATTACCATTAGTGCATCATGGCTGGGAAGATGGAGTTTTTAAAGATAAAGATATAATTGATAAATCACAGCTTGGGTGGATAGCCCAAGATGCGGAGTCGGTATTTCCTAAAGCTGTAGATATTAGTAAAAAAGAATATGCTCAAAAAGTAGAAGATGGTGTTGAAGAATATGAGGAACAGGATTTTATAACTGAAATTATTGAAGTCAATGAAAAGGTAATTGAAATTAGAGATGGTGTGCCTGTTCAAATTACAAAAATTAGCACAAAAGAAAAGAAAAATCTTATTTTCAAAGATGTTAATGTTGTGGATGAAGATGGTAATATTGTAGTTGATGAAAAAGGAAGGACATTATTTCATAAAGTTCCTGTAATGATTAAGAAAATCAGACCAAAGATGATACCAATAAAAACTATTGAAGATTGTAAGAGTCTAAATGCAGACCAGATTTTTAAGGCTATGTATGGTGCAGTGCAATTATTAATTCAGAAAGTAGAAATGTTAGAGAGTAAAATACTAATTTAATAAAAAAAATAATAATTGAAAGAAGATTGCCAATGAGCAACCATAAATTAAATATTGTTTTCTATGTTAATGGGATGCCCTTTAACCACAATACTCTTAACGATAAGAGTCTTGGAGGTTCTGAAACGATGGGACTTTTGATGTCTCAGGAAATGGCAAAGAGGGGACATGATGTAATTATGTTTTGTAATACTGACAAAATTAATATACATGATAATTTAAGATATATGCCTATACAGGATTTTAATAAATACATGGCATATTCTGGCAGTGATGTTTGTGTAGTTCAGCGGATACCAGATATTTTCGGTTTACCTATGAAATCAAAATTAAATATTCTTTGGCAGCATGATTTATCATTAAAACGCAACAGGCAAAATTTCAGGGGTGTATTATGGAATATTGACGAGATATGGGGATTATCAGATTTTCATATTAACCAAATGTCAAATACAATGCAAGTGCCAAAAGAGTTATTTTGGAAAACAAGAAATGGAATTAATCCTGTTAAAAACTTTGGGGCATTAAGACAAAATAAAAGATTAATCTACACAAGCAGACCAGAGCGGGGCATGGATATACTTATTAATAATATTATGCCTCTTGTGTGGGAGAGAGATAAGGATATTGAATTATATCTTGCTGGTTATGATAATGTAGTCCCCCAAATGAAATCTTTCTACGATTTGTTGCATAATAAAATTAATGAATATAAAAAACAAGGTAGAAAAGTAGAATGGTTAGGATATTTAACCAAAAAAGAATTATATAAAGAATATCAGAAAGCAACCATATATGTTTATCCATCTAATTTTGAGGAGATAAGCTGTATAACTGCTATGGAATGTATGACAAACGGCTTGCCTGTTATATGTTCAGAAAAGGGAGCTTTACCTGAAACCCTATCAAAAGAAACATCTGTTTTTGTAAAGGGGAATGCTAATGATAATGATTATCAAAATCAATTTGTTTTTGAAATATTTAATCTTTTAAATAATTCTGATAAGCAAGAATCATTAAGAGATGCTGGTTATAAGAGGATAAATGATTTTAAATTAGATACCCTTGCGGAAGAGTGGGAAAATAGGTTCTATGGTCATTTTGAAAATAAGACAAATAATAAAGATACACTTGCAAAACATTTTTATAGAAATGAAGACATAATGGCTTTAAAAGAATTAAACATCCCAGAATGGAATGAAAAAATAAATAAGGAATATCCATTTATTTCCGATGATAATGAATATAAAAATCAATATCAAGAGCAGGGTAAAAGATTTTATCAGGATTATAAAGAAGGCAAAATTAATCTTAATATTCAATCCTATGCAAGAATAAAATTTGCAATGGAATTGATGAGACCAAATAAACCTAAACATATACTTGATTATGGATGTGGTATAGGCAATGAGGCAGTGCAATTTGTTAATGAATTTGATTGTAATGTAACGGCTGTCAATATTTCTCCTGATGAAATGGAAATAGGAAAAGAGCTTGCAAAAAAATATTGTAAAAATCCCGATAAAATAAATTGGATTATTGCTAATAAACCAGAAGATGTAACAGGTGAATTTGATATTGTTTTTGCAGGCGAAATATTAGAACACATGGCAGAACCTCAAAAGTTTATTGATAATCTTGAAAAGAAATGTGTCAAGGGCGGATTAATGATATATACCGTGCCTACAGGGGCATGGGGTGATACTGATTTTAAACTTGATATGAGGGGGCATTTGTGGAATTTTGAAAAATCAGATTTGAAAAATCTTTTTGATAAAAAAAATAAATTAAACATAGCTGCCATAAGCGGAAATATTAATCTTAAAAATAAAGAAATGCTGGGATGGTATGTTATTAAATACGAAAAAGACAATGAAGTTATTGCCACGGGACATGTGGATTTGCATAGAAAAATATCTTTACAATCTCCCAGACAAACTTTATCTGCTTGCATGATTGTAGGAGGTCAGCAAGAAGGCTTATTACATAGATGTCTTAAGTCTATTGATAATATTTCTGATGAAATTATAATATCTGATACAGGCATGACAGATATTTGCAGAGAAATTATAAAACATTATCCTAAAGTCAGGATAATAAACAATGCCCCTAATCCGCTTGAGTATGGTTTTGCAGAGGCAAGGAATTTCAGCATTAAAGAAGCTAAAGGGGATTGGATATTATGGATTGATTCTGATGAAGAATTATTGTTATCTGAAAATATTTATAAATATTTGAGAAATAATCATTATAATGGATACTCAATAAGACAACATCATTTTTCTGCTCAGCCTCCAAATGTTTTTAAACCTGATTTACCTGTCCGATTATTTAGAAATGGCAAGGGGATAAAATTTTTTGGGTATGTCCATGAACATCCAGAAATTGAATTAAATAAATCAGTGGGATTTTCTACAATTATATCAGATGTAGATATAGCCCACGATGGATACCTGACAGAGGAGGGCAGACGAAAAAGATTTAACAGAAATTATAAACTATTATTAATTGATAGGGAAAAGAATCCTGATAGGGAGCTTGGAAAATTTTTAATTATGAGGGATTATATCCACATGGTGAGATACATCATGGAACAAACTAAAGGACAACTTACGCAAGAAATTATAGATTATTGTAATAAAACTATAGAAATGTATAGAAATGAATTTCTTGGAAAAAACGAAATGATGGCAATTGACGGATTGATGTTTTATTCAGAAGCCTTAACAGTATTGAACAAGGGATTAGAATATGACTTTAGCATTGATATTAAACCAATGGGAGCTCTTGCTAAAGATAATTTTAAAACAAGATTTGAGAATAAAAAAGATTTTATAAAATTTATTGAGGCATTAAGTGAAATGCAAATAGAACATTTTAGCGGAGATTATGTATGAGTGCTGGGATTACTTGGACAAATAATACGGGGTTAAGCGGATATTGGCAAGATATTGCTTATGGTAATGGATTATTTGTAGCTGTATCTAATAATGATAATTCCTCAAGCGGTGGCAATAGAATAATGACAAGTCCAGATGGAATTACCTGGACTGTTAGAACAAGTCCTGCATCTAATAGTTACTGGTTTGGAATTTGTTATGGCAACGGATTATTTGTAGCTGTAGCGTGGAGCGGCACTTATCAGGTAATGACCTCTACAGATGGGATTACCTGGACTGGCAGAACAGCGGCTAATACAAACTCTTGGATGGGGGTATGTTATGGAAATGGATTATTTGTAGCAGTTGCAATTACTGGTAGTGGCGATAGAGTAATGACCTCTTCGGATGGAATAACTTGGACTGCAAGGACAACACCTGATAAGACTTGGTATAGAGTAACTTATGGCAACGGATTATTTGTGGCGGTAGCATACGGTACAGGAACTGATAGAGTAATGACCTCTCCAGATGGGATTACCTGGACTACAAGAACAATACCCAACGAAAATTGGTATGATATAACTTATGGCAATGGATTATTTGTGGCTGTATCACCGACCAAAAATACTTATCAAGTAATGACTTCTACGGATGGGATTACTTGGACTGGTAGAGATGCTTCAAGAGTGGCAGGTTGGTTTGGTATAGATTACGGAGATGGATTGTTTGTAGCAGTTGCAATAGACGGAACTGGTAACAGAGTAATGACATCACCAGATGGAATTACTTGGACAACAAGAACAACACCCACAACCCCATCCGAAAATAACTGGAGAGCGGTAATTTATACTCCAACAATATTTGTGGCAGTGGGAGATTTTACTACTCAGACAATGATGAGTGGGACACTTGGTTTACCTTATCCTTATGGTGTATCAATCCCTATATTGGATAAGACAAAATAAGATAAGGGGGCAAAATGGCAGAAAGTTATCCGAGAATAGAAGCTGGAGACACTTATCAATTTACAAAAAATTTTATCACTACTCCATTTGGTATACTACGGTTAATAGCTCGGGGATGTTTGTTATTGAGTGGATTGGTTATAGAGCATCTGGGAATGATGTTGTCAAAGATTATTTTGAAATAATAAAAACTGATTAGAAAGAGGGAACTTTTATGGGAGATTATACATCTGCAATAGATATTAGAAAATTGTATAAAAAAATTGACACAGCAGGGCTTACTGATAATGATATTGATTTTTATATTGCAATGGCAGAGGCAGAAATCAATGGTTATATCTCTACAAAATATACTATTCCTATTAGCCCTGCCCCTGCTTTATTGAGGGACATATCATCTGAATTATCTCTTATTAAAATTCTTGATAGATTTTTTACTGCCGAAACTTCATCAAAAAATGAATGGAGAGATATAAGAAAAAAGGATGTAATGAGTATAATTGAGAAAATATCAAAAGGCGATATGTTATTGATTACATCTTCTGGAACTATTATATCTCCAAGAACTGATACTACGGAGATATATTCAAATACAAAAGATTATACACCCATCTTTGGGCATGGGCATTATGGAGATGAAATAGTTGATATTGATAGAATAGATGATGAGGATGATGCAAGAGATGATTAATTTTAAAAGTGCGGGAATAAATTTATTAGTAAATAAATTCAAAAAAATAGAGAATCAATTTGAAAATAAGATTCCTTTATACAAACGAATTGGAGTTAATTTACTTAATGAAATATCAAATACATTTAAGGAAGAATCACATGAAGGGAGGGCATGGAAGCCTCTATCTATAGCAACGATAAGCATAAGACGCAAGGGCGGAGGCAGGGGGAGACCGAAAATATTACAGGATACTGGTACACTGAAAAGGTCATTTGTAATGGATGCAAACAATACAAGAATAAAAATAGGAACTCCAATAAAATATGCTTCAAAACATGAATTTGGATTCAGGCAAATTCCACAAAGAAAAATATTGCCATCAAGAAAAAAAGCGTTATCATTATCGGTAAGCATAGCAGATAAATATTTTGAAGAAAAACTTAAAGAGGCATTGTTAAAATGAGTGAAATAAATTATTACAGCATTGAAGAAGCTATAGCAAATTTATTTAAGGCTGATGCTGATTTATTGGCTTTATCACCCACGATAGAAATTGAAGAGGATGATAATTTAGTATCTGATAAATGTCCTTATATTGGTATATATTTATCGTCTTGGGAGAGTCCTCATACCGAAGAACGAATTGGAGGGACAACCCCTTTCACCACTTATTTGGTTTTTGATATTTGGTGTTATGAATTTGCATTAGAAAATAAACAAGGGGCGATTTTGAGAGATACGCTATTGCAAAAAGTTAAAGAAATATTAAAAGAAAATAGAAAATTATCTGATACGGTTTTAATAACAAGATTTCAGGGGGGCGATTTTGACAATGCAAGAAATTCAGAAGGATATTTTAAAGGTGTGTCAATAAAATTACAAGCGGAGGTAAGAGAATGAGTCAGAAAAATATAACATGGTTAGTTAGTGGATTAGAGATACCTGCCATAGGAATTACAATTAAGGGTAAATCAGTAATGATAGATACAATCATAGCTGATAGCCTGGTAGAGCAGGGCATAGCAACGGATGGCAAATTAAATAAAAAAGAAAGTTCAAAAGAAGGAGGTAAAAGCAAATGAGTTACGGAGCGTTATCGCATATAGGCATATCGGCACAACAATCTTATGGCACTGCAACTGCTTCATGGGATTATTTGCCGATTATATCAGAATCATTGGTTACAGAAATTGAACAATTAGAAGAAGAAGGAATGAGAGCAAGATTTGAATCGGGTGCAGTGCATGAAGGACTTATCACAGTAGCGGGTGATATTGTGTTTGAGCCTCATCCAATTTTAATGGGACATTTTTTAAGAGGCGTTACAGGACAGGCAAGCGGGACATTAACAAACTCTGTTTACATTTGGGAATTTATTCCAAGACAGGCAGATTTTTCAACAAACTGTGCCGTGCCTCCATTCGCTCTACAGGTATACAGGGATAATGGTTCGGCGTGGCAGTTTACAGATTCCCTCGTTAATCAATTATCTATTGATATATCTGGAGGGACAATTACCAAAGCCACAGCGTCCTTGCTTTGCAGGGTATCAAGTTTAATGACAAAGACAAGTCCATCATTTCCGTCTGGCAATCCCTGGAATTGGAGTCAGGCGAGTTTGAGTCTTGCTGGCACGGCAAATGGAGATATTGAATCTTTATCTTTTGTTATTAATAATAATATTGAAGGACTGGCAATGCTTGATAATACAAGGGTTCACGGTAAGCATCTCAGGACAGGTTACAGAGAATCTAATTTTTCAGGAAATATGGATTTTGCTTCACAGACTGAATACAATAAATTCAGAATAGGAAGTGAACAGGCAATTAAAATAACAATTACAGGGGACACTACAGCAACGAGTTACAATAATCAACTTGTAATAGATATTCCACAGGCTAAATATAGTTCTTTCCCTGTAAATATTAGTGGAGCGGGTAGAATTAGTGTAGGTTTTGATGGTGCTGCAAAATATAATACTACATCTGCTTATGCTGTAAGATTCTCTCTAACCAACACAAGAGCAACTTATGCCAATTAATATGGAGGATAAAAATGAGACTCACCTTAGGTGGTAAAGAATTTGAATTGAAGTCCTTAACTCTTAATGATTGGATTAAGGCGGAAGATTTGGGACTTGATATTAAACGATTACAGAATCAAGAAATAAAATTAAAAGATGTTAGGACATTGACTTATATTGTTTTGGTAAAATGTGATAGCTCTATTACTCCTGAATGGATTGGAGAGAATTTATCTATTGACAATATGGAGGTATTCAAAGAAATTACAAATTTTATCAAGCCTGCTCAGTCCACAGCGATAGAGAATATCTCCAATACATAGACCTCTTCGGGAGTGAGTATGGATGGAATAGAGAAGATGTGTTATCCTTAACGATGCCAGAAATAAGGGGATTAGTAAGGATAATTAAAAAAAGATATAAGGAGATGAATGGCGGAAAACAACATAGAATTAATAATTTCAGCAAAAGACCAGGCAAGTTCGGTTTTGGGTAATGTCTCCTCCGCACTGCAAAATTTATTACCTCCCTTAAAAGGAATAGGGATAGCCGTTGCGGGGATAAGTGCAATAGGCGGAACTTTAATATCCTTTGCAAAAAAGACCGCTGATGCAGGTGATGAATTACTGGAAATGTCAAAGAGAATAGGCGTATCTGTTTCTGCCTTGTCTGAATTAAAATATGCAGGCGAATTAACAGGCACTTCTATTGGCAGCCTTGAATCGGGCATGAGATTATTGTCCAAAAGAATGAATGACGCTGCATCAGGCAGTAAGGAAGCCTCTCAAATATTTTCTCAACTTAATATATCAATTAAAGATTCCTCTGGAAACTTAAGAAACGCTGATGCTGTTTTGATGGATGCGGTTGATAGGATTAATTCATTAGGTTCCGAAACGAAAAAAACTGCAATGGCAATGGAATTATTTGGTAGGAGTGGTGCTGATTTATTACCATTTATTAAGGAGGGAAGCAAGGGAATAGCAGAATTAAGGGAGGAGGCAAATAAATTAGGAATTGTATTCAGCGAGAAATCGGCAAAGGCGGCAGATGAGTTTAAAGATAATTTATCAAGAATGACAGGACATATAACTGGTATAGTATATTCCATAGGCAATGAATTAATCCCAAGATTGAATCAGGTATTTGATACCCTGTTCGGTAAAATAGAAAAAACTGATAGAGTATTGGGAGATTTTGAAAAAAGTGTAATGGAAGGGATGGGATTATTTGTAAAGGAAGGCACAAAATTAAATGAAATTATAAATGTATTGCCTGCCAATGAACTCAAAGTTAAAAATGAGAAAATAGCAAAAAGTTTTGAAGAAACATCAAAACATACTAAAGATGCGAATGAACATATAAAGGCATATTCAAAATATTTAAAAGAATTGGGAGACAGTGTTGCACCTGAAACAATGCAGCAAATTAGTGATGCCATGGAAACAAATAATGTATCATGGTCAATTGCTGGCGAAACAATGAAACAAGTTGAAAGTGCATATAGTAAAACTTATGAGACAATAACCGAAACAACACAGGAAGGGGCGGATATAATAACAGAGATTTGGGGTGATACATCCACTATGATTAGTGATGCATTAAATTATACAAATGAAAAACAATTACAGACATCTGAATTTTTAAAAGAAAGCTGGATAACAATTAAAGACTCTGCAAGGGCTTCATTTCAAATGATTTATGAGGGATTTGGTGTGGCAGTGGGCAGAATGATTGTTTACGGAGAAAATTTTGGAGCGAATTTTAAAGCAATATTATCAAGCATCTTGGCTGCTTTTATTTCCATTATTGCGCAAATGATTGCAAGATGGGTGATGTTCACAATATTAACAGGGGGATTCGGCGCAGGTGCAGGGACTTTAAAAATTTTTGGATTTGCAAAAGGTGGAATTACAGAAGGTGGATTAACTCCTCTATCCACATCTGTTATATCAGCCGCTGATGGCGGTATTTTTAAATCTCCAACACTGGCACTGATTGGAGATAATCCTGAAAGACAAGAAGCTGTGATACCGATGCAAAACGGTAAAGTGCCTGTTGAATTAAGAGGAGATACCAATAATGGTGGAAGCCAGATTTATAT
>Ga0209321_10003108_pt1 | contig 11123 bp, 9 predicted proteins | sample Rifsed16ft4_FD_184012 | JGI IMG/M metagenome (GOLD analysis project Ga0209321, IMG submission 184012) | Soil microbial communities from Rifle, Colorado, USA - sediment 16ft 4 - CSP-I_5_4 (version 2) | ecosystem: Environmental > Terrestrial > Deep subsurface > Rock core/Sediment | place: Rifle... | reverse complement strand
CATGGACGTGCTCAGCGCGAGCCGGAACACGTAGGGCACATGGTCCTTGCCAGTCAGTTCATCCGCTTCCGCTGAATACTGGACCACGACAACCTTGTGTTTCGCCGCAACCTGAGCGACCGCCTTGGCAACGTGAGTACCCGTGAATCCCATGATGATCTTTACGCCGTCCTCCAGGATGTACTTGGTCGCCTTTCGCTGGGCCACGTCTGGCTTGAGCTGCGAATCGTCCAGATAGAGCTTGATAGGCCGCCCGTTGATTCCGCCCGCATCGTTGATCTCGTCGACCGCAAATTTGACGCCTAACAGATACCGTTCCCCAATATCCTTGAAAGGTCCCGACAGCACGTCCAAGCCGAGTACCCTGATGGGCTCGGCCGCCGTTGCTCCCATGGGCTGATGCACCCAGCCCATGATCCACGCGAGCACCACCACAGCCGCTAGGACCACTCGCAAACGTCGCATGCCTTGCTCCTTTCTTGGTTAGACGAAGCACCCTACCCGCCGTCCCCAGGACGGCGCGTTACACCTCCAGGTACCGCTGCCGGACTTCCCGGTTCTGCTCGAGCTCTGTTGGGCTCCCGTCATAGACGATCCGGCCCTTCCAGATCACGGACACACGCACCGCGAGGCGAAGGGCAACCGAGAGCTTTGACTCGACGAACAGGACCGCCAGTCCGCGTCCAGTGATGTCGCGGATCACCCCCTCCAACGCGTCCACGATGAGCGGAGCCAATCCCTCTGTCGGCTCGTCCAGCAGGAGCACCTGGGGATCACCCATGAGCGCTCGCGCGATGGCGAGCATCTGCTGCTCGCCCCCGGACAGGAAGCGTCCCTTAAAGCTGACCCGGCGCGCGAGCGGCGGGAAGTATCCCAATACCTGCTCGATCGACCACTTCCCCTCCCGGCTTCCCGGTTTGACACCCATCAACAGGTTCTCCCGCACGGTCAGCGTCGGGAAAATTCGCCGATCCTGCGGAACATATCCGATCCCGGCGCGAGCGACCTGATACGGAAGCAGCCCGGTCAGGTCGCGTCCCTTCCACCGCACCGACCCGCTCTGGGGCGCTACGAGACCCATGATGCTCTTGAGTGTCGTGCTCTTGCCGAACCCGTTACGCCCGAGCAGGCACGTCACCTCGCCCGTGGCCGCGGTCAAGGACACGCCGTAGAGCACCTGCGTCTTCCCATAAGACGTCGCGAGGTTACGAACCTCGAGCATTACTGGCCCTCGCGACGCCCCAGGTAGGCATCGCGCACCCGCGCATCGTCGCGAATTTCCCAGGGAGTCCCCTGGGCCAGGACCCCGCCGTCGTGCAGGACGCTCACCCGCTCGGCGAGGGAAAACACGACGTCCATGTCGTGCTCGATGAGGATCAACGTCCTGCCTTCGGTGGCCCGCCGCATCACCAATGTCATCTCGCGCGTCTCGGCGGAGGAAATGCCCGCCGTCGGCTCATCTAGGATAACCAGCTGTGGGTCGAGGCCGAGCACAAGGCCGATTTCAAGTGTTCGCTGTTTGCCGTAGGATAGCTCGCCCGCCGGCAGTTGACGAAACCCGCCCAGCCCGATCAGCTCAAGGAGCCCTTCGGTCTTGGCATTCACTCGGTAGAGCCGGTCCAGGGCATGGACCATACTGAACCGAATCCCCTCCCGCGACAGAACCGCATTGCGCATATTCTCGAAGACCGTCATGCTCGGAAATACATTGATGATCTGGAAGGACCGTCCAATGCCAAGTCGCACCCGCTTGTGCGGAGGCAGACTGGTCACGTCCACATCATTGAACCACACGCGCCCTTGGGACGGGACGTACTTGCCCGTGATGATGTTGATGAGCGTCGTCTTGCCAGCGCCGTTGGGCCCGATGATCGCATGCCGTTCGCCGGCTGCGACCTCCAGATCGATGCTGCGGAGGACTTCGACGCCTCCGAAATCCTTCGACACGTTCTCAAGACGCAGGTAGCCGCTCATCACCGGGGTGCCTCCGATCGGACCGAGCGGAGTCGAAACTTGGGGATGCGCTCCAAGAATCCCACGAGCCCCCCCGGTGCGAACAGCACAATGAGGACGAAGATGACACCCATGATAATCTGCCACCGGTCGGTCAACGCGGAGATGAAATCGCTGAAATAAACAAAGAAGGCTGCGCCGAGGACTGGCCCAAAGAACGAGACCGTGCCGCCGATGAAAGTCATCAGGACCACGTCAGTCGACAGCGTCAGGTCGATTGCGCTCGGCGAGACAAAGTCGTGGAAGATCGCCGACAGCGACCCTGCTAATCCGGCGAGTCCGGCAGCGAGGGTGTAGGTCACGAGCTTGATGGCAAGCACGTCGTAGCCCAAAAAGACCGCCCGCTCCTCGTTCTGGCGAACACTCACTACGAAGTTGCCGAAGGGCGTCCGAGTCATCAAGAGCCACGTCCCGCCGACCACTGGAACGATAACGCTCACGACGAGGTAATAGAGCGCACGCTGATCAGGGCTTTCCAGTGTCCCGAGTAGCGGGAAAGTCGCGTGTTTGACGAACTCCCCAAAGCCGTCGTCGCCCCGCGTCAGGGCGCGCCACTTCCATGCTATGGCAAACAGGAGTTGGCCGAATGCCAGCGTGAGCATCGCGAAATAGGGGCCGCTGAGACGGACGCAGAAGTTTCCGATGACGATACCACCCAAGGCGCCGGCCGCCGTCCCGAGCACGACTGCAAGCAGCACCGGCAGACCGTGCCAGTGGAACAGCACCAGCGCTGTGGCGTAGGCGCCCAAGCCGAAGTATGCGGAATGCCCAAACGATAGGAGTCCCAGGTAGCCGAAGAGGAGGTTGTAGCTGACAGCGAAGAGCGCCAGGATGACGACCTCCGTGAAGCTGTACAGCCGAGGGGTCGTGAGCAGGAGGGGCGCACACCCCAAGCCTGCCAGCACGAGGCCGATCGAAGCAGCGCGGCGGCCCCCCGAGATCACACCCGCTCCCCAAAGAGGCCCATCGGCCGCCAGATGAGAACCAAAGTCATCAGCAAGAAGCTGAAGATCATGGCGAGGCGGGGTATGATCAGCACGCCGAACGATTGGAGCTCGCCTAGAATGAACGATGCGATCAGCGCGCCCTTCAAGCTACCAAGCCCCCCAACCACCACCACGATAAAGGTGTCGACAAGCATATCCGACCCCATGCCCGGATACACGCTCAGGAGCGGCGCCGCGATCACCCCCGCCAGGCCCGCTAGACCGGCACCGACCCCAAACACACCCACGAACAATGCCCGGACGTTAAACCCGAGCGCATCTACCATACTGAAATCGGAGACGGCAGCCCGGACGATCATCCCGAGGCGGGTCCGGAAAAGTAGAAGCCCCAACGCGACTAGAACACAGAGCCCCAGCGCGCAGATAAACAGCCGATAGGTTGGATAGACCTGACCCAGAATCGGAAGCGACTCGTCAAGCCGGACGGGTGCGTTCATCGGGTGCGACCCGGTACCCCAGATCCACTTCACGATTTCTAGAATGATGTAGGCCAATCCGAAGGTCAGCAGGAGCTCGTGGCTGTGGCCAAACTGGTGGGCCTTCCGCAACAGGAAGCGCTCAACGAGAACGCCCAGACCTCCGACTGCCACCGGCGCCAGCAGCAGCGCGGCCCAGAAGCTTCCCGTCCACTGCACCAGCGAGTACGCAAAATACGCACCGAGCATGTAGAATGAGGCGTGGGCAATGTTGAGCACGCCGAGCATGCCGAAGACTACTGTCAAACCCGAAGATAGGAGAAACAGCAACATCGCGTACACGACGCCGTTGAGCATCCCCAAGAGCAGAAACACCAGCACGCCAAACGGATCCATTGGGACCTCCACCTCCTCAGCTCATGATCCGTCCGCCGTCCACCACCAACGTCTGCCCTGTGACGAACGCGCTGAGGTCGCTGCACAGGAAGAGCACCGCACCCACCACGTCCCCGACATCCTCCAGGCGCTGAATGGCTCGCGCGTTGACCAGCACGGACACGCGGGACTCGGGAAACAGCTGCCTGGCCGTGTCCGTCATCGTCAGGCCTGGGGCCACACAGTTCACGGTAATGCCGTGCTCGCCGAATTCGGCGGCCAGTGCCCGGCTCAGACCGATCACGCCTCCCTTGGATGCCGCATAATGGGCCTGGCCTGGACCCGGCCGATAGAAGCCCGTCGTGGCCACGTTGACAATTCGGCCATAGCGGTTCGCTACCATGTAGGGAATCGTGGCACGACACACGACGAAGACACTCCTCAGGTTCACCGAGAGCACGCGGTCGAAGAGCTCCTGTGTAATTTCGAGAAACGGCGTAATCGGATAGACCCCCACATTGTTCACCACGATATCGATACTGCCGAACTCCTTCACGACGCGCGCTGCCGCCACCGACACCTGTTCGGCCGACGTCACATCCACCACGTCGAACAGGATCCGTGCCGCGTTGATGCGCCGAATTGCCTCAACCATCGCCTCCAATCGGCCGCCATCCATATCCCAGGCCGCCACCCGCGCTCCATGGCACGCCAGCCCCTCAGCAAACGCACGGCCGAGCCCAGCGGCGGCCCCCGTTACGATAGCCGCTCTCCCCTCAAGCCTAAGGCCCACCCCGCTCACGCGCCGCCCGGCTCGCTTACGTTTGGACGTCAAACTTGAAGAGGCGCCTGCTCCAGAAGGAGGGTGCGACTACGGTCACGGGATCTTTGCCGACGAATTTGGTGGCCAGCCGCCAGGCCTCTGCGAAGTCGGGCGCGGGAATTATGCCCAGCGACCGAAAAGTTCCAGGGTTTGTGGTCCCGGCCATGATGACAGCTGCAGCTCGATTGAGCGCGTACTCAATCTCATAAAAGAGCCAGAAGGGATGGATGGGATGGTAGCCATAGCCATGGGTGTACTGGCGCAAATACTGCGGCCGGTGGCAGAACTCCTCCTCGTGGTCGGAGAGCGACACGACACTATGGTATCGGCGGTAGAGGTCGACGACTTCTTCGTATGACGGATAGGTCTGCGGGTTGATCCATCCGGTGCACGGGCTCAGGCCAATGATCACACCGCCTTCCCTGAGCATCGGGCGATTGACCGAAATGCGGGGCGGTACGAGGGCCCCCACTGCCGCAATCAGCTGATTGTTAGAATCACCGTACGCAAACCGCGCCGGCAACCCAATGATCAGGACGTCCGCCTGCGGCACCGGGTAGCGGTTAAAGGTCTCGGCCAGTCGCCAGGCCGCCGTATCCACCTCCGGCGTATACCCGGCAAACACGCCGGCAAGCCGACCCTTCACGCCCCCAACAGCATCGATGTAAAAGATCCGTTTGCCCGCCGCCTTTTCGATGTAAGCGTTGACCTCGGCCTTGAGGCTTCGGTAGAGCATCGTCGTATGGTCACCTGTGCACGAATCCGGGTGCGCCACGACGTGATAGCAATGGTGCGACCGCATGCTGCGCCAGGAAGCGAGACCGACGACCACGCCCATCCCTGTGTAGCCGCCCCAGTTCGTCGCAGAGACGTTACCGGAGTAGATCATGAGGTCGGCCTCAAGAAACTGCTGGTTATGCTCGACGTAGCATCCGCGCTCCGTAATCCCAAGAAATTTGAGCCCTGGGGGCTCTGAGCAATCGTGGTTGACGATCTGCCCGCGCGGCCAGTACCGGTCGAAGATTGTTGGACCAAGATACGCGGAGAGCTCCGCACGCGTCCATTTCCGATGGTTTCCATTCGCACAAATAAACAGAATATCTCGCTCCGTGACACCCGCCTCCAGCAACTGCTCTACCACCACTGGCAGGATCGTCTGCTGAGGCAGGCTGGGGCGCGTAGGGTTGTCGAACGCTATCGCGACCCGCATGCCAGGCCGCGCGAGAGCCGCCAACGGCGGGCTTCCGAGCGGTTCGGCCAGCGCCTTCCGGGTCGCGCCGATCGGATCAGGCAAGAATGGCGGATCCTGAAACTCCACTACTACCGCATGTCCGGGCACCTCAATCTCCAACTGCCGTTCGCCAAAGTCCACCTGGACAGGCTTACTCTCCATTTCCGAACCTCCTCACTTTGCTGTCACCGCCTGCTCATTCCGTTCGCGGCACAGCCCCCACGCGCACAGAGGAGCAGGAACGTCTGGTCTCATGCGACGCCGGCACGCGACTTCTTGACAACGGTCACGGAAAAGAGATCCCGCCGCAAGGCCAGCTCCTTGACCAGCGTCACCAGCGGGGTCCGGCCGACGGGATAGTCGGTCTTGATCGGGCGCGCATTGAAAAGCTTCAGATACTGCTCCGGGCTGTAGAAGATCGCGAGCAAGAGGTCGTCGTCCGACGCGAACGGGCCCCGCTCACGCCGGACATGCTCCACGGCCGGAGCCAGAAGCTCGCCCGGCCGGGCCGTGACGGGTTGTTCCTTCCCGACGATCCGGTCAAGCACGTCCGGATCGATCGGGGCCGCCAGCTCCCCGTAGTAGCCGAGCGCGTACTTCCGGATCTCGTCCGGGACCGTCCGGTACCGCTCCCCCTGCATCACGTTGAGGACCGCCTGCGTCACGACGAACTGGGAGAATGGGCTCACCATGATAGGGTACCCGAGCTCTCGGCGGACGCGGGCGGACTCCTCGAGGATCTCGTCCAAGCGGTGCTCCAGGCCCACGTCCCGCAGCTGGATCCGGAGGTTCGAGATCATGCCTCCGGGAATCTGGTGCTCGTAGTGAAAGGGGTCGTATTCCGCCACCTGTCCCAGCGGCTTGCCCTCCCGGGCCGCCACGTACCGGAAGTGATCCGCCACGGGCTTGAGTCCTTCCACGTCCAGCGACACCCCCAAGCCCATCCGCCGGGCGTTCCCCGCCACCCACTCGGTAGGCGGATGGGAGGCGCCATGGGCCAGGACCGACGTGGCGGTGTGCACCGTATCGACGCCGAGCCGGATGCCCTCAAGCGCACAGATCGGCCCGAGGCCCGTCAGACAGTGCGTGTGAAGCTGAAGGGGGAGCGACCCCACGGCCGCGCGGAGCACGGGGATCAGCGTCTGGACCCGCTCGGGCGTCAGCAGCCCGCTCGGGTCCTTCAAGAACACCGCATCCACTCCGAGCCGGATCAGCTCCCGCGCTTTCTTGGCGTAGTACTCATCGGTGTGGACCGGGCTGATCGTGTACACGATGCCCGCGGCGACGTAGAGCCCCGCCGCCTTCGCGGCCCGCACAGGCACCTCGAGGTTCCGAATGTCGTTGAGGGCATCATACGGCGTGTGGTACCGGATTCCGTTGGCCGCGATCCGCTTCGCTGTGAGCGTCACGACATCGTCGGGGAAGAACTCGAACGTGAACAGGCTCTGGCCGCGCGTCATAACGATGAGCGGCGTTCGCCTGATCGCACGGCTCATGATCCGCATGCGCTCCCAGGGATCTTCGAGAAGGTACCGGACACAAACGTCAAACACGGCACCGCCCACGAGATCGATGGCCTCGAAGCCCAGCCGGTCCAGGATCGGCGCCACGGGCAGCATCATCGCCGTGGTCATCCGGGTCGACCAGAGCGACTGGTGCGCGTCCCGAAGCGTGACGTCGATGAACGAGACCTTCCTCACGGCTCCTGCCTCCCCGCCATCAGCTCCTCCTCCACCCACCGAGTATGTACGCGCCCTCCGACAAAGTCAGGGTGCTCGAGGACGCGGCGGTGGAAGGGAACAGTAGTTTCCACTCCTTCGATTTGGAACTCCTCTAGCGCCTGTCGCATCCGAGCGATCGCCGCGGCTCGATCGGGACCGTGGGCGACTAGCTTGGCCAGAAGCGAGTCGTAGTACGGCGAAATCGCTGTGCCAGGAATCACGTGAGTGTCCACCCGAAGACCGTCCCCTGCTGGCTCGAGCCATCTCCGGATGATGCCGGGGGATGGGCGGAACCCTTCGGCGGCCGCCTCGGCGTTAATGCGACATTCGATCGCGTGGCCGTCAATCCGAATATCGGGCTGCGACAGATCGAGCGGCTCCCCGGCGGCCAGCCGGAGCTGCGTGGCAACGAGGTCCAGGCCCGTGACCATCTCCGTAACCGGGTGCTCCACCTGGATGCGCGTGTTCATTTCGATGAAGTAGAAGCGGCTGCTCTCAGGTTCCACGACGAACTCCACGGTTCCGGCGTTCTCATAGCGGATGTGCCGAGCGAGCGCGAGCGCCGCCTCTCCCATGGCCCGGCGCAGCCCGGGCGTGACCACCGGCGATGGGGCCTCTTCCACGAGCTTCTGATGGCGGCGCTGAACCGAGCAGTCGCGCTCTCCCGTGTGGACGTAGGTCCCCACCTGGTCGCCGAGGACTTGGATCTCCACATGCCGCACGCGCGCGAGAAACCGTTCCGCGTAGAGCGTGCCGTCGCCGAAGGCGGCCTGCGCCTCTGCTTGAGCTCCCACAAACTCCCCCGCGAGCTCCGAAGGGGCGCGGATGACCCGAATTCCGCGCCCTCCCCCTCCCGCGGCGGCCTTCAGCAGGATCGGATAGCCGGTCCGATCTGCGACGCGCGCAGCCTCTGCCGGCGAGTGGATCGGGCCCTCAGAGCCGGATACCACTGGAATCCCGAGCCGCGCCGCGGTCTCCCGGGCGCGGAGCTTGTCCCCCATGAGGCGAATGGCATGGGGCGGAGGACCGACAAACCGGAGCCCATGCTCCACGCACGCTTCGGCAAACGCCGCGTTCTCCGCAAGAAACCCATAGCCTGGATGGACGGCATCACACCGTGTCCCGAGGGCCGTCGCGAGGATCGCGGTCACGTTCAGGTAACTCCGCGCCGCCGGCGCGGGACCGATGCACACGGCGCGATCGGCGAGCCGCGTGTGGAGGGCCCCCCGGTCGGCCTCCGAGTACACGGCCACGCTCTCGAAGCCAAGCACTCGGCACGCCCGGATGACTCGAACCGCGATCTCCCCCCGGTTGGCGACCAGCACGCGCTTCACGGCGCCGTCTCGCACCCCGAATGCTCCAGGCGATGAAGAGGTCTCACGACGGGGCGCGCGTACCCGTCGACGCGTCTCGGGCAGCACCTCCGGCGTCGGCGCTCATACGGACGGTGGGGGTCTCACCGTCCCTTGTGAGGCGGACATACCCGAGGTCGCGGCGGGCGCAGAGCTGCCGGATCAACTCGACGAGTGGGAGGGTGACACTCGGAGAATCCTGCCTAATGGGGCCTGCGGCGAGCATCGCCTCCACGTGCTCCTCGGGGAACATAATGCGCAGGAGGACCTCTTCGTCCGAGATGTTCCCGCCGAACCGCGCTCGGACTCTCTCCACCATCGGAGGAATCGGCTCCCGCCTCGCGTACTCCCGTGCCACCGGCGCCTGGAGAATCCGGTCGAGGACGTCGGGGTCCAGGGGCGCGACCGGCTTGCCGTAGTAGCCGAGGGCGTACTTGATGACCTCGTCCGGAACCGTCCGATAGCGCTCCCCCTGGACGACGTTGATGACCGCCTGCGTTCCCACTAGCTGGGAGGTCGGGGTGACCATGTTCAGGTATCCGAGTTCCTCGCGGACCCTCGCGACCTCCGCGAGAACCTCATCGAGCCGGTGCTCGAGCCCCGGGAACTCCTTCAATACCGTTTCTACGGCTCTTCTGTCAGCGCCCGCGGACAGGGACAGGGCCGCGGCGGCCAGCGCGTTCTCCAGATTGTGCACGCCCTGTATCTTCATATCATCCACGCGGCAAATACGCTCTTTTTTAAAAACGATATAGCCGTCCTTCACGCATGCCCCGTGATCGAGATCCCGGAGTCTCGAGAACGGTATCACCCGTGACGCCGCGCGTGCGGCCATCGGCCTCACAAGCGGATCGTCATCGTTCAGCACGAGGACGTCATGCCCGATCTGGTTTCTGAAAATGTTCGCCTTTACTTCTCCGTAATCCGTGATGTCGTGATAGCGGTCGAGATGGTCCTGCGTGATGTTCAGAAGCGCGGCCACAGCCGGCCTGAAGGTCTCTATGTCTTCAAGCTGGAAGCTTGATATCTCGGCCACGATCCAGTCCTGCCCCCGCAGCAGGCGGGGTTCCTCGGTAAGCGCGTTCCCGATGTTCCCCGCCACAAGGACCTTCTTGCGCGACTTCTTGAGCATCAGGCCGACCAGTGTCGTGACCGTTGACTTGCCGTTCGTGCCGGTAATGCCGATGAACGGCGAATCCGACAGGAGCCACGCAAGCTCCAGTTCGCTGATCACCTTCACCCCGTGCCGCCTGGCCTCAAGGATCAACGGGATCTTCGGCACGCCGGGGCTGAGCACAATGAGGTCGGTTTCGATGAAAACGCGCTCCGGATGGCCTCCCGCCGCGACCTTCACGAAGCCGCTGCCGAGCGCCTTGAGCTGTTCCGTGAGCTGTTCAACAGGTTTTTTGTCCGTTACCGTGACGACGGCGCCGAGGTCCCGCAGCGCGCGGGCGGCGGCAATGCCACTCCTGGCGAGCCCGACCACGGTTACCCGTTTGCCTTTGAAATCAGGCTTCACGCGTCCTCCAATCTCCGAATTTCAAGCACCAAATCACAAATAAACTCCAAGCATCAAATTCCAAACGTTTCGGGATTGGTACTTTGAATTTGGAATTTTCTTGGGATTTGGGATTTGTCATTTGGGATTTCTCTTTTACTCACCTCAGCTTGAGCGAGCTGATCGATATCAGGGCCAGGATGATCCCGATGATCCAGAACCGCACAATGACCTTGGATTCGGGCCAGCCCAACTGCTCAAAGTGGTGATGGATAGGCGCCATCTTGAACACCCGTTTTCCCGTCAGTTTGAATGACGCCACCTGGAGCACCACGGAAACTACTTCGGCAACGAAGATCCCGCCCACGATCACGAGAATGAGTTCATGCTTCGTCACGACGGCCAGCGTGCCGAGCGCGCCGCCGAGCGAGAGCGAGCCGACGTCGCCCATGAACACCTCGGCGGGATGCGCGTTGTACCAGAGAAAGCCGAGACTCGCCCCCAGCATCGCTCCGCAGAAGATGACGAGTTCGCCGGTGCCCGGAATATAGATGATCTTCAGGTAGTCGGCGATCACCTTGTTCCCGCCCAGGTAGACGAGCACGGCATTGGCAGTGGACGCGATACCCACGAGGCCGATGGCCAGCCCGTCAAGGCCGTCCGTCAGGTTCACGGCGTTCGATGATC
>Ga0209321_10003101_pt1 | contig 11140 bp, 9 predicted proteins | sample Rifsed16ft4_FD_184012 | JGI IMG/M metagenome (GOLD analysis project Ga0209321, IMG submission 184012) | Soil microbial communities from Rifle, Colorado, USA - sediment 16ft 4 - CSP-I_5_4 (version 2) | ecosystem: Environmental > Terrestrial > Deep subsurface > Rock core/Sediment | place: Rifle... | reverse complement strand
GGGAGGACGAGTTCCGGGCTGAGCGACAGCTGCCACATGATCCCGAACAGCGAGGCACCCGCCAGCAAGATCCAGGGGTTCCACATGGAGAAAAACACGAGGGCCAGGCTGACGAACCCCCAGCCCATGAGAAAGTTGTAGTTCCACACCGGGTTGTAGGACAGCGTATAGGTGGCCCCCGACAGGCCCGCCAGCACGCCGCCGACCGTGACGCACAGGTAGCGGATGGCCACGACGGAGATGCCGGAGGCCTCTGCGGCTGCTGGATTCTCTCCCGCGGACCGGATCGCCAGCCCCAGGCTCGTCCTGAAGATGAGCAGCCAGGTGATCGCCACCAGGGCGACCCCGACAAGGAAGAACGGCGAGAGGCCCATGAGGCTCGGGATTCGTGCCAGCCCTAAGGGTCCCGTGTACGCGCTGCCGAGGTAGGTGGTAAGACCGAAACTGAGGATCCAGAGGCCCATCCCGCTCACCACCTGATCGCCGCGCAGGGTGATGGAGAAGAAGCCGTGGGCAAGGCCGAGGAGTCCTCCGATGGTCAGGCCGGCGAGGAAGCCCAGCGGGTAGCTGCCCGTGGTCTGGGCCGTGATGAAGGCCGCGGTGCCGCCGAACAGCATGAGGCCTTCGAGCCCCACGTTGAGCACGCCCGAGCGCTGGTTGACGAGTTCGCCCAGCGCCGCAAAGAGGAAGATGGTTGACGCTCCCAGGCTTCGGGCAAGGAGGTCCCACATCGACCCTACCCCTCGGGAAGCTCGGTCGGAGCGGGTTGCAGGACCTCGGAGGGGACCCGCCGCCAGGCGAGGCGGAACTGGTACAGAGCGTGGGAGGCGATGAACGTCATCATGAGCAGGCCCAGGAGGGCGTAGTCGACTCCGAAGGGAAGGTGCAGCGCTCCCTGGGCGAACCGGGCACCCAGGGAGAGCCCGGCAAAGAGCACGGCAATAGGTACTGCTCCGACGGCAGACCCACGCGCGATCAGGGCGGAGATGATGCCGTAGAACGCGAGATCCCCGTAGAAGCCGTAGTTCCCCGGGATCTTGTAGACGCCGGGGACAGCGGTGAAAGCGTGATACCCGGCCAGACCGGCGAAGGCCCCGCCCAGGAGGAAAACCAACAGGGACAGGGCCACGGGGCTGATGCCGCCGTAGCGCGCGGCGGCGGGATTCTCGCCGAAGGCCCGGATCCGATATCCGAGCGCCGTCTTGGCAAAGAGCAGGTCGAGGAGGACCGCTGCGCCAAGCGCAAGCGCGGCCGTGAAGGGCACGCCCCGCAGGAGGGGCGCGGTCAACGGGGCTGGGAGAGTAAAGCCCTCCCCTTCGGCCGTGGCACCCATGAAGGGCCCGCCCTCCTTGATCATATACGCGACAAGCCAGAAAAGGATCGAGTTCAGCATCATCGTGACGAGGATCTCGTTCACCTGGAGCCGGGCGCGGAGGAGGCCGGCGAAGCCGCCCAACATCGCACCCGCCGCGGCAGCGGCCGCGACCATGAGCAGGATGACGAGCCCCGGCGGGATTGTAAGGGTCTGCTCCTGCGCGCGGAGGACGAAGGGGACCGCGAACGCCGCCAGCGCCCCGGCAAAGACCTGGCCCGGGAGGCCGATGTTCCAGAGGCCGGCGCGGAGGGGCACGAGGAAGGCGTAGGTGCAGAACAGGAGATAGATGGCGCGCTGGACGGTGGCGAGGATGCCGCGGGGGTTGAAGAAGGCGTACGAGAACACGGCCCGATACGCCCCGAGGAGGCTGGCGTCGGCGGAGAGGAAGAGGAAGCTGGAGAGCGCGAGGGCCAGCAGGATGGCCACGACCGCCGTCAGGACGGTGTAGACCGCAGAGACAGCGGGCCGTGGCTCCAGAGTAAGTTCATACCGCCCCAACCTCACCGGGCGCCGGCCTCCTTCTGGAGCCCCGCCATCATGGCGCCCACGGTCTCGCTGTCAGCCTGCTCCCGGAGGAGGACGGCGACGAATCGCCCTTCGTAGATGGGGGCCACCCAGTCGCTCAGGGACAGGATCTCGTCCAGGTCCTCCGAGATGAGCAGGACCGCCGCCCCCTCCGCCCTGGCGTCCAGGAGTTTGGCGCGAACGAACGCTGTGGCCTCTACGTCCAGGCCCTGGGTGGGGAGGTGCGCGATGAGGAGCCGGGGTCGGCGGGACAGCACCCGGCCCAGGATGAGCCTCTGCAGGTTGCCTCCCGATAGGTGCCGTGCCCGGGCGTACTGGTGGGGAGCCTTCACGTTGTAGGCGGACAGGATGCGCCGGGTGAGCTGGTCCAGGCCCGCGTCGTCGAGCAGGCCGCGCGGGGTGAACGCGGGGTCAAAATGGTAGTTCAGCGCGGTGTTCTCCACCAGGGAGAAGGCGGCGATGGAGGCGACCTCGATGCGTTCTGCCGGGATGTAGCCGACCCCCATCCGCCATCGCTCCAGGGGCGACAGGTGGGTCACGTCCCGGTCAGCAAAGCGGACCTTCCCTGAAGTCACCGGGCGCAGGCCGGCGAGGACCTGGGCGAGTTCCTCCTGGCCGTTACCGGTGACGCCCGCCACGCCCAGGACTTCGCCCGCGCGGAGGGAGAAGGAGAGGTCACGCAAGGCGAGCAGGCCCCGGTCGTTGAAGGCGGAGACCTGTTCCACGTGCAGCAGCGGGCGCCCCGCTTCGGCGGATCGGTCCGCGGTACGGAAGGCGACCTCGCGGCCGATCATGTGCTGGACCAGGATCTCCTCGGTGGCCTCCCCGGTCCGCAGGCGCGCCACGACGCTCCCCGACCTGAAGACCGTCACCCGGTGGCTTGCGGCCATGACGACGGGAAGCTTGTGGGTGACGAGGAGGACGGTGACGCCCCGGTCGCGGACCAGGGCCTGCAGGCCCGCCAGGAGCGTCTTCACTTCCGGCGGCGTGAGCACGGAGGTGGGCTCGTCCAGGATCAGGATCTTCGCGCCGCCGTACAGAGCCTTGAGGATCTCCACCCACTGCCGTTCGCCTTCGGAGAGCTGCCACACCCTGGCTCCGAGGTCCACGGTGAAGCCGTACCGGTTGCACAGCGTCTCCACCTCGCGGCGCGCGCCGCGAAGGTTGAGAAAGCCGCGCACGCGGGGGTGTCCGAGCACGATGTTTTCCAACACCGTGTGCGCGGCCACCAGTCGGCGGGTCTGGTGGACCATGCCGATCCCCTGCGCGATGGCGTCGTGGGGGGATCGGAAGTGGACCCGTTGCCCCCGCAGGTACAGGGCGCCCTCGTCGGGCTGCACCAGCCCGAACAGGATGTTCATCAGCGTGGTCTTGCCTGCCCCGTTCTGGCCCAGGACCGCGTGGACATCGCCCGCCTGGACTTCGAAGTCCACGTGGTCGAGAGCGAGCACCCCGGGGAAGCGCTTCGTGATGCCCCTGGCCGCGAGGATGGGTTCCGTGGGAGCTCGGTCAGCGGGCAACGTCAACGGCACGTCGGTACACCTCCGGGAGCCGTCCGGAAGGGAGAAGGCTCCTCCGCCGCGGTCTGGGCGAACGGAGGAGCCTCATACCCTCTGGGAAGGAACGGCCGGTCACCGGACCCCGCCGCGGGTCCCTGCCGGCACCAGCCTCACTTGAGGATGGTCATCCCGTTGAGGTCGAAGTTGAACTTCCCCAGCAGCCATGTGTCGGCCGGCATCTGCCCGGCCTTCTTCACCACCGTCCCCTTGGCGGGAATCGGGGTGTCCTTGAGGGCCAGCCCGGTCCCGTTGCTGACGAATGCGTGCTCCTGGAACGGATCCCACTGGCCCTTCATCATCTGCTCTCGGCGCTGGGTCACCAGCCTGAGGATCGAGGCGGGGATGAGCGGCCGCGCCTTCGGGCTGACCGCGTCCGCCCCCACCTTCTTGTTGTTCATGATGTCCACGGCAGCTTCCACCGTGCCGTCCGCCAGGGTCATAGTGTCCCGCATCCCCAGATAGAGGAAGGCGCGCGGGTTCTGGTTGCCGGCCAGGAAGTCCCTGACCATGCGATCGTAGATGACTTCCCAGCGTGTGTCGAAGGAGACGGCCACCGTGTCGGTGCTGGACCAGCCGTAGAAGCCGACCACGTCCATGTCCTTGCCCACGAACCAGATCTTGCGCTCCCCCGCCACGTCCAGCGGGGAGCCGGAGTCGGTTTGCTGAGTGATCACGTCCACCTTGTACTGGCTCACCAGGGTCGTGGCGATCTCGCGCTCCTCCGCGGGCTTGTACCAGTCACCCACGTACTTCACGTACACGGTGACGCGCTTGTTGAGCGCCTTAGCCCCGTCCTGCACGCCCAGGAAGAAGCCGGCCTGCCGGCGGATGACCTGGACGTTTGGGAAGGCCGAGACGATGCCGACATTCCCGGTGCGGGTCAGCGCGGCCGCGATGAGCCCCTCGAGGTAGAGGGCCTGGTACTGCCGCGGGAAGAATCGGATGAAGTTCCGCTTGGTCGTGACGTCGCTGGCGACCACCGACCCGAAGTACACCTTGGGATACTTGTCCGCGATGTCTTTGAGGGGAAGTCCCATGAACTCCGCGTTCCCGATGACGATGTTGGCGCCCTGCCGGATGAGTTCTTCGGCGTAGGGGATGGTGAGGTCCGGTCCGACCTCTTCACGGAAGACGTATTTCACGTTCGGGTACTTCTTCGCGATGCGCTGGCCGGCGCGGTCGTGGGCGCCGGACCAAGTGGTCCCCTTGATCACGCTGAAGTGCAGGATCGCCAGCGTCGCGTTCGCCGCCGCCGCGGAGGCTGACGAGCCTATCCCGCTTCCGGAACCCGCAAGGAGCGCAAAGAGCACAAGCAACGGGATGACGATCCGGAATGGAGCGAACCTCATACGCCACCGAAGTGCCCGGTCCATGTTGGCCTCCCCTCCGTCCCTCCTGAATTGGGTGTTGTGGTAGACGTGCCTGGATGTCCCTGGAAGCATCCGCCGCTGCGCGACCGTTCTACAGTCCGCGCGGCTTTCCCTCTCGGCATTCGAGGATCGGCTCAGGCGCGGGCCGTGGAGCGCAGGTCTTCGAGGCGGAACTTAGTATTAGCCAGGATGAAGAGCACCTTTCTTGTCCGCCAGGAGTTATCGCCGTGGCCCTCTATGGGGCGATCATGCGAAACTGAGTCGAGGTAAGAGATGGAGGGGGGAAGGACGATGAAACGCCTGCTCGCCGTGTTAGTGGTGACGTTATTGATTCCTGCGAGCGTCATCGCGCAGAATCCCCGTACCGTCGTGTTGCTCTATGCGTTCGCTCCCGAGGGGGTGCTCCTGCGACAGCGCATGACCGACCGGCAGTCCCACACGGACCCGAGTCTCGGGCAGGTGGACGTCGGTACTCTCGGCGGAGTCCGGGTCGCGTTGATCGGAACACGGGTGGGGATGACCCACGCGGCCCGCGCGACGCAACGCGCCATCGACCTGTATGACCCGCCCCTGATCGTGTTCTCGGGGATCTGTGGTGGGATGAGCCCCACGAACCACATCGGCGACATACTCCTACAAGATGAATGGGTCCAGCACGACTTCGGGTACGTCGGCGCGGACGGCAAGATCACGGTGCGTCAGGGCCCTCTCGACGGAGTTAATGCCAACGTGTCCACGGGGCCGCTGTACACCGCGTACTTCAAAGTGGACCCCCAACTCGTCGTGATCGGTTTCGCAGCCTCGCGTGATGTGAAGCTCGCTCCCGTCCAGGGGCGGGTGCCGGAAGTCAAGGTCGGCGGCATCGGAGTTTCCGGGAACATCTTCCTCGACAACGCGCAGGTGCGTCAGGACTTCGTTGCCAGGTTCTCGCGCCCCGACAAGGAAGTGCAGTGCGTGGACATGGAGACCACGGCGATTATGCAGACCGCCTTCTTCACCCCGTCCCTGCGGACGCCGACGGGAGCGGTGAAGGTTCTCCCCTGGAGGTCCGCGTCCGATCTGGCAGGCGGATCGGGGTCAGCGACGGCCGCCCAGGAGATTCGCGCGTTCTTCCAGGTCGCGGCCAACAACGCCGCGGAGGCCACCCTGGCTTCGTTAGTGTGGATCGGGAGGGCCGGGATGGCGCGGTGATCGGCTGAGCTGATACGGGGGAAACAGGAATCGGGCGTCCCTTCCCTCAGCCCCGCTGTTCCCCCTGTTTCTTCCAGTGGCGGAGCGTGCCGTCCTGTCAGCATCTTGGCTTCCGAGCCGTGCCTTCTCGGAGTTTCCTTAGGGGTCGCCGGGCACAGTCTGGACTGAAAACCGAGGAAGCCAGGCCGGAACCCTCCAACGGAAGTGTTCGGGAATCCCAAATGAAGAAGTCGCACTCGCTGGGCCTTTCCAGTACACGCGATAGGTTCCCCGCTCGAAAATCGAAGGGAGGTTTTCACGTTCAGCAGGAGGCCGGGCCCTGATTGTGACGCCGCAGGGCACGTTTCTTGGGTATCCTGTCGAAGTCAAACTGCCGCCAAGGAAATTGGAGAGACTGAAGGCTGGCGCTGCTTAAGAAGTAAGTTCGAGCATTCCGCTGCTGCCATTTCCAGGGGAGATTGCCAACCGCCGACTTGATGAGGCGGTTTCGGCGCGTCAGGGGGTATCGGGGAATACGGTCACACGAGGTGTGTGCAGAAGTGTGAGATCACGTAAGGCGCAAACGCAGGACTGACGCAGGTTTCCACCGTTTCTTGTGGTGTCCTACTCCTTGACCGTCCTCTCGGTGAGTCCTACCTGAGTCGACACTACTTAGGCTTCTGCTATCTCCGCCCCGCAGAGGTCGCAGCGCCAGGTCGCTTGAGTGGGAGATTCCGCCTTGTCCATCGTGACTCCGCAGTTCGGGGCAGAGGCGGTAGTTGAAGACGGCGATCCGATCCTCCCCGCCGAAGGCGACGCGGAGGATGCGGCGCGCGGTCGTGCCAGATGATGTCTTCGCAGTCGATCTACACAAAAGCCATCCGATTTTCAGGGAGCGCTGGGGGTCGGTTCCGGACTTGGGGACGGAGTTGGGGTTGCCTCCGGAGACGGCGTTGCCGCTGGAAGCCTCCAGATGTTGGCCGCTGTTCGAGCACGAAAGACATACACGACATCCACACGCTGCTTCGAGACACCAAAAGCAATTCCGGCCTCATCGTAATTGACCAATTATCCTGGACGGTGCCTGTCGGATTTCCATAGGCGGCTAGAACGTCGGCACTCATTGATCCTGTCCCAATCCCCTTTTCGGTCTTGAACACCCTCGCGACGGCTTCCATACCAGCAGTCGTCACGGCCAGCACTTCAACTTTCTTTCGATCGCGGGTGAGTGCGTTTAGAGGATTAGAGAGCCAAAGACAGACGATGAAGGGGCTGACATACGCTGGCGAGGTAATCGGTGAGGTGCAGATTCCGGTTCCGTTGATCCGAGACAAATCGTCAATCGTCATGTCCAGCGTCCACTTCCCGATCCGTTGGCCCGGCACAATGAGTTTGTCGTCGGGGACTTGGGATAGAGCAGTGGACGCGATTAGGAAGAGCAGAAGCACGGCTAGGGCAAACGACCTCATGGCACTCACCTCCCGCGCGCCTAGGACTTCCAGATGGTCTTTGCTGCCCCCGGAGGGAAGATCACGATCCCCAGCACCAGCGTCATTTGGACCATCGGCGGCGAGGTCACATACAGCAAAAACAACCCTATGGCTAAGAGGACAATTACCAGCCAGACTATGCCAAGGACTAGTCCAGCGGTGGCTAGCCCCCGCCCTGGTGTGCCGACTTTTGTTCTCTTCCTGACATGAATCCCGAGCACGATCGCGAGAACAGCAGCGATGGTCGAAAGGAAGAGGATTTGTAGGAGGCTCCGTAGATGAGGCGGAGGCAGCAGAACTGAAGTCAAGGTGACAAGAAGTGCCGCAATGAAACTGCCTAGGCCCAGACAAAACGGCCACAGTGCCAAGCGACGCGCGGGCTGCACTTCGGTTCCGATGGTTGGCTCCAATGGAAATCGACTCCTAGATGCCTTCCACGTTCCCGATCCGCATATCGGGAACAATGAGTTTGACGTCGGGAACCTGAGCCAACCCCGACGCCGCGAATACGAGGAGAAGGAGCAGGGCGACCGCAATGCCTCTCATGTCACTCACCTCCCCGCGTATAGAAAGCAAGACGCCCCGGCCCCTCAGATAGGGCGAGGCGTCTGATATGGGGCCGGGGGTTCCGGCTATCCAAAAGAGCCTTTAGTCATGGCAGGCCAGACTCCTGCCCCGTGGCGACAGATGGTGAGCCTTCCGCTGGTCAATCCTGCGGCCATAGGGTGGCCCCGGACATGCGCCGGTGTTAGGCGCGCGAATTGCCCACGTGGCGATGGCTCCGTTCGGCTCGTTTGGCCTCTGTTGTGGATTTTCGCCTCGGTAAGGCGAACCGGAAGGCAAACAGCATCGATCAGTACGCCGACTATGCCGTCGGGCTCAGCTCCGTGTTCCTCTGTCGGTGGGACGCGATTGGCGGTCGGCCAACACTTCGGGCGGCACTGAGGCGAAGATAACGTGGAGAAGGAGTCTGCCAGGGGCGACGAACCGCTCCCTCAACGCCCTGGCCGCTTGCGCCCCCGCGTCCCGAGACCGGACGAAGGCAGACCTGAAAGCAGTTTGGGTCCGGGATGTCTGGCTACAAACACGAGCGCGGGCGCTGGGTCTGCCGAATTCACCCCGTGAGATGAACATCGTCTCGAAAGCCCCCCACTGCTTTGCGGTCTCCCCAACCTGCCTGGCCCAGGGCTGACCCCGCCACTTCCGCTGATCGTCTTTCACCGGTTCCGGCACGCTCCTTTGAGCGAGCCTACAGTTGGACGGAGCGAAAGCGATTCCGGTCCTGGGGCACCCCAGGACCGGAATCTGGAACCGTGCACAAGGGCTTGGCTCTTTAACCAGGCCCCCTGCCTAGCGCGCCCCGGTAAGCCGCACGACAGCCCTGACCTCCTTGGTAACAAATGCGCCGTAGTTCGGATCGAACGCGTCAGCACTGAGATCCAGCTGGGCATGGCCGGCATTGAACGGCGGGCCCGGTTCACTGGATACTTCAGCCGACCACGGCCTTGGTGTCGGGGTGCAGTCAATAGTCAAGCCAAAGCTTCCGGAACTGAGCAGAAACCGGGACGCGCGTTGCCTCAGAATCCCGAAGAGGTTCGCGGTGGTCGCAACCGAGCATGCGATCGTCCCTCTCACCGTGGCGGTACCGGCGATCCGGTTGACGGTGCCGCTGGCGTTCACGTTCACGGTAAGGACAAGGGGCGGAGGAGGTGGAGGATTGACGATCTGGATATCGCCGCGCAACGCTGCGGTTGCCCCTTCGCAGTGCTGTTCGAAGCTTGCGCGGAACCGCTCGACGTACCCGAAGGGACCGTACACAGCCTCCATCACCTGGAATCGGCCTGTCAGGGTGTTGCAGCCGCGGCCGTCGCCACTAATCGATAAGCCGGGCTGGTTTGGTGCCTGGAAGGGCCACCTGACGGCTCCCTCGTACACGGCGGGCAGCAGTTGCTGGCCCTCTGGGGCCGCCATGTCAAGAATCCAGAAACCTCCGTCGAACGGAAAGATTGTCACGTTAATGTGCCTGTTATTCCCGTCGGTGCGGGACTGAAACGTGGCGGTGTCGGGTGTGAAGAAACGCGTCTGGCCCTGGCCGATGTAATCGCCAGGATCACTGACGAACGAAAGGAAGGTTTGTCCCACCTGTGCCCCGGCTCCCACGCCTAGCGTAAGCACTGCCGTGGCGCACAACAGTAAAGCGGGCAGTCTCTTCATCTCCTTTCCCCTCCTTTCCCCCTCCCGCCGGCGCACCCGCATCCCGCGAGTTCTGGCCACCTCCGGACGGATGCAGTCTTTGGGCGGTCGCCGATCTGAGGGTAACCAATTGACTTTGACGTCAGGAGAACAAAGACAACCAGTGCTGTAGCTTTCATGGTCTTCACCCCCAGAGGATCGAGTGCAAGGCCCTATGGATGATTGGGGTACGCAGCGGAGGAAGTTGATGAGGTGTGCTTGGCTAGTAGGGCTGACTTCAGTATGGTTCAGGAATCTCCTCCTGGGAGCGCCCGGCCCCCGACGAAAGGAGCGCCGTGGTCCTACACCAAAACTTTCGCGTTTGGAAGAGTTTTGGCGTACCCAGGGCCAGAGGCTCGACCACTCCCATTCCTCCGCCGCCGAGTTCGACCCTCCGTGAGTGATTCTCAGGAACAGCCGCCTACGACTGCCCTCGAGCAAGACACCTGCCGCGCTCCCGGTCGAAGTCGCGCAAGATGGTCTCGCCCGTTGTCCTTGGCAGAACCCCAGTTCCCTCGCTCCTCAGTGACGGCGGGTCGCTCCGCGAACTACGGATTCACGAACACGTCGTCGAACGCTGCGATAATGGACGCCATGCCGGTGCACGCCGAGCGGTTGAACAGATCCGACATAACCACCAAAGCCTTTCTTGGAATTGAGGGTGGAGCATCGTCGGACCAAGGGTAGACGATTTGAACCTCAGGATTCCTATCACGCTTGAACAAGAACCGCGCGCTCGGCTCGTCCCAGCGCATACGGATAGTTGTGGGCTGTCCAATCTTGACGGTCCCCAGGCTGGTAGCCAGAGTTTCGGCATTGTTGCATGCCGCATCGATACACCGCCGAACCCTTGCGCGGACACCAAAGATGTTGGGAGCGTCGGTCGAGGCGTTATCCCGAAATACCTCAAAGCGCGCGGCGACATCGTTGGTAAACTTACCAGGCTCAGGCACCGCGGTGTTGAAGAATGTCCCGGTTACCCGCGCCAGTACTCGCGAAAACCGGTCCGGACACGGTTGGAACTCATAACCCCTAATGGTAACTGTGGCCTGTAGGATGGTGGATGCGACGGTCGCAGGATTACGGACATCCAGGGCCATGAGGTGGTAAATCTCGCTCTCGTCCAGCGCCGGGTTCGAGTAGATGCGGTGGGACAGTACCAGTTGTCCGCCGCCGCTGCCCCTGAAGATTTCGGCTGCCCCCTGCGGTGGGGGGAGTGTTGCATCAATCTCCTCCCTGCCAACCCATCTCGTCGTGTTGATGAGAGGTGGTCCAGTGAAGGCATCATACAAGACCAGAGATTGTGCGTGGGCAGGTCGATACGTCGAGGAAATGGACGTAACCGCAATTGCCAGGAAACACACCAACAACACCGCAACCAAGGTTCGCATTGTCGCCCCCCTTCCTTTCTTGACGTTC
>Ga0209321_10003100_pt1 | contig 11142 bp, 6 predicted proteins | sample Rifsed16ft4_FD_184012 | JGI IMG/M metagenome (GOLD analysis project Ga0209321, IMG submission 184012) | Soil microbial communities from Rifle, Colorado, USA - sediment 16ft 4 - CSP-I_5_4 (version 2) | ecosystem: Environmental > Terrestrial > Deep subsurface > Rock core/Sediment | place: Rifle... | reverse complement strand
CTGCTTTTGAGGGTAAAGGACATAGCGGTGCTGCCGAACGAGATAAAGACCGACCTTAAGGGGTGCTTTATCATGGCCTCGGCCTACGGGGACCTCTCTGATGAGAGGGCTCATGCAAGGCTCGTGAATCTAAGCTGTTTAAGCAAGAACGGCGAATCCGTGATAGACGCTCCGATCAAGGGGTTTGTCGTGGACTCTGACGGTAAGATCGGCCTTGCCGGGGATGTAGTGACCAAGATGGGGGCTCTGCTTGGAAGATCCGTGCTGGCAGGGTTCTTCGGGGGCGTGGGCGATGCCTTCAAGGCGGCATCTACAACGAATTCCATCTCCAGCCTCGGCACGACCCAGACTATCGATTCGAATCAGATAATGCAGGCCGGGGTAGGAGGGGGGCTTTCCAAGGGGTTCGGCGAGCTTCAGAAGTTTTATCTCGAGATGGCCAAACAGACCTTCCCGATAGTGGAGGTCGGCTCGGCCAAATCGGTGACCGTGGTGATTGAGCAGGGCGTTGAACTGGAGATCAAAGACTACTGCGTGGGAGGGCTTGATAAAAAATGTTCAGAAAAGCAGGATTGATATTCGTTTTGTCCGTATTTCTGTCCGGTTGCGGCACCCTGATGCCGTACAAGACAGAGTTCCAGTGCAAGTCGCCGGATAAAGGGAAGTGCGCCACGGTAAAGGCGGCGTACGACGAATCGAAAAAGGATACCGTTGATATCGACGCCGGCGGGAAAAGCAAGGAAGAGAAAAAAGAAGAAAAGAGAGATGAGAAAAAGGATAGCGTAAAGGACAGCGGGGCGGAAAAGACCGGCGCCAGGAAAAACATCCCGGCTGCGAGTGCGAAGGATGTTTACAGAGACAACCTGCAAAAGGAGCTTTCCGGCCTTCTGGAAGCCCCTGTGACCCCGGTGATCATCCCGCCGAAGGTCATGCGAGTCCTTATTTTCCCGTATCCTGACAAGACCCTGCTTTTTATGCCGAGGTACATTTATATGATGATCGATGAGCCGGAATGGGTGATCGGCAATTACCTTATTAAGGAAAAAGGCTCTAAATAGTCAACTAACCATCCTTGAAATGAGGCAGGAGGTTTTTAATGGAACTTTCTTTAGGTCTTACGAAGGCGCTACTCGGGAAAATGACTGAACGGGATAAATTTTCCAGTTACCTCCCGTATGTCGCTTACGATTCCGACACGCATACTTACCATAACGCCGACGGCTCGAAAGGGCTGATATGGGAGTGTACTCCGCTATGGTTTGCCGGCGAAGCCACGGCCAAGACCCTTACCGGGCTGTTCAGGTCCGGGATACCAGAGGGTTCGGTCATGCAGTTCATAATGTTCGCCGATCCTTACGTCAAGCCGATAGTGGACCTTTTTCTGAAATCGAAGACCTCCGACGACCCCCTTTTGAAAAGAAGCATGGAGGAATATGCGAAATTCATACTCAACGGAACCGAGGGTCTTGAGAGTCTTTCGGGCATCCCTGTGAGGAACTTCAGGCTGTTTGTGTCCATATACATACCGGAAAACGCGCCTGTAAAGTTTGAGGAACTGAAGTCCTCAATATACGATATCCTCGTCGGCGCAAAGCTTTATCCGCGCCCTTTTGAGCCGGACGGGCTTGTAAGGATGCTCTACAGGATATTTAACGACAGGTTCCCGGAGCACCTGGCATACGACAAGACCAGGGAGATGAGAAAACAGATCATCTCCGGAGAGACCACCATAGTGAACGAGATGAGCTGTCTTAAGCTCGGCTCCAAGGTATGCAGAACCATCACCCCGAAGTCTCTCCCGGTGGAGTCGTCGCTTCTGACCTCCAATATTATCACTGGTGACATCTGGGGCGTTCAGTCCGACAATAACCAGATCAAGTCGCCGTTCCTGATAGCGTATAACGTCATCTTCGAGAATACCAAGGCAAAGATAGGCGCCAAGGCCTCCGTCGTCATGCAGCAGCAGGCCATAGGGGCTTTTGTCCCTTCCATCGCGAGAAGAAAAGAAGAATTCATGTGGGCCATTGACGAGATGGAGAAAGGAGAGTCGTTTTTCAGGGTGATACCGATAGCCGTGGTGCTCGGCAAGGATGAGGAAGACGCAAGGGATTCCACTGCGAGGGTTAAAAGGCTCTGGGAGGATAGGGGATTCGTCATGCAGGAGGATAAGGGGATAATCCCGATACTATTCCTTTCTTCCCTGCCTTTCGGTCTGTACAACGTCGGCGACAACGTAAAGATGCTCGACAGGGACTTCATAGTGCCTGCCGGAACGCTTGCGGAGATGCTCCCGGTCCAGGCGGATTTTCAGGGGAGCGGAGACCCCAAGATCATGTTCGTGGGGAGGAAGGGACAGCTTTCAGGGATAGACCTTTTCGACCTCAAGGCCCCGAACATGAACGCTTTGATAGCGGCCTCTTCAGGCGGCGGCAAGAGTTTCCTCATGAACCATATAGTGATCCCAAATCTCGCTTCGGGGGCTTATGTACGGGTAATAGACATAGGCAGGTCCTACAAGAAGGCCTGTACCCTCTTTGACGGGAAGTTCATAGAGTTTACAGCCGATTCGACGATCTGCCTCAATCCGTTCACCAATATCCTTATCGATGAGCTCGACAACGAGCTTTTTACGATCTCTTCTATAATTTTGCAAATGGTCTATTCATTCACCGATACACGCCCGAGCGAACTTGAAGCCTCACTGGTCAAGGCGGCCGTCAGATGGGCGTACCAGACCGAAGGGCAGGACGCCACGATAGATACCGTTTACAGGTGTCTTTCCGATTACGGCGGTATGCACAATGCGCTTCGTCCGGAGGACGCAAAGGCCGGGGATAAGGAGCTGGCTGCCATAGCCTCGAAAATAGCCTTTAATCTCAAGGAATTTACGTCGGAGGGGGCTTACGGAAGATGGTTCTGCGGCAAGGCCAACCTCGATATAAAAAACGATAAATTTGTGGTACTGGAGCTCGAGGAGCTACAGGCCAGGAAAGAGCTTTTCAAGGTCGTAGTGCTGCAAGTTCTAAACTACGTGACCCAGGACCTATATCTGTCTGACAAAAGCAGCCCCAGGATGGTCATATTCGATGAGGCGTGGCAGTTCTTTAAGATGGGCGGATTCCTGTTGGATATCATCGAGGACGGCGACAGGAGGGCGAGGAAGTATAAGGGGAGTTTCACGAAGGTCGTTCAGAGCATGTTGGACCTCAGGCGTTTCAGGGACATAGGCGACGTCATACTCAACAACTCGGCGTTCAAGTTCTACCCCCAGAGCTCAGATTTCGAGAAGGCCAGGGAGGAAAAGCTCATCGACTGCGAGCAGTTGAAGTTCGAGATACTTAAAAGTATAAAACTGAACCGTCCGAAGTACTCCGAGATATACGTTGAGACGCCGGTCGGCGAAGGGCCGGTGCGGCTCGTGGTCAACCCGTTCCTGTATTACCTGTATACCTCCGATGCGGATGACAACGTGCGCCTCGATCGTCTGGTGAAGAACGAAGGGAAGACATATCTGGAAGCGATAGAGATTTTGACGGGGCAGAAAAAGGGCTCTAAGTAGATTGCAATTTATATTATATGAAATCCACGCTTTGCATTCAATTCAAAATCAAGCACATGAAGATGGCAATAATAATTGTCTTGTTTTGGATATTTGAGGAGGTTATTACTTATACATACAAGTCTTGTTTTTTGAATTGGACAGAGAATTAATAATTACTAAAAAATGCATGCAATGGGTGAAGCCCACACAAAAATCAGTTTCCACGAAACCGGTGGCAGTGCCCACTACTGATTAATAATCGGCAAAGAGTGAATTGCTTTATTACCAAACCAAGCTATGAGAGTTGTTATCGCTTTATCTGACAGCTCTTGTGTGAATAAAATGGCGAGTCGCTTCTTGGGGCGCGAACAGGCAACATAGAACAAATTGCGATTCCGTTCGAATGCATCCAGTTTGTCTGAAGGAATATTGTCGGGATCTCCGGCCCATTCGAGAAATTGGTTATAGTTGTAAAGGTTCCATCCCCTCCCAACAACCACAAGCACATTTTCAAATTCAGCACCCTTTACACCGTGCTTGGTAGCAAAGGGAGTTTTTTCGTCAAGAAACCGAGCTAATGCAATAATTTCACTGTAGGAAACAGCCTTAAGTTCCCGTAGGATTTTGACGGGCGATGTCTCTTCTGTATTTGGCTCTTTTACCAAACGCTCAAGTTCTTGCTCTTTACGCTCAACAGTATCCGGCAGACGAGGGTGTTTTGTCCGCTTTAAGTGATCAAGGATTGCGCCAATGGTCTCTGTATTTCGCAGTGTAAGCAGTTCATCCATATCTTTAACCCACGGAATTTTATCGGCATGAGAGCGGATGGCAGGCGTGCGACCGCCAAGGAGTGAGAACATTTCACCAAAACGCTGATTTTCATAAGCAACACAAACAGGTTCCAGCGTGTCGCAAAAGAACTTGATGTGGGGGTCTTCTTTTTTAAGAAAAGCTTCCTTGTATGGAAATACTTTATCAAGACTGCTGTAGCCCTGTTCCATTGCAAGAATGTTATGGGTCAACATAAGTATCTTAGTCTTGTTTGGCGAAAAATCCCAACCCTCAGTTGCAAGATGTTCTTTGAGGGCCTCAAGGTATTTATGGGCGACTTCAGCAGGCAAATCACCTGCCCAGTGCGAACCAGTGCGTCTTGAACCCACCCAGGCATTAGTGTGGCAAACGGTTACACTCCCCACGGCATTAGGGTCCTTTACATGTTGTGGCAGCTCTGGCCGCATTTGATTAAGTCCCTCCACTATTATAGGGACAGAACGAAAGTTAGCTTCTTTGCCAATAAATTCAAGAGACTTATGCTCAATTTTGCCGCAACCATCCCGATAAATTTTTTGCCAATGGTCACCAAAAAAACCAATAAGAGGACCTTCGTTTGTATCAAGGAAGTAGGTTTTTAAGGCTTCGGCGAAATACTTGTCAGAGTCCTGATATTCATCGATGAATAAGACTGGATATCGACTGGTGAGGATAGCACGAAACTTCTCGTGCTCCATAAGCTTGATAGTAAGAATCAAAATGTCATTATGGTGTAATGAAACATGGGTCTCTTTGATGGAACGATAGCCGAACTCATCGTAAACTATACTCCGTGTGCCAATCCCGCCAAATTCCTCAAGTTTTACAGCCCATTCCTTGATGTTAGGCAGTTCATCTCGCAAATAAGGCTGGAAATCCTTGATTATCGACCAGCAGAAGGAATGGATCGTGGAAGAATAGATAGCCTTGTGACCGTCAGTGCGAGTTTCAATTTCATCCTTAGCAACATTGGTATAAGTGATGCAGGCAACCCGCTGGTGCTGGCGTAATAAATCAGCCCCATTTTTTTCGATCAAATATCTTAGTGCCTGTATCAGGGAGTAGGTTTTGCCAGCGCCTGCCCCTGCTTCGAGCAGGAAGCTGTTACCTTCATCGATGCAGGTATATATACGGGCGAGGGCTTTTTGGGCGGCCTGTTCTGCTGGGGTTAGCGCACCATCAGTCATTGGATTTTTCCTGCTGTGGAGTATTTTCTGCCAGTAGTGTAGGGGCAGAGGACGGCATCGATGGAGCGGCTGTTGAACGGCGCCCACCCTCTGCCAACCAGCGAAGTCCATCTGCAATGTAGCGTGGCACCTGCCATTCTGTTTTATCAATCGCATATTCCAAAGCAAATGCTGATTTCGTAACTTCTTTAGCTTTGTTCCACGTGTCTTCCTCCATTTCAGGGACGGACTTGACACTCAGCCCAAAAAGACCTGGATTTGCCAAAAAGAAAGCGTCTTCAAAGCTCCTACCACAGGGATTATCTACCGACTCCGGCACCTGATAGGCCAAGCGACGGATGCCATGAGTCTTTTCTTCGCCGGACTTCTGAATAAGGGCGGCAGGTGTGATGCCCGAGTCTCCAAACCAGTCTTTTATGCAGCCGTTGCTGGTTTGACTTCCTTCTGAAGCTGTACAGGCGACAAGCTTATTAGCTGCGTTCTTTTTCACAGCATCTAAATCGGTGATTACTAGGGTGCGCAACTCAAGGAATTTCAGTAAGTTAAAGAAACGATGGGCATAAGCCCCCCCAATTTCCACAACAGAGAAATATTGGCTGGATAGTTTTTTTGTAACATCTGATTGTTCAGCATCAATTTTTTCGACCATTTTAGGTAGCATCAAACGTTCGGTCAGACCTTCAATTAGAATAGCCTTGTCGGCAAAAAACAGGTCAGAACGGGTCAATGTCATATACTTGTGTAGAAAGTCTTGATCATTCTTCAACTCGCCACCGAGTCCATTGCGTAGGTCTTTTATCTGAGTCGTAAGAATCTTGCTGGAATCCCTCTCCTGGGTAGCGAGGAAATACCTCATGGAATCAAAAGGAGCTTCGTTCGCAATGTGAGTGGAATGTGTGGTAACGACGAATTGCACTGGCCATAGCAAGCCATTATTAAATTCTTTGGCGAAGACATCGGCGATCTCCTCAAGCTTGCTGATAAAGACCTCTTGCATTTGCGGGTGTAGGTGCACCTCCGGTTCTTCAATGAATACAAAATGAATACCAGGTGCGCCTTGTTTTGCCGTGAATGACTTAAAGAATTCCAAAAGTTTAAGCAGGATGAAAATGAGATTACGAGCGCCCAGGCCATTATATGCTTCAGGGAGATTAATTCCGTTAATACCGGCGTAATGAACTTTGGTGTGGTTTTTCAGAAGGCGCTCCATGTCCAACGTCGTTTCGGTGCGTAGGCCTGGGTCACTCAGGCCTGGGTACCCGAACAAAGAAAACGCTGGGAAGAGGCTTGTCAGCTGTCCGTTGAAGTTTGTGTCGATCCCTTGTTGCATGCCCTCTACAGCCTGCTTTAATTTTTCTGCAGTATCACGATCTTTTGGGTCCGACGAATCGGACATGGCATTGTTAAATAGAGCTTCGAGAACATTGCCCAGGACAGCCCTGTCCCTATATGTTTCATCGTCTAGCCCACGCTGGGCATTAATGAACCCACTTTGGATAAGTGCTCTGAGTGACTGCAAATCCAAGACCTTTTGATTTGTTGGGTCGTTAGGGTCCTCTGCCAGAACACTGGCTTCGTAACACTGTTGAAGTCGCTCCTTAATGACCTTAAAGAATCTGTCTTTCTGTTGGACATTATCTTCATTTGGGTTGAAGACAGGACAATCGAAAAAAGCATCAATCTCACCATCTTTCAGTCGATATCGAATGACGATGAGAGCTTCAATACAGTAAGGGTTCAAATCAATGATGAAGTCTCCGAGCAGGCCAAGGCTGGAAGAGCTCTTCTCGTAGCTTATTGTCAGCTTGACCTCAATAAATGGAAGAGCTTCGCGGATCTCGTTGTCCTCGCGCGATAGGCACTTGAGGAGAAAAGCATTCCAAAACTGTTCATAAGCTGAAAGAGTAAAGTCCTCAAGGCGGAAGGTAGGTGAGCTGTCCGACAACAAGCGCCGGAACAATTCAGTTAGTGAAGTTTTGCCGCTGTTATTGCGCCCTACAATTACGGTTGTTCGCTCTTCTAAGTAAAAATCGACTTTCCTAAGCATGCGGAAATTCATGATGTCGATCTTCTTAATATGCATAGGTACAAATCCCCCCATCTAATAATACTTATCTTTCCATGCGAATATTATAAATTGTGCGTAGGCGATGAATAAGGTAATCAGAGAAATGAAGATTACTTCTAAAAATATACAACTTTTCAGTAGAATTCTCAACTCTTACCTTCAGGAAGTACATCGCACTGCATATTTCTGCCATTTTACCTTCTCTGTCATCTTATTCCCTCTTCAAGTCATCTAAAATCAGGAATTCTACGGTAATACATAAAAGGGACGCCTTGCTATATGGCGTTCTGGAGGGTCTCTTTTATGAAGACAACAAGGCTTTGGGTCTTTTTGATCGCGTATGCGTCAGTAGTCGGCCTTTTTTCCGCTCCGGCTTCGTGGGGAATTGCGCCCGAAGATGCCGCCTCAGCTATATATGGTGCGACAAGCGGCAATTACGACTCCACCGGGAGTTTCGAGAACAATGTATCTAGGCCCATAACCTCAAGCAATACTCCCATGTCTACGCTTGACGGCAGTAAATCATTCAACGCGCAGCTTACATGCCCTTCGACATCTAGTTTTTTAGAGGTGTCAGTAACGGCCTCCGCCACGGGGGATCTGAATGCAACGGTAAGGCAGGATACGAATTTCGATGGTATTCTGGATTATACCTACTCGCCTCCTTTTAATCTATCAGGCGTCTGTTCTAACGGGGTAGTCTCCTGCGACCCCGGCACATGGTTGAACTGCCAATATTACCTGTGGACAGCAGGGGGTAATTTTCAGGCGACACTCCAGCCAGCCTCCATAACAGAACTCGGAGGCTGCTATTGTGTCAATCAGAGTTGCGGCGCAAGTTACAGTGATTATTCGACTGTTTTAAAGGACATAGGTGGCGGCGCTGCCGGGGCGATACAGAAAGTGGACGCCAGGTTCGCGATTACAGATGCAAAAATAGTCGGCGACACAATTTCCTATCACGGACAGGATTCGGCCGGATGCGCCACGACATCTTCTGCGAGTTCAAACGGTCTGCAAGCTTTTTATACCAATCAGGATAATAGCGGCCTTACTACCGCATCCGACTCCGAGATCCTAAACCAGATGAAGGATACTTCCAGCGCCTACTATAACGTAAAACAAAGCTTCGACAACTCTTCATCGGGCGTATTTGCGGCCAACTGCAATATCAAGAGGGTCATAACAATCAAGACGGAGACTTATTCGGTAACCGGATCGTCTCCAAGCCCAGGTTCTCTCTGCGTCGACCATTACCTTTACGCTAGGATTTTCGAAAACGGCTTTGATTATCACCTCCAGATACTCGATACCGGGCCTGGCAATGAGCCTCACAACGGCTGCGACAGCGGAGGAGGCGGCATAGACGGCTGGCATACCCTTGAGGTGATTACGCTTCCTAAGAAGGCCTCATCTCTTTATTTTTGTGTCAACGGGTCAGGCTGCAGTCCCGGTCCTTCCAACTGCGTTTCAATCGCAGGCGCCCAGACGGCTGTTCTTACATGCGGAGACTCCGGTACGCAAAGCCCGTCTTATAACTACAACTACGACATCCAATACAAGGAAGACTTCATTGTCGAGTCAATAGACGATAAATGCGTCACACTGGCTGCCGACGCAGACTGCAAGCTCAGAAAGGAGACCATCGACGGGGTTATCATCTATTCAAATTTCAACCCAACAGGTAAAACATCTTCAAATACCTGTCAGACCTTTACAGGGGTGGAATCGCATGACATCTGCCGGGAATGGTGGACTGACACCAAGGAGTATCTCTGTTACGGACAGAAGACTGATTTTGATTTTTCTGAGGTAAGGGAAAGAGGGAAGGTGGTGCTTACAAGCTCTATGCAAGCAGGCTCAACGCTTTCATATGACGATTACAGGAAGGACGGATCGGGCGGCTATTCCACATCCAAAGAGGCTATGAAATTATATGATTCTGCAAGCTACGACAATTGCGTCAAGGTCTGCAAGATCAGAGCTCCCAAGACAGACACCCAGGCCGGTATGAGCGGCACCACCGCGGACTACAGAACCGGTATCTCCGGTTACGATGTTTTTTACAAGAAATGCTCCAACGGACTGTGTCCGCTCGATACCGTAGCTGGCGAGGAACTGCTGGCAGATTGTGCCTGTCCTGATGATTTTGCCGAGGCCGCCTCCATCATGAGCGCACTTGAGGAGGCCTCCAAGGACATTTTATGCAGCAGCTCCGGAGGATGGTGACCCCCATGTTTAATCTTAAAAGAGTTTTTTGCGCTTTACTGGTCGCGATAGTTGTTCTTTTTGCCATACCCAAAAATTCAGCCGCTGATTACATATGCGGAGCCGATCTTAACCTCGACGGCGACACCGACGACAAGGGGGAGCTGCAGGGTTGCTGGCAGGCCGCAGACGGGGTCAATTATCTGTGTCCGATCAAAACCGGCGGCTGCATGGCCGCATATTCAAGCCCGGTCTGCTCCGACGGCGGCGTTTTGAATACGCTAACGGATCAATGCGAACTGGCCGGCGGAGTGACATGCCCTACCGGGTATATGTACGATCCAACCATTAATCTGTGTTCAACCGCGTCTATATGTCAGGGCGGCGGGACCCTTGATGCTGCGAATGACGTCTGTAAATACAATATAATATGTCCGAATGGATATTTCTTTTCCTCATTATACCAGGGATGCGTAAAGGCGCCGACCTGTCCGGCAGGAGGATATTATTCCAGTGTAGTAGGTACAATTAGCGGTTGGATAACGGTCGACAGATGTATAGCCACTCCTGTCATATCATGTCTTCAGGGTTATACATGGGGTACATATTGGAATGGAACGGCGACAGTATACGGTTGCCTTAAGGACGCCTGTCCTTTGGGATATCAAGGCATACAGTATACGGATCCAAATTATCCATACAGCTTGGCCTGCTTCAATTGGCCTACGCTTTCCTGTCCTACCGGGTATACATTAGACTACGATAATTATTGGTATGAAGATTTTATATGTAAAGCGCCTAAAACATATTGCACTTCGGGGGGTTACAATACAGCGACGCAAAAATGCGAACAGAATGTCACTTCCGACATACCTTCAGGTTATGTTCTGGACACACAAACAGGGGCTTACCTGGGAGATCCTTCGTGTCCTTCAGGGACTACCTACAATGCCGCAACAAATTTGTGCGAATCCACGCCGGGTTCGCTGCAATGTCCGGAAGGCTATGCCATAAACGGCTCGTCAACAGGCTGCGAAGCCCTCAAGTGCCCGGATGGCGTTTGGACCTGCAGTTATGACGATGCTGAAAAATGCACGAGCTCTGCAAATGTAAACTGTGCTCCCGGGCTGGTATTTCAGGGTGGTTACTGCGGTACATCTCCTACCTGCGATACTGACGCCACATACAGCCAGTCCCTGAACGCATGCGTGCATAACGCTACATATGGCTGCTCTGCAGGTTATGCATACAATATCACTGTGGGCAGATGCCAACAGGAACCGGTATGCCCTGTAGATACCGTATATGACCCCGCGCAGGACCGTTGC
>Ga0209321_10003095_pt1 | contig 11156 bp, 8 predicted proteins | sample Rifsed16ft4_FD_184012 | JGI IMG/M metagenome (GOLD analysis project Ga0209321, IMG submission 184012) | Soil microbial communities from Rifle, Colorado, USA - sediment 16ft 4 - CSP-I_5_4 (version 2) | ecosystem: Environmental > Terrestrial > Deep subsurface > Rock core/Sediment | place: Rifle... | reverse complement strand
CGTACACAAGACCGGCCGCTAACCTCCGGCAAGATCAGCGAACGCGAAGCGCTGTGGGTCGCCGTGGTGCTGGCGCTCGCGTCCTTCGCACTCATCCTGCCGCTCAACCCGCTCACCTGGGTGATGGCCTTCCCCGCCGCCTTCCTCGCCGCGAGCTACCCGTTCACTAAACGCTTCTTCGCCATCCCGCAAGCCTACCTCGGCATCGCCTTCGGCTTCGGCATCCCGATGGCCTTCGCCGCCACGCATGGCAACGTGTCGCCGGTGGCCTGGGTGTTACTGCTCGCCAACGTGTTCTGGGCCGTCGCCTACGACACCGAATACGCGATGGTGGACCGCGACGACGACATCCATCTCGGCATCCATTCCTCGGCGCTGTTCTTCGGCCAGCACGATGTGTTCGCCGTGATGATGTGCTATGCGCTGACGCTGCTATTGCTGGCCGCGGCCGGGCTGATGATCGGCATGGGTACTGTCTACTTCATCGGCCTGATCGTGGCCGAAGGCATCACGCTCTACCACTACACCCTGATCAGAGAGCGCAAGCGCGAGCAATGCTTCAGGGCGTTCCTGCACAACAACTGGTTCGGCGCGGCAGTGTTTGCGGGGGTGGTGGGAGATTATTTGTTGCGGTGAAACGTAGGTTGGGTGGAGCCCTTCGTCAAGCTCAGGACAGGCGTAGCGATACCCAACTTGAACCAAACGATGGGTATCGCGTGCTCCACCCATCCAACCCTGCTGGCTACGAAAAATGTAGGGCGGCAATAAGCGCAGCGCATTGCGTCGCATGAAGCTTCACTTTCACTTCTGGCGCGATGCCCTTTCCTTTCGCTGGTGTGCACATCTCAGCCTTTCAGATCGCGCAACAACTCACCGTGCACTTTGGGTGGCACCGGCGATACTACGGCACTGTAACGCGGGTGATCGACTCCGCCGCTCAGGTCGGCGCCCCGTCTCAGCGCGGCGATCATGACCGGCGTCAGCTCGAAGCGCAGGAAGTGCACGGCCGAGGTCTTCTCGTCGGTGGCACGATCCAGGTCCTCGTCGGCAATGGCATACACGCGCTCGTGCCCGGCGATCTGCATCCACACGCGGTCCTCGATGCCGGTCAGCTCGGCCAGCATGCGCTGGCGCTCGGCGATGTCGGTGTACTCGATCATCATCGTCGCCTTCCAGTTGCTGCCGTCCGGGATCAGCGGGTTGTAGACGTCGAGCTCTTCCTGGATCGGCTCCGGTTCGAACATGCGTTCCAGCCGCAGCATCTCCTGCACCTGGTATTGCATGGTCAGCGCGTCCTCGAACAGCAACGTGACATGGTCACCGAGTTGGAGCTGGCGGCTCTTCTTGTGCGCCATCACTTTGGCGCGAAACTCGGGACGCACGCGGGCGTATTGTTCGAGGCTGTAGAGTTGGTCGTGGGTCAGCATGTTCTTTCTCCTTAGATGGCGTAGGCTTTGCGCAACAGCGTGATCGGGTGCTCCGGCGACGTGCCGTCGGCGCGGGCATGGGCGATGTGGTGTCCGGCCATCGCACAGTCGCTGCCGTAGTGGTCGGGCTGGTTCTGGTTCACCCGGCTCACCACCGGCTTCACGATCTTCATCGCGAACTGGTGGAACTCCTTCTTCACCGCATAGGTTCCGTCGTGGCCGGAGCAGCGCTCGATGATGTCCACCTCGGTGCCGGGAATCAGCGCCAGCATCTCGCGCGTCTTGGGGCCGATGTTCTGCACGCGCTGGTGGCAGGCGGCGTGGTAGGACACATTGCCCAGTTCCGCCTTGAAGTCGGTGTTCAGCTTGCCTTCCTTGTGGCGCAACATCAGGTATTCGAACGGATCGTAGAAGGCGTTCTTCACTTTCATCACCTCCGCATCGTCCGGGAACATCAACGGCAGCTCCTGCTTGAACATCAGCACGCAGGATGGCACCAGCGCGGTGAGGTCCCAGCCGGCATCGACCAGCTTCGCCAGTTGCGGAATGTTGGCCTCCTTCGCTTCGCGCACCGCGTCGAGGTCACCCAGCTCCAGCTTGGGCATGCCGCAGCAGCGCTCCTTTTCGGCCAGCGTTACCGGGATGCCGTTGTGCTCGAACACCGCGGCCATGTCCTCGCCGGGACCGGGCTCGTTGCGGTTCATGTAGCAGGTGGCGAACAGCGCGACCTTGCCGCGCGTGCGCCCGGCCGGCGCGCCCGCCGTGTCCAGCGGCAGCTTGTGCAGGCGGCTGCGTAGCGGCTTGCTGGAGAATTCCGGCAGCCAGGCTTCGCTGTGCACCTCAGCCACGGCCTGCAGCACCTTGCGCGCCGGACCGACCTTGTTCACGGCATTGACCACGTGCGCCACCACCGGGATGCCGGCCAGGCGGCCGACCATGTCGGTGCTGGTGAGCACGCGGTCGCGCAACTTGGCGCCGTGGTTCTTGTAGTGCACGGCCTTGGCGCGCAGCATCAGATGGGGGAAATCGAGGTTCCACTCGTGCGGCGGCACGTAGGGACACTTGGTCATGTAGCACAGATCGCACAGGTAGCAGTGGTCGACAACCTTCGCGTAGTCGTCCTTGCTCACGCCGTCGACCTCCATGGTCGCGGACGCATCCACCAGATCGAACAGGGTGGGGAACGACTGGCACAGGCTGACGCAGCGGCGGCAGCCGTGGCAGATGTCGAACACCCGCTCCATCTCGGTGTGCAGCGACGCCTCGTCGTAGAAATCGGGGTTCTGCCAGTCCAGCGCGTGGCGGATGGGGGCTTTCAGGTTTCCTTCGCGTGCAGTTTCGGCCATGACTCGTAATCTCGTATGGGTGTTAAACCTATAAACCAGTTATCCGCAGATTACACAGATTAACGCCGATTAAACCAACGGCAACCTTGCCGCACTTGCAGCCATCGGTTGCAGACAGACGCATGCTAATCTGCGCCAAGCTGCGTAATCTGCGGATAGACCTGCTTCTTCAGCCCAGCTCGGTCAGCGCCTTCTGGTAGCGGTTGGCGTGCGAGCGCTCGGCTTTTGCCAGCGTCTCGAACCAGTCGGCGATCTCGTCGAAGCCTTCCGCACGCGCGTCCTTGGCCATGCCGGGGTACATGTCGGTGTACTCGTGCGTCTCGCCGGCGACGGCGGACTTCAGGTTGTCGCTGGTGCCGCCGAAGGGCAGGCCGGTGGCGGGGTCGCCGCACTGCTCCAGGTATTCCAGGTGGCCGTGCGCGTGGCCGGTCTCGCCCTCGGCAGTGGAGCGGAACAATGCCGCGACATCGGCATAGCCCTCGACGTCGGCCTTGTTCGCGAAATACAGATAGCGGCGGTTGGCCTGGGACTCTCCGGCAAAGGCGTCCTTCAGGTGCTTCTCGGTCTTCGATCCTTTCAGTTGCATGGTCGTTCTCCTTGGTTGGGTTGTACGGTGAGACTTCGGGGTGGCGGTTTGTCCACGAGCGCAATGTAGGCTTTGCGGTTCGTTAAATCTAATTGAATTAATTAACGGTAGTGATTTACTATGCAAATCATCAACGACATGGAGCACAGGCATGACCCTGAACGAATTGCGCTACATCGTGGCCGTAGCGCAGGAACGCAACTTCCGCCGCGCCGCGGAAAAGGCCTACATCAGCCAGCCCGCGCTGTCGCTGGCGATACAGAAGCTGGAAGAGGACCTCGGCCTGAAGATATTCGAGCGCGGCAAGAACGATGTCACGCTCACTCCCGTCGGCATGGCCATCGTGGAACAGGCGCAGCGCGTGCTGGAAGAAGCGGAACGCATCCGCGACATCGCGGCGCAGGGGCGCAACCAGCTGGCCGCACCGTTGCGCGTCGGCATCATCCACAGCGTCGGCCCCTACCTGCTGCCCGACCTCATCCCCGCGCTGAAGAAGGTCGCGCCGCACATGCCGCTGGAAGTGGAAGAGAACATCACGGCTAACCTGGAGACCCTGCTGCGCAACGGCAAGCTCGATGTCATCGTCATCGCGCTGCCGTTCGGCGACGCCGGCATCCTCACCCATGCCCTGTATGACGAACCGTTCGAGGTGGTGGTGAACAGCGAGCATCGCTGGGCGGCGCGGCGCAGCATCAAGGCGCCGGAGCTGGCGGAAGAAAAAGTGCTGGTGCTGAATTCCGGCCATTGCTTCAGCAACCAGGTGGCTGAAGCCTGTCCCGACCTCAGCCGCAAGGGCGCCGAGATTCAGCAGGGCACCTCGCTCGAGACCATCCGCAACATGGTCGCCTCCGGCCTTGGCATCACCGTGCTGCCGGCCTCGGCCAACAGCGCGCGTTACCGCAGCAAACTGCTGAGCATCATTCCTTTCACCAAGCCCGCCCCCTCGCGCCGCATCGCGCTGGCATGGCGCAAGAGCTTCGCGCGCACGCAGGCCGTCGAGGCGCTGGCACAGGCAGTGGCGCAGGCTAAAATAGCCGGCATCCAGCATCTGGAGTGACCATGCACAACCAACCCTGGCGACAGAATCCTTTGCTGCGCTTGAGTTACAGCCTCATCGCACCGCTTTACGACATGGTTATCGAGCGGCCGATGCGCGAGGCGCGCAAGCAGTCGTTGCGCACTCTGCCGACCGAATGCTGCAAGCACGTCCTGGTCAGCGGCGTAGGAACCGGTCTCGATTTGCCATTGCTGCCGACACCGCACCGTTACACCTCGCTCGATTTCAACCCGGCGATGCTGGAACGAGCAAGGCCGCGTGGCGCGAACCTGAACATTGATTTCGTGCTGGGCGACAGCATGGATCTGCCTTTCGCCGATGCCCGCTTCGATCATGTCGTGCTGCACCTCATCGTGGCCGTGGTGCCCGAACCGCAGCGCTGCCTGAGCGAGGCGGCCCGGGTTCTGAAGCCCGGCGGCACCATCATCCTGTTCGACAAGTTCCTGCAGCCGCAGCAGCGCGCGCCGCTGCGGCGCCTGCTCAACGGCATCACGCGGCGTTTCGCCACGCGCATGGATGTAGTATTCGAGGAAGTGTTGCGCGCCGCGCCGGAACTGGAAGTGGTGAGCAATGAGCCGGTGCTGGCGAACGGATGGTTCCGCGGCATCGTGCTGCGAAAGACCTGACGCGGGATACCCCGTTCGGGCAACAGAAGCGCCAGAATTTTCTGGTAGAGTCTGCCCCCGACATGTCTACCGCGTTTAACTACTTTCCCGGCGGAATTCTCGCTGCCCGAATCGCTGCGTGGCTGTGCGCCTTATCGTTCCCGCTGGCTGCGCATGCCATCCCGCTGGTGATAGACACGTCCGTACCGTCTTATGTGCTGGCGAACCATGTCGACGTGCTGGAAGACCGCAACGGCAAGTTGACCATAGCGGACATTGCGCGCGGCGCGCATGACAACGAATTCCGCCCGGCCTTGCCGCAAGGCGCCGCCACAACGAACAACGCGCTCAATTTCGGCTATTCCACTTCCGTTTGGTGGTTGCGTCTGAGCGTGGACAACCCGGGCGCAGCACAGAACAAGATGCTGCTGGAGATCGCCTATCCTTCGCTGGACCGGGTTGAGTTCTATTTCCCCGATGCCGGGGGCTGGCAGGAACTGCGGGCCGGCGACCTGATGCCGTTCGCCGCGCGCCCGGTTTTCCACCGCAATCTCGTGTTCCCGGTGCAACTCTCCCGCGGCACGCAGCAGTTTTACCTGCGCGTCCAGTCTTTCGGTTCGGTGACCGTGCCGCTGCAACTGTGGCGGGCCGAGGCCTTCGAACGCCATAACCAGCTCAGCTACGTCGTGCTGGCCCTTTATTTCGGCATGCTGCTGGCGCTGATGGCCTACAACCTGTTGCTGTATCTCTCGCTACGCGAGCGCGCCTATCTGGTCTATGTCTTCTTCGTCACCTTTCTGGCGGTCGGGCTGCTGTCGTTGAGCGGGATGGGCAACCAGTTCCTGTGGCCGGCCTGGCCGGCATGGGGCAACGTCGCACTGCCGTTCGGCTTTTGCATGGCCGGCCTGTTCGGCACGCTGTTCACGCGCGTGTTCCTCGACACATCGAAGACCGTGCCGCGGCACGACAAAGCGCTACGCATTCTCGGCTGGCTGTTCATATTGACCGGATTGGCGGCGCTCACGCTGCCCTACCATCTCTCCGCCACCACTGTCTCGCTGCTGGGCGCGCTCACGCCCGTCGTGGTCATCAGCAGCGGCATCATCGGTCTGCGCCGCGGGCATCCCGGCGCACGCTATTTCCTGCTGGCCTGGACACTGCTGATGATCGGCGTCTCGGCTCAGGGCGCACGCAACATGGGCTGGCTGCCGACCAATCTGATCACGCTGCATGCCATCCAGATCGGCTCGGCGCTGGAGATGCTGCTGCTTTCCTTCGCGCTGGCCGACCGCATCAATGTGATGCGCCGTGAGCGCGATGCCGCGCAGGCCCAGTTGATCGAATCGATGGGGCGGCGCCTCAATGTGATGTTGAGCGCCATCCCCGACATCATCTTCTACAAGGACAAGAATGGCGTCTTTCTGCACTGCAACAAGGCATTCGAGGCTTTGATCGGGCGCAGCGAGAAACAGATCGTCGGCAAGACCGATCTCGACCTGGCGCCGGCAGAGCAGGCACGCTTCTTCCGCGAGCAGGATGAACTGATGATGGCGAGCGGCAAGCCGCGCCGCAACGAAGAGTGGATACCGATGGCAGATGGCAGGCGCATCCTGCTGGAGATGGTGAAGACGCCACTGTATGGAACGCTGGGCGAGCCGATCGGCCTGATCGGCGTCGGCCGCGACATCACCGATCGTTTCCGCGGGATCGAACTCGAACGCTTGCGCAACCGCATCTTCGAGTTGCTCGCCAGCGAGGCAGAGATATCCGACATCCTCACGCAGATCGTGGATTACGTGGAACGGTCGCGCAGCGGCTTGCAGTGTTCGATCCTGTTGCTGGATGAGGCGAGGACGCATCTGCTGCTGGGGGCAGCGCCCAGCTTGTCGCCTGCCTACAACCAGGCCGTGCACGGAATCCCCTGCGGCGAGAACGTCGGCTCATGCGGGACCGCGGCCTTCCGCAACGAACGTGTGATCGTCGAGGATATCCATAGCCATCCCTATTGGGCGCCTTACCCGGCGATACGCGCGCTGGCGAAGCAGGACGGACTCGTCTCCTGTTGGTCGGAACCGGTACGCTCCAGCAAGGGCGAATTGCTGGGGACGTTCGCCATCTATCGCCGGCAAGCGGGGGCGCCGGACGAATCGGACATCGAGTTGATCCAGCAGGCGAGCAATCTGGCCAGTATCGCCATCGAGCGCAAGCTTGCCGAAGACCTGATCTGGCGCCAGGCCAACTATGATCCGGTGACCGACCTGCCCAACCGCCGCTTGTTCCGCGACCGCCTGGAGCAGGAATTGCGCAAGACACACCGGGACGGATTGTCGCTGGCGCTGCTCTATATCGATCTCGACCGCTTCAAGGAAGTGAACGACACGCTCGGTCATGACATCGGCGACCTCCTGCTGGTGGAGGCCGCGCGGCGCATCCATGGCTGCGTGCGCGAATCCGATACGGTGGCGCGCATCGGCGGCGACGAGTTCACCGTCATCCTGCCGCAACTCGAAGACATCAATCACGTCGAGCAGGTCGCCGAACACATCATCGACGTCCTCGCCATGCCGTTCTCTCTCGGCCATGAGACGACTTACGTCTCAGCCAGCATCGGCATCACGCTCTATCCCAACGACGCCAATAACGCGGAAAGCCTGCTCAAGAATGCCGACCAGGCGATGTATGTCGCCAAGGGCAACGGCCGCAACTGCTTCAGCTATTTCACCGGCCAGATGCAGGAACACGCCCAGCATCGCCTGCACCTGATCAAGGACCTGCGCAACGCCCTCGCGGCAAGTCAGCTGCGCCTGTATTTCCAGCCCATCGTCGACCTGCGCGACGGTCGTATCGTCAAGGCCGAGGCCCTGATCCGCTGGCAGCATCCCGAACGCGGACTGGTCGACCCGATGGAGTTCATCCCGGTCGCGGAAGAGGTCGGCCTGATCAACGACATCGGTGACTGGGTGTTCCGCGAGGCGACTGGCTGGATGAAGCGCTGGCACGAACAGCGCTACTCCTGCATGCAGGTCAGCGTGAACGAATCGCCCAGGCAGTTCATCGTCGAGGGCGCACACGAAATCTGGCTGGAACACCTGCGCGAGATCGGCTTGCCCGGCGAGTGCGTCGTGATCGAGATCACCGAGGGGCTGCTGCTCGATGAACGCGCCGACGTGACCGACAAATTGCTGCAATTCCGCGACGCCGGCATCCAGGTGGCGATCGACGATTTCGGCACCGGCTATTCGTCGCTCTCCTATCTGAAGAAGTTCGACATCGACTACCTGAAGATCGACCGCTCCTTCGTGCGCGACCTTGCCACCGACCCGAACGATCTCGCCTTGTCAGAAGCGATCATCGTGATGGCGCACAAGCTGGGGCTGAAAGTGACCGCGGAGGGAGTGGAGACCGCCGAACAGCGCGATATCCTCAGCGCGGCCGGATGCGACTATGCGCAGGGGTTCCTGTATGCCCGGCCAATGCCGGCGGAAGAATTCGATGCGCTGCTGGCGAGCGACAAGCCGCTTCAGGAGTTGATGCGGCGGCAGTAGCAGTAGATGAACTGCTGCTCCGCGCCGGATGGCGTGTGATGTTCTTCCTTGCGTGATCCAGCAGGCGACGTGGCAACGATGACTTGGCCGCCGGGCTTGACCGAACGGTAGGGTGGGCACGCTTTTGTGCCCACGCGGTTACTGCCTGTTTATATCCAATCCTTGGGCACGAGATACTTGTCGTACAACTCCGCCTCCGGCGTGCCCTTCTCGGGATGCCAGTCATAACGCCATTTCACCAGCGGCGGCATGGACAACAGGATGGACTCGGTGCGGCCGTTCGACTGCAGGCCGAAGATGGTGCCGCGATCGACGACCAGGTTGAACTCGACATAGCGCCCGCGACGATAGAGCTGGAAGTCGCGCTCGCGTTCGCCGTAGGGCGTGTCCTTGCGCTTCTCCAGGATCGGCACATAGGCGGACAGGTAATGGTCGCCCACGCTTTGCTGGATGGCGAAGCAACTGTCGAAATCCGGCTCGGAGAGATCGTCGAAGAAGATGCCGCCCACGCCGCGCGGTTCGTTGCGATGCTTGAGATAGAAATATTCGTCGCACCACTTCTTGTATTTCGCGTGCAGCGATGGATCGAACGGTGCCAGCGAGTTCTTGCAGATCTGGTGGAAGTGTTGCGCGTCTTCCTCGAAACCGTAGTAAGGCGTGAGGTCCATGCCGCCGCCGAACCAGAATACCTTCTCGCCGTTGGGCTTGTGCGCCATGAACATGCGCACGTTGGCATGCGAGGTCGGCGCGTAAGGATTGCGCGGGTGCATCACCAGCGAGACGCCCATTGCCTCCCAGCTGCAGCCGGCCAGTTCGGGACGGTGCGCCGTGGCCGAGGCCGGCATCTTGTCGCCCTGCACATGCGAGAACGCCACCCCGCCGCGCTCCAGCACGTTGCCTTCCTCGATGATGCAGCTGATGCCTTCACCCTTGCCGATGCCGCCGCTGCCGGTAGCACGCGTCCATTTGTCGCGCAGGAATTTTTTGCCGTCCACTTGTTCGAGACGATCGACGATGAGTTCCTGCAGTTCGAGCAGGTATTTCTTGACGGCGGCGCTATCCATTTTCTCTCCGGTGATTTGCTCCCCTCGCCCGCGGGTCGGAGAGGGGCTGGGAGAGAGGGCTTCATGGATACCCCCTCTCCCTGATTAAACAACTAGCCATTCGACTAAGCTATCAAAAATCGCCAGCTAAGTCGCTGGTTATAACCCTCTCCCTCAAGGGAGAGGGGACTGGTTATTTGGCGCGCCTCATGCAGGGGCGACACTGATTATTTGCGGATGATTCTACCATCCGCCCACGCACGTATCGTCGAAGGCTGCTTGCGTTTTCCCACGCGACCGCGCAATACCCACACTCCTTTTCCGAATAATCTCCGGCACTCGGCCCAGGTTTTCGCGGGGCGCTGTCCGCTGCGATTGGCGCTGGTGGACACCAGCGCACTGTTGACGCTGCGGCAGAGTCGCCGGGCGAACGGATGCGCGGTGAGGCGCACGGCCAGCGTGTCGTGCTCGCCGCACAACCAGCGCGGAGTGGAATGGCGGACAGGCATCAGGTCAGTGATGGCCTGCGCTCCGTCGTCCTGCAGCCTGGCCTGTTCCACCGGCGTAAGCGGTTGCAGGTAACGCGCGACCTGGTGATAGTGCGACGCGATGAGGATCAGCCCTTTGCGCTGCGGACGTTGCTTGAGCTTGAGGATGCGCAACACCGCTCTGCGATTACCCGGGTCACAGCCCAGGCCGTAGCAGGATTCGGTGGGATAGGCGATGAGCCCGCCGCGCTTGAGGTGGGCTGCAATTGATCGAGCGAATAAGATCGGATGCATTGACCCTCTCGTTACCCTCTCCCCCAGCCCTCTCCCGCAGGCGGGAGAGGGGTGCGCAAAAGCGCGGGAGAGGGTGTTTTTATTTTCGGCCGATGGCGCGGTAGCCGATGTCGCGCCTCATCTGGCAACCGGCAAAGTGGACGGTGTCGGCGATCTCGTAGGCCCGGTTCTGCGCCTGCTTCACCATGTCGCCCAGCGCGACCACGCACAGCACGCGCCCGCCGCTGGTGACCACCTTGCCGTCCTGCATGGTCGTGCCGGCGTGGAACACATGTGCGTCTTCCAGTTTCTTCGGCAGACCTTCGATGACATCGCCCTTGCGCGGCGTGTCCGGATAGTTCGCCGCCGCCATCACCACACCCAGCGCCGTGCGCCTGTCCCATTCCGCCTCCACTTTGTCCAGCGTGCCGTTGACGGCGTGCTCGACGATGGTGGAAAAATCGCTTTTCAGGCGCAGCATGATGGGCTGCGTCTCGGGGTCGCCCATGCGACAGTTGAATTCCAGCACCTTGAGGCCACCGTCGGGCGAGATCATCAGGCCGGCATAGAGGAAGCCGGTGTAGGTGATGCCTTCGCTTTCCATGCCGCGCATCACGGGCTGGATCACTTCGCGCAGCACCTTCGCGTGGATGGTCGGCGTGACCACCGGCGCCGGCGAATACGCGCCCATGCCGCCGGTGTTGGGGCCGTTGTCGCCGTCCAGCAGGCGCTTGTGGTCCTGGCTGGTCGCCATCGCCAGCACGTTCTTGCCGTCGGCCATGACGA
>Ga0209321_10003094_pt1 | contig 11160 bp, 9 predicted proteins | sample Rifsed16ft4_FD_184012 | JGI IMG/M metagenome (GOLD analysis project Ga0209321, IMG submission 184012) | Soil microbial communities from Rifle, Colorado, USA - sediment 16ft 4 - CSP-I_5_4 (version 2) | ecosystem: Environmental > Terrestrial > Deep subsurface > Rock core/Sediment | place: Rifle... | reverse complement strand
GCTTTACCGAAGGGGGAGCCGGGACGCCTTCGAGGAGCTTTTTGCCCGGCACCACCGGAGGGTGATCCACTTCTGCTACCGGATGACCGGGGACCAGGCGCGCGCGGAGGAGGCGGCCCAGGAGGTGTTCTTGCGGATCGCCCGTGCGGCCTCCACCTACCAGCCGACGGCGAGATTCACCACCTGGATGTACACCATCGCCCGGCGGACGACGCTCAATTTTTTGCGGGACGAAAAGGAGGATGGGGAAAAAGTGCCGATCCACGACAACGGGGAGGGACGGGACGCAGCGGAAGGCCTCCCGCTTCCGGGCCCGGAGGAATGGGATCCCGAGCGCATCGCATGGGGCGAGCAGCTCAAGGAGAAATTCGTCGAGGCGCTCCAGAATCTTCCGGAGGGGCATCGGTCCGCCTTCCTCCTGAACCGCGCAGAGGGGCTATCGTATGATGAAGTGGCTACCGTTCTGAACATTACGGTTCAGGCGGTGAAGAGCAGGATTTTCCGGGCGCGGGAGGCGCTCCTTACGGAGCTCTCCGGCATTCTGAAATGAAACCATTCCCGCAAGAAAGGGTTTAACGAGTGTAACGGGGTGACACCGATGGAATGCAGGGAAATCCGGGAGATCATCAGCGCGTACGTGGACGGGGAGGCCTCCCCGGAGGAGGCCCGGCGGGTGGAGGAACACCTCGGAAGTTGCGCGCAATGCCGGTCGGCCGAAAAGAGAATGCGGGCCCTGGGGGTGGCCGTCACGCGAACGGAAGGGTCGGTTCCCCCCGATTTCCGGGAGAGCCTTTTCGCGCGGATGGAAGCGGAGGATCTCCTCCCGAAGCGTCGCAGCATCTTCGTCTTCTCGGTACGTTGGGCTGCCGTTCCCCTGGCGGCGGCGGCCGCGATGGCCCTCTACGTCCTCTCTTCCCGGGAGGCGCCCCGGGAATTTCCCTCCCCGGCGGTTGGGCCGCCCCGGGTCGCCCGCGAAATGCCGGGTCCGGGAACCACTTCTCCGGAGGCCGGGTCTCCCTTCTCGGCTCCCCGTGAGCTGGCCGGCTCCCCTCCGGCCGTTCCCGGCAAGGAGGAGAGGAAGACGAAGGTCGTGGCCGACGGGGGGAAGCTTTCCCCGGAGGACCGGGAGATCGTGGCCAATCTGGAGATTCTGGAGGACCCCGACCTCTTCGACGAACCGCAGATCGACGAGATGGAGATTTTCGTCCCATCCTTCCGGCGACAGGGGTAGACTGATGTCACCGGGTTACCGAAAACGGTGGATTCTGACGGGTGCATGGGCGATCTGTCTGGCCGTCATGACCATTCCCTGGGGACTGGCCGTTGCGGACAACCGGGAAGGAGCCGTGTCCGGGCAAAGGGACGAGGTATCCTCAAGGGAGGAGGTCCGGGGGGTGGGCCAGGCGGGAGAGGTGACGCCGGAGAAGCTCGAGCGCTGGCGCACCATGACTCCGGAAGAGCGGGAGAAGGTCCGCGAAAGGTACCGCCGGTGGAAGGAGCTTCCCCCGGAACGCAAGGAGAGAATCCTCGAACGGAGGAAAAGTTGGCGGGAACTCCCGGAGGGACAGCGGCACTTCCTGATGAAGCGGCGCGAGATCTACCGGACCGCCGGGCCGGAGGAGAAGCGGACCATCGAGGAGTTCGTGCGACACTTTCGGCAGCTCCCCCCCGAACGGCGCCATGCGATGCGGCAAAGGCTGGCCGAGTGGAAGGACCTTCCCGCGGCCGAGCGGAACGAGCGTCTGGGGGACTGGTCGTTTTACCGGAACCTTTCCCCCGGCGAGCGGAAGACGGTGAACCGTTTTCTGTTCCCGGAGTCCCCTTCGGGACCGAGGCGCGGTCCCCCCGGTTCTCCGCGTGACTGACCGGGAACGGTGGATGCGAGCCGCGCTTGGCGAGGCGGAGAAGGCGGCGAAGGAGGGAGAGGTCCCGGTCGGCGCGGTCGTGGTGGGGCCCTCCGGGGAGATCCTCGCTCGCGCGCGCAACCGGATGGTCGCGGGGAACGATCCCGCCGGGCACGCCGAGATCCTCGCCCTGCGCAAGGCGGCGAAGAAACGTTCCAATCACCGGCTGACGGGTTGCCGCCTCGTGGTGACGCTCGAGCCGTGCGCGATGTGCGCGGGAGCCGCCGTTACCGCCCGGGTTTCCGAAATCATCTTCGGGGCGGCCGACCCCAAGGCGGGAGCGGTCCACAGCCTCTACCGGATCGCTTCCGACGAGAGACTCAACCACCGGGCGATGGTGATCCCCGGGGTCCTCGGGAAGGAGAGCGCAGCCCTTCTCACGGCGTTCTTCCGGACCCGCCGGAAGATATAAGGGCGGGGCGCTCCCTCAGAACAGCGGGGAGAAGATCCGGCAGGTGTCCTCGAGGAACCGCACCGTTTTCGGGCGGCGCGAGAAGGTGGCCGGGTCGAGCCGGAGGGAAAGGGAGAGGTCCTCCTCGAACGCCGCCGCGAGCAGGTCGATCTCCTTCCGTCCGTAGAGAAACACGCCGAGCTCGAAGTTGAGGAAGAAACTCCGGATGTCCACGTTCGACGACCCCACCACCCCGACGTCGTCGTCGATGATCAGCATCTTGGTGTGGATGTTCGTGGGCCGGTACAGGTAGATCTTCACCCCCGCCACCATCAGCTCGTCGAAGTAGGACCTTCCCGCCAGCCAGACCATCCGCAAGTCCGATTTCTCCGGCACGATCAGGCGAACGTCGATCCCCCGCAGCGCGGCGTTTTCGAGGGACGTCCCGATCGCGTCGTCGGGGACGAAGTAGGGCGTGGCGATCCAGATCCTCCTGCGGGCCGAGGTGAATGCCGTGAACACGCCCTGGTAGATCGGGCGGAGGGCGCGGTCCGGGCCGGAGGTCACCACCTGGAGCGTCCCCGCCTGGGGAGAATCGACCTTCCGGGGGGGAAGGGAGGGGAACAGGTGCCCCGCCGGTCCGGTCTCGTCCGTGGCGAACGCCCAGTCGTCGAGGAAGATCACCTGGAAGTCGCGGACCGCCGGGCCGTGGATCACCGCGCCGATATCCCGCCACTGGTGCTTCTCCCGCTTCGGGCCCATGTAGTTCTTCCCGATGTTCATCCCCCCGCAGAAGGCGGCCATCCCGTCGGTGATGAGAAGTTTCCGGTGGTTGCGGAGGTGGGCCGACCACTTGCGGTGGAGGGGAAGCGCCGGGAGGAACTCCGCCACTTCCCCGCCCGCCAGCCGCAGCGGCCGGACGAGTCGTCGCAGGGCGCGCCACGATCCCACGGCGTCCAGCAGAAGACGCACCCGGATGCCCGCCTTGGCCCGGGCGGCGAGGGCGTGGATGAACCGCTTGCCGATGGGGTCGACGTCGAGGATGAAGAACTGGGCGTGGATGTGGTCGCGCGCCTCCTCGATCAGGCCCAGGACCGCCCGGTACGCCTCGTCCCCCCGGCTGATGAGGGAGACCCGGTTCCCGGCCACCGGAGGGGGCGCACCCGCTTTGGCAAGGACGCTGCCGCAGTCCGACGCGATAGGGGAGGAAAGGTCCCCGGGCCGTACCCGATTCTCCACGGAGCTTTCGACGGACCCGACCACCCCGATCTTCGCCCGGATGTGGCGCCGGATACGCCGCTCCCCCACGAGGTAGTACAAGGGAACTCCGACCATGGGCAGGAGGGCGATGGAGAGCACCCACGCGACCGTCGCCGCAGGCTGGCGCCTCTCGAGAATGATGCGCGGGATGAGGATGAAGGCGAAGATGTACCCGACCGTGGAAAGGACCAGCGCGGCGATCCGCCAACCGTCGACCAAGGACTTCCTCCGGGCCGTGCGCTTTTCCTGCCGGGAGCCGCTCCGGGGTTGCCGATGTTTTCATTGAAGGAGCCTCCCCCGACACCTATAATACTTCTCTTACACGTGGAGGGGTACCGAAGTGGCCGTAACGGGGTCGACTCGAAATCGACTTGGCGGTGCGAGCCGCCACGTGGGTTCGAATCCCACCCCCTCCGCCACCCTACTCTGCTCGAAGTCCGCAGCGGGAGATCGGGGACTTCGAGGCTAAGGAGGGTGTCCTCCGAAGCTCCGAAGCGGAGGGTCTTCGGATGCCGGGAGGAGCGGAGGTGGGCAGGATTGACAGCGGAGGATGAGGGGATCCGAACCGGAGCCGCCGCAGACGAATCGAATCGCTAAAGATCGCTTCGCGGAAATTGCCGGCAGCCCCGCCGGGTGCGCGCCGGCGGCCAGGCCCGCCGCAACGGAAGGCGGCAAACCCCGTCAGGTCCGGAAGGAAGCAGCGGTAGCCGCACAATCCGTGTGCCGGCGACTCCCCTGGCCGCCGGCGGGCCCCCGCAGGGCAAAGCGAAATTCGGCCCGCTCGCAACGGAGCGCATCGGCAAGGCGCCCCCCTCCGGGGCGGCGGGGCCGTTTACCGCCCCTGTGACCGGTGGCGCACGGAGCGCACAGGCGGGCCGATCGCGTCGGAGAGATGGAGCGGGACATCAGTCGCCCGCGGGAGGGATCATGGCGTACGAGGCGCTTTCGAGGAAGTGGCGCCCGAAAACGTTCGGCGAGATCGTGGGGCAGGGGCATGTGACCCGCTCGCTCGCCAACGCCATCTCCCTGGGAAAGATCCACCACGCCTACCTGTTCGCGGGGACGCGGGGGGTGGGGAAGACCACCTTCGCGAGAATCCTCGCCCGGGCCTTGAACTGCGAGAACGGGCCGACGTCTTCCCCCTGTCTTACCTGCCCCGCCTGCGTCGAGATCCTCGCCGGCTCCGGCGTGGACGTCCAGGAGATCGACGGGGCGTCGAACACGGGGATCGACGACGTCCGCCGGCTCCGGGAGAATGCCGCCTACGCGCCGGCGCGCTCCCGATACAAGATCTACATCATCGACGAAGTACACATGCTGTCGAAGGCCGCCTTCAACGGCCTGCTCAAGATCCTGGAGGAACCCCCCGCCCACGTCGTATTCGTCTTCGCCACCACCGAGCCGAACCGGATCCCGGACACGATCCTCTCCCGGGTGCAGCGATTCGATTTCCGCATGCTCACGGAGGAGGAGATCTACACGCGGCTCAGGGAGATGGCGGAAGCGGAAACGATCGCCTCCGAGGAAGAGGCGCTGCGCCTCGTCGCGCGGTACGCCTTCGGGTCGATGCGGGACGGCCAGTCGATCATCGAACAGGCGGCGGTTTCGGGGAACGGCAGGATCACGGCGTCCCTCGTGGAGGAGATGCTCGGCCTCGTGGGCGCCGAGGCGGCGATCGACCTCGTGTGGGCCGCCGTGGCGGGGGGCGCGGAGGAGGGGATCCGGAAATTTTCCTCCCTGGTGTCCCGGGGGGCGGACCTCAAGTTCTTGTTCCTGTCGCTCGTGGACGTCCTGCGGGATGCCGCCGTGTGGAAGTTCACGGAAAAGGACGATCTCCTCTTTCGTCACTCCCCGTCCTCCCTGGCGAGGATGAGGGAACTTTGCGCCCTCCGGACCCGGGAGGAGTGGATGTTCCTGCTGGACATCGCATTCCGGTCGGAGAAGGACGTGCTCGGCACGGAGTTCCCCCGCCTGGGGTTCGAGCTTCTGCTCCTGCGACTCGTCAACGCCCCCGGACTTCTGTCCGTGGAGGCGCTTGGCAGGGAGGAGCCGGCCGCCGTCCCCGGGCGACCTCCGGCCGCCGCAGCGAAGCTTCCTGCCGTCACCGCGGAGTCTCCGGCCATCCCGGCGGATGCCGCGACCGCCCCTGCGCAGAAGGGCCGGGAGATCGTTTCGAGGCGCATCCCGGCGCACGATCCCTCCCCCGGGGGCGTGGACGTCTGGGAGGGGATCCGGCGTACCCTGGAGGAGAAGAGGAAGCCCCTCCTCGTCGCGCTCCTCCACCAGATGAGGGGGAGGCTCGAGGGCGACGAAATGGTCATCGCCTGCCCGCACCAGATGCAGCTGGACCGGCTCCGGGAGGAGGATAAGTGGACCGTGCTGGTGCAGGCCGTGGAGGAGGTCGTGGGGAGAAAGGTCCCCGTCCGGCTGGTGGCCGAGCCGGAAAAAAAAAGCCCGGTGTCTGAGGGGTCAAAAAGCGGGGGGAGCGGCCCGGAAAAAAAGGCGTTCGCGGACCCGCTTCTCGCGGAGGTCCTGCGGGAATTCGAGGGGGCGACGGTCCTCGAGATCCGGCCTGCGCCCCGGGCGACACCGCCCCCCGGGCTGGCGGACGCCGAGGAACAGGAACCCGATGAGGGCGGCGAAGAGGCGGAGGACGGGGAATGAAGGATATGCAGGGAATTATCCGGCAGGCCCAGCAGATGCAGGAGCGCCTTGCCCGGCTCCAGGAGGAGCTCGCCGGGAGAACCGTCGAGGCGTCGTCGGGGGGCGGGATGGTGACCGTCGTCGTGAACGGCAGGCAGGAGGTCGTGTCGGTCCGGATCGAGAAGGAGGTTGTTTCCCCGGAAGAGGTGGAACTGCTCCAGGACCTTGTCACGGGAGCGGTGAACGAGGCGATCTCCCGATCGCGCAAGATGATGGCCGACGAGATGGCGAAGATCACCGGCGGACTGAACCTGCCGGGGCTGTTCTGACCGATGTCGTACCCGAGGCCGTTGAGAAGGCTCATCGCCCAGTTGTCGAAACTTCCGGGCGTGGGGGAGAAGACGGCGACGCGCCTCGCACTCCACATGCTCAAGATGCCCGCGCAATCCGTCCGGGAGCTGGGGGAGACCATTGCCGGCATCCCGGAAGCTGTGATACGCTGTTCGCGCTGTTTCAACATCGCGGATCAGGATCCGTGTGCGATCTGCACCGATGCGGCGCGCCGCGACGATCTCTTGTGCGTCGTGGAAAGCCCCACGGATCTTGTCCCCATAGAAAAAAGCGGGGAATACCGGGGGAGATACCACGTTCTGGGGGGGGCGATTTCCCCGATCGACGGGGTGATGCCGGAAGACCTGCGGGTCAAGGAACTGATCGAGAGGCTTTCGCGAGGCGGGGTCGGAGAAGTTATTCTCGCAACGAATCTCACGGCGGAAGGGGAAGCGACCGCCACCTACCTTGCCGGCGCCATCAAGTCACTGAACCTCCGCGTTACCCGTATCGCCTACGGGATGCCCGTCGGATCGGATCTCGAATACGCCGACGAGGTTACCGTGGGAAGGGCAATCAAAGGGCGAAGGGACGTGTAATTCGCGTGCAAGTCGTTCATCATCCCTTCGGACAACTTGACCGGCATCAAGGCGATATGGTACGAAATGGAGTATTTTTTCCCTGAACCGGATTCATGCAGGGATTTTTTTTAGAAACCCACGGGAGAGAGGTAGGAATCCATGGCCAAGGGGAAAACGGCGGTGAGACTGCCGGTGAAAAACGAGCTCGGGTTCTTCGAGATCCGCATGGAGAGCATCGGAGGCCTCGGGGCGAACGTGGCGGGCAAGATCCTGACCGAGGCGGCCATCCTCGGGATGGGGCTGAACGGCGCGGGGTTCGCTTCCTACGGCTCCGAGAAGAAGGGGACGCCCGTCAAGGCGTTCATCCGCCTGTGCGAGACCGATCAGCTGGTGCGGGTCAACAGCCCGATCGAGGAGCCCCACGTGCTGGCCATCTTCCACGAGGCGCTGGCCAAATCGGTCCCGGTCACGTCGGGGGCGGTGCCGGGCAAGACGACCGTCATCCTGAACACGCGGAAAAGCCCGCGGGAAGCCCGGGACTTCCTCAAGCTCGAGGGGGGGAAGATCGGCGTGGTCGACGCGATGGAGATCGCGCTGGCCACCCGCTCCCGGGTGAACATGGTCATGGTCGGCGCCGTCGCCCGGGCGAGCGGGTTCCTCGACATGAAGGCCCTCGAGGCGGCCGTCGAGGAGGCGTTCGGAAAGAAGTACGCGGCCCTGATGAAGGGGAACCTGGATGCGCTGCGCCGCGGCCACGACGAGGTCCGGTTCGAGGAGATCAAGGCGGACGGCAAGTACGCGCCCACCCCCTTCCGGCGGGAGGAGCCGAAGCTCGGGTACGCGAACGCCCCAATCGGCGGAGCGATCTACTCCGTGGGGAACATGCGCTTCAAGGATCTCTCCACCAGCCGAACGGGGGTCATCCCGCTGTTCGTCGTGGACAAGTGCACCCACTGCGGGGAGTGCGACCTCTCCTGCCCGGACTACTGCTTCGTCTGGGAGAAGGGCACCGATCCCAAGACCAAGAAGGAGGGGATGATGCTCCTGGGGATCGACTACCAGTTCTGCAAGGGATGCATGCGGTGCGTCGAGGTCTGCAAGTTCGGCGCCCTAGTGGCGGCCAAGGAGGCCGACCACGACGTCGAGAAGATCACGGTAAGGCAATCGATCACGACCAAAGCGAAGGCATAACGCCTGATTAGGGGAGAAGAGATGGCGAAAGCGGCGAAGAAGGCGGATGCGCGGCCCGCGCAGACCATTGTCGTCCAGACCGGCAACGAGGTTGCCGCGACGGCGGCCAAGCATGTGGACTACCACATCATGGGTTACTACCCGATCACCCCTTCCACGGAGATCGCGGAGACCCTGGACGCGATGAAGGCGGAAGGGGAGCACGACATCCGGATGATCCCGGGGGACGGCGAGCACGGGGCGGCGGGGATCTGCTTCGGCGCCACCTCCGCGGGGGGGCGGGTCTTCAACGCCACTTCGGCGAATGGGCTTCTGTTCGCCTTCGAGCAGCTTCCCGTCCAGTCCGGGACCCGGTTCCCGATGGTGTTCAACATCGTCACCCGGTCGGTGTCGGGCCCCTTGGACATCCGGGGCGACCACAGCGACATCATGCTGGCGATGAACACCGGCTGGATCATTCTGATGGCCTCCGACGCCCAGGCGGTCTACGACATGAACGTCATGGCGCCCAAGATCGGCGAGGAGATGTCGATCCGGCTCCCCGTGATGGTGGCCTTCGACGGGTTCTTCACTTCCCACCAGAAGCGGCGGATCGAGGTTTTCGAGGACCCGAAGACGGTCCAGAACTTCCTGGGCCCCTTCGTTCCGACGGTGACCTCGGTCGATCCGCGCAGGCCGGTGACCATCGGGCCGTACATGAACGACCCCGACCTGATCAACAACAAGAAGCAGCAGGCCGACGCGATGGTCCGGTCGCACGCGGTGATCAAGAAGGTCTTCGCCGAGTTCGAGGCCCTCTCCGGCCGGCGGTACGAGATCCTCGACCTGTACCGGATGGAGGACGCCGAGGCCGCGCTGTTCATCGTCAACTCCGCGGCGGAGACCGCCAAGGAGGCGGTGGACGCGCTGCGGAAAGAGGGGAAAAAGGTCGGACTCATCCGGCCCACCGTGATCCGGCCGTTCCCGGTGGAGGAGATCCGGGAGGCGCTTTCGAAGGTGAAGGGGCTGGTGGTGGCCGACCGGCAGGACAACTACGGCGCGTACGGCGGCGCGATGACCATCGAGATCAAGGCGGCGATCCAGGGCGTGAAGGGAAACAGGACGATGGTCGCGTCCCGGATCTACGGGATCGGCGGGAAGGAGTTCTTCGTCGAGGACGGCGTGACGATGCTTCGGGAGGCGGTCGAGATCGCGAAGACGGGAGAAGTCAAGGTCCCCTATGACTACCTGGGCGCCAACGCGGGCGAGACCGCCTTCGTTCCGGCCATGGCGTACGCGCCGATCCCCGAGGCGGCCGTGTCCGGCTTCACCCGCGTGGAGACGGGCGCCGACGGGAAGATGGTCGTGCGGGGGGTGAACTACCGGGCGCTGACCGCGCGGGAGAAGCGGATCGCCCCGGGACACGGGGCATGCCCCGGGTGCGGGATCTTCACGAACCTCGACACGTTCCTCAAGGGGATCGAGGGGTTCGTGACCGTCCTCTTCCACACCGGCTGCGGGATGGTGGTGACCACGGGGTTCCCGTACACCGCCCACAAGGTGACGTACGTGCACAACCTCTTCCAGAACGGCGCCGCGACGATGTCCGGGATCACGGAGATGTTCGAGGAGCGCAAGAAGCGCGGCGAGATCCCCAAGGACGAGAAGATCACCTTCATCATGGTGACCGGCGACGGCGGCCACGACATCGGCATCGGGCCGTCCCTGGGGGCGGCCGCACGGGGAAACCGGTTCATCCTCATCGAGTACGACAACCAGGGGTACCAGAACACCGGCTCCCAGCTCTCGTTCACGGTGCCGCTGGGTCACTCCACGTCCACGTCGAACTTCGGGCCGTTCCAGCACGGCAAGTCCACCCACCACAAGGACACGGCGCAGATCTTCAACGCGGCCCACATCCCCTACGTGTTCACTGCGTCGGAGAGCATCCCGAGGGACCTGATCCGCAAGGCGGTCAAGGCCCAGAAATATGCCGAGGAGGGGCTGGTGTTCGGCAAGCTGATCTCCTACTGCCCGCTGGCCTGGCGGACCGAGGACCAGCTGGCGTGGCCGATCCTCCAGGCGGCGGTGGACTGCTGTTTCTTCCCCCTCTACGAGATCGAGCGGGGAATCACCACGATCAACTACGACCCGGAGGAGAAAGGGAAGAGGGTGCCGGTCGGCGAGTGGCTCAAGACGATGGGGAAGACCAGGCACATGCTTCGGACGGAGTGCAAGCCGGTGCTCGACGCCTTCCAGGCGGAGGTGGACCGGCGGTGGGCGCGCCTGAAGGAGATGCACAAGAACCCGCTCCTCTAAAGCAAAGGGACGTTCATAATTCTTTTTTCAAGGCCCGGGGGGCGAAACCCTTCCGGGCCTTGATGTTTCCGGGGCAGCTCTCTTCGGATCATCTCGGAAGAGGAGCGGCAGGCTGTCCCCCCATTCCCATTATGGGAAAATCTTTTTCCTCGTTCGGCTACCGGGGACACCCCACCCCGGGAGGCCGAAAGGGGAAAAACCATGAAAAACGTGTGCCTCGGGCTTCCTCCTCCGGATGGTACCGATTTTGCTTTTTTTATAGAGGAGAAGAGACCCAAGATATTGTGGAGAAAACTTACGATAATGAATTTAGTCCACAACCCATTGATTTCCTTGCCGGGCCGGGAAGAGAGAAGCCGGCCTGGGTACTGGCTGCTCGGGGGCATCCTCATGCTTTGTTTCCTTTTCGCGGGCCCCGAGAGCCAACGCATGACCGACGACTATCAGAATGACCCGTATGTCACTACGTGGCTTTCGAAGGAGAAGGCCCGGCAGCTCATGCGCTACCACGGAACGAACGGGATCATGATCACGGCGGACAAAGTGTATATCAAGCGCGACG
>Ga0209321_10003090_pt1 | contig 11164 bp, 8 predicted proteins | sample Rifsed16ft4_FD_184012 | JGI IMG/M metagenome (GOLD analysis project Ga0209321, IMG submission 184012) | Soil microbial communities from Rifle, Colorado, USA - sediment 16ft 4 - CSP-I_5_4 (version 2) | ecosystem: Environmental > Terrestrial > Deep subsurface > Rock core/Sediment | place: Rifle... | reverse complement strand
TCTTTGAGATTTTTCCCCTCCACAAACTCTAGGGCCAAATAGTATCCTTCTTCGTCTCGGCCAAAATCGATGATGGAGACAATATTTTCATGCCGTAGCCGGGCCACCGACTTGGCTTCCTTTTCAAAGCGGGCCACAAAATCGATATTGTTAGTAAGATGGGGATGTAACCTTTTTATGGCGATAGGCCGGTCCAAGGAAAGTTGTATCCCCCTGTAAATACTGGCCATTCCCCCGGTAGCAATCAGCTCGGAGACCTTAAAATTAGGATTGACCATAGTCTAAGTTAGACATCGGTCAATCCAGCGTCAGACTTAAGCTTTTGCCAGAGCTTGTCTTAAATCCTCTTGGAGAGCCTCTTTTTCCTCGATGCCAAAGGAGATTCTGACCATCCCCGGGGTCACATCCGCTTTTCTTAATCCTTGGGGAGAAAAACCATAGTGGGAAGTGTAAATTGGCAGACTGGCCAAAGATTGTACCCCTCCTAAGCTGGCGGCATTTAAGATGACTTTGAAGCTGTCAATCGCTCTGACTGCTGATTTTAACCCCCCTTTCAGCTCAAAACAAACCACTCCCCCGAAGCCGGACATCTGGGATTTAGCTAATTTATGCCGGGGATGAGAAACCAGCCCAGGATAGAAGACTCGCTTAACTTTCCGGTGATTTGATAGAAATTTGGCCAAAGCCAAAGCATTCTGGTTTGATCTCTCAACTCTCAGACTCAAAGTCTTCAGCCCTCGCAATAGTAAAAATGCGGCTTGTGGGTCAGCCGAGCCACCCAAAATCTTCATTGTCTCTCTGGCTTGCCTGACAAATCTCTTAGAACCCGCAATTGCTCCGGCAATAATATCAGAGTGTCCGCCAAAATACTTGGTTCCGCTGTGAGCAGAAATATCAATCCCCAAATCCAGGGGCCTCTGATTAATTGGAGTGGCAAAGGTATTGTCAATCATCGAAGTCAGTTTGTACTTTCTGCAGATTTGCACGGTCTTTCTGATATCCACGATTTTCAGGTTAGGATTGGTGGGAGTCTCGATATATAGTAGCCTGGTTTGGGGAGTGATAAGATTCTCTGCTTGGGAGACATTTTCTGAGTCGACGTAGCCAACCTTGATTCCCAGTCTGGGCAAAAGGTCGTTGAAGAAATGCACGGTCCCACCGTACAGATTCCGGGTGGCAATTATTTGGTCACCGCTTTTGACCAGCGTCAGAACTGCGGTGGTTATGGCGGCCATACCAGAGGAGAAAACCAGAGCTGCTTCTCCCCCTTCTAATTCTGCTATTTTATTTTCTGCCGCAGTCAGGGTGGGGTTGCCGTAGCGCGTGTACATATATAAGTCCTTTTCACCCTTGATGTATTTTAACAACTCTTTTGTGTTCTGGAAGACAAAAGTAGAGGTTTGAAAAATCGGATAAGAAACTGCACCTAAGACTTTCTTTTCTTCACCGGCGTGGACCGAGAGGGTAGCGAATTTAGGGGCCTTTTTCTGCTTCACAAATTCCTCCTCTTTCTAACTTGGATAAGTACGCACAAAGTTAGTTAAGAAGTGAAGGAAGGCAAGTCAATTCCAGTTTGCCAATATTTTCACAATCAAACAATTTACTTGACAAAAGCGAGAATTTTCGTAGCTTGAAGAGTGAAATTAAGTAGTATTTAAGGTCAGTTACCACCAACCAGAAAGATAGTCAAACCGCTTCTTTGGGAAGGGATGTGAAATGAAAAAATCAAGTTTCCTCACACTGTTTTTGCTCCTGATAACAACAGCACTGGCCGCTGATCGTCCTGAAAAGCTTCCAGCTTTAGGCGCCAGCCGGCCCGAGAAAGATAAAGTGTTGCCGAATGACTGTGGCACTTACCGCGGCATTGAGGAAGATATTTTAGCCCGGCATCAATTTATGTCCGCCGTGGCAAAGGCTAAACTTCCCACCAGTCAGACCAGAGACATAGGCAATATTGCCATAATAGAAGATGACGGCTTTTTGATCTATGAGGACGCAGATGGCTTACACATTAACGACGGTGCCGTCTCCAATAGATTCTATCAGACCCATCCGGACAGCTTCGATTTTATCACGATGTTCAGAAATTTTGATGCGGATATGTTCGGCTTTGCCTATCACTTTCAAGTTCAAAATGACATCTTCGGGATTGGGCGCCCCATTTTTGACAATTCTTCTGGGATGGGGAGCGCCGGCCGGCTGCAGGGGTTTACGAATCAGAACGACATCAACTATCAGGTGGATGACCCCCATTTCCATATGTACCGCATCCACTCTACTATGACCGGTATGTTGCATGAGACCATGCACCAGTGGGCCGCCTTTTTGGACAATCCCAACCAGGTGGTCAATCAGTCCCATTGGTATAGTTTTTGCCACACTAAGAGCAATTGGGGCGATTCTACTACTTCGGCTATGGAAGGTTATATCTGGACTGACAATGGAGGAGGGGACTATCAGGGCTATGCCTATGCCAATGGGCTTTTCCCTCTAGACCTGTATGTGATGGGACTCTATGATCCAGCCCAGGTTCCGGACATCTGGTATTTAAAGAACCCGACCGTAACTTCCCCTACCAATATTTATGTTCCACCCTATTACGCCCTGCCGATTGAACTGCATGCTACTGGAACACCTAATCTTCTAAGCATTGATAATATCATCGACTCTAACGGGGTGAGATTTCCAGACACCAGTGACTCCCAGAAGGCTTTCAATATGGCATTTATCTTGGTGGTGAAAAACGGAGAAGTCCCCAAAGGAGAAGAGCTGGCCCGGATTGAGCGCTTCCGGCAAGAGTTTGAAGAATATTTTTATGCCTCGACTGAGAGTTTGGCTACTATGAACACTTCTTTATTTGGCAGCAATCCCCTGGAAATAGTGACCCTGGAATTAAGGGGAGCAGCCTTAGGCTATCCTTATGCAGAATCTGTCTATGCAGTGGGTGGCACAAAGCCCTACAGCTGGAGTCAAATAGGCAGCCTGCCTTCCGGGGTGAGTTTTGCCGATGGCTTTATTTCTGGTACGCCTACCGCTACAGGAAGTTATCCGGTCACATTTATAGCCGTTGATGCAGCCTCCCAGGATGATACCGTAAACTTAGTCTTGACCGTCTCAGACACCGGCCAGTCTGAAATTGTAATCAACGAGTTAGAGCTGTGGGAGAGATACAACGTAGGGGCCGGAATCGAGCTGTACAATAAGGGAGATTCGGCAGTTCAATTGGACAACTGGGTTTTGGAAGTCAACGGAGTAAATGGAAGGATAACTTATACCATTCCTGCTGGAACCTATCTGGCTCCAACAGATTATTTGGTTTTGTTAGAAAGTGCCGGGACTAATACCAGTAGCCGCTTGTTCATCGGGGAGGACATTGCCTGGCGCTACAATGGGAGTGGGTTCTGCAGTTTGAAGGATGATGGCGGCATTGGTGTCGATTTCATCCGCTTCGGCACTTCCACTGAGCCACCCCCTTCCGGCACTTCTTGGTCCGGCACTAATCCCATCGTAACCGGAGAATTTCACAATCTAGTGCGGGACAGCCTTAGCACCGATACTGACAACAGTATCAACTGGGTGGAGTGCAATGGAAACTTGGGCAGGAGAAATCTCTGCGCCGCTAGTGCCTGTGTGGCCAAACCAGGTGATGCCAATGCCAGCAACACTATCACCCTGGCAGATGCCATTGCTATCGTAAATTACATTTTCTCTAAGCCTGGCTGTAATCCGGTTCCTCTCTGCTGGCTTTCTGGCTTACTCTGCCGGGGAGATGTCAATGGCAATCTCACCGTAACCTTAGGTGATGCAATCTATCTGGTCAATTACATCTTCAATATACCAGGAGGACCCTGGACACCACTGCCATCTGGAACCTGCTGCCAACCGGTGCCGTAGCTGTCGAAACGAAGAGTTTACTTGGGAAGCAGATGAACCTTAAGACGTCAGCGCTCAAACTGAAAGACGCTATAAGGAGCGTCGTATGCCAAAAAAATCTATTAATTGTTTAATCAAGACTGCCTTCAGCCTGGGGGCAGCCCTGTTTTTACTTTCTGCGAAAGACTTAACGGCCTCCGATACCCAGGTCTCAAAAGAAGGACTTAAAGGAAAATTCCAAACCGTCAAGTTCATTCCGGAACCACAATCACCCTCAGACGATGACCTGCGCCAAGCGCTCCCCTCCTTTGAGGGAAAGGTCGTAGTTAGAGATAGCTTGGGCCATTATGTGCCTATGAAACAGCCCCTCCGGTCTTCCCGGCCAGAGTCGATGACCACACCAGAGGTTTCCCCGCAGGGTGGCCTGGATGTTTTTGTAGACTATGGCTCGGAGACTTCTGTGGGTCTCAATTACGACGATAAAAATAATCTTTTGGGAATGTATAACTATTCCTGGTCTGTCAGCAACTCCGGCGACGGCAACCTCTCCTGGACCCCCCGCCTTTTTCCCACCGGGGTTGCGGATGGTTTTCCCTATGATCCTTGGGCCAACGCCGGCAATGACAGCGCCGAATTCTATTCCACCTTGATTCGATATCACTCCACTCTGGCCAATGTCTCTCACTGTATCATTGCCCGTTCCACTGATGGAGGAGCCAATTTTTCGCTCTTTTTTGAACGCCTAAGAAACACCTTTCAAGATAGGGAGATGGTAGATATAGACCTGACCGAAGCTCGCGGAGGGGGGAGCGGTACTACTCAGGATGGCAAGGTCTACCTCACTTATGACGATTTCCCAGGGGGTGGTGACTATCTGGCTTCTTACCTGCAAATTGTCTCTCCGACGGGAGCTCCGTTACTTGAGATTCAGACTTCAGGAATTAGCAATAACGGCTACCAGATGCAACCCGTAGCAGGCATAACCGACGGCACTGTTTATCTCAAGGCCAAAAAGTTATCTTATAATGGAGTCCGCATCCATGAAATCACAAATGGGGGGGCCGGGCCTAACACCTTCAATAAATCGATCCTGTCTTGGAGTGATGTCGGCCAGGATCTGGGCACAAGTGGCCGCCCGGGGGTAAATGGGCATCGAGTAGATATTAATGGCTACTTGGATATAGACCGTTCTTTGGGACCACGCCGTGGGTACTTGTATCTTATTTCCAACCGCAACCCACATCCTAACGACGCAACCCAAGACCAGGGGGATGTCTACCTCTCGGTCTCTACCAACGGAGCAGCTAGTTGGTCTTCGGCCCCGATACCTACCGCTTCCGGCAAGACTCAATATTTCCCCATGCTGGACGTGGACGAGGCTGGCTGGATTCATGTCGCCTACTATCAGAATGATACCGGTTCCGTTGACGGCGGAGTCCTGAATGCCACCTCTGCCAACCTGTACTACAGCTACTCCTACGATGGGGGCAACAGCTGGTCTGCCCCTATCCAGGTCAATGACAACGCCAACTCCCTAGATTATAACGATCCCCCTTTGGACCTCTCCCCCCACTACTATCTAATTGGGGACTATGCCCAGATACGCGTAGCCGAAACTGATACCAGCAAAAAAGCTTATGTGCTCTGGAGTGGCTATGACAAAGATGCTTGGACAGACGTTTTGTGCACCACCCTGGAATATAACAAATGCTGGGCCAAGCCTGGGGATGCTAATGCCAATGGAGGTTATGGGCTGGATGATGCCATTGCCATAGTCAATTACATCTTTAATAAACCGGGCTGCTCACCCCAACCGCTCTGCTGGCTTTCCAATCTGCTCTGCCGTGGAGATTGGGATGGTTCGACTACTGTTACCCTCAGCGATGCCATACGAGGAGTGAATTACATCTTCAATAAGCCCGGTGGCCCCTGGAATGCTATACCTGTGGGAGCTTGCTGTCTGTAAGCTTCCCAGGTCTGGTCGAGATAAGCGTTAACTCATTAAATTGCGGCCTAAGCTCTGATTTGGAAACTTTTTAATCTGGCAGCCCTCCGGGATAAAAGCACTCTTTACTCTACGAAATTTCTTCTTGACAGGTCAGAAAATATAAGTATTTTCTCCGCCGACGGTGGAGTAAACTATCAACCTAAAAGAGGTGTAAAAGACCTCAAAGGAGGAAAAAATGCAGCGCCTGCTTTCTTTCAGTTTTACAGCGATAGCCCTGCTATCAGCAATAATGTTTGTTTCCAGTTGTACCCAGAAGGGAAAAGAAGTCCAACAGGCTGCCGGGGAAAAATACTTATACGTCTGGGCCGGGGATCAAGCCCGGAAAGCCTCTGACTTTTTGGCGGTGGTCAATTTTGACCAAAGCTCAGCTGAGTATGGCAAAGTCATCACAACTGTTCCCCTTCCCAATCCAGGGAATACTGGCAATGAGCCTCACCACGTGGGTCTTTCCGAAGATGGAAAAACCTTAGCCTGTGGGGGTCTTCTAAGCGTCTTGAAGGGGCAGAAAGAGGTCTTTTTCTTTGACGTATCTGACCCGGCTAACCCCATTTTTCTCTCTGCCGGTGATCCCCCTCTATCTGCTATTACGGATGAGTTTTACCCTTTAGGCCAAGGTGGCTATCTGGTCACTATGATGGGAGGAGCCCAGGGGCACCATCCTGGCCGAGTAGCTGAGTTCGATGCCAGCTTTAATCTGGTTGCCGAACACCCTGCTGATCCCCCGGCAGATGGTTTTAATCCGCACGGCATTGCGGTCCGGCCCGAAGCAAATCTGATGGTGACCAGTGACTTTATCTGTCCCTCTACTACCCTGCACGCGGTGGAAGGAGACTTAAGCCTAAGAGGAAGCATCCGGGTCTGGGATTACCAGAAAAGAGTAATTACCAAGACCATCCCGATTGGCAACGGCTCAGGCACCATCGATGTGCGTCTGATACCCGGGGACCCCCAGATGCGCGGCTATACCGCTGGAATGGTTGACGATAAACTTTATTTGTTTGACACTCAGGCCGGAACTGCCCAGGCGGTCTTCGATTTCTCTACCATCGCTTCGGGTGGCTGGCCCCAGCTGATGCGGATGACCAAAGATGGCCAAAGGCTCTTGGTGAGTATGAATTTAGCTGGCAAAGTGGTTATGTTTGACACCTCTGATCCGGCTAAACCGGTTCTTTTGAAAGTATTGGACTTAGGAGCCGACTCCGGACCTCACTACATTGCCCTAAGTGGCGACGAGAAACGCTTGGTGATTACGGATTACTTCTTAAATGAGGACGATTTCGGCAAAGTGCACGCAGAGGGGGATCATAAGGTGCACGTGGCCAATGTAAGCGAAACGGATTTAGTCCTGGATCCCAATTTTAACTTGGATTTTGACGAGGTCTCTGCTGATGGACCGGCCCGTCCGCATGGCGTGGCCATGAAGTAGGACTAACTATCTGAACCGGAGAATTTCCGATTAGCTAACTAAAATCGTGTTTAGAAAGTCTAGCCTGGCATGACTCCAGCACCAGGCTAGATTCATCTTTAGGCAACTTCTTTGTGATTGGTTTGAGTTTAAGACTAAAGTAAACCGACAAAAGCCAAAAGTTCTTGCTGGGGAAGCTCGGCCACCAGGGAGCAGGTTAGATTTTTATCCTCTTCTTTCCAGGCTACGATGTTAAACTTACCTTCGGATCCGACCCATAAGTTCTTAGTACCTATTTTCTCTTCCAGCAGACCTTTGATCTCGGTTTCCAAAGAGGGGACGGCGTAGAATGAGACCCACACTTCCCCTTTTTTTAGACAGGCCAAGGCTGAAGTCATCCCGGCAAATTTCATCTTCTTCCCCCCCATCAGCTGAAATTCTCCTTTTTGGAAGCGCCTGGCATCTGCGCTAAATCCTATATTCTGCTTGAACCAGTCATCTACTCCGGCTGGGTCTGAGGAAACTAGCTCTAACTTGAATCCCTCCCGGATGTATTCAGCGTGCTCTTCGAAAGACCATTGGACAAAGCCTGATTCTGGGGAGCTTAGAGTCCAGATCCCGATTACCAGCAAAGTAACAATCATTACTGTGGCAGTGCTGACCCAGCCCCAGGGTCTGCCTGGCAAGAGCCAGCTTAGCTTTTTCTGCCAGGTGAGATTTTCTAAATCTTGTATCCTTTGTCTAATCCTAGTCTCCAACCCGACCGGGACAGTCTCCGTCGCTGTCTTTTGTCGGACGGTCTTTTTTACCAATTGGTCTAGCCTCAAAAGGTTCTGGCAGTTGGGGCATTCTTCCAGATGAATCTGGGCCTCTGGGCGACTCTGGGGTGCCAGGCGATTATCGCTGACCTCGTACATCTCTCTTAAGGCTTCGGTACACTCCATCTTCATTCCTTTAGCAATCCCATCTGCTGGGCATAATTTAGAAGTTGGGTCTTCAAGAGCAGCCGGCCCCGATGGATTCTGGATTTGACCGTGCCCAAGCGCACCCCCAAGATCTCGGCGATTTCATCGTAGGAGAACCCCTCCACAAAACAGAGCACCACCGCCAAGCGGAACTCCTCGGGCAGAGTCTCTAGCGCCTTTTTTATCTGCTCTTCCCCCACTTGGGACCAGAGGCTCTCCTCTGGATCCGGGTTGCGATTGGGCGCCAAAAGCTGCTGGTTGAGGCGATAGTCTTCGGCCTGCTGAAATTCAACACTTTGTGGCTCTCTGGCTTTTTGTCGGTATTTGTTTATGAAAATATTAGTCAATATTCTTAACAACCAGGCCCTGCAATTTGTTCCTGGCTGGAAACGGTGGAAAAAGCGATAGGCTTTAAGATAGGTCTCCTGCACCAAGTCTTCGGCATCGGTTTGGTTCTTAGTCATCCGCCGGGCGACCGCAAAGACGCTGTTTAGGTGAACTAAGGCCGCCTTCTCAAACTCGCTCGGTTTGGAGGATAGGCGCTCTTCAGGCATATCGGGTCAGCTTAGGCCAGTTGTGGAAAGGTCTGGACTTTACTTTTCGGTCAGTCAGACATAAAAAGGCCACCGGTTTTTCTCGGAGAAAGTTTCCTATCCGGTAACCAACCAGGGAAAATATTTGGCCAATAGTTGTGCGATGGTTCCTAAGGAATTGAAGAATATCAATACTCCCACCACAACCAAGAAACTGCCGCTGACTATTTCAACGGTCCGGAAGTGCCTCTTTAGCCAGGAGGAAAATCCCAAAAAATAATTGAAGCCGATTCCGGTAATCAAAAAAGGGATGCCTAATCCCAGGGAATAGACCCCCAAGAGCAGCATCCCTTTGCTGACGGTCTCTTGATTGGCGGCAATCAGAAGAATTCCGGCCAGAATCGGGCCAATGCAGGGGCTCCAGCCAAAGGCAAAGGCCAGACCAACCACAAATGACCCTAGAATTCCCAAAGGCTTGGATTGGGAGTGAATTCTCTTTTCGTAGTTGAGGAAAGGAATCTTAAAAAAGCCTATTATGTGCAGTCCGAAGACAACGATTAGCACCCCGGCGATTTTGTTAAAGAGATTCAGGTTGGACTTCAAAAGGTCGCCGGCTGAGGAGGCCGTGGCTCCTAAGAGGACAAAAATCAAGCTGAAGCCTAAGATAAAGAAGATTGTGTTAATAGTTACTTTCCGGATGACCGTCCCTCGAGCTTGGCTGGTCAGCTCCTGAAAGCTTAAACCAGAGATAAAGGAAAGATAGCCCGGAATGAGAGGGAGTACACAAGGGGAGACAAAAGAGAGAATTCCTGCTCCAAAAGCGGCGATCAAGCTGACCTCTGGATTAAAAAATGGATTCATAGCATCTCCGATTTAACTATTCTACGTTTACCTTAAGTCAAAGATTGGCGCTTTTCATCTGGGGCTGGCCAAGCTTTTTTTGAGGTAGTCGATGACTTCTACTGGTGTGGGATCAACCTCATTTAAGAGAGCCAAATAATAACTAACCCAATCTCCCAGATGGACCAGAGATAAAATTCGGGTCAAAACGTCTTTACCTCTGCTTTCTACTTGGATTATTTCTACTGTTTTCTTTTTCAGAATTTGATCAACGATCTGCATACGAGCCTGAATCCTTTTATGGTCAGCTTTATCCCTGAGCATTACCACAATCAATTTCTCTCTGAAATCTTGGAGTTTCTCCCAGCCTACTAATTCATTGTGATTGAATTCCGGAAAAGCGTTGCAGAAAGATAACACCTTGGCATTCTCGCAAATCTGCTGCTTCCATCTCAGCGCCACCGCACCAAAGTAATCTTCTCCGGCATAGATTACAGGTATTCTGCCGTAAAGGCGCTTGGCCACACTCTTGGCCAGGTTGTTTGACCCGAAAGTAGTTGGTCGAAAGTTCTGCCTGAAATTCTTCAAGAATCTGATTGCTCTCTGGATCTCTGGTAAATCTAACTGGACCAGTCTCATCCTCCCTAATAGAACCAAGAGTGAAACAAAGGAATATCCTAAGGCAGCCCGAGGAGGAATACCGGTCGGTATGGCTACCTGTGGCAGCTTATCTCTTTGGCAAAATTGAGATAACTTTCCTCCTGAGGCGATAGAAACTATTTTAGCTTTTCTTTGCTTTGCTTTTTGATAAGCAGACAACGTCTCTTCCGTATTGCCGGAGTAGGAACTGACAATTACCAGACTTTTCGGGCTGACAAATTCAGGGAGCTGGTAATGTCTGACTATGAGAAATGGAATCTTAAGCTGGTAATTTAGATAGGACTTAACCAGCTCGGCAGCTATGGCCGACCCCCCTAGGCCGGCTAGCACTATATTGGAAATAGCAGAAACTTTCCAGCGGGGAAGAGCAAAGACAGATGCAATTCTTGACCCCTTCTCTAACTGTTCTGGAAAGCTCTCTATCAGGCCGGCGAAATTACTTTGATCAATCCTTCTTACTTCTGCCAGGTCATCTAAATTCGTCACAAGAATCTTACTTTAGGAACCGCTTCAGGGCTTTTCTCACATCTTCCCGATCAGTAAACTGACATAGCTTTTGGGCTAACTTCTTGGCCTTGGCCAGGCTGACTTTACTTAAGGCCGCTTTGATCTTTGGCAAATGCACCGGCGCCACTGAAATCTGATCTATGCCCAAGCCCAACAAGGCTGGCAGAGCTAAAGCAGAAGCTGCCAGCTCTCCGCAGATCGAGACTTCGATTCTATTCTTACGGGCCGCCTTGACCGTCATCTTAATCAATCTTAAAACCGCCGGGTCTAATTCATCAAAGAGGTGAGAGATTTTCATGTTGCCCCGGTCAACCGCCAGGGTGTATTGGGTCAAATCGTTGGTTCCCAGGCTGAAGAAGTCCACTATTCTGGC
>Ga0209321_10003087_pt1 | contig 11169 bp, 12 predicted proteins | sample Rifsed16ft4_FD_184012 | JGI IMG/M metagenome (GOLD analysis project Ga0209321, IMG submission 184012) | Soil microbial communities from Rifle, Colorado, USA - sediment 16ft 4 - CSP-I_5_4 (version 2) | ecosystem: Environmental > Terrestrial > Deep subsurface > Rock core/Sediment | place: Rifle... | reverse complement strand
ACGCGCGCGCGGGCGGCGAGCGTGCCGGTGCGCACCGCCTTGAGGAAGTTGATCTTCATCTCGAGCGTCGTGTAGCTCTCGCCCTCGCCGAGCGTCGTCATGTACGCCCAGCCCATCGCGCCGTCGGCGATCGCGGCCAGGATGCCGCCCTGGACGCTGCCCATCGGGTTGGTGTGGCTCGGCTGCACCGGCAGCTCCACCACCGCCTCGCCGTCGGCGAACGACGCGAGCCGGAGCCCGAGCAGCGTCGCGACGGGCGGCGGGGCCGCCTCGCCGCGCAGCAGGCGCTCCATCCCGTCCCGCATCCGGGCCATCGCGCTCAGGCCTCCTTGACGGCCTTCTTCACCGCCTCCACGAGCTCCGGCGTCACCTGGAGCTTGTGGACCTCGGTCGCGTGCTTGCCCGCCTGCTGGAGGATCTCGTCTAGCGTCTTCCCGCGGGCGACGAAGGCGCAGGCACTGCCGGACACCTCGGCGCATCTCAGGATCTTCTCCATCTCGACCTTGCCCATGACGTCCTCCTTGCCGCGGCGCCTGGCCGCGTCTCGTGTCGTGCACGAGCGTAGCGACGCCCGGGCGCGCCTCCTATCCGCCATCCGGCGGATGGCCGGCCGCGGCGGGCCCGGGGCCGGCGGCCGGTGCTAGACTCGGCGCACGGAGACAGGACGATGACGGGGCAGGCGCTCGGGCTCGTCTCGGAGTTCCTGCTGGACCTCTACCGGCTCCAGGAGCCGTCGGAGGTGCTGAGCACCGTGGACCGCTACGCGCGCCGCCTGGCGCCGTGCGACCTCCTGGTCCCCGCCCTCACCGACCGCCCGTCGGGCCGCGTCACGCTCGCGGGCGTGCCTCCGGCCTTCGCGGACGGCTACGCGCGCCACGCCGCCGAGGACCGCGCGCGCACCGCGCACCTGCGCCCGCGCCACGCGGGCGCCGTGCGCCTGTCCGAGGTCGTCCCCGCGCCCGTGCTCCACCGCTCGGCGATCTGGAGCGAGGTGCTGCGTCCGAACCGGATCCGCCACGTGATGACGACGTGCCTCGGTGAGAACCCGCGCGTCACCGGCGTGCTCAAGATGATCCGACTCGACGCCGGGCGCGACTTCTCCGACGCCGAGCGCGACACGCTCGCGCTGGCGGCGCCGCACGTGCGCCTGGCGTACGCCAACGCCGAGGCGATGCGTCACCTGGCCGCCGCGGCCGGGCGCTTCGAGGCGGTCTGCGACCGGATCGCCGAGGGCGCGCTGCTCATCACGCCGGCGGGGTGCGTGCTGTACCGGAACGCGCGCGCGCAGGCGCTCTGCGCGCGCTACTTCGGTCCGGCCGCGCGCCGCGGGCCGGCCGGCGGCGCCGCGCTGCCCGACGCGCTCCGCCCGCTGCTCGCGCCGCGCCCGACCGCCGCCACGTTCGCCGGGCCCGGCGGCGGCGCGCTCCGCGTGCGCGCGGCGCGCCTCGGCGCCGACGTGCTGCTCGTGCTCGACGAGCGCGCGGCGGCCGGCGGGGCGCCGCCCGCGCTCTCGCCGCGCGAGGGCGAGGTGCTGCACTGGGTGGGTGAGGGGAAGACCAACCAGGAGATCGGGCTCATCCTCGGCATCAGCGCGCGCACGGTGCAGACGCACCTCGAGCACGTCTTCGGAAAGCTCGGGGTCGTGAGCCGCGCCCAGGCGGTCGCCGAGGCGCTCAGGCGCCGCGCCGAGTAGCTCCTCCGGGGATCATTTCGTCGTCCGTGCGCCGGCCGCCGGGCCCGTGTGGGAGAGAGTCCCAGGACCACGCGGCACGCGTCCGCTGCCCCTCTGCGGCTGGGCTCCACCTGGGCGCGCGTGGCCCGCGACTCGCGTGACGGGAACGGGTCCTGGGGACCCCCTCCCGCACGGGCCCGGCGGTCAGAGCACCGCCGTCAGGATGACTTGCTTAGCCCGGCGGGGGGTGGTCAGGAGGCGATGCGCAGGCCCGAGCGCAGCTCGTACAGTTCCTGCGCGGCGAGCGAGCGGTTGGCCAGGCGCGCCATCGCGCCGCAGTAGCGGCAGTGCAGGAACGCGGGCTCCCGCACGACGAAGGTGCTCGCGCACTTCGGGCACGCGTCGCGCCCGTCGGGCAGGAAGCGCCGCGCCGCCCGCGCGAGCGCCTTTTCCGGCGAGAGCCGCAGCACCTGGGCCATAGGTGCGCCATTGTACCCCAGGCCGGGCGCCGCCACGCCGCTCAGGCGGGGCCCTCGCCGCCCGCGCCCCGCGCCTCGATCGCCGCCACCCCCACGGCCACCAGCGCGAGCGCCCCCGCGAGCAGCCAGAACACGCGCTCGTAGGCGCCGAGCAGGACGAACAGGAGCGAGGCGCCGACGGGCCCGACCGCGCGGGCGCCGTTGGCGCCGAGGGCGACGGCGCCCGCGATCGCGCCGTAGTGGCGCGCGCCGAAGAGCTCGGCGGTCGTGCTCGCGCGCGCGAGCGTGGACATGCCGTTCGACGCCCCGAGCATGACGATCATCGGGACGAGCGAGGGCAGCTGCGCGACCAGCGCGAGCTGCGCGAGCGCCAGGCCCTGCGCGAGGAACACCGCCGCCGTCACCCAGCGGTGGCCCACCCACGCCGCCACGGGCGCGAAGAAGACGCGCCCGGGGAGCTGCATCGCGCCGATCCAGCCGACCGCCGCCGCCGCGGTCGTCACCGACCAGCCGCGCGCGGCGAGGTAGGGGATCAGGTGCACGGTGACCGAGATCGTCGCGAAGTTGGAGACGACGAACGCGATCGTCAGGACCCAGAAGACCACCGTGCGCCGCGCCGCGGCGAGCGAGACGCCCGTGGGCGGCGCCGCCGGGCGGCCGTCGCGCGCGACGGGCTCGGGCCGCGGGGCCCGCAGCACGAGCGCGTGGATCGGCACGGTGACGACGGCCAGGACGACGGCGAGCGTGACGACCGCCGCGCGCCAGCCCTGGCGGACGAGCAGCCACGCCTCGAGCGGCATGAAGATCGTGCTCGCCAGGCCGGCGACGAGCGTCACCGTCAGGAGCGCGCGGTCCCGGTGGCGCGTGCGGAACCAGCCGACGACGGCGGCGAAGGCCGGCTCGTAGAGCGTCGCCGCCATCGCCACGCCCATCAGGAGCCAGAGCGCGTAGAGCGCGGGCAGGCTCCCGACGCGCGCCCAGAGGAACGTGAGCACGACGGCGAGGCACGAGCCCGCGGTCATCACGCCGCGCGGGCCGTGGCGGTCGAGCCAGCGCCCGACCGGGATCGCCAGGAGCGCCGCCGCGCCCATCCCGACCGAGAAGGCGCCCGTCACCGCCACGCGGGAGGCGCCCAGGTCCTGCTCCATCGCGCTGAGGAACACGGGGAAGCCGTAGTAGATGATGCCCCACGTCACCGTCTCGGTGACGGAGAGCGCGGCGACGATCACCCAGCCGTAGTAGACGCGCGCGAGGCCCACGAGCCCCAGAGTGTGCCCCAGGACGCGCCGGCGTGCGCGCGGATTTCGCGCGCGACCCGCGCGCGGCCGCGCGGTGATAGGATCGGGCCGTCATGGCCCGCCATCCCGTCGTGCTCGTCCACGGCTACTCCGACCGCGGCGAGTCGTTCAAGCCGTGGCGCGACCTGCTGGTGGCACGCGGCTGGGCCCCGGACGAGGTGCGCGTGTGCAGCTACAAGACGCTGACCAACGAGGTCACGGTGAAGGACCTCGCCGAGGGCTTCGACCGCGCGCTCCGCACGCAGACGGGCCTCGGCGCCGGCCAGCCCTTCGACGCCGTCGTGCACTCGACCGGCATGCTGGTCGTCCGCGCGTGGCTCACGCAGTACGCCGGCCGCCGGAGCCGCCTGAAGCGCCTGGTCGGCCTGGCGCCCGCGACGTGGGGCTCGCCGCTCGCGCACAAGGGCCGGAGCTGGCTCGGCGCGATCTTCAAGGGCAACCGGGACGCGACCGACCCCGACTTCATGGAGGCGGGCGACCTCGTGCTCGACGCGCTCGAGCTGGGGAGCCGCTTCACGTGGGACCTCGCCCACGTGGACCTGCTCGGCGGCGACGTCTACTACGGCCCCGACGCGAGCACGCCGTGGGTCTTCGTCCTCTGCGGCATCGAGACCTACGGCGGCCTGCGCGCGATCGTGAACGAGCCCGGCATGGACGGCACCGTGCGCTGGGCGGGCTGCGCGCTCAACACGCGCAAGATCGCGCTCGACCTCACGCGCGACCCCGCGCGCCCGGGCGCCGAGGGGCGCGCGGCGATCGCGCCGTGGACCCACCTGGACAGCCCGCTCGTGCCGATCGCCGGCGTCACGCACGGCACGATCCTGAGCGACCCCGCCGCGGGCGGCGCGCTCGTGGACCTGGTGGCGCGCGCGCTCGGGGTCGAGACGCGGGCCGAGTTCGACGCCTGGCAGGCGGACGCCGCGCAGCGGACGGCGCCCGCGCGCGCGCGGCTCCGCGACGAGCTGGGCGAGTGGCAGCAGTTCGTCGTGCGCGCGGTGGACGAGCGCGGCGACCCGATCCCCGACTACCATTTGCAGCTCGTCACGAAAGAGGACAACGCCTTCCGCGAGGCGGAGCGGTTCGGCATCGCCGTGCACCCCTACAGCACGGACCCGAGCTTCCGCTGCTTCCACCTCGATCTGCGCAAGCTCGCGCCGGTGGACGAGGGCGCGCTCCGCGTGCGCGTCATGGCCTCGTCGGGCTCGCACCTGGTCACCTACACGGGGTTCGGCAGCGAGAAGGCGGGCGTGGCGACGGCCGACGGCAAGTGGGACGCCGTGCTCGACATCTCGAAGGTGCTCGCCGCCGGGAAGCTCAAGCTCTTCTTCCCGTTCACGACGACGCTGCTGGAGCTCAAGCTCAACCGCGAGCCCACGCCGCTCGACCCGGCGGCGCCGCCGGACGTCTGCTCCTTCATCGACCCCGCGCGCCCGGCGCCGCCGCGCCCGGTGCGGGTGGACCCCGACCGGGTCGAGGGCGGCGGCTAGAGCGTCACGCGCTTGTAGGTGGGCGTGCGCCACTCCGGGTGGCGCGTGTCCTGGCCGCGCACGAGCGCCAGGTACGCCTGGGTGATCCGCTTCGTCACCGGCCCGATCTCGCCCGTGCCCACCGGGAAGCGGTCGATGGACGTGATCGGCGTGATCTCGTAGCCGCTCCCGCAGAAGAACGCCTCCTCCGCCACGTACAGCTCGGTGCGGTCGATCTCGCGCTCGACCACCTCCATGCCGAGCACGCGCGGGCAGACGTCCTCCATCAGCGTCGTGCGCGTGATGGACTCGAGGATGTCGTTGCTGGTCGTCGGCGTGACCAGCCGCCCCTTGCGCACGACGAGGAGCGTGGCGCCCGTGCCCTCGGCCACCTTGCCGCTGCGGTCCAGGAGGATCGGCTGGTCGTAGCCGTCGGCCTTGGCCTGGAGCGTGGCCAGGCGCCCGTTCTGGTAGTTGGCGCCGCACTTCAGGCGGATCGGGATCGCGTTGTCGGAGGTGCGTTGCCAGGAGCTGACGCAGCAGGCCAGGCCCTGGCCCTCGGCCACGCGCGGCCGGCGCCGCGGGTTGATGTAGAGCCCGGTGGGCGTGGTCGCGTCGAGGCCCGGGCCGAGCACGTAGGCGACCAGGTGCAGGTGGACGTCCTCCCGCACCTCGTTGCCCGCGAGCACCGCGCGGACGGCCTCGAAGAGGTCGTCGTCGTTGTAGGGCACCGTGAAGCGCATCATCTTCATGGACTCGCGCAGCCGCGCGAAGTGGTCGCCCAGCCGGAAGGCGTAGAGCTCGCCGTCCTGCGCGTTCCAGTAGGCGCGCAGGCCCTCGAAGACGTTGGTCGCGTAGAACACCGCGGCGCTGTTCACCGGCAGCACCGCCTGCTCCTGGGGCAGGAGCCGGCCGTTCATCCAGATCTTGAGGTCCGCCATCGCGTTCCTTTCCGCCGCGGGCGCGCGCGCCCGGGCCGTCAGGATGATAGCACCGCGATCCGCGCGGGGGTCGTCCGGATCGGCTGAGCTCAGGGCAGCAGGTGGGCGACGCGGAGGCGGGCCCGTGGAGCGGCGAGCGGTCTGACGAAGGCGCCCGGCCTCAGCACGCGCACGCTCCGGTACCTCCACCGGCCGCCCGAGGATCGTGCCGGGTCGCGACGGACCTCGAGCGCTCGGTCCACGAGGTTCACGATCCAGTAGTCGGCGACGCCATTGCGCGCGTAGAGGCGGCCCTTCTCGTCGCGGTCCTTCCGGAGGCTCGAATCGGCGACCTCGACGATGAGCACGGGCGCCGAGGGAAGGGACTGGAGGTGCTCCTTCGGGCGTTCGCGCACCACGGCGAGGTCGGGCTCCGGCTCGGAGGCGTCGTCCAGCGCGATCGGCGATTGCACCAGCACGTCGTAGCGGTCGCCGAAGGCCCGCTGGAGCGCGCGCCGGACATGCGACACCATCCGGACATGCGTGCTCCCCTGGGGCTCCTTGACCGCCAGCACGCCGTCGAGCAGCTCGATGGGCTCGTCCTCGTCGAAGAAGCCCCCGGCGATCAGCCGGTCGTACTCGGCCCGGGTGAAGCGCCGGGTCTGGACAGGCGGCATCCGCATGGTTGTCGCCACCTTACTCCGCGGCCCGGCACAGGACAACGTCTCCGCGCGTCGACACCCCCGATGGTAGGATCTGGGCCATGAGCGAGGAGGCGCGCGAGAAGCCGAGCAACTTCGTCCGGGACATCATCCTGGAGCACAACCGCACCGGGCGCTTCGGCGGCCGGGTGATCACGCGCTTTCCGCCCGAGCCGAACGGGTACCTGCACATCGGCCACGCCAAGGCGATCTGCATCGACTTCGGTATGGCCCAGGAGTTCGGCGGGCGCTGCCACCTGCGCTTCGACGACACCAACCCGACGAAGGAGAGCCAGGAGTACGTGGACGCGATCATGCGCGACGTGCGCTGGCTCGGCTTCGACTGGGGCCCGCACCTCTACCACGCGAGCGACTACTTCGAGCAGCTCTACGCGTGGGCCGTGCAGCTCGTCAAGGCCGGCAAGGCCTACGTGGACGAGCTGACGGCCGACGAGATGCGCGAGCACCGCGGCACGCTGACCGAGGCGGGCAGCGAGAGCCCGTACCGGAACCGCCCCGCGGAGGAGAGCCTGGACCTCCTCGAGCGCATGCGCCGGGGCGAGTTCGAGGACGGCGCCAAGACCCTGCGGGCCAGGATCGACATGACCTCCGGCAACATCAACCTGCGCGATCCCGTCATGTACCGGATCCGCAAGGCCACGCACCAGCGCACGGGCGACGCCTGGTGCATCTACCCGATGTACGACTGGGCCCACGGCCAGTCCGACTCGATCGAGGGCGTGACGCACTCGATCTGCACGCTCGAGTACGAGGACCACCGCCCGCTCTACGACTGGTACCTCGACCAGCTCGGCGTCCACCACCCGCAGCAGATCGAGTTCGCGCGCCTGAACCTCTCGCACACGGTCATGAGCAAGCGGAAGCTCCTCGAGCTGGTCAACGCGGGGCTCGTCGCCGGCTGGGACGACCCGCGCATGCCCACGCTGGCCGGCCTGCGCCGGCGCGGCTACACGCCGGAAGCGATCCGCGACTTCTGCGAGCGCATCGGCGTCGCCAAGGCCGACAACCTCGTGCAGATGGCGCTGCTCGAGCACTGCCTGCGCGAGGACCTGAACCGGCGCGCCGAGCGCCGTATGGCCGTGCTGCGGCCCTTGAAGCTGGTCGTCGAGAACTGCCCCGAGGGCAAGGTCGAGATGCTCGAGGCCATCAACAACCCCGAGGACCCGTCGGCCGGCGCCCGCCGGGTGCCCTTCAGCCGCGTCCTCTATATCGAGCAAGAGGACTTCCGCGACCCGCCGCCGCCCAAGTACTTCCGGCTCTCACCCGGCGCCGAGGTGCGCCTGCGCTACGCCTACATCGTCAAGTGCACCGGCGTCACGCGCGCCGCGGACGGCTCGGTCGCCGAGGTGCGCTGTGAGTACGACCCGGCCTCGCGTGGCGGCGACTCCGGCGGGCGCAAGGTGAAGGGGACGATCCACTGGGTCTCCGCCTCGCACTCGATCGGCGCCGAGGCGCGCCTGTACGACACGCTCTTCACCGCGCCCCGGCCCGACGAGGCCGAGGAGTGGAAGTCAGTGCTCAATCCGAAGTCGCTCGAGGTGCTCCGCGGCTGCCGCGTCGAGCCCGCGCTGGCCGGCGCCCCCACCGAGTCGCGCTTCCAGTTCGAGCGCCAGGGCTACTTCTGCGTGGACGCGAAGGACTCGCGCCCGGGCGCTCTCGTCTTCAACCGCACGGTGGGGCTACGCGACACGTGGGCGAAGATCGAGAAGGGCGGAGGTCGCTCAAGTCATGATGGCAAGGGCGCAGAATAGATCCCCGATGATCTCGGAGATCAATCAATCGTTTCAGATGCGGCCCCCCGTGATCCTGGACGTGCACGTTCATGAATGAAGCAGGCTAGGGGATGTCGTAGGCGACGTGCAGCCGAGATCAGGGGACGCCAGCCGAAACAAACATCCCTCGCCGAGGATCTCATCCGAGAAGACCGGGACCGCTGACCCGGTCTCGAAGCTCTCGAGTGACGCACCCGCCCCGCTTCCCGGTCGTCGTTGACGCCTCGATCGCGATCAAGTGGCTCCTCGACGAACCCGGAACCGAGCCAGCGATTCATCTGATCAGGCAAGGCGGGCCGCTCCTGGCGCTCGATATCGAAGTGCACGGAAGCGCTCCTCTCCTGAGCCGTGCCACGAACCTGGCGATCGAGATCGGCCATCCGGTCTACGATTGCCTGTATCTTGCGCTGGCCGTCGAGACCAACGCTCCTTTGGCGACTGCCGACCGCCGCCTCAGGCGCGCCGCGGCGGGCGTGGGCATCGGGCTTTGGGATGGGTTGTGAGGACCGTCGACGTCGTTGAAGTGCGGCCCCTGGAAGGGTACCGCCTCTACCTCAAGTTCGAGGACGGCGTCGAGGGCGAGGTGGACGTCCGCGGGCTCGTGCCCTTCGAGGGCGTGTCCGCGCCGCTCCAGAACCCGGCCTGCTTCGCCGAGGTGCGCGTGGTCGCGGATCTGGGCACCGTGGGCTGGCCCAATGGGGCCGACCTCGATCCGGACGTGCTCTACGCCAAGGTGACGGGCAAGCGGATCGCGATCTGATCAGAGCGTTCTTCCCGTAGGGAATCACCGTCGTCACGAGCGGCGGGCCTCGAGCGCGTCGAGGCGCTCGCGGACGTCGAGCGCGGTGCGCAGCTCGCGATCGATGCCGTCGATCTTCTGGTCCAGGCGCTGGATGTCCGCGCGCACCGCCTGCAGCTCGCCGCGCATTTCGCTGCGCATCGCGTGGATGTCACCGCGGATCTCGTGGCTACCTGGCGCTTGCCAAGCGGTCGCCCCGCGCCTATAACAGCCAGCCATGGATCTCTCGGCGTTCTCGCTGGCGGGCCGGACCGCGCTCATCACGGGCGCGGGCCGCGGGATCGGACGGGCGCTGGCGCTCGGGCTCGCCGGGGCCGGCGCCGCGGTCGTCGTCACCGACGTCGAGGAGGGCGCGGCGGCGCGGGTCGCCGAGGCGGCGGCGACGCTCGGCGTGACGGCGCGGGCGCAGGCGCTCGACGTGACGCGCCCGGAGGCGATCGAGCGCGTGGTGGCCTGGAGCGAGCGGGAAGTGGGGCCGCTCGACGTCCTCGTCAACAACGCGGGCGTGCGCGACGAGACGGCCGACGCGCTGGCGACGACCGTGGAGGACTGGGACCGCGTCTTCGCGGTGAACGTCCGCGGGCCCTTCCTGCTGAGCCAGGCCGTGGCGCGGCGCATGGCGGCGCGGGGCGGCGGCAGCATCGTCAACATCGCCTCGCAGCTCGGCCTGGTCGGCATGGCGGGCCGGCCGGCGTACACGGCGAGCAAGGCCGCCCTCATCAACCTGAGCCGCACGCTGGCGCTCGAGTGGGCGCCCCAGCGCATCCGCGTCAACGCCATCGCGCCGGGGCCCATCCTGACCGCCTTCACGGAGTGGCTGCACCGCGACCCCGCGGCGAACGCCCGCTACCAGGCGGCGACGCCGCTCGGCGCCTTCCAGGACCCCAAGGAGATCGTCGGCGCGGTGGTGTACCTGGCCTCCGCGGCGTCGGCGTTCGTGACCGGCAGCGTGCTCGTCGTGGACGGCGGCTACACGGCGCGCTGACCCGGGCCGCCGGCGGGACCGATCACTCGATCACCTCGTCCGCGCGCAGGAGCAGCGACTGCGGAACGACGAGGCCGATCGCCTTCGCGGTCTTCTGGCTCACCAGCAGCTCGAACTTCGCCGGCAGTTGGATCGGCAGATCGCCCGGCTTGGCGCCCTTGAGGATGCGGTCGACGTAGAACGCCGTCTGGCGTGCCAGGTGCTCGCGCGAGGCGCCGTAGGCCATCAGCGGATACGGATGCACCTCCGACGGCCAGCGGGAGTCGACGATCGTCGGCAGGCGCCTCTTGACCGCGAACTCCATGATGCGTGACCACACCGGAAACAGCCCGGGGATCGACGTCACCAGCAACGCGTCGGGCCGCTCGGCGTCGCTCGCTGCCATCGCAGCCGAGAGCTGGTCCCGGCTGGCGACCTCCGCGATGTGAATCGCCAGCCCGAGCGTGCGCGCCGCTTGCCGGAGCGCCGCCCACGCCGGCTCGATCTCCTCGCGCGGAGACGCGGGCGGGAGATATCCCCAGAACACGCCGATCCGCTTGATCCCCGGCTTCGCCTCGCGCAGCAGCTCCAGCAGCTTCCCGAACACGGCAGCTCCCGCGTAGATCGAGTTGCCCGTCACGTTCTTGCCGGGCCGGGCGAGGCTCTGCGCGAGTCCGGCCTCGACCGGGCCGCCGCTCGAGAACATGACGATGGGCACCGTGGACGTCAGGCGGTGCACCGAGAGGGCGCGCGCGGTGCCCTTGGTGACGACGAGATCGGGGCGCTCGGAGAGCATGTGCTTCGCGGCGAGCTCGAACTGGCGCCCGAAGCGAGATCCGGTCGGTATGGTGACGAAGTCGCGTCCCTCGGCCCAGCCGAGCTCGCGCAGCGCGCCGACGAACCAGGCGTGTTCCTCCGTGGACAGATCGGGCAGGAGCCCGATGCGAAGCGGCCTGGCGCCCCGGGGCGCCTGCGCGCGGACGTCGCACGGCCCGGTCACGGCGCCGATGGCGAGCAGCGCGAGGAGCAGGTCCCGGCGGTTCACCGCTCGTTATTCTACCCTTTGGTCCGGCGCCG